>Ga0070671_100001036_pt1 | contig 20453 bp, 24 predicted proteins | sample KBSS73metaG_FD_65341 | JGI IMG/M metagenome (GOLD analysis project Ga0070671, IMG submission 65341) | Switchgrass rhizosphere microbial communities from Kellogg Biological Station, Michigan, USA - KBS S7-3 metaG | ecosystem: Host-associated > Plants > Roots > Rhizosphere > Soil ...
TGCACCGTGGTTCGGCTCGGGGCGTGAGCCCACCGGCGTCAGCCAGGTCGGCGATGGCGATGGCGACATGACCCGGGCGCTGCACGCCGAGCAGCACTTCGAGTACCACCGGCCGGTGCATGCCGGCATGGTGCTCACGACGACGGAACGTGACGGGGAGACGTGGGAAAAGGAGAGCAAGCGCGGCGGCCGCCTCGCCTTCTTCGAGCGCTTCACCGAGTACCGCGACGTGGCGACGGGCGAGCTCGTCATCACTGCTCGCATGGTCGGTGTGGAGACGTCCAAGGCGGTGGAGCGATGAAGGCGAGCGAGGTCGAAGTCGGGGCGTCCCGATCGATGGTCCTGGCCGACGATCTCACCCGCACCCAGATCGTGATGTATGCCGGCGCGTCGGGCGACTACAACCCGTTGCACTCCGACGAGCTGTTCACGACGAAGGTGGCGGGGTACCCCTCGGTCTTCGCCCACGGGATGCTGACGATGGGAATGACGGGGCGGCTGCTCACCGACTGGTTCGGTACCGACCGCCTCGTCCGCTACGGCGTCCGCTTCCTGGGCCAGGTGTGGCCCGGCGACACGCTCACCGCGACCGCGACCCTCCAGGCGCTGCGGGACGAGGACGGGGAACCCGTCGTCGACATCGTCGTCACCACCACGAACCAGGACGGGACCACCGTGGTCAGCGGTACCGCCACCGCTCGGATGGATCCGTAGGTCGCGGCGGCCCGGCGGCTCCCGCCGGACGTCTCCCACCACGTCGGCGCCCGATGCGGTCAGCTGCCGAGCTGCAAGCCCAGCGCCCGTGTGCCGAACAGCTCCGTCTGCATCCGACGCCCGATCGTCGCCGGATCCCAGTAGGTGCCATCGCTCTCGATGGTCTTGTCCTCCGTCCACCCGCCCATCAAGTGGATCTGGTCGCGCACGGCACGGATGCACTGGCCGCTCACGAACCCGGCCTCGTCGCTGGCGAGCCACGCCACCACGGGTGAGCTCACCGCCGGGTTGAGCGGTTCGTAGTCGTCGTCGTCGCCGTACTCGTCCGCCTCCTTGGGCGTGGCTCTCGCCGTGCCGGCGGAGAGTCGCGTCACGGCGCCAGGCCCGATGGCGTTCACGGTCACGCCAATGCTCGCGAGCTCGAGGCTGGTGGTGAGCGTGAGGCCCATGATCGCCGCCTTCGCCGGCGCGTAGTTCGACTGGCCGAAGTTCCCGAGCAGCCCCGCACCGGAGACGGTGTTGATGATGCGGCCGCCGACACCGGCGCCGGTTTCCTTCGCCATGGCGCGCCAGTGCCGCGCCGCCGCACGCGACGTGAGCCACGAGCCGCGCAGGTGGACGCGGAGCACGAGATCGAAGTCGTCGACGGACATGTTCCAGATCGCGCGGTCGCGCACGATGCCGGCGTTGTTCACGAGGATGTCGAGCCGGCCCCATGTCGCCACGGCGAGGGCGACCATCGCGTCGGCCTGGGCTTCGTCGCCGACGTCGCCGTAGTCGGCGACCGCCTCGCCGCCGCGCTTCTCGATGAGGGCCACGACCTCGTCGGCGTCGCGTCCCTGGCCTTCGCCCGCGACCGAACTGCCGAGGTCGTTCACGACGACGCGCGCGCCGTGCTTGGCCAGCTCGAGTGCGTGCGCCCGGCCGATTCCGTGACCGGCGCCCGTGACGATCGCAACCTTGCCGTCGAGACGCATGACGGCGACGGTAGATGAGGCCGCTACGCGAGCGCGCGGTGATCCGGGGACGGAAATCGTGCCGACATCGTTGCGCTCGACGTCAGCGGAGCCACGGGGTCTCGTACTGCGCGGCACGAGCCTTCTTCATGCCGCCCAGGCCCTCGCTGTCGAGGATCTCGCGGAAGGTGCGGCCGTCCGGCGCCTTGGCCGTCGGGCTGTTGCTCAGCGTGATGACGTCGCCCGCCGCGCCCGCCAGGCGCCCGGCCGCGTCCCCCGATGCGTCGGCGATGTTGTCGATCGTCCGCTTGTTGAGCAGCGCCGCTTCGCGGGGCAGCCGGGCGATCCGGCGGCAGAGCTCACGTGCCCGCTCGAGGAGCTCGTCCTCCGGTTCCACGGTGAGGACGAGACCGATCTCCCGCGCGGTCCGGGCGTCGATCAGCTCACCGGTCAGGACCAGGAACTTCGCCCACTGCCGTCCGACGACCGGTACGAGGGGGCTGGCGCCCACGAGGCCGATGCGCCCTTCGGGCACGCCGAAGCGGGCGCTCTCGGCGGCGACGGCGAGATCGCACGCCGCCACGAGCTGCAGCGCGGCGCCGAGGCAGTAGCCGTGGACTGCGGCGACGACGGGCAGGGCGGCGGCGCGGAGACGGTCGTGGAAGCGCTCCGCCCGGCCGAGGAACTCCGACTGCTCGAACGCCGTGTCGCGCCGGGCGTTGCCGGTCAGGTCGCCGCCCGCGGAGAACGCCTTGCCCGCACCCCGCAGGAGAAGGCACCCCACCGCAGGGTCGTCCTCGGCGTCGGCGACCGCCCACAGGATCTGGTCGCGCGTGCCTCCGGGGCGGGCCGAGATCGGGTTGAGCTGGTCCGGGCGGTCGAGCGTCACCTCGGCGACGCCGTCCACCTTCTCGTAGGTGATCTCGTCCAGCTCCATGGCCGGGGTTCTAGCCGACGGCGAGCCGCCGTGCGCCCCTCTCCCGCGTTGGGGGAAGCCCTACATCCCGCTGAAATCTGACACGACCGTACGCTCGCGTCGGTCATCGGTCGCACCCGCGCCGGACCAGGAGGGTGTCATGGAGGATCGCTTCCGTTACGACGGCAAGCGGGTGCTCGTCGTCGGTTGCTACTCGGGCATGGGTGCGGCGGTTGCGAAGGTGGTCTCGTCGCTCGGCGGCGAGGTGCACGGTGTCGACTTCCGGGAGCCCGACTACGAGCTGGCGTCGTTCACGCTCTGCGACCTCCGGGACCGCGCCGCTATCGACGACGTCCTCGCATCGCTCTCGGGCCCGATCGACCGGCTCTTCTACTGCGCGGGCCTCCCGCAGACACGCCCGGCACCCGAGGTCTTCGCGGTGAACTTCGCCGCGATGCGTCACGTCGTCGAAGGCGTGCACCCCCACATCCCCAAGGGCGGCGCCGTCGCCATCATCTCGTCGAACGCCGGGTTGCAGTACATGGAGCACATGCCGCTCCTCATGGAGGTGCTCGGCACCGACGGCTACGACGGCGCGCGCGCGTGGGCGGACTCGCACCCCGACGAGCTCGGCGACGGCTACATGCTGTCGAAGATGGCGATCATCCTCTACACGATGAAGCGCGCCATCGAGGTCGTCGGGGACGGCGTCCGCGTCAACTGCATCAGCCCGGGACCGACCGCGACGCCGATGATGCCGGAGTTCGAGAAGGCCGCCGGCGCTGAGTTCATCGCCAAGTTCAACGGGCCGATGGATCGCCAAGCCCAGCCGGAGGAGCAGGCGTGGCCCCTGGCGTTCCTGAACAGCGATGCCGCCAGCTTCGTCACCGGGTGCAACGTGGTCATCGACGGTGGGTTCCTCGCCGGTGTGATGACCGGCGCCATCGACGTGGCCAAGCTGGTCGAGGAGGGCCAGGCAGCGCTCGCAGCTCGTCAGGGGTGATCGGACCGCTTGAAGGGTCCGGGTCAGGTCGGCCCGGGCTCCTTCGGCAGTCCGAGGACGCGTTCGCCGATGAGGTTCTTCAGCACCTCCGTCGTCCCGCCGGCGATGCCGTAGGAGGGACTCATCGTCAGCCCGTCGGCGTACGGCAGCCCGCCGCCGCCAGCCACCGCGCCGATGCCGACGGCATCGACGGCGAACACCCGCAATGCTTGGCCGAAGCTCGACCAGGCGAGCTTGATGATCGTGGACAACGGGCCCGGAGCGCCCACCTCTGCCGCGAGCGACCGTTCGCCGGTGAGCCGCAGGAGCTGCGACTCGATGTAGAGCCGCACGGCCCGGTCGCGCGTCGCGCCGCGCAGGTCACCTCGCGCCGCGAGGTCGGCGATCAGCTTCTCCGCATCCGAGGAGAGCTCGCCACACATCCCGATCACACCGGCCCGCTCGAAGCTGAGGGTGGTCATCGTGACGCGCCAACCTTCGTTCACCGGGCCGAGCAAGGCCGTCCGTGGCACGCGCACGTCGTCGAAGAACAGCTCCGCGAACTCGGCGGCCCCGTTCATCTGGCGGATCGGTCGGCGACTGATCCCCGGCAGGTCCAACGGGACGAGGAGCGCAGAGATGCCTTTGTGCTTCGGCGCGCTCTGGTCGGTTCGCACGAGCAACATGCAATGTGTCGCGTGCATGCCGATCGAGGTCCAGATCTTCTGCCCGTTCACGACGAAGTCGTCGCCGTCGACGTCGGCGCGCGTCCGGAGTCCGGCGAGATCGCTGCCGTTGTCGGGTTCGCTGAACCCCTGACACCAGAGCTCGTCGACGGTGAGGATGCCGCGCAGGTGGCGCTTCTGCTCATCGGTGCCCCACGCGGCGATCGTCGGTCCGACGTTCTTCACGCCGTAGACCGAGACCAACCGTGGCGCGCCGAGCTCGGCGAGCACCACGTAGCACGCAACCTGTTCCTCGACGTCGAGCCCCATGCCGCCGATCTCGACCGGCCATCCGGGCGCCGCCCACCCGTGGCTCGCGATCTGACGCTGGAAGTCGAGATCGGCATCCCACTCGGTCGACGCCCCCCAACGTGCTCGATGCGTCGGAAGGATCTCTTCCTCGAGCAACTGGCGGAGGCGTTCGCGCGGCGCGGTCACGAGTCGGACGTTACGAGCGCAGATATTTCCGCCATGTCTCTTCGGTGATGGAGGAACACACGTGACCGGATGCCCGGTGGCCCACGACTACGACCCGCTCGACCCGGCGATCATGGTCGATCCGTATCCCTTGCTGGACCGGTTGCGGCGTGAGGCGCCGGTGTTGTACGTGCCCGCCCTCGACCACTACATCGTCACGCGCTTCGACGACATCGAGGCGATCCTGACGGATCGTGAGACGTGGTCGGCAGCCAACGCGTCGTCGCCGCTCATGCCGGTGTGCGCGGCGGCACAAGAGGTGCTCGCCGAGGGGTTCAAGCGCGTCCCGACGCTCAACAACGCCGACCCGCCCCGCCACGGGCCGATGCGCAAGTCGGTCCTGGCGGTCATGACGCCCCGTCGCCTGCAGGCCCTCGAGCCGAAGCTGCGCGACTACGCCGAGAACCTCGTCGTCGGCTTCCGTGACGAGGACGTCATCGACTTCGTGCACGAGTTCGCGTTCCCGTTCCCGGGTTACGCCGCGTTCAGCCTGCTCGGCTTCCCGGACACCGATACGGAGATGCTCAGGGAGTGGAGCCGCACCCGGGTCCTTCTCACGTACGGTCAGCTGTCCGAAAGGGAGCAGGTCGCAACGGCGGCGGACGTCGTGCGCATGTGGCGCTACGTCGAGGACTTCGTTGCCCGTCGCCACGCCGAGCCGGTCGACGACCTCACCAGTGACCTCGTGCGTCTCTCGCGCGACAAGCCAGATCAGATCAACGAGTTCGACATCGTCAACATCGTGTACTCGATGGCGTTGGCCGGGCACGAGACGACGACCAACACGATCAGCAGCGGCATGCTCGCGCTCCTCCGGAACCGCGATCAGTGGCAGCGCCTCGTCGACGATCCGGGCGCCATCCCCAAGGCCGTCGAGGAGATCCTGCGGTACGACGGGCCGATCCTGAACCACCGCCGGGTCGCGACGGTCGGCACGCGGATCGGCGACATCGACATCCCGGCCGGTTCGCGGATCCTGATGTGCTTCGCTTCGGCCGCGCACGATCCGGCGCACTTCGGCGACGACGCCGACGCGTTCCGGGTCGACCGGTCCGGGGCCGAGTCGCACCTGGCGTTCGGGAAGGGGGCCCACTTCTGTCTCGGCGCCCCGCTCGGCCGGCTCGAAGCCAAGATCGCCCTCGAGCTGCTCACCACGATGACGCCCGACATCGAGCTGGTGCCCGATCAGGACATCGAGTACAGCCCGAATGCGCTGTTCCGCTCGATCCGGTCGTTGCTCGTCGCGCCGGGAGGCCTCGCCGCCACACGCGCCAGCTCTACCTGACGCACGACGCCTCCGTCAGTCGCGTCCTGGCTTCGTGTCGCGTCCCTACGCGCGCACGACGGGCTCGCCGTCACCAAGCACGTCGAGGACGTGCATGAACCGGTGCACGCCGATGGCGGTGGCGCAGATCCACCCCAGCTCGACGATCTCCTCGGCGCTGAACTCGGTGGCGAGCTGGCGGAAGGTGTCGTCGTCGACGGCGTGATGATCGGTCGCGAGGAGGTCGACGAACTGCAGGGCGAGCACCTCACGCCGGCTGAACACGGAGGGGTCGGGATCGACGAGGCATGCGACCTGGTCCTCGGTGACGGTCTCGTCCTTGCGAGACATGGAGCACGGCTCGCACGCACCGAGCTGCGCGCTCCGGAGCCGGACGAGCTCGTGGAGCCGGTCGTCGAGCGCGCCGCAATGGAACTGCGCCTTGTAGCTCTCATCCATCGCCCGGAGCGCCACCTTGCTGTGCGCGACGATCTGCAGGGGCAGCGGCGTCGTGTACATGCCGGTGGCGCGGCCGGCCTCGATGCGCCCCCGTGACTCGTCGTCGAGGTCCTCATACGGGATCGGTTCGATTCGAGCCATGGGGGGACCTCCGCGGTCGGTGCCGACGATGAAACCGTAGAGGTGCAACGTCGGATCGTTCCCGGGTCGGACGCCATCGACATCGCGTCGACATGTGCGCGCGCCGTCATCATGGCTCCGATGGCTGACACACCAGCAGTGGAGGACGCCGCGCCCAGCGCGACGCTGGCTCGGTACGCGAACCCGCTGCTACGACTCCTGTTCCGGACGCCCTTGAAGCGGTCGCTCGGCCGGCAATTGGCACTGCTGCGCTTCACGGGCCGGAGATCGGGGCGGACCTACTGCTTCCCGGTCGGCGTGCTGTCGGTCAGCGGCCCGCGCATCATCACCTCGCGGCGCTCGTGGCAGTCGAACTTCGACGGCGGCATGGACTGCGACGCGCTGCTCGACGGCCGATGGCAGCGCGTGCGGGCGGAACGTGTCCCCGACGTCGACGAGACCGCTGACCTGTTCAGCGAACTGATCGAGACGTTCGGTCGCGCCAACGCGCCCCGCCGCCTCGGGCTCCGGGTCAACGTCGACCGGGCGCCGACGCACGAGGAGCTGGTCGAGGCCGTGCGACGCATCAAGCTCTCGATCATCCGCATCGACGCGGCTGTGTGAGGACGACATAGAGCGGACATCGACGCGTCGTTAGGGTCGCTCACAAGGCGACGATCTCTCGATCTCGCTCAACAGCGGTGGCTGCCCTGCCTTGGGGTAGCTCGCGCGACGAGCCTTCGATCCCCCGTCGGAGGGCAGGCGATCAGCCGGAGTCGCGCGGGCTATCCGACGGCAGGGTTGCCCAACCGATCAACAGCGAAGGTGAGCTCCCATGGCGCGTGGACTCGTTGACGTGCACCACCACGTCGTGCCCGTTTCCTACTTCGAGTATCTCGCCTCGAAGGGCATCAATCATCCAAGCGTCTTCGAGAGCGCCGAGTCGAGCCATCTGGCGATGATGGACGAGTACGGGATCGAACGAGCGGTCCTGTCCGTCGCCGCACCTGGCGTCCACTTCGGTGACGACAAAGAGGCGCGGGACCAAGCGAGGCGGATCAACGAGTTCTCCGCCGACCTCGCGGCGCGGTACCCAGATCGGTTCAGCTACTTCGCGTGCTTGCCCTTACCCGACGTCGACGGCGCGATCGAGGAGGTGCTGCACAGCCTGAAGGACGGAAGCGCGAAGGGCGTGGTCCTCCTCACGAACATCCAAGGCCGCTATCTCGGCTACCCCGACTTCGATCCGTTGATGGAGGAGCTCGCGAACGAGAAGGCCTTGGTGTTCGTGCACCCAACCCCGATGCAGGGCATGCACCAGCCCCGATTTCGTCCAGCGCTGGCCGACTTCCTGCTCGATACGACAAGAGCTGCCATCGGGCTCGTGACATCGGGAACGGTCTCACGCTTTCCCGATCTTCGGTTCATCCTCTCCCACGGCGGAGGGTTCGTGCCGTACGCCGCCCACCGCATCGCCTGGCTCAGCGAGATGTTCGACGACAAGTACAACGACGGTCGAGCCGGAATGTCGGCAGACGAGATCCTGGCCGGGCTGCGCAGCTTCTACTTCGATCTCGCACTGTCGTCGAGCGGCCCCCAGCTCGCCGCTCTGCTCAACTTCACCGACACGCGCCACCTGCTCTACGGGAGCGACTGGCCGTATGCCGGAGAGCGCACCGTCACGCACTTCCTCGAGGAGTACGAGGGCTTTGGTGACCTCACGACGGAGCAGCGGGCGCAGATCGCACGTGGAACTGCTGCCGACCTCGGCCTTGTGTAGTGCGACCGTTGACCACGACTCCGGAAGGAGCTCTCCATGTCTGAACTGCGCGAGGTGACCCTCGACGGACGCGTGTGCATCGTCACGGGCGCGGGCCGGGGGATCGGGCGTGAGTACGCGCTGATGCTCGCGGACCGCGGTGCGAAGGTCGTCGTCAACGACGTCGGCGGATCCCGTGACGGGACCGGTACAGACGCGGGGCCGGCACAACAGGTGGTCGACGAGATCACGGCCGCCGGCGGGGAGGCTGTTGCCAACACCGACGACATCTCGACGTGGGTCGGCGGAGAGCGGATCGTGACGCAGGCCATCGACGCGTTCGGCGCGCTCGACGTCCTCGTCAACAACGCCGGCATCCTCCGCGATCGCATGATCTTCTCGATGAGCGAGACCGAATGGGACGACGTCATCCGGGTGCACCTCAAGGGGACGTTCATCACCACCCGCCACGCCGCGGCGTACTGGCGCGACCGATCCAAGGCGGGCGAGTCGAACGACGCTCGCGTGATCAACACCACGTCTGCGTCGGGCATCTATGCCAACCCGGGTCAGTCCAACTACGGCGCCGCCAAGGCGGGCATCGCCGCCTTCACCCAGATCGTGGCCCAGGAGCTCGGTCGCTACGGCGTCACCGCCAACGCCATCGCACCCGGTGCCCTGACCCGGCTCACCGAGGGCCTCACGCCCGAAGGGCAGGCGCTCCCGAACTACGAACCGAGGTGGGTCGCGCCGATCGTCACGTGGCTGGCATCGCGGCAGTCGGATGACGTCACGGGCCAGGTGATCGAGTCGTCGGGCCGGGTGTTCGCGGTGGCCGAGGGCTGGCACCGGGGCCCGGCGGTGGCCGACGTCCCCTCCGAAGCCGAGGAGGTGGAGGCGCTCCTGCGCAAGCTCCTCGCCGATGCGCGACCACGGACGGTCATGACGGAGGCGCTGTGATCGCCGAGGCCCGGCGATGAAGTTCCTCTACGTCTATCCCGAGCGGACCGGCCCGAGCGGCAGCATGCTCGATGCCGGACCGATCGCCGAGGTTGCGGCGGCGGTCGAGGCGGCCGGCTTCGACGGGATCGCGTTCACCGAGCACCCGGCCCCAGCAGCCGCTTGGTTGAACGCCGGGGGGCACCAGACGCTCGACCCATTCGTCGCTCTGGGTGCCGCATCCGCGGCGACGACGCGGATCACCCTGCTGACGTACCTGACGGTCGTGCCGTACCGCAATCCGCTGCTGCTTGCCAAGGCCGCCGCGACGCTCGACCTCATCTCTTCCGGGCGCGCGGTCCTGGGCGCCGGGACCGGCTACCTCAAGGGCGAGTTCCGCGGGTTGGGCGTCGACATGGAGGAGCGCAACGCGCTGTTCGACGAAGCGCTCGAGGTGCTGCCCCTGCACTGGAGCGGCGAACCCTTCTCGTACGAGGGTCGGCACTTCCACGCACGCGACGTGATGGCGCGCCCCTCTCCCGAGCGACCGGTCCCGTTGTGGCTCGGCGGGAACTCGATGCAGACGCTCCGCCGTGTCGCGGCGGGCGCGCAGGGTTGGATACCGCTCTTCGTTCCCCCCGAAGCGGTGGTGACCGTTCGCTCACCCAACCTCGTGACCGTCGAGGACCTTGCCGCTCGCGTTGCGACCCTTCGCGAGCTGGCGGGGGAGCGAGCTGCCGAGCTCGAGATCGTCCCGCCGTACCACGACCCATCGTTGCGTACGCCAGCCGCCGACGCGACGCGTCACCGCGACGCCTTCGACGCCCTCGAGGCCGCCGGCGCGACCGGGGTCGTCGTGAACGGTCCACCCTCCGCGAGCACGGCCGAGACGCTCGCCTTCCTCGATGCATTCGGGAGCTCTTACCTCACCTGATGTCGCCCATTTCTCAGCACGTCAGGTGATGGCGCCGCTGACCGTACCGAGAGGAGTTGTGAGACGTGCGAGCAGCAGTTCTCCGCCGTGGCCGCATGGTGGTCGCCGATGTCCCCGAGCCGGTGCCAGGCCGGGGTCAGGTGCTCGTCGCCGTGAAGGCATGCGGCATCTGCGGTTCTGACCTCCACTTTGCCCACGCTGGCGCCGAAGATCTTGCCATTCGCCGCCAGATGGAGCGTGCGCTATCTGCAGGCGGCACGGCCGATATCGATCTCGACGCGGACGTGTTCATGGGGCACGAGTTCGTTGCCGAGGTGCTCGAGCCGGGACCTGATACGGAGTGTCTTCCCGCAGGAACGGTCGTCACCGCGTTCCCGGGTCTCCGGACGCCTACTGGCATGGCTGGCATCTTGTACAGCAACACGATCCACGGCGGGTTTGGTGAGCGGATGTTGCTCACCGCGCGGCTCCTTCTGGCGGTGCCCAACGGCTTACCTGAGGCGCATGCTGCCCTGACCGAGCCGTTGGCCGTTGGGCTCCACGCGGCGAACCGTGCGGAGATCGGTGCGAACGACGGCGCGATCGTCCTGGGTGCAGGCCCTGTCGGCCAAGCCGTGATCGCCGCGCTTCGGATGCGGCGCGTCGCGCCGATCATCGCTGCGGACCTCTCGGAGACTCGCCGAAACCTCGCCGTAGCGATGGGTGCACACGAGGCCGTGGATCCGCGCATCGACCCGCCGTTCGACGCCTGGGACCGGCACGGCCGCGAACATCCGCCGGTCGTGTTCGATGCCGTGGGCGCACCAGGCGTGCTGAACGAAGCGATCCGGACGGCACCCCGTCGGACGCGACTCGTCATCGTCGGTACGTGCGTCGGAGGCGACACGATCACCCCGTATTGGGCCCTCGCCAAGGAGCTCGACATACGTTTCTCGATGGCATACAACCGCACCGAATTCGCCGATTCGCTTCGTGCGCTCGGAGAGGGCGAGGTCGATGTCACGCCGCTGATCACCGGGCAGGTCGATCTTGACGGCGTGCAGGATGCGTTCGACTTGCTCGCCTCGCCGCAAGACCACTGCAAGGTGCTCGTCACACCCTGACCTGGTCCACGGTGGGACCGAGTCGAGGGCGTTCATCTACATGACGGAGTTCACCCGGTTTCCGTACACGTGAAGGGACCGGGATCGTTCAGTACTGCGGCACCAGAGCCGAGGTGTCCTCGCTGGTCATCATCTTCATGAGGAGGCCGCTGTCCCAGTAGTCCGTCCATCGGACGATCTTGTCGTCGCGCACGACGAAGACTCCCATGACCGGGAGGCCATGTGCGTTCCCGTCTGGTCCGGTGATCATGTCGATCCGCTCGTTCATGACGATGTCGCCCTCGGCGACGACGTTGACGGTCCGGTACTCGTAGGAGTCGGGGAACATGGCGAACTGCCCGGCGACGTTCGCGAGCACGGTCTCGATCCCTGCGGCGGCTTCCATGCCGACGTTCTGGTACACGATGTCGTCGGCCAGCAGCGGTCGCAGGGCCTCGGCATCACGCTTGATCATGAGGTCGCAGAACTCCTGGACCACGTCCTTGGCTGCCATCGTCACTCCTCCTGTGTGGGTGGCGGCGACCGTACAAGCTTCAGCTGCAACCTGCATGCGAAACTGGGAGACATGCTCCACGAACGATCAGAAGCCGCGGTCCGATGGCTGACCCTGGATCGACCCGAGGCGCTGAATGCGTTCACGGCCGCTGACTATGTCGCCCTGGGTGAAGCGATCGACGCCGCGGGTGCGGACCAGGCGATGCGGGTGGTCGTGCTCACCGGCGCTGGGCGGGCATTCTCGGCTGGCGCCGACCGATCGCTCTTCGAGGGACCGCTCGATCCGGCGACCTCGGATCACGTCCGCGGCGCGTTCGGGGCGATGCTTCTGGCCCTGGCGAGGTGCGAGAAGCCAATCATCGCCGCCGTGAACGGGCTGGCCGTCGGCATCGGGGCGACGATCCTGCTGCATTGCGACCTCGTGATCCTGGCCGACTCCGCTCGGCTGAGGCTGCCGTTCACCGGCCTCGGACTGGCCCCGGAGGCCGCCAGCTCGGTCCTGCTTCCGATGCGGGTTCGGTGGGGCGACGCTCTGTGGTGGCTGCTGTCGAGCGAGTGGGTCAGCGCCACCGAGGCGCTCGCCGCTGGGCTGGCGTGGCGAGTGGTCCCCGACGACGATCTCGCGTTCAACGCAGCCGCAGTCGCTCAGACCCTTGCGGCGCTTGATCCTGCGTCCGTCGCGGCCACCAAGAGACTGGTCCTCGAGGGCCGCGTCGAGGTGGTGACCGCTGCGTTGGATCGCGAGAACGCAGCGCTGGAATCGCTTGTCGGCGGGCGATCGACGGGCGACTGACCGGGTCGGGCCGAGCTCAGGGTGCCGCGAGGCCGGCGACGAGCGCGGCGACCGAGGTGCCGACGGCCTTGCGGGCCTTCTTCGGCTGCTTGGCGTGGGCGATGAAGAGCGCGGCCTCGTCGATGACCGAGAGGAGCAGATGCGACATCGCCTCTGTGTCGGCCACGGCGAGGCTTCCTTCGGCGTTGCCTTGGTCGAGCATGAGCTTCAGCGCGCCGAGGCCGTGTCGGGCCTCGACTTCACGCCATTTCTCCCAGCCGAGGACGGCGGGTCCGTCGACGAGGAGGATGCGTCGCACCTCCGGTTCGAGGGAGGCGTCGAGAAATGCGGTGAGGGCTTGATCGAGGCGCTGGTGCCAGCTCTCCCCGGTGATGTTGGAGGCGACTTTGGCGCCGAGGTCGACTTCGATGACCTCGAGCACCTCGAGGAAGAGCTCTTCCCGGTTGGCGAAGTGGCCGTAGAGGGCGCCGCGGGTTCCGACTCCGGCGGCCTGGACGATGTCGTTCGTGCTGGTGGCGTAGAAGCCATCCTCGGCGAAGAGCCGACGGGCGGCCGCGACGATCCGCTGGCGGGTCTGCTCCGCCATCTCCTTCCGCACGCCGACCATCCTCGGAACGGTACCGCCGGCTCCGGCAGCCACCTTCGCATGCAGTCTGCACCTGAAATGTAGAGTGCCCTCTAGTGCGCATACGGCGCTGGCGGATGGCGACACGAGGTATCCGATGAGTGAGACCTGGGAGGAAGGCTCGGTCGAGCTCGACGGGGTGACGGTGCGCTACCGCGCCCGCGGGGCGGGCCAGACGATCGTCTTCGTCCACGGTGTGTGGGTCGGTGGGTCCCTGTGGGATGACGTGGCCGAGCACCTGGCGGGGTTCCGGTGCATCCTCCCGACCTGGCCGCTGGGCGCTCACCGCGACCCCGCGCCGGGCGCCGATCTGAGCGCGCTCGCGACCGCCAAGCGGATCCCCGCGTTCCTCGAGGCGCTCGATCTGACCGAGGTCACGCTGGTCGGCAACGACACCGGTGGCGGCCTGTGTCTCGCAGCCCTGGGCAGCGGGCATGACGGCGTCGGCCGAATCGGTCGGCTCGTGCTGACCAATTGCGACAGCTACGAGCACTTCCCACCCCAGGGCTTCGACACCATGATCAAGTTGATGCGGGCGGCCCCGCCCCTCGGCAAGGGCCTGCTCCGAGCCTTCGCCAGCGGGCTCGGACAGAAGGCCTTCCTCAAGTCCGTCTGCACCATCCCGCCCAAAGGACTCCGGGCCGCGGCGATCTTCGAGGCGTTCACGACGAGCCGCGCGGCCCGAGCCGACGCCCTGCGGATCACGCAGTCGCTGAAGCCGTCGGTCACCCTCGACGCCGTGGGCGCGCTCAAGGCGTTCCCCAACCCGGTACTGCTCGCCTGGGGCGACAAGGACAAGCTGTTCCCGCTCGAGCACGCCCGCCGGCTCGAGGCCGACTTCCCGGACGCCACGCTCGAGGTCATCGGCGGGGCCAGCACGTTCGTGATGTTGGACCGACCGGAGGAGCTGGCCAGCCTCATCACCGGGTTCACCGAAGGAGCGACCCCCCGATAACCGACGTCTACTACGACCGCTTCGATTACGAGATCGACGCCGACTCTCGCCCGGCTCGAAGGCCGCGTCGCCCTCGACGAGGTCCTCAACCGCTTCCCGACCTGGGACGTCGACTGGGACAACGCCGCCAGGCCCACACCTCTACGGCGCGGGGCTGGGAGAACCTCCCGGTCTTCGCCTACTCGGACGCGATCATCGCGGCGATCACGTCGCGGGCGGCCCGCCCGGTCGGAAAGCCGAGGTACGTCGCGGCGTGGTAGACGATCTCCTCGAGCTGCGGGACGGTCACGCCGTTGCGGAGGGCTACGGGGATGTGATCGCCGAGGGCGCCTCGATTGGAGAGGCCGATGAGCATCCCGATGGTGATGAGACTGCGGGTGTGTCGGTCGAGCACATCGGTGCGGGCCCACAGGTCGAAGTAGCAGCTCTCGAGCTCCATGTAGTCCAGCTCCGCGGCGAAGCCGTCGGCGACTGCATCCTCGGACACGTCGAGCAACGGCGAGTCCGGTTCCATGTCGCGCAGCACGTCGCGGGCGGTAGCTCGCTTGTCGCTGCCTCGTGCCTCTCGCCGGTCCTCGTCGACCGGTGCGCCGGGGTCCTCGAGCATGCCGTGTTCCTGCAGTGCATTGAGGATGGACTGGTGTGCCCATGCCGAGGCCGGCGAGCCGACGTAGGGGCGGGCATGCACGACGATCGCCGCCAACTCGTCGACGGTCACGCCGTTGTAGATGGCGGCGGGCGCGTGGAAGCCCAGCTCGAACTGGTTCCCGACGTTGCCGGCCCCGACCATCATCGCCACCGTCACCAAGCTCCGTTGCCGGTGGTCGAGGTGCTCGGTGCGGCTCCAGATGTCGCAGTAGGAGTCCTCCATGCCCATCGCCGCGATCTCGGCGGCGAAGAACCCCTTCGGGATCGCCCCTCCCATCTGGATGTAGCCGGACTTCGGGAGCATGCGGCGGATCTGCTCCATTCCGAGCGTCCGCTTCTCGCTGCCGGTTCGCTCGCGCTTTTCCAGTGCGGCGGCGACCTTCTTGGTGGCCACGGCTACGCCTGTCCGAACGCGTCGGGATCGGCCTGGACCGCTGCCGGGACCGGGTGGCGGAACAGCTCCGAGGCGTTGCGCCACGCGATCCGCTCGGCGTCCTCGACCGGGAGGTCACCGAGGAGCCATTGCGCCCGGGCCTGAGAGTCGGGCCAGCTGGTGTCGGCGTGGGGGTAGTCGACCTCGAAGGTGATGCGATCAATCCCGATTCGGTCGCGCTGCGGCATGGCCGATGGGTCGTTCAGCGTGCAGAACCAGAAGTTGCGGCGGAACACATCCGCGGGCCGAACGTCGTCGGGCCACTGCACCTTGGCGTCCCGGTAGCCCTCGGCGTGGTCGAGCCGGTCGTAGACGGCGGCGACCCAACCGATCCCACCCTCGCTCATGCAGATCTTGAGGTTCGGGAAGCGGAGGGCCATCCGGGCATGCAGCCACTCCATTGCCGTCATCATGGCGTAGCCGGCCCCGAACACCGTCGCGACCGCCATCGTGCCTTCGGTCAAGGCGGGGAGGCCGGAGGAGCCGGTGTGGATGCAGATGACCGTGTCGGTCTCTTCGCACGCCCGCCAGATCGGATCCCAGAAGGGCGAGGCGAGCGGTGTGAAGCCGAGCTTGCCCGGCAGCTCGGGGAAGCTCACCGCCTTGAAGCCCCGATCGGCGTTGCGCCGGATCTCGGCGGCGGCCACGTCGGCGTCGTGGAGCCACGGGATCTGGCAGGGGATCAGTCGGTCGGGGTGGGCGCCGGCCCACTCCTCGATGTGCCAGTCGTTCCACGCCTTGACCGTGGCCAGCGCGTAATCCCGGTCGGGCAGTCCCTGTAGGCGCACGCCGGCGAAGCCGACGAGTGAGGGGAAGTTGAGCGAGGCGTAGACCCCGTCGACGTCCATGTCGGCGATGCGCTGCTCGACGTCGTAGGCGCCTTCCCGGATCATGTCGAATCGCGTCGGTTCGACGAGCGGACCCTCCTTCTCCTGGCCGGCCACGGCGTTGATGGCGATGACCGAGAGCACGGTGTCATCGAACACCCATACCTGGTTGCCGTCGTCGGTATCGACGACCCGCGGCGCGCGGTCGCTGTACTTCGCCGACAGTCGGCCGCTGAAGAGATCAGCGGGCTCGACGAGGTGATCGTCGACCGAGACGATCACGTGCTGGCGCGGCCGGCGCTCCGGCCGGGAGTTGACCTCGGGCACGCGGGACGGCGCGAACGCCGCGATCCCTGCCGCGAACGCAGCCGCCTCCAGCGGGCTCTCGGTGGTGCTCACCGGCCCGGATCGTCACTCGGTGGACGTCCACAGTCAGATGCAGCCTGCATCCCAGATACGGTACTGAGCGCACTCATCTCCGTCAACGCGACGAGCTTGGTCAGTGCGAGTCGCAGAAGCTCGTCGTCCTCGAGGTCGTCGCGTGTCTTCCCTGCCGAGAACTCGATCGCCTTCTCGGCCGCGTCGCGCAGGTGAGGAAGTCGGACGAGGTCGTCAGGCGGCGTCATACACCGTGCGTGCTTGGCCGGAGACCTCGTCGCGGAAGTATCGGCTCAGGTCGCCGAGCGTCCGCAGGTCGACGGAACAGCCGAACATCTCGCCCAACTCGAGCTCGAGGGCGGCGATGCCGAGGAGACCCGGCGTGTGTCCCGGCTGGAACTCGACGAGCAGGTCGATGTCACTATCTGCTCGCAGCTCACCCCGAAGCGCCGATCCGAAGAGCCGCAGGCGCCGGATGCCGTGCATGAGACAGAACGCCCGCAAGCGACCCTCATCGATCGGGACACCGGGCGCGAGCTCCACGACCATGATCGTCGCAGGGTCGGTTCGCCGTGGGCATGACGATTCGTCCGAGAGGCTAGAGGAGCGTCAGCTCTGGCCACCGGCGGCCAGAGCAGGTCCTCATGAAGCCGCCGGATGGCCGACGCAATAGCGGGGTTGGCCAGCAGACGGAGCAGATCGCCAGGTTCGATAATCGACCGATGTCGCCACCGTCTCAAGGTGGTGACAGTCCGAACCCGTGCGTCCCGCGACTTACATTCAGCCCGAATGAAAGCTGTCATCACTCTGTCAGCAGACTGGGCGAAACGACGTGGATTCTGTGGACGCAGTAAGCTTCTGACCAGCGGTTTCGCGTTCGGAAGATCCGCCTGACGGCTCTCTCAAGGTGGCGGCACCAGTCGATGATGTGCCTTGCAGTTCCTGGTCGTAAGCCGCGTTCAGGACTCGGCGTGAGCTACTAGATCTGCTCGGTGCCCTCGAAGATGCTCCGATAGTTCTACGCTCGCGATGCAACGGGTCGCCTCGTCGCGGCGACCACGTCGTCCGAGCTCCAAGAGCACGTATCTAGTCCGGATCTAGAACTCGACGGATTCGTGCGAATTCGGCGAACTGAGCCGAACGAAAGTCGCTGGTCACGGTCGTGCACGAAGTGGCGGAACAGGCTCCGCCCACCTACAGCATCTTCGAGCGCTCGACTGGTCGTAGGGAGAATCTGGGCCGCTATTCGGTAGTGCTGACGCTTGGAGATCCGCCGGGGCGCTTCATCAGCTTGTGCGTGCGGTGGCCAGGCCGACTGCGGTCGCAGCTGCAAGTAGCGCTTGATCGCCAGCGACGACGACAAGATCGTCATCGGCCACATGGATGGCTGCGGCGAGATGGATAGCGTCGTACGCGCGCAGGTTCTGTTCCTCGGCCAGGTCTCCCGCCCGGCGGACGAGTGCTTCATCGAGCTCGACGACGTCGAGTTGCGCGAGCAGTTCGTCGAGGGCGGCGACCGCACTACGCAGCTGTCGTGGCTGCAAGCGATCCTGTCTCGCGGCCTGCGCGAGCGCAGCACGCGCCTCGACCTCGACCAGCCGAACGCTCACGACACGGTCGGCCAAAGACCACTGTTCCTCGCATCGCGGTGTGCCGATCTCCTCCACCAAGAGCGGTACGAGAGCGGAGGTGTCGAAGTACGCGATCAACGCCGCTGTTCGGCGACGAGCTCGGACACCGAGCCCGTTGCCTTCACACGCTTAGGAACGCTGCGCGCCGGGCGCCTTGCCGGCGTCACCTTGCCTTCGCGGATGAGGCGGTCGATGGTGCGCTCACCCGAGACTGGCAACACCCGGGCGACCGCTCGCCCCCGATCGGTGACCACCACCTCTTCGCCGTGCTCGACGCGTTCGAGGTACTGGCTGAGGTGGTTGCGCAGTTCACGAATGCCGACCTCGGTCATAGCGCCACTTTACCGGTCTGCCAGGGCGCCACATAGCCGAGCATCGGCAGTGTCATTGGTAATCGCGCGTCCGTAGCGCCTGGACGGATATCAGTCGGCGGACGGCTCAACCGTCCTGACCCTGCGGAAACAGCACCGAGCCCACGGAGCCGGGTCGGTCTGGCGCCTTCACGGGGGTAGCGGTGACAAGTGGGCGCGGCGGGATGAGCACGGCACGGCTACCACGCGTTCGTAAGGTCGTTCGCCACGGCGTCGAGCGCCTCGTTGTCGAGGAGGCTGGACGTTTCGATCGAGTCGAGGAAGTTCGTCGCACGGGCGGCGTCGAAGACGTCGTCGAGTAGATCCATGACCCGCTGGGTCACGTCGGTTGGCGTCGATCCGGTGCCCGGAGCGACTGACAGAGCGACGCCGAGCAGGTACTCGATCCTGGCCGGCCACGTGACTGTCTCGGTCGCGTCGTCAGGTCTGTTGCCGCGAGGATCGAAGCTGACTGAGGTGGGCACTGCGACGGAGCAGATGAGCTCGATCGGCTCGTGCATACTCACGATCTCTCGCAACTCGTCAATGGCGGGGTCGAGAATCGCTGCCCGCCGCTCGTTGCTCTTCAGGATTCGTTTGGCGACCTCATTCCGCGCTGGACCGGGCGCGAGCGAGGACGTGTAGACGACGCCGTCGACGGTCGTAACGTCGGACCAGACGCCGCCTCCCGCCTGCGCGTCTCCCCGGAACGATCTCATCCTCGGCACCGGCAAAGCGTCGCAAAGACACGAGAGCCGTGTGGGGAATTGCATCCCGCCGCTAGCCACGCCTGACGGTCGCCATAGGTAGCTAATTGCCATGATCCGAAGCGCGCCTTGAGCGAGCATTGGTCATGGCAGCGATCCCGCCGCACGGACCAGCGCTCCGTGGACGAAGGATGCTCTTCTCGTTCGACGTCGATTGCGGTGAGTTGATCCCTGGCCATCGCTTCATCGCTCGTGGCCTGAGCGATTGCGGCGTGATCGACTGCGACGACGACTTCGCGGCTCCTGCCCTCTCGCTCGAGTACGAACTCGTGCCCGGTGTTCCACCACTCGACGAACAGCGACGTGTCTTCGACTATCTCGTCGGGATCGACTACTCGGCCGACGGCGTTCTGCCGTGGGAGCCCAATGACAGTGGTGCCATCGCGCCGTTCGACGGAGGCCTGAGCACTCACGGGTCGCGCGGCGACTGGCCCCTACCGACGTCCGGACACGTTCTGCGGTTTCGCTTGAGTGGCCGACCGGATCGACGGGCGACCCCGGGCGGAGAGCTTGTTGTTGACCTTGAGGCGTAGACCATCGAATGGAATCCGGCTTGACCCGGGCAGCATGACCGTTGCCCCGAAGCTCATCGTCCGAATGCGCTCCGGACGATCTCGATGACTTGCAGGACGATGGGAAGGACCAACGCAGCAGCAACGACGACCAACACGGGTCGGCCTGCGCGCGTTCCGCCGACCCGTCGAAGGAACCACCATTGGCGCTGCATCTGTCCGGCGGGGCTGTACTGGTTTGCCTCGAAGCCGCTTCCCGCGTCTGGCCACATGACCGGCGGGCTCTCGGCGGCGCTCGGCCATCTGAGTTCGTCCTCGGGCAGGCGCGTCAGCGCGCGCTTCGACTTGCGCCGCCGGATACCGCTCGACCCCATGGCCGACATGGTGCACGATCGCCCGTGATTCGGAGAGCGATGTCACGGAGTTCGATCGCTGAGGGATGCCGGTTGCCCATATGTTTGCCCATCAACTCGCCGATATGGGCAAGAGGGGAGACCACTTGCCGGACGTGTCAAGGCCTCTGACCAGGGAAGACGTGACTCGATATCACCCGCCGGACACCCTTGGACCCGTTCGCAACGTAGAAGTCGGCGGTTCGAATCCGCTCACCTCCACTCCGGCCTGACCGAGCGACGACGTTCGACCTCACGTCAGCCAGCCGAGGCCGAATTGACTGACCGATGTCACACGG
>Ga0070671_100001037_pt1 | contig 20449 bp, 19 predicted proteins | sample KBSS73metaG_FD_65341 | JGI IMG/M metagenome (GOLD analysis project Ga0070671, IMG submission 65341) | Switchgrass rhizosphere microbial communities from Kellogg Biological Station, Michigan, USA - KBS S7-3 metaG | ecosystem: Host-associated > Plants > Roots > Rhizosphere > Soil ...
CTCGAGGCCGGCAAGACAGTGGATCAATCCACTCTTCCGGCAGCTCTCTTGCCGTTGTTCAACGCCAAGGTTCAGCCGTTCCTCATGGACCTCCTGGCCATGGATCCCGCCGCTCTCGCCGCCGCTACGAAACTGCCAATGCTCATCGTCCAGGGCGAGCGAGATATCCAGGTTTCGGTCGCCGACGCCCGGGCGCTCGCCGCGGCCCAGCCGGCGGCGAAGCTAATGCTCGTCCCGCAGATGAACCACGTGTTGAAGGACGTCGCAGCCGACGACCGCGAGTCGAACCTCGCAACCTACGGCAATCCGGACTTGCCAGTCGACGCAAGCCTCGTCGACGGCATCGCTGCTTTCGTGAAGTTGAAACGCTAGCCGACCGACAGGTCGCGCTGCTGGTTGACCAGTCGCCACTCGTCCAGATCGGACAGCATGATCCGCGCCGCCTGCTCGGCAAGGTCGGCCGCACGCGACAGGCTGACATTCTTGCGCAGCTCTCGGTCGATCTGGCGTAGCGTCTCGGCCGTTGCCTTCGATCGCAGCGCGTCGCCGCCGAAGTCTGCCTGGAAACGAATTCCGAATATGGCGGTGCCGAGCGCCGGAAAGCCGGCCGACACCAGCGTGAACCAATTTCCGTAGTCCTGCACGAACTGCAGGCCGAGCCCGAGCCCCACGACCGTTGCGATCGTCACCAGGACCGTCGCCGCGAACAGCACCATGCCGATCTGCTCCAGCCGGTGGTCGAGCGCCTCGATCTGCTCGGCATTGCGCAAATGATAGCCGACTTGCGGCTCTATCTCGTGCGCCGCGATAGCCGCGCCAAGCCGTGCCGCGCAGCCGCTGTCGATCGCGCCGGTCGGGCACGCCATCGCACGCCAAATGCTGCTCGCGTACCAGTCAATCCAGCGCTTCGGGACCGGATTGGTCTCAGTCCCCGGCGGGTCGGGCGCCGCGATCCCGAGCAGTTTCAGGCTCCGCATCGGCCGCAACCGCTCGGCAAGCTGGCGATAGTCGAGCCAGCGCCTGTGCCATTCCTGGCGCTTGCCGATGATCGCGTTGAGCAGGATCGCAAGCGTGATCAGCAGCTCGAGCGCGGCTTCCTCAACGTGAAGGCTCGGCGCCATGAAAGCGGCGAGGCCCAGGCAGACCGCCACGCCGCCGAGCAGGAAGTTGAAGATGTTCCCGCTGCGATAGGTTTGCGCGAAGTGCGTCGCGAGCCCGTCCGCCCAGCTGTAGCTATGCTCGAGGAGACCGATCGGCGCCTCGATCTTGTGCGCCTCCGCGCAGCCCGCGCGGTAGCGGCGCCACTCGTCGCGCGTCTGGGCATCGGCGTGAGACGCGGTCAAGTCGCGCGCGCGGAAGCGCCGTACACCGGCGGCGCTCAGCAGCAATGGGTATTCGATCCGCGCGCGAATGCGCGGCAGCCGCTCGCGAGCGAACCGCTTGTAGAAGCCCTGCTCCAGGTCATTGGGCGGCGGCATGAGAAGTGCGGTTAGCAAAGCGTCCACTTCCGCCCTGCCGACCGGACGCGTCACTTCGGCATCGTCGGCTAGTGTCACTACCATCGGGTCGAACGCGCTCCACAGCAGCCGCGGCTCAAATCCGGCGTCGATCGGCACGTGGATGATCGCCGTGCCACGTGCCAATGCGAACTGGACGACTTCGCCCGTACCTCCCCGGCCGCGCGGGGGGCGCCCGTCCCAAACGGCGACGAGGATGTCGCAATGCGCCACGGTCGCGCGGCCCGTCATGACGTAGGCGTCGAGCCCGTTTGCCGGATCGCCGGGCAGTTCGAGCAGCGATGCCGCCCGCTCAAGCAACGCGTCGAACCGGGTCCGCGCTTCGTGATTGCCCAGGCTCGCGCGATAGGCCGAGCGCTCGAACGGCAGGATGACCTCCAACTCCCAGCCAAGCTCGAGCGCGACTTCGGCGGCGATCTGGTCGGCGCCATCGGCAATGGGTGACACGAACCGAAGTTGGCACGGACCGGGCGCGAAGCAGTCCCGCTCCAGCTCGAGTAGGTCGGCGCCGGCGTTCGCAATCAGGCCAAGAGTCGACCGGATCCGATCGCGCAGCGCTTCAAAGCCGCCCTCGGGAATGACATCGGCGCGGTGGCCAGTGACGCCGACGCTAAGGACGAACGGAACTGCGGGCGGACCGGTCGCTCCGTTGGCGGGCTGAGCTGTTACGCCTGCTCGATCAATCCGGCCGTCAGCGTTCAACCCGGCTCCGGTTTCTGAACATTGCCCTGAAGGCCAGCGTCAGGATGACACCAACCGCGAACCCCCCGAGGGCGGAGAACGCCACGTCCGGCGAAGCGAGGTCCGGTAAGAAATGCCCGCCGCCGTCATTGTCGATGATGGGGTCGAGCTTCACCGCGCCATTGAACGCAAGCGTATATGGTATCGTCTCCTTGCCCAAGTTGTGGTCCTTGACGGTTAGGACCGTTGGGGTAGCCGAATCGATATGAAGTCCCTTGGTCTCGGCAGGGACAAGGAATGGCTGGCCGGCAAACGTCACGCCGGGCGCGTTTTGGATGCTGAAGCTGATCGTCGCGGTATGGCCGTGAGCGACTTTGATGTCAGGGTAAGGCGGACCGGCAGGATTGCTTCCGTTCAAGCCCATCTGCCACTGAAACCCGCCATTGCCGTCTTGGCCCGGCGTCAGGATAACTGTCTGGTCAGCCATATTTCCCCCTATCTTTAGCCTCTACTCCGTACTCACTCTACAATTGGCTCATCCCCCTCCGTCATTCTTGATGATCGGATCGCACGGCCATTTCTTGCCGTCCTTCCCCACGACGTTGAGCACGTAGTGAAGCGTTCGATCCGCGCTGTTGTAATTAAGGATCCGAACCTTGTTCGGGTTCGCGTTGACCAACTCGATCTGGTCCGTGTTGATACCCGCGGGCGGACACCCCTCCTGTTCCCAAACGTGGAAGGCATCGCTGTCGTCGAATTTCAGGCCAAGGTCAGTTGTGTCCTTGATGGTGAAGTCGATCGTGTCCTTGGGATTCCCCTTCGGAACGTGAAGTTTGTGGTTGATCGCAGGGTTGCCGTCCGGGTCGTCCCAAACGACACCGTCCCCTTCCATCCGAGCCGTAAACTCAATACCCTTGGGCATTAGACTCTCCTCAGCACTACATCTGAAGCCTGTATCCCATCGAATTCAGCCGCGCGGTCAGCGGCTGCGCCTCGGCGGTGCGGTCGAGCCGCTGCAGCAGCGACGCATGCTCCGCCAGTTCGTCCGGCTGGGGCGGCACGCCTGCGGGTATGGCGGAAAGGCCGCTCGACCAGGCCGCCCGCGCCGCATCCGCATTGCCGCGGGCGCGCTCGATATCGCCGATCAGGCGATAGGCTCGCGCGGTCCTGAAGCCGTCTTCGAACTTGTCTTCGGTGTGGACCGACTGTGCGGCCTTCAACGCACGCTGGCCTAGGTCGTACGCCTGCTCCTTCGCGCCATTGTTGAGCGCAAGTTCTGCCTTGACGCTCATGCAGGCGAACACCGCCTTGCGCCATTCCGGCCGTGGGGACGGACGGTTGAGCAGCCATTGATAGGTCTGGCATCCCGCAGATAGTTGCGGGGCCGCCTCGGCGCGCTTGCCCGTCACCAGCAGTAGTCGGGCGAGGAACAATTGGGCGTGCGCGCCGGCCTCCGCCCAGGAGGTGTTGTTCGGTTCGATCGCCCGCAGCTCGTTCGAGATCGCAATCGCGGTCCGGAATTGTTCGGCCGCCAGATCAACTTGCCCGCGTTCCGCGTAAAGCCAGCCGAGAGCACGCAATGCCGGCACCGTCCTCTCACGAGACTTGACGTCGTGAAACTGGGCCGCCGCTTGATTGTAGAGTGCGACGTTGCGCTGCCGCATCTGGATCGCTCGGTCGTAGTGACCATTGGCACGCTCCGCGTCTGCCAGCCAGGCGAGAGCCTCGGCGACCTCCTGTCGATAGTCCTTGTTGTTGGGATCAGCCGTGCTGATTGCTTCCATCGTCGTCAGCGCTGCATTGAACTGCGTGACCGCCTCGCTGAACCGCCGTTGGTCGTAAAGCACGATGCCGAGATCCGCGTCGGCATACTGCTCTTCCATGCGGTATTTCATGCTGTCCGGCTGGAGAGCCACCATTTGCCGCGCGAGCCGTTGGTACTCACGCATTCCGGCTTCGGCCGGCGCATAGTCACCGGCTAATTGCGCGATCTCGCCCACGTAGAAAACGTTCTGCGCATGGTCGAAGATTGCCTGGGCGTTCGTCGGATTGCGGCGAACAGTTTCGGCCGTTCCCGCCATCGCCTGCCGATACAGATTTATCGCTGTCTTGCTGTCACCACGCGAATTAGCCACCTCGGCCATCAGGCTCAGCGCCTTTGAGCGCTGCGACAGCGCCGCGTCGGTCAGCTGCGAGGCGTCCTGCTTGCTATAATAAGCCAGCACCCGCGATCCGACGCCGTCGAGCGCGTCGAGTCGGCCGATCGGCTCCAGCTTGTCCTTAAGGTCGCCGAGCATGAAGGCGACCAAGCCCTCCGCCTCGCGACGCTGCTCGCGTGCTTCATTGCGCGCCTCGAACGCCGTTACCGCGAGCGTACTCGTAACCGCCATGCCGGCTAGCGATCCTGCCGCCAGCCATGCCATCCGCCGGTGCCGCCGGGTCTGCTCCCGGCGCACCAGCTCGTCGAGGCCGACCCCGAGCATACCGGCGACGAGCTTGAGGAAGGCCAGTCTCCGCCCCTCGCCATCCACTCGGAAATCGGCGGCGAGCGGCTCGGCGCGCTTGGAGGTCTGGTGTCCGCGCCGGTCATATTTATAGCGCAGCGCCGGCGGGAAGCATTCTTCGGCCTCGCGGCCCGGCATGTCGCTTGCGAACGGCTCGCCCGCCGCGACCGCTGCGAGCACACAGCCCTCGGGCCGAGTGCGCTTGAAGCTCTCGATCTCCTGGTTCGTCCAGCGCGACTTCGCCGCGGTCGGCGAACATAGCACCACCAGGAATTGAGAGGCCGCGAGTGCCGCCTTGATCTCCTCCGCAAGGTCGCCGCCAGCCGACAGATCCTGCTCGTCGCGAAAGATCGGCGTCAGCCGGTGCGGAACAACGCCGTTGGCGGTGAGCTTGCCTGCCAGCGAACTGGGAACGCGGAACCGCTCCAGCTCGCGGTGAAGCCAGTCCGCGAGATCCTTGTCCTTGTGGCTATAGCTGAGGAAGGCATAATAGCGCGTCCTAAGGCGCGGGACGCGCTCGACCCCGTCGGCCGTGTCGGGCGATCGGTCAAATTCCGGCAATCGGGCAAGCTTAGCCATAGGCGGCCCCCAGCGAGTCCGTTAACCCTGTTAACACAGTGGGATAAGTGGCGCGAATCCGCCACGCCGGTTTCCCCCACCGGAGGAAGCCCTTATATGGGTGCGCATGTCCATCCGTCCGTGGCGAGATATCGAGCGGCGCAAGTCGCGGCAGATCATGGTCGGCTCCGTCCCCGTCGGCGGAGACGCACCGATCAGCGTCCAGACCATGACCAACACGCCGACCGAGGACGCACGCGCGACCATCGACCAGATCCGCCGCTGCGAGGATGCAGGCGTCGACATCATCCGGGTGTCCTGCCCGACCACCGACGCGACCGCGGCGCTCAAGGAGATCGTCCGGGCGGCGAGCGTGCCGATCGTCGCCGACATCCACTTCCACTACAAGCGCGCGCTCGAGGCGGCCGACGCCGGCGCGGCGTGCCTGCGCATCAACCCGGGCAACATAGGCTCCGAGGAGCGCGTGCGCGAAGTCATTGCCGCGGCCAAGGCCAACGGCTGCGCGATCCGCATCGGCGTTAACGCCGGCAGCCTCGAGAAAGACCTGCTCGAAAAATATGGCGAGCCGTGTCCGGAGGCGTTGGTCGAAAGCGCGCTCGACCATATCCGCATCCTCGAGGACCACGACTTCCGGGAATACAAGGTCGCGGTGAAGGCCAGCGACGTGTTCCTCGCCGTCGCCGCCTACATGCAGCTGGCGAGCGAGGTGGATTGCCCGCTTCACCTCGGAATTACGGAAGCCGGGGGCCTTATTGGGGGCACTGTCAAATCCTCGATCGGCATGGGCAACCTGCTGTGGGCAGGCATCGGCGACACGATCCGCGTCTCGCTCTCGGCGGAGCCCGAGGAAGAAGTCCGCGTGGGCTATGAGATCTTGAAAGCGCTGGGCATCCGCAGCCGCGGCGTCCGCGTCGTTTCCTGCCCCAGCTGTGCGCGCCAGGGCTTCGACGTGATCCGGACGGTCGAGGCGCTTGAAGCGCGTCTGCAGCACATCAAGACGCCGATGTCGCTTTCGGTCCTTGGCTGCGTGGTCAACGGCCCGGGCGAAGCGCGCGAAACCGACATCGGCATTACCGGCGGCGGCAATGGCAAGCACATGGTCTATCTGTCCGGCGTTACCGACCACCACGTGCAGGACGCCGACATGATCGACCATATCGTGCGGCTGGTTGAGGCCAAGGCGGCTGATCTCGAAGCCGCGCAGCATCCGACGCTCGACGCTGCGGAGTAGCGCTTAGCCTTCCTTAACCAGTCCGGGCGCATCACTGCGCCATGGTCAAGCTGGCTCTGATCCTGATCATCGGTGCGTTCGCGCAGGGCCTTGCCGCAACCTCCAGCCAGCGTCCCATGCTCATCCAGGACACGACGGCGCCACTCGACGGAGCGCGCTGAGCCGCTAATCCGTCGCGCGTGAGCCGCGCTCCTCGACATACCATCCAGCATCCGGTCCAGGGCTTCCTCGCCGCGCTCGGCGCAGTCGCGGTACTGTCGGCGATGGACGCAGTGATGAAGCATCTCGTGCTCGTCATCGGAATATTCGCCGTCAGTGTTTGGCGCTCATTCGTGAACGTCGGGATCGCCTCCGCGCTTTATCTTCCGCGCAAGGAGCTATGGCCGGCGCGCAGGACGCTTGCGCTCCATGTCGCGCGCGGCGTGTTGGTGACCGCGCTCGCCTTCCTGTTCTTCTGGGGCATCGGGCGGGTGCCGCTCGCCCAGGCGATCGCGCTCACTTTCATCGGACCGCTGATTGCGCTGCTCCTGGCCGCCGCGTTCCTGCACGAGAAGATCGGCCCGCGCTCGATCGTCGGGTCGATCGCAGCCTTCGCCGGTGTGCTGGTGATCATGGTTGGCCAAGCCCAGGCCAGGGTCGGCGCCGACGCCATGCTCGGGAGCGCCGCGATCCTCTGTTCGGCCGCCTGTTACGCCGTGAACATCGTCATGATGCGGCCCCAGGCGCTCGCCGCGGACCCCTTTGAAATCAACTTCTTCCAGTCGCTAACGGTGATGGCTGTGTGGGTGATGCTGCTGCCGTTGCTCGGATTGCCGGCCGCGCCGGCCGGCCAATGGTTCTGGGTCGTCTTCGCGTCAGTCCTCTCGACCTGCGGCACCCTGCTCTATGGCTGGGGCTACGCGCGGGGCCCCGCGAGCTATCTTGCGGTCACCGAATATAGCGGCTTCCTGTGGGCCTCCCTGTTCGGTTGGATCGCATTCCATGAGCATGTCGCGCTCACGACAATCATGGGCGCGACCTTTATCGTCGGCGGCTGCATCATCGCCGCGCGCGGCAAGCGACCCGATCCGCCGGAGATCGACGTCGCCGCCTAAGCCGTTGACGCAAGCAGATTGATGCTGAAGGCGAGCACGCCGATGTTGAACGCGAAGGCGGCGAGGCAATGGAAGGTCACCACGCGGCGGATCTGCTCCGTAGTGATCTGAACGTCGCTGGTCGCGAACGCCATCCCACAGGTGAAGGCGAAATAAACGAAGTCCCAATAGACCGGCTGGGGCGTGCCGGGAAATTCGAACCCGTCGCATTCGCTGCTCGGCGCTATGTAGGCGAGATGTGCATAATGCAGCGCATAGACCATGTTGCTGAACAGCCAGGCGAGGACGAGCGTCAGGACTATCAGGCCCTTGGTGGCCGGTTCCGGATTGCGGCCCATGATCTCGGCCGTGATGGCGATCAGCAGGACGGTCATCACGATCCCGCATATGATCAGCAGGCCGACGCGGTTGGCATCATTTTCGGCCGCATGCTGGCGGATCTCGGCTTCCTCGCGCGTGCTCAACAGCGAATGGCACGAGATGAGAAACGCCACTGCCGCCAGATCGAAGCCAGCCATCATCCCCAGCCTCCAATTGTGTATCAGCGTGATTGCTGTGGGAGTCGCGACGATCAGGATCGCCATGCACAGGATGAAGCGCGGCGGTGCGATCATGTTGCCGATGGTGCGCGGCTTCGTCATGACGCGAGAGCGTAACAAATGCGGCTCACTCGTCCAGTGAAAGGATTTTCATGCCCTGGCTGTGGCTGATCGTCGGCGGACTGTTCGAGGTCGGATTCACGACGTCGCTGCGCTTCGTCGACGGCTTCCGAAACCTGCCGTGGACGCTCGCCTTCCTCGCCTCGGTCGCGGTGAGTATGGGCTTGCTCGAGGTCGCGTCGCGGTGGATCCCGATGGGCACGGCCTATGCGGTGTGGGGCGGCATCGGCGCGGTCGGCACGGTCGCGGTCGGAATCCTGTGGTTCCAAGAACCGTCGAGCATTGTCCGCCTGCTGCTGATCCTCGTCATCGTCGGCGCAATCGCCGCGCTTCGGATGACCGCCTAGCGCTGCGGCTGGAGCAGCGGCGCAATCGCCGGGCTTTCCTCGATCGAGCGGTAGAATTTGGGCGTCGGGAAGAGGCCGCGTGCCTGTTCGTACGCATAGCCCAGGTTCAGCAGCAGGCTCTCCGACCATTTTGGCCCCAGGAAGCTGAGGCCAACAGGAAGTCCCTTCACCAGCCCCATCGGCACCGTGAGGTGCGGATAGCCCGCGACCGCCGCGAGCGAACCAGCGCCGCCACCGCCGAACGAATCGCCGCTCACGGCGTCGATTTTCCACGCCGGGCTGACCGTCGGTCCGACCAGCGCAATCACGCGATTGTCCTTCAAGAGCTTGTCGATCCCGTTCGGACCAGCCGCCTGGAAGCTGACCGCGCGGGCCTTTTTGTAAGCCGGGTCGTTGAGTCCTTTGGTCTTCTGCGCTTGCTCGAAGAACTCCTGGCCGAACAGCGACATCTCCTGCTTCTCATGCGCCTTGTCGAAGGCGATTAAGTCTGCAAGCGTCCGCACTCCGATCGGCGCCGGGCTGCCCTTTAGATATTTAGCCATGTCGGCCTTGAGCTCAGCCTTGAGGACGAGAGTCTCGTTATTACCGATCAGCTTGTCGTCGAACTTCTTGATGTCGACGAGGATCGCGCCTTTCGCGCGAAGGATGGCGAGCGCCGTCTCGAACGCGGGATCGAGCTGCGGCGTCGACGCGAAGCGCATCACGCCGATGCGTTTGCCCTTTAGCGAACTGGCGTCGAGGCCGGCGGCATAGTTGCGCTTGTGCTTGTCGGCATCGCGCGTCGCCGGATCGGCGGGGTCGCTGCCGGCGATCGCCGTCAGCAACTCGGCGGTTTCGAGCACGGTCGCTGTCATCGGCCCGGCAGTGTCCTGGCTGTGGCTAATCGGAATGATGTTCGTTCGGCTGACCAAGCCGACCGTCGGTTTCAGCCCGACAATGCCATTGATCGAAGCGGGGCAGGTCACGGATCCGTCGGTTTCGCTGCCGATGGCATAGCGGACCAAGCCGGCGGCGACCGCGGCACCGCTTCCGCTCGAGCTTCCGCAAGTATTCCGGTCGAGCGCCCACGGGTTGTGCGTCTGGCCACCCACCGCGCTCCAGCCGGAAATCGAATGGTTCGAGCGGATGTTGGCCCATTCGCTAAGGTTGGTCTTGCCGACGATGATCGCACCGACGGAACGAAGCCGGGCAACGAGGGGCGCGTCGCGGTTGGTGACGTTATTGGCTAGCGCGAGGCTTCCGGCTGTTGTCGGCAATGGTCCGGCGCTCTCGATATTGTCCTTGATCAGGACCGGCTGTCCGGCGAGCGGTCCGCGCAAATTGCCGGCATCGACCCGACGCGCCTGGTCGATCGCGGTCGGATCGATGGCGATCACCGAATGCAGCGAGGGGTCGACCCGCGCGATCCGTTCGAGCGCTCCGCGGACGTTCGCTTCGGCTGGTCGCATTTGCGCGCTCGCGACCGATGCTGCCCCCAGCGTAAGCGCCGTGGTGATCAACAATTTACGCATGTGCTCCCCCTCTGTTGGCGTCAGCGTGGCGCAAGCAGCGCGTCGAGCGTCCCCTCGCCAGTGCCGACCTTCTGAAGCCGCGGATAGCGCAAGCCGCCGTGCCAATCGAGTTTGACCGTGCGGTAGAGGTCGCCGTCGTGGATCAGCAGCTCGGGCGAGGGTCCGTTTCCGGCCGCGCCCTTGATTGCGTCCTTCAGCGCATCGGCCTCGAAATCGCGGCCGTTCACGGCTGCGATCTGGGTGCCGACGGTTAAGCCCGCATTGAATGCAGCGCTGTCCCACAGGACGCTACTGATCTTCCCATCATTGCCGACGGTGAACCCGCCCGAATAAGTCAGATCGCTGTTCTTGCCCGCCTTCTCGGCGCTCTTGATCCACTTGGTCGGCTCGGCCGTGTAGACCAGCTTGTAACCGCCCTCGTTGATTCCCTCGAGCGGCGGCGCCGCGGCGAGCTCGTACACTCGGCGCTGCAGGTAGCTCCGCCAATCGTAGGGTTGCACCCGGTTCAGCGTCGCAACAACGTCGTCGAACGTGTACGTCAACTCGCCGTAGTCGCGATCCCGCATGCCGTAGAATGCCTTGGCGAAATCATCGATCGACTTCTTATCGCCCGACTGCTGGCGAAGCATCCGGTCGACGTCGATCCAGATCAGCTGGCCCTCGCTGTAGTAATCCTCGCTACGCTGCCAGCTGCGCCAAGCCTGGGGTGCGCGGCCAGCCGCGGTCGGGTCGTTGGTTGTGTCGACCAACGGGCGCCAGGTCCGCCCAGGCGTGCCGAGGCTGTAGGTGGCTGCGGTCGATGCGATCGCATCGAGCGTATCCTGCTTCGACAGCATCCCCGAACGGGCGCCGAGCACATAACCCCAGAACTGGGTCTGGCCTTCGTAGACCCACAGCAGCGAGCCTTCCATCGGCACCGTGTTGTAGTCGGGCGTCCACAAGTCCGCCGGGCGGCGATACTTGCCGTCCCAGCTGTGGCTATATTCGTGCGGCAGCAGGTTGCGGTCGCGCAGCTTGTTTTCCCAATCTGTGAAATAGCCCCGCTTCACGCCGTCCTCAGAGCTGCGATGATGCTCAAGGCCGTTGCCGCCGAGATTGTTCGAGATGCTCAGCAGGAAATCGTAATGGTCGTAATGCTGCGCGCCGAATGCCTTGACCGCCTGCTCGACCAGCCGCTTGTGCGCGGCGATTTGCTCGGGCGTTGCGGCGAGCTCCGCCTCATTGTCCGCGATGACGTCGATCGCGACATCGGGCGACAGGTCAATGCGGCGGTAGTGCGGTCCGGCGATCATCGGCGAATCGACAAGGATCTCGAAGCTCGTGACCGGATAGTCGTAGCGCCCGCCATTCTGGGCGTTTGGACGCAATGCGGTGGCCACCTTCCAGCCATTGGGAACGATCACCGTCGGCCTAACCGGGATCTGCCGGACATAGTAACCGGCGGGATACATCGACAGCGACAAAGGCTCGATGCTCGACAATTCCGGTGTCATCACCGTCCGGCCCTGGTTCTCGGCGGTCGCCGAGACATATTGGAATTCAACTTCGACGCTGGTCACGCCCTGCGGGACGTCGACGTGAAAGGCGTAGACGTCGGTCGGATCGCGCATCCAGCGCAGCACGCGGCCGTTGGCGCTGATCTTGATTCCGGTGACATTCTTGATGTCGCCGCGCGGGCTGTGACCGCCCGGGACCCACTTCGGGTAGAGAAGCACGAGGTCGCCGGCCGCTGCCACTGGCACGCGCTCGCGGATGCGGAAGATGCCGCGGGTTACGTCGGTCGCGTCGACCGTCAGATCGACGGTACCGGGGTATGGCACGTCGCGCGCGGCAGGAACACGGACGGGTTTGGGATACGCCTCAGGCTTGCTGTTGAACGGCGGCACGATCTGCGCGGCGGCAGCGCCGGCGAGGCACGAAGACAGAAAGACGGTAAGCGCAACTCGGCGCATCAAGCAACTCCCCGATAAACAAGGCTAACGAAACTGGAGGCTGGGGTGTAACGCGTTTCACCTAGCACGCCACTGCCTTTCGTCGGCTCCAATCGGCACTTTGTCGAAGGTAAGGGCGTTGTCAGTGTTGGTTCACGTAGCGCCGCTAGCGGGAAATTCATGACCTATCGTTCGATAATGCTCGGCAGTGCCGCGCTGCTTACCCTTCCCGCACCTGCCTTTTCGCAGGCTGCTCCGGCTCCTGCGTCGGTACCGGCACCCACGCGGCCGGTGGCCTCAGGTTCCGGCGGAGCCGCCCAGCCTATCGACGACACCGGAGACGAAGACGAGATCGTCGTCACGGGAGCCCGCCCGCGCGGCTCGGTGGTCGGCGACATTCCGCCCTCCAACGTCCTCGATGCGCGCGACGTGCGGGCGACCGGCGCGACCAGCATAACCGAGCTGCTGGATGCGCTGGCGCCACAGATTGGAAGCTCTCGCGGCCGCGGCGGTGAGGCGCCAGTGCTTCTGCTCGACGGACAGCGAATCTCGGGCTTCCGTGAGCTTCGCGACATCCCCACTGAGGCCATCCAACGGGTTGAAATCCTGCCCGAGGAAGTTGCCCTCAAATATGGGTATCGGGCCGACCAGAAGGTCGTGAACATCGTCCTTCGTCAACGCTTTCGCTCAACCACCGCGCAAGTCGCCGGCGGCGCCGCGACGGACGGCGGTTACGCGACAGGCAACGCCGACCTGACGCGCTTCCTGGTCCAGCGCAGAGGACGCACTACACTTAATCTTCACGCGTCGGGCAACAGCATGCTGACCGAGGCCGAGCGCGATATTCTGCTTGACCCGACCACCGTCGTTGGGACGCCGGAGCAGGACCTCGCGGCGCGTTCGCTGGTCGGCCGGAACGTCGATGTTCGCGGCGCGGCGACGATCAACCGCACGGTGTTCGGCAACGTGTCAGGGACGGTCAACACCGAGGTGGAGCATAGCGAAGGGCGCTCGTTGATCGGTCTCAACCCGAGCCTGCTCGGGCCGCTGGCGCGAACCACCGACGCCAACAGCGCCCACCTTGGCGGCGTCCTCAACGGAACAACCAAGTCGCAATGGCGCTGGACCGTGACGAGCAATGCTGATCTCGACGTCAACCGCACGCGCAGCGATCGCGATAGTGCCAGCTTCCCGATCGACCATACGCGCGCGACCACCGCGTCGGCCGACCTTAAAGCGACCGCCAACGGTAAGATCTTCAAGCTGCCCGCGGGCGATGCCAGCACCACGCTGACCGTGGGCGGAAGCACGGTGAACCTCGACTCCAGACGGGAGAGGCTCGGCATATCTTCGTCTAACTCCCTCTCGCGCACGATGGGCGAGGCGGCGATCAACCTCGACCTCCCGATCTCGCGCAAGAACCGCGGCTTCAGCGCGCTCGGCAACCTCACGCTCAACGCCAATGCGGAAGTCGATCAATTGTCGGACTTCGGCACGCTGACGACGATCGGCGCGGGCGCGAACTTCTCGCCGCTCGATCGCATGAACTTCGTTACCAGCTGGACCCGCGAGGAAGGGCCGCCAAGCATCAACCAGCTTGGCGATCCGATTCTCGACACGCCCAATTCGCGGATCTTCGACTTCACCACCGGCGAGACCGTGCTGGTGAATGCAATCACCGGCGGCAATCCGAACCTGCAGTCGGACGTCCGCAACGTCATCAAGTTCGGTGGCAACTGGCAGCCATTTGAAAAGACCGACCTGCGCCTGCGCGCGGACTTCGTTCACCAGGTCACCGAACGGCCAATCTCGAACATTACCGTTACCGAGCAGATCGAATCGGCCTTCCCAGAGCGTTTTTTCCGTGACGCTTCGGGGCAACTCGTGCGCGTCGACCTCAGACCTGTGAACTTTGACAGCGCACGGCGAGACCAGCTTCGCGTCGGCTTCGACTTTTCGAAGCCGCTGAAGTCCCGCCGGCCGTCGCAGGCGGTGATCGATCAGCTGCGCCAGCAGTTCTTCGGCGCTCGTGGCGGGCAGCAAGGTGCTCCGGGCGCTGCGCCTCCGTCCGGCTCGCCGTCCGCTGGCCAAGGTGCGCCTCCTGCAGGGGGCGAGGTCGGTCAAGGCGGAGTGGCTCCTTCCGGCCGGCCACCGGAGGGCGGACGCGGCGGAGGCTTTGGCGGATTCGGCGGAGGCCGTGGTGGCGGCGGCGGAGGTGGCTTCTTCGGCGGCAACAACGCCAATCGCGGCCGCCTGCAATTCTCACTGACCGACACGATCACCTTCGTCGACAAGGTCAGGATCACGCCCGGCGGGTCGCAGCTCGATTATCTTCACGGCGACGCAGCCGGTTCGCTGGGAGGAACACCGCGCCACCAGGTCCAGGCGCAGGCTGGCTGGTCGAACAACGGGCTTGGCGCGCGCGTCGGCGCCAATTGGCGCAGCGCCACCGACGTCAATACGCTTACCGGCGACAACCTCCATTTTTCGCCGGTCGGAACGTTCGACCTTCGCTTCTTCGCAAATCCCGGAGATATTCCAGAGGTGGCGATCAAGCATCCCTGGCTGCGGGGAACGCAGTTCCGTCTGGAGCTGATGAATGCCTTCAATGCGCGCCCGCACGTGCACAGCGCGCTTGGAGATCCGCTTTATAGCTATCAGCCGAACCTGCTCGATCCGGTCGGACGGACGATCATGGTCACCTTCAGGAAGCTGTTCCTGCCGTCGCCGGCTACGATCAGGCGCCTGTTCCAGCAGGACCGGCCGCAGGGTGCCCCGACGCACTGATTCCGCATTTGCGAGAAATGTGCTTTAGCGCGCGGCAATGACTCCCGTTCAGCCCGTCCGGGGCACGCAAAGCCTGCTGCACGAAGATGCCGACCGCCTCGCCGCGGTGGTGTCGGCGTTCGACAAGGTGCGCCGGCTTTATGGCTTTCGGCGGGTCGAGGTGCCGACGATCGAGCAAACGGCGGTCTTCGCGCGGACCATCGGCGAGACCACCGATGTCGTGTCGAAGGAAATGTATTCCTTCGAGGACCGGGGCGGGGAATCGATCACGCTGCGGCCCGAGTTCACCGCCGGCATCTGCCGCGCCTATCTGAGCGAAGGCTGGCAGCAATATGCGCCGTTGAAGCTCGCTACATCGGGCTCGGCGTTCCGCTACGAGCGGCCGCAGAAAGGCCGCTTCCGTGAGTTTCACCAGCTCGATGCCGAGATCATCGGCGCGGGAGAGCCGCAGGCGGACGTGGAGCTTCTCGCTTTCGGCGACCAGCTGCTGAAAGAGCTTGGCATCGAAGGTACGGTCCTCAAGCTCAACACGCTGGGAGATCCGGCGACCCGAACGGCCTGGCGCGAGGCGCTGCTCGAACATTTCAAGAGTCATGCCAGCGCTCTGAGCGAGGACAGCCAGGCGCGCCTCGAGCGCAATCCGCTTCGCATACTCGACAGCAAGGCGCACCAGGACTGGCCCATCGTCGACAGCGCCCCGACTATCGACGAGTTCCTGACCAGCGAAGCCGCCGACTTTTTCGGCAAGGTTACCGCGGGCCTCGATGCCGGCGGCATCGCGTGGGAGCGCGCCCCGCGGCTGGTGCGCGGGCTCGATTATTACCGCCACACGGCGTTCGAGTTCATCACCGACCGCCTCGGCGCACAGGGCACGGTTCTGGCTGGCGGGCGCTACGACGGCCTCATTGAATCGATCGGCGGTCCGCACACGCCGGCTGTCGGCTGGGCGGCTGGTATCGAACGCCTGGCAATGATGATCGGTGCGCCCCAGCCCGAGCGGCCGACCGCCGTCATTGTTCCGCTGGGGGACCGCGCCGAAGTTGCTTGCCAGCTTCTGCTCGCCGACCTCCGCCGCGGCGGCATCGCGGCCGACATGGCGTATCGCGGCAATATGAAGAAGCGGCTCAGCCGCGCCAACGACGCGGGCGCGTACTATGCATTGATCATCGGTGACGTCGAACTGGACAGTGGCGAGGCGCAGCTCAAGAACCTGACAACGGGTGAGCAGCGAAGCATTGGGTTCGACGGAATCGCGGAGGCCCTGCGCTCGTGACCCAAATTTCTTCGGAGCGCATCGCGTCGATCGAAGCTCGGCGTCACGAATTGCAGCAGGCGATGTCGCGCGGTGACGTCTCGCCAGACGAGTTCGTGCGACTGTCGAAGGATTATGCAGCGATTGAGCCTGTGGCCGCCGCTGCTCGCGAAGTGCGCCGCTTGCGTGCCGAGCTCGAGGTGTTGAACGGCATGGTTGCCGACCCGAATGCCGAGGCCGAGCTCAAGGAAATGGCTGCCGCGGAGGCTGAGGAGATTCGTCACAAGCTGCCCAACGCCGAGCGCGCGCTGGCCATCAAGCTGCTCCCGCGCGATGCAGCCGACGATCGTGCGGCGATGCTCGAGGTGCGGGCCGGGACTGGCGGCGACGAGGCGGCTCTGTTCGCCGGGGACCTGCTCCGCATGTATCAGCGCTTTGCTGAGAGCCAGGGCTGGCGGTTCGAGCTGATTTCCGCGAGCGCGTCGGAGCTCGGCGGCTATAAGGAAGCCGTCGCCTCGATTAGCGGCCCCGGTGTCTTTGCACGGCTGAAGTTCGAAAGCGGCGTCCACCGTGTGCAGCGCGTGCCGGTCACTGAAAGTGGCGGGCGAATCCATACCTCCGCGGCGACGGTGGCAGTGTTACCGGAGGCCGAGGACGTCGACGTGCATATCGACGACAAGGATCTGCGGATCGACGTTTACCGATCGTCCGGGCCGGGCGGTCAGTCGGTCAACACGACCGACAGCGCTGTTCGAATCACGCATATTCCGACCGGCCTTGTCGTCATCCAGCAGGACGAGAAGTCGCAGCACAAGAACAAGGCCAAGGCGCTGAAGGTGCTGCGGACGCGGCTGTTCGAGCTCGAGCGCGAAAGGCTGGCGAGCGCGCGCGCGGGGGCCCGCAAGTTGATGGTCGGCTCCGGCGATCGCTCCGAACGCATCCGCACCTATAATTTTCCGCAGGGGCGGATCACCGACCATCGAATCAATCTCACCAAGCACAATCTTACCGAAGTTCTTGAAGGCCCGGCCCTCGGTGAGTTGATCGAAGCGTTGGCCGCTGAGGACGAGGCCGAACGTCTGGCCGGTCTGGAAGAAGCGTGAAACCGGTCACCCGCGCGCTCGACGACGCGACGAGACAGCTCAGCAAGACTAGCGACACGCCGCGCCTCGATGCCGAGCTTTTGATGGCAGAAGCTTTGCACATTGACCGCGATCGGCTGTTGCTTTCACCGCCCGACGAGAAGGTGCCCCAGCGCTTCGGCAAGATGGTTGAGCGGCGCCTCAAGGGGGAGCCCGTGGCCTACATCACGGGCCGCCGCGCATTCTGGAATATCGACCTCCACGTCGGCCCTGGCGTGCTCGTCCCGCGGCCGGATTCAGAGGTGCTGATCGCGTCGGCGATCGAGCATTTCGAAGGCACGCCTGGTCCGCGCCGGATCGTCGATCTCGGTACCGGTCCCGGAACTTTGCTGCTAGCGGCGCTCGACGTCTGGCCGGAGTCGACAGGCCTTGGCATCGACGTATCGCGGAGCGCCTTGTCCTACGCCTCCGCCAATGCGCGCAGGTTAGCATTCGAGGCTCGCTTGCAGCTGAAGATCGGCAATTGGGCAGACGGCGTCGATGAGAGCTTCGACCTCATCCTGTGCAACCCGCCTTATGTCGCAGAGGGCGCCGAGCTTGGCCCGGGTGTAAGGGAGTTCGAACCGGACGAAGCCTTGTTCGCCGGCGAGACAGGCCTCGATGCCTATCGCGTGCTCGCGCCGCAGTTGCCGAAATTGCTCAATGAAGGAGGCCTGGCGGCGGTCGAAATTGGCCCTGAGCAAGGCCAGGCCGCGACCGCCCTGCTGGCCCGCGACGGCCTCCGGGCGCGCATCGCCCACGACTTCGCCGACCGGCCGCGCGCAGTGCTGTTGACCTGGGCCGCAACGAAATAGCTTGGCATCCGCCGTCAGGCGCACTACATCAGTGGCCTGGGCCGGGCCCGCTCCAGATCAACTGCAGAGCGCTCCCGTACCAACCCCCGACGTAATCGGCCGTTCTTCAAGCGCCTTGGCGCATAGACCGGAACGAGAGGGCCAGCGGCGGCGCACTGCGCGGCCCTGCCTATCCGAGGACAAAAGGGGGACAAGCTACACTGCGTAAGGACGTAGGCATTTGATCAACAATCGTCAGGGCGGCCGCCGTCGCGGCCGTGGTGGGCAACGGGGCCAGAATCTCGGTGGGCAGCCTGGTAATCGGCAGGACAACCGCCAGCGCGGGAATGCCGCGCAGCTGCTCGAGAAATACAAGAGCATGGCGCGTGACGCGCAGCTCGCGGGCGACCGTGTCCAGACCGAATATTATCTCCAGTTCGCGGACCATTATTTCCGCGTGCTGAGTGAGAACCGCTCCCGCTTCGAGGAGCAGAATCCACGCCGCTCCCGCGACGAGGAAATGGACGAGGATGAGGGTGAGGCCGACGGCGAGCTGGTCGAGGCCGGCGAAGAATCGTCGAACGAGGATCGCCCCGAGCGCGGCGACCGTCAGGACCGCGGCGAACGGCAGTTCCGAAACGAGCGCTTCAACCGCCAGAGCCGGCCGCGTCGCGATGAGCGTTTCGCCGATGACGACCAGGGCGATCGTGAAGAGCGCCGGCCGCGTTCCAATGGCAGCGACGACAGCCTTCCGCTCGACGTGCTTCCGCCTGCAATTGGCCGCGAGCCACAGGACAGCGAGGCTGAAGCTTCGGACGATGAGCAGCCGCGCAAGCCGCGCCGCCGGGCTCGCCCGCCGCGCGCAGCCGAGGGCGACGACGAGATCGCGCCGGCGGCTTAAGCTTCGCTATCCACTGGTCGAGGCCGGTGGTTCGAATCCAGCGCGACGAAGGTGAACACGCCTTCCGTAACCTTAACCTCGGTCGCGCCGAGATCGCGCTGGGCGATGACCTCGATCCGGACCCGCATCGACGTCCGGCCGACCTGCTCGACATGGGCATATACCGAGATCACATCGCGCAAGTGAATCGGCGCGAGGAATTTCATCGCTTCGATCGCGATCGTCGCCACCGGGCCTCGCGCCCGCCGCGAAGCGGTGATGCCCGCCGCGATGTCCATCTGGCTCAGCACCCATCCACCGAAAATGTGGCCATTGGCGTTGATGTCGCTCGGGCCTGGCACCACCCTCAGGATGGGGGCGCGGTCGAGATCGGTCATTCCTTGTCCTTTTCGTGAATTCCGCTTGCCGCCTCGTCGTGCCCGCTCGCATTGCTGAGGAAGACGAGGGTCATGAGGCTCGTCCCGACGAGAACGGTGAGGCCGATGCCGACCCCTGTCGCGATGATCAGGCTGGCGTGGACCTCGCCTTCGCCGCGCGTCACCAGCACCACCGCGATCGCCGCGATGACCACCGACAGCAAGGCAAGCAGGCGGAAGATTCGCCAGAATCGCTGCACGGTCGTTTGGCGTGGGCTCGGAAGAGGGTCCGGTTGTGGCATGGCCTTCCCTTTGGCCGCGCGAAGTGGGACTATCAAGCGACCGAAGGGATCGAGTCTCGAAAGGCCAGCCATGACCATCGCCGCAGTGCTTCGCGACAAGGGCGGAGCGGTTGAGACCGTCAGTTCCGACACCAGCGTCTATGATGCCGTCCGGCGCCTCGGCGAGAAGCGCATAGGCGCACTTCCGGTGGTTGAGGATGGGCAGATCGCCGGCATCATCTCAGAGCGCGACGTCATCTATCGTCTGCGCGATCACGGGCCGGAGATGCTCGACTGGCCTGTCTCCCGCATAATGAGCGCGCCCGCGATCACGACCTCGTCCGACACCGAGGTGCTCTCCGCCCTGGCGTTGATGACCCAGCGCCGGATTCGCCATTTGCCCGTCGTCGAGGATGGGGAGATTCGCGGAATCGTTTCGATCGGCGATCTGGTGAAACACCGCATGGAGCGGATCGAGGCCGAGGCCGAGGCAATGCGGACCTACATCCAGACTGCCTGAGCATCGGTAGAAAAATCCAAGGAAAACATAAATCTACTGGGCTTGACGAAGCGCGTCGCAAGCTTATGTAGGATCACGCAAGGGCGCTTCAGGGCGCCTGAGCTGCCCGAAACCGGGCTGCAACAAAGTTGCAAAATACCCGGTTGACGGCATTGGGCCTCACACATATATGGCGCCCCACAGCAACGGACGCGGCCTCGCTACGGGGTCTCGCGTTCGTTTCGTGCCTCTTCTTAGTCGGTCCAACCGATGCCCGGAACGAATCGAACCGGGGGAGGATGCGCGTCGGCTCTTTGACATTGTCGGTTTAGATGAAGGGACATGTGGGCGGCGGCCCGGTCACCGATAACCTCTGGGTATCGGCGGATCGGTCAAATTTATGC
>Ga0070671_100001041_pt1 | contig 20428 bp, 23 predicted proteins | sample KBSS73metaG_FD_65341 | JGI IMG/M metagenome (GOLD analysis project Ga0070671, IMG submission 65341) | Switchgrass rhizosphere microbial communities from Kellogg Biological Station, Michigan, USA - KBS S7-3 metaG | ecosystem: Host-associated > Plants > Roots > Rhizosphere > Soil ...
GCGTTCGGTCCGTTCTTGCTGATGCCGAGGCCCGCGAGCACGTTCGCCCCGCCGGTTGTCATGACCCACTCGGTCATCGTGCCATCGGCGTTCTTCACGTCGAGATGCATCGCGCCGTGCGGGTTCGTGAACGCGACCTTCGTCAGGACGCCCGTCACCTCGCCTTCCGTCTTGATGTCGTAAACGCCGGAGAGAGAGTGGTGAGCCTGCGCCGCGCCGGCAGCCACGAACCCGCCCACTACGACGCATGCCAAAAGCCTCTTGATCATTCGCGTGCCTCCGCAAATTCGAGATCGGTACTTGGACCGGGAACCGGAAACGCGGCGGAGCGTAGCATCCGCGTCCACTCCGCTCAATTTAGGGGCGTGGCGTACCGCGGACGGCATCGTCGACGTGAAGATTAATGAGAAGGCGGGCGATAGGCAGTCGAGAGGGTCGCTTGGCAGCCGCAATGCTCGAGTTTGCCTGCCGTTCCGGCGGACATTGGCGGCCGCCGGAACACTTGAACAGAGCGGATACCGGACCAAGAGGCTCCGGTATCCGGTTAGGTCGCCTTGGCTTCAGTAGCCGCCACGCCCATCAACAGACCCAGACAGATGATCGCGATGATGCTCATTTGCGTTGTCTCCTTTCTCTTCGTCGAACGCACTTTAACGGCGGCCTGATATGATTCCTAGTGATCATTTTTCAAGGCCTCCATGAACTAGGGTCATATCAATATGCTGATTCGCCAACTGTCCCGCATGGACCTCAATCTCTTGTTGACGCTGCAGGTTCTGCTCGAATGTCACAGCGTCTCGGTCGCCGCGCGCGAGCTGCATCTGACTCAATCCGCGATCAGCAAGGCGCTCGGCCGGTTGCGAGCGCAATTCAACGATCCGTTGTTCCTGCGAGCGTCCAAAGGGCTGGTGCCAACACCCTTCGCGCAGCGCCTGCGCCAGCCGCTACGCGAATGGCTAGAGACGGCCGCGGGACTGTTCGTGCGCGAGGACTTCGATCCGGCAGCTTGGAAAGGCGAGTTCATGCTGGTCGCGCATGACTACCTCCACGTCACGCTCGTTCCGGGCCTGCTCGAGCTGCTGCACGATCGTGCACCCGGAATGACGCTGAAGGTCCAGAGTCAATACAGCCATCAGCTCGACGGCCTGGAACGAGGCGAGATCGACTTCGTTCTAAATTTGCAGTTCTCGAATCTGCCCGCCGAGTTCCGGTCGGAGGTGATGTTCGAGGACGAGCCCGTGATCTTGGCGCGGGCGGGCCATCCGCTGCGCAAGAAGCGATGGAACCGCGACGATCTACTCCGCTATCCGCGCATCGCGCTTCGGGTGCCCGACACGGAGCGTTTCATGATGTTTCAGCCGCGAGCGGGACAGCCGCCGCTCAGCCACGTCTGGCCGGCAGCCTACGAGAGCGACAATCTGATCGTCGCGCTCGCATCGGTCTCGCGCACGGACTGTCTGCTGCCGGCCGGCGGGTTGCTGCAGCGTCTCGCGACACGAGAGCTCAACTTCAAACCGCTGGTCTCGACTTACACGCCGCCGTTCAAGCTGGCCTATTGCCTCGTCAGCCATGAGCGCGTGCAGAATTCCGCTCCGCATCAGTGGCTACGGGGGACGATCGCCGAGTTGTTTCGGGATCTGTGATCGGCGCGATGCGACTAGGCTAGCGAGCGGAAACGGCTCGTAGGCTCCGGAGCTCTTGAACCCGCCGTGGCGTCGCGGGGGCACCGGTCCAAGACTGCGCGACGTCCATCAGGTAGCCGGCGATTCGCTCAGGCGCGACGTGCTGATCGAAGTACTGAGCCGATACGAGCCGCGATTCCGCAACGCGCTCGGGGTCCGCCAATAGCGCCATCACCGTCTCGGCGATGCGCTCGTAGTCGGCCTTAGGAGGTAGCGATTCGTCCTCGCCGATGCCGCACCCAGCATCGATGAATTCACGCCCGGCCTGCATCGGCACGGGCCACTCGAGATAAGGCCGATGGTCGCAGACAGTGCATGCGCCCATCGCGAGGTGATCGATCATTCGCCACGAGATGCCCAGATGTTTCCCGGGGCGCAAGAACGCGAGACGCGACGAGGAGGTCAAGTGCCACAACTCGTCGATCGAAATATAGCTCGTCGTGGCGGGTGCGCCCGCCTTCGCGAGCCGATCGAGAAACCGCTGCGGGACGGGCTGCCCCGTCGGCACGAGCATCGGCCGCAGATGGGATCGGATTTTCAGCTTGGCGAGTGTCTCGAACACCCTCACCAGATGCTCGACGGGGTTCCAAAACGTCGGACCCGGGCGCCCGGCCCACAGTCTGGCGATGAGCACCAGGTCTAGATTCCTGTCCTGATTGCGTAGCCCGATGAGGCGTGCGATCCGCTTGCGGTCGAGCGCGCCATGACCGCAGATCAGGGGGCGCGCTTTGGGACCATAGTCCAAGCTCGGCCAGTAGCTGGTTTTGAAATAGATGTCCGACCAATCGTACGCATCAGGGTCCCAGATGCTGCGGATATCATGGGCATCGATCGCGACGCGCAATGGAGCCGTTCGATCCGGGAAATGGAAGTTGTAACGCCCGACGAGGCTAGCGCCGATGGAGCGCGGGATCGAGCTCAACTTCGCGGCGAGCCGCCAACCGGCGTGTGCACCGCGCCAGCCGTGCTCGCACACGGACGCGAGCACGCGATCGACGGCGCTCGCGTAACGGAAGCGCACGTAGGGCAGCATGCGCAAACCCATCACGTAATAGCGCTGGTATTCGTGCCACGTGACCATCCGCTCTGCGAGGTTCGGTAGCAGAGCCACGTCTATCCGGTCGATGGCTTTCATAGCTCGGGCATCCGTGCGCAGCGCGCGCTGTCCCTGTTCGTTGCGCGCTCATCTCAAGACTGCGGCTCGACACGCTACGCTCTCTCGCGCGCGCTTTCCGCGAAGTACGCACGCCCCTGCGGACATAATGGGAGCGCGTGGGCATCCGCCTCATCGACTCCGGTTCGCGGTAGACTCCGGACCCGATGTCCGCCAACTCACCTGCAATCGCGAAGCGCGCTGGCGCGGCGGCCGCGCCCATCACTCCAGCCGCGGCGTCCTCGTCGTTCAGCACGCAGCTCTCCGCCCGCGGCGCGTTCCTGCTGAACGGCGCGTTCGTCTTGGGACTCGTGGTGCTCAGCCAGCTGCCGCTGCTCGATCAGCGCCCCGTCGTGAGCGCCTCCATCCTCGGCGCCGCGGGCGTGCTGCTCGCGTGGAACGTGCTGCTATTCGGAGTACTGCGGCGCGGCGAGACGGTGAAGCTCGAGATCGTGCTGCGCCGCCAGCATTACCTGCAGGCGGTCCTACAGGGCTCGTTGATCCTCTACTGGGGTTACTACTGGCGCGAGGTCTATCACGCGGCGCCGCTGATCGTCGCGCAGCTGCTCTTCGCCTACGGCTTCGACAGCCTGCTGTCGTGGACGCACCGCCGCACGTACGCGCTCGGCTTCGGCTCGTTCCCGATCATCTTCAGCATCACGTTGTTCTTCTGGTTCAAGGACCCGTTCTTCTACTGGCAGTTCGTGATGGTCGCGATCGGGCTGACTGCGAAGGAGTTCCTGCGCTGGAAGCGCGACGGCGTCAACACGCACATATTCAACCCGTCGTCGTTCCCGCTCGCCGTGGTGTCGGTCGCGCTGCTGCTCGCCGACGCAACCGACATGACGTGGGGCTTCAGCATCGCGCAGACCGAGTTCTATCCGCCGCACATCTATCTCGCGCTGTTCCTGATCGCGCTGCCCGGGCAATTTCTGTTCGGCGTCACGCCGATGACGTTCGCCGCGGTCACGACGACGTTCGTATTCAGCCAGCTCTACTACGCCGTCACGGGCAGCTATTACTTCGTCGACGCGCACGTGCCGATCGCCGTGTTCATCGGCATGAACCTACTGTTCACGGATCCCGCGACGTCGCCGCGCACGTTGTTCGGCCGCATCTTGTTCGGCGTGCTCTACGGGCTAAGCACCGTGCTCTTGTACGACCTGCTGCTGAGCGCGAACACGCCGGGCTTCTACGACAAGCTGCTTCAGGTGCCGTTGCTGAACCTGTCTGTGATCGCGCTCGACCGGATCGCGAGGTCGCCGAAGCTCAAGGCGCTCGATCCGTCCTCGTGGAGCCGCGATTGGGCGCCGCGCCGCCGTCATCTCGCCTATATGAGCGCGTGGGCGGTCACCTTCGGAGCGATGGGCGCGTCGGGCTATCTCGGCGACGAGCATCCGGGGCAATGGACGCCGTTCTGGGAGCAGGCCTGCGCGGCCAATAAGCGCGACGCGTGCCTGAACCTGTACTTCCTGCACGACGGCTTTTGCGAAGACGGCTCCGCTTGGTCGTGCAACGAGATCGGCGTCATGCTCGCCGAGCGCTACAACAATCCCTCGCGCGCCGCGGCGGCGTTCAGGCGCGCGTGCACGCTGCAGTTTGCGGCCGCTTGCGATAACGCAGCGGCGCTCGCGACCGCCGGCACGCTGCGCCACGACGCGCCGACTGCGCTCGACTACCGGTTCATCCTGCGCGGCAGCAAGGGCCCGCTTCGCGACGAACGGCCCGCACAGCTTTACGCGCGTGCGTGCGAGCTCGGCTGGCCGAATACCTGCGGACGAACGTAGGCCCGAGTGCGATCGCGCATCGACGGGCGTCCTTTAGTGCGCCCCTTCGCGCGCGATCGCAAGCGCTTCGTCGAATCCGGGCGCGCTCATTCCCGCCAAGAAGCTCGCCAGTGACATCTTGCCGAGCACGAACATCGTCTCGCGCGAGGTGGGCGCATGCGCGCCGCGAGCGAATGCCGCCCTGAATTCGGCTGGAGTCGGAGCGCCGAGATCGGACTCGGGCGGCTCGCGCGGCTGCGACGCCGCGATGCTCAGCAACAGTCCGGCGTAGTAGAGGCGCGTGAGCTGACGCATCAGCGTGAGGCGTGCGCGCAGCGCGCGGTCGGGCTCGCCGCCGAGCCACGCCTCCACGAGGGCGCGCTCGAGCTCCGGCGTCTGCGCAAAGCTCTCGACGAGAATCGCGACGTCCGTCAGCGGATCGTTGCGGTACGCGGTTTCCCAATCGACGAGCCAAAGCCGCTCGCCGTCGAAAAGAACGTTTTGCGGGTTCGGATCGTTATGGCTCGACACGAGCATCGACGAGTCCCAGCGATAGGCGGCGCGCACGCGCTCGAACGCCTCCGCGTGGCTGTCGAGCAAGCCGTCGGCGAAGAGGCGCGAGCCGCGCACGAACCCGAAGATCCGCTCGACGACGCGCGGAAAATCCCACAGCGACGGAAACGCCGGTGTCCGCTGAAGGCGAGCCGCGAGACGGCCGAGATCCTTCGCGAGCGCGCTGCCGCCGCCCGGATACTCGGCGATCGGCCGCTGTCGGACGAAGTCCATCACCGCAACTCCGGCGTCGGCGTCGACGTAGCGAAGCGCGGGCGCGATGCCGGCCTCCGCGGCGATCCGCATGCACTCGTATTGATGCGGATTTCGCAACGGACTCCGGCGCGTCTCGATCCGCAGCAGGTAGGATCGACCCGACGCCTCGACGCGATAGGTCAGCGCTCCCGACGCGCCGCCGCCGATCGGCTGCAGCGCGTCGAGGGCGGAAGACGCGAACGCCGCCGCAAGCGTCGCGCGCGCCGTCTCGCGGCGCTCGGCGGGAACGCTGTCGAGCAACCCGGTATCCATCACTCAGGTCTGCGACGTCACTTGCGCGCGTCTTAGCACCTGCGGCGCGGCTTCGTTGCTTCGAGTCGAGGTTTGCATGTATCACTTCTTCAATAGCGCCACGGTGAGCATCAGAGCCGAGGCCGCGCCCGACGCGCCCCCGAACAACATGACCTTCAAGTGCCCGATGTCCTGGTCGTAGATCGCTTCGACGCGGACCTCCTCCTCGCCCACTTCCGAGCGGTGAGCGAACGCCTTCAGCGCGCTTTCGATCTGGCTCGCGGACTCGGGGCTGATCGCGTCGATCTCGACGACGCATGACGCGCGCACATGCCGGTGCCGCTTCGCGCGCTCGCTATCGGTGAGCGGCAGCGGGAGGCCGGTGAACGTCTCGAGGTCCGAGCGCGAGATGCGATATTGCTTGCCGATCCGCACGGCCTTGAGCCGTCCTTCGCGCACGTAGTTCCGCACGGTTTTCACGTGCAGCTTCAGGCGCTTCGCGATATCGAAGACGGACAGCAGCTCTGGGGATTCGGCCATGGCGGACTCGGTGATGCTAATGGACGGGCCGTGACTCTATAGGGCTAATCGTTCCCTGTCAAACGTATATATAGGGAAGTTTAGGGACGTTTTGTCCACAAGCTCGGAGTGGCGGCGGCGGCTGCGAATCACCACTAGTTCCGAAGAAACCGGACTCGCGACGGCTAGGGTCACGAGCGTCGACTCATCGGTACGGAAAGCCTCAGTCGGTCGAGTCGCGGTTCGCGCACACGCCGAACTGCAGCGATGTCGCTTGCTTGAACACGTGGATCCGCGATTTGAACCGCCACCCGTCCTTCGTCTTCACGTACTCGTCCTCGTAACCTCCTTGAAGCTCGATCAGGTGCGGGTAGCCGCAGACCCCAATCGTGACGAGCCGATGCTTGCCGACCGCGCCGTCTTTCGTCGGCACGATCAGGTGGTTGGTCACGATGTGCGTGAGGCCGTAGCCGAGCATCGTCTTCGGATCGACGCATCCGCCTTTGCCGTCGCCGCCGGCCGCCTTCGCAAGAGCCTCGCGGCCCTTGGTCACGAACCTGCGTTGCTCGTTCGACGTCGTGCCGAACTTGTCCGCGACCGAGAACTGGCCGTCGGCGACATACAGGTCCGCGTAGTCGTAACCGCCGTTCACGCAACGATCGAGCAGCCACGCGTAACGAACGGCGAGCTGCTCGATCTCGGCATAGTCGAGCGCGGTGAGCTTCATCGCGTCGGGCGGCGCCTTCGGCACGAGCTCTTGGGCAACCGTTAACGGCGCGCAGATCAGCACGAGTAGCCCCAGCAAGTATCGAACGTTCGCTGCGTTGCTCATTGGAATCACTCCCCTGTTCTTCGTTTTACGATTCCGCCGGACCCTCGAGCCCGGAAACGGTTGCATCACGGATTGATCTCGGTGAACGCGTGGCGGGACTTGAACTTCCAGGCGCCGCCTTCGCGGACCAATGTATCCTCGTAGTGGCCCGCCCTCTCGGGCTGCGGCTTGCCGTTCGCGCCGACGACCACCCAGGTCCAACGCGACCATGCTGTCGCCGTGTCGCCGTCGACGTCGATGTCGAAGCTCGTCATCACGTGATAGGAATTTTCGTAAAGAGCCGGCGACATTCGCCCGAAGCCCGCGGCCACCATCTTGGCGATCGCGTCCGGTCCGGTGGCCGTGCCCATGCCGCCCTGCCACGAGCCGTCGTGAGCAAACAGCGCGCCGTAAGCCGCGTAGTCGCGCTTGTCGAGCTCGCGCCCGTAGTGAACGAGCAGCGTCTGAATCGCCTCGACGTCCTCCATCTTCCGAACCCGCGCATCGGTCGCATCGGCGCCTTCGGCCCTGTGCGCGAAATCCCCAGCCACGAACGACAGAACGACTGCCGCGGCCGCCGCGACGATGACTTGCTGATTCTTCATGCGTGTCTCCCCTCGAACGCTGCGCGGATTCGCGCACGCCGCACGATAACCCATGCGAACAGCCTGCGGCGCGCCCTAGAGACAGCGATCGAGCGTCGCCGGTGAACCCGCTGTGCCCGTTCTGACGTATCCTTCACGCACTGAAAACAAGAGGCAAAGAGCGTCCCATGAGCACCCCGCCACCCGTCCTCACCGAGCTGAAGCTATCCGCGCAGATGAAGAGCGCGGTCAACGCCGCGTTCGAGACCGGCCGAACGATATCGATCGCCTACGTCGACGAGACGGGCGGACCACAAATCTCTTACCGCGGCAGCACTCACGCGCACAGCGACACGCAGCTCGCGATCTGGGTTCGAAACCCACAGGGCAGGATCCTCGACTCGATACGCAAGAACCCGAGGGTTGCGCTGATCTACGGCAACTTCGATCCCGCGTCGCGAGGCTTCATGAATTTCCGTGGCCGCGCGCGAATCGACGAGAGTGCGGACGGCCGCAAGCGCGTTTACGACGAAGCGCCCGAGTTCGAGCGCAACCAAGACAAGGAGCGCAAGGGCGTCGCGCTGATCATCGACCTCGACAGCGTCGAGGGCTTCTTCGGCGGCGCGGTGCTTAAAATGAAGCGCTGAGAGAGGTCGGCGCCGAGCCACCGCCCGGCCTCGAGCACGATCCCGATTCCGCGCTTTCAGCCAGCGGTGCGGTTCAGAACTTGATCTTGTCGAGGAACCCGGTCAGATCGGCGTTGAACTCCTGCGGCTTCTCCATCATCACGAAGTGCCCCGTGCCAGCGACTTGCGTCGCGGAGAAGTTCGGCAGCACCTCGCGCGCCTTCGCGACATCCGGCACCTGCGAGGTCCCGGCATAGATCGCGAATGCCGGCGCGCGGATCGTGTCGGTCCAGCGAATCGACGGATCGAACATCGAGGCCATCGCGCCCGCGGCCGTCGCTTCGGGGGGCGCGAGCATCATTGCGAGGACGCTCTTTTGCACGGCCGGCGGCGTGTTCGGCGTGAACATCGAGCGAATCATCGTCTCGCGATTCTTCAAGCCGTCGGGGCCGGTGACCGGGGGCGGACCCTGGCCGGCGGCGGGTGTCCCGAACCCCCGCACGTCGAGCGGGCCGTCGACTGCGACGAGGCCCGCGACGCGATCCGGATAGAGATGCGCATACTGGCGAATCACCGGGGCACCCATGCTGTGCCCGATCAGCACGATCTGCTGCGCGTTCGACTCGACGCGCACGGCTTCCACTGCGCGCGCGAAGAGATCCATCGTGAACTTGCCGTCCTTGGGAGAGCCGCTCTGACCATGACCGGGCAAGTCGAGCGTGATGACTCGGTACTTCTTGTCGAACGCGGGCACCTGCGCCGCCCACGACGTGCTGTCGCACGTCCAGCCGTGCACGAACACGAGCACCGGGCCCGTTCCGGTCGCGCTCGAATGAATCGGAATGCCGTCGACGGTCGCCGCAGAAAGCGGCCGCGCGGCCGCGAGCACGAGCACGAGGCTCAAAGCGAAGAAAGCGCGTTGCATGATGTCCCCCTTCCAAGGTCAAACTCGGCCGGCCGGTCGATCGGCGCGGATGCTGAACCTTGCCCGCGTCGCGAGCGGTTGTCGAGATGCGCCGCGGCAATCCCGCGGTCGACGATCGTTGCCCCGGCCAGCGATCCGCGGCTAGCATGCCACGGCCTCGAGCCGCCAAAGGATCTATGGCCGCGATCAGCACGGTGTATCTACTCAAACGCGCGGAGCTCGCGGTTCGCGGCTGCGTGGAGGTCGCGCTCGGCGCGGTCGGTCTCACGCCGAGCCAATACTTCATCCTGTTCCTCGTGAAGTCCGGCGAGGCGACGTCGTCCGCCGAGCTCGCGCGGTCGATGGGCGTATTGCCGCAGTCGATGATCGAGCTGATCGCACCGCTCGAGAAGAGCGGCGCGATCGTTCGTCGCCCGGATCCGGCCAACAACAGGATTTTACGCATCGAGGTCACAGCCGCAGGGGAAAAGCTGTTCGCAAAAGGGACCGAGGCGGCGATCCGGATCGAGAGGGAGCTGCTCCTGGACTTCGACGCGCGCGAGCTTGCGGCGGTGAACCGCTTTCTCGGCGCCCTTACGGCGAGCGCCGAGGGACACTCGTTCCACCCGAAGCTGCGCAGGCTCAGCAAGGTCGCCGCGAAGGCAAAGGGCGCCACGGGATCGAAGCCAAAGGGTGTCAAGACCGCCGGCCCCGCGAACGCTACCGTTCGACGCCGAGCGAGCCGCGGCTAGCCCGATCGCTTCCAGGCTAATATTCGGTTACCTTATACGCAACTGCAGACACCGATCGGCGGAAATCGTCCAAAGAAAGGGGGAATCACAACATGGCACGTCGTTTCTTCGCAGTCGCCGCCGCGCTTGCGCTCTTCGCGCTCCCGCTCGCGGCTCAAACCGGCGTCGCGGGTAAGTGGAACGCGAGCGTCGACACGCCGAACGGTCCGTTCGCGTTCGTCTTCGAGTTCATCGTCGACGCGGCCGGCAAGCTCACCGGCTCGATGCAGAACGAGTTCATCGGGTCTGTTCCGATCAAGGACGGCACGGTCAAAGGCAACGACATCACGTTCAAGCTCTCGATCGACGGCGGACCGAACGGCGCGATGAACATCGGCTACAAAGGCACCGTCAAAGGCGACGAGCTCGCGTTGACGAGCAAGTTCGAAGGCGAGGTTCCGGGCGGCGGCCCCGCCGAGCAGTCGTTCAAGGCGACGCGCGCGAAGTAGTCGCGCGTACTCTGCCCGAAGAACGCGCCGCATCGCGTCGCGAGGAGGTGACCATGGCCCCGAAAGGTGAATCGATTCGCGCGCGCCGCGCGGTGCCCGATGTCGTCGAGGCCACGATCAACTACGTGGCCGCGATGACCGAACGCCCGAAATTCCACGCCCAGGACCACGCGCGCGACAACCTACGCTTCGATCCGCAGCGCGTGTCGATCACGAACGCACGCGCGCTGCCCGAAGGTCCGACGCTCGCGCAAGAAGGCGTGACGCTCGCGAGCCACCGCTCGGACATCAAGGACTTCCGCGACGCGGCCGAGGTCCGCGCGAAGTACCCCCGCGAGCTCGAGCGGCTCATCGTGGAGCTCACGGGCGCGGTGCGCGCGAAGATGCTCGGCGGTGGCGGGCTCGTGCGCTACACGGAACGTTCGCCTTACTACAAGACGGGAATGAATACGCAGCCCGCGCGGTTCCCCCATGTCGACTTCACGCCGAACACCTCGCCCGGGCTCTCGGCGAACGTGTTCGGGTCCACACCGGAGTCGCTGAAGCCGGGCCAGCGCCTCGTCGGGTACAACATCTGGCGCGTGGTTTCGGAGCCGCCGCAGGACGTGCCGCTCGCCGTCGTCGATTCGCGCACGGTCGCGCGCGAAGACCTGCTGCCGGCCGATGGCGTCTACGACCAGGGCGACGACCCGTCGAAGTGGCTCGAGCTCGAGGCCTACGTGCTCCGTCACAATCCCGTTCACCGCTGGCTCTACTACCGCGACATGCGGCCGGACGAGGTGCTGATCTTCCGCGGATACGGCAACGAGCCCGTGTGGCGCGCGGGCGTGCCGCACAGCGCGTTCGACGACCCGACCTGCCCTCTCGGCGCCCCGCCGCGCGTGAGCATCGAAGCCCGCGTCTACGCCGTGTACGACTGACGCTTACCGCCGGGCGCTGCGATAATCACGCCTCTTCGAATCGGCTATCTCGAGAGGTAAACCATGACTTCGGCCGCACCACGCGCCGCCGTGACCGGCGCCGCGAGCGGAATCGGCGCGGCGACCGCGCGCCGCTTGCTCGCGGACGGCTGGCGGGTCGCGTGCCTCGACCGCAACCTCGCCGGCGCACGCGCGACGGCCGGAGCGAACGGTGTCGCGATCGAGATCGACGTGGCCGACGAGGTGTCGACCGTGCGCGCGTTCGCGGAGGCCGGCGCCGCATGGGGCGGGCTCGACGCCCTCGTGACGGCCGCCGGGGTAATCGAGACGACGCCGTTCCTCGACACGACGCCCGCCCAGTTCCGGCGCCTCTTCGACATCAACGTGATCGGCACGTTCTTGAGCGTGCGCGAAGCTGCAAAGCAGATGCAAAAAGGCGCGCGCATCTGCATCGTCGCGAGCATCTCGAGCTACACGGGCGGTGGCTACGTCGCGACCGGCGCGTACGCGACGAGCAAAGGCGCAGTGCTCACGATGATGAAGAGCTGCGCGCGCGCGCTCGGCGAGCGCGGCATCGCGGTTAACGCTGTCGCGCCGGGCTTCATCGACACGCCGTTCGTCGCGTCCGCGATGAGCGACCCCGTGCGCCGTCAAGAAGTCATCAAAGCCGTCGGCAAAGTCGGCACAGCCGAACAGATCGCGGAGTGCGCGGCCTGGCTCGTCTCGCCTGCCGCCGACTTCGTGCACGGCTCGACTCTGATCGCCGACGGCGGCGTCCTGATGCGCTGACCGCTCCCGGCTCCGAGGGCGTGCCCTCGCGCCGGGGCGGGTCAGCGCATCAGCTATTTGAACAACTGCGGCGCGAACTCGTGCAGGTAGTCGCGCCAGTTAGCCCAGACGTGGCCGCCGTCGCTGCCGTGGAAGACCGGGTGCAGGCCATGCTTCTCGAGCATCCCGACCGTCGCTTTCGAGGTCGGCAGCAGGAAGTCGTCCTTGCCGGTCGCGAACCAGACGAGCGCCAGCGACGCGCGCGCACTCTTGTCGTCCAGCTGCGCCGCATGCTGCGTGCCCCACGCGTCGACCGCGTCCGCGCCGTTGCCGCCGAGAACGCCCGAGCTGAACACGCCGACGTAGCCGAAGTCCTTGAGATGGCGCACCGCGATCTCGAGTGTCTGCGCGCCGCCCATCGAGAGCCCCGCAATCGCGGTCGACTTCGGCCCTGCCTGCGTCGTGTAGTGCTTCTCGATGTACGGACGGATGTCGCGGTCGAACTCTCGCACGAAACCCTCGAGACCCAGCGAGGCCACTCCGCCTGCGGCGTTGAACGGCCCTTGGTGGCCGGCCGGCATTGCAACGATCATCGGCGCCGCTTTGCTCTCCGCGATCAGGTTGTCGAGGATGTCGGCGGCGCGGCCGACGCTCGACCAAGAGTCGTCGCTGTCGAACGCGCCATGCAGGAGGTACAGCACCGGATAGCGCTTCTGCGCGAGGCCATAGCCGGGCGGAGTGTAGACGTGCATCCGGCGCCATTTGCCGAGCTCGGCGGAGAAGTAGCGCACCTCCGCGACCGTGCCGTGCGGCACGTCGAGCGTGTCCATGAATTTCGCACCGGAGACGTGGAATAGGCTCCAGGTGCTGTCGTTCGACTCGCTCACGCGCGGCTGCGCGGGATCCACCGTCGTCACGCCGTCGACGACGTACGCGTAGCGGTATGCGCCCGGCGCAACGGGACCGACCGTGAGCGACCAGACGCCGTCCGCGCCTTTGGTGAGCGGCAATGTCTGCTGGAACGGAATTTGCGGCAAGTCGCCGCCGCTCGTGAGCGCGACGGCGCGCGCCTCGGCCGCGCGAATCCGGAACGTCACTTTGCCGTCGGCCGCAAGCTCGGGCGATACCACGCGCGGCGGCGGGGGTTGTGCCGGCGCCTGCGCACGCGCCGCCATGCCAAGACCGAGCGCGAGCGACAGAATCAGGCAGCGAGTCGTTTTCATTCTTGCTTTCCCCGCGCGTGTCGACGGCTGCATGATACACGTCCGATCTACGGCGAGCGGAGCGCTCGAACACATGGCTAGGCTCATGGTCGCGGCATTCGCGGGCCTCTGCGCACTGCTCACATTCGGCGCCGCAGCGCATGGCGTAGCCGACGCCGACGCTCGCTTCATAGAGCACGCGCAGGGCATGCACCTCGTCCCGTTCATCTATCTCGGCGCGAAGCACATGGTCACGGGTTACGACCATCTGTTGTTCCTCGCCGGCGTCATTTTCTTCTTGTACCGACTCAAGGACGTCGCGCTGTACGTCACCCTGTTCGCGATCGGCCACAGCGCGACGCTGCTGTTAGGCGTGCTGGCGGGCATCCATGCGAACGCTTACGTCGTCGACGCGATCATCGGCCTCTCGGTCGTGTACAAAGCGTTCGAGAACCTCGGCGGGTTCAAGCGGCTCGGCATTCAGGTCGACACGCGAGCGGCGGTCCTGTTCTTCGGGCTCGCGCATGGTTTCGGCTTGTCGACGAAGCTGCAAGACCTCGCGCTGTCGAGCGACGGCCTCGTGCCCAACATGCTGGCGTTCAACGTCGGCGTGGAGCTCGGCCAGCTCGCGGCGCTCGCGCTGATCCTGATCGCGTTCGATGTTTGGCGGCGCAGCGGCACGTTCTTGAGAGGCGCGTTTGCCGCGAACACCGTGATCATGGCGCTCGGTTTCGTTCTGTTCGGTTACCAAGTTGCGGGCTACGCGACTTCTTGAGGACGGACTCCGCTCGGAGAAGAATTTATGACTCAGCCTACTTCCCCCTATGAAGCTCGGCCGCCGTCCGCACGGCGGCTGTTGCTCGCGACGATGATCGCGTTGGCCGGCGCGGCACTCGTGCTCGTGCTGTTCGTCCTGCCCGCGGAGTACGGCATCGATCCGACCGGTTTCGGCCGCGCAACCGGGCTCGCGGCGATGCGTGGGCCGGCCAAGACGTTCGAGATCAAGGACGTGGTTGGCGGCAACGAGTCATACCGCGACGTCGCGGTGCCCGACGCCGGCGAGCCCGTCCCGCTGCCGAACCCGGCCGTGCATCAAGACGAGCCTCAAACGTACACGACGCGAACGGTCGAGATCCGTCTCGGGCGCGAGCAGGAAACCGAGATGAAGACCGCGTTGCGAGCCGGCAAGATGATCCTCTACGAGTGGCACACCGATCGCGGCGCGGTGTACACCGACTTCCACGGCCACGATCCCGAGGCCGGCGACGAGTACTGGGTTCGCTACAAGGAGCAGAACGAGGGCGCCGGCAACAGCGGCTCGCTCGTTGCGCCGTTCACCGGCGAGCACGGTTGGTACTGGCTGAACTACAACGACTTCCCGGTGGTCATCACGCTCACGGTCGCCGGCTATTTCGACGACATCATCGACTACGGCGTGCACGGCGGCCTGCAGTAACCGAGGGACGCGGTCGCTCGCGTTCAGAGTGCTTCGTCGGCCTCAGCCTTCGGCGCCGCAGAACGCCCGCAGTGCCGCCGCGACTTCCTCAGGATGCGTGAGCAGCAGGTTGTGCGCCGCGCTGGGTAAGTCGAGGCCCCGGTGGCGGCCGACGAGAGCGCGCACGCGCGCGATGTCCGCCGCTGGAATCACCGCGTCCGCGCCGCCCGAAATCAAGAGCACCTCGAGGCCGAGCTCGCGGAGCGCCGCATAGCGAGGCGTTTGGTCGCCGAGCGTCTCGGCGCGGATCATCGACAGCAGCGCCCGGCCGAACCCGGCGAACGACACCTGCTCGATGAAGAGGTCCGCGAGCTGCGGCTGGCCGATCAACGCGTAGCGCCGCCGCCGGCGCCGCACGAGCGCGCGGACTCCGAACAGGCTCATCACGAGCTCGCCGGCCGCCGGCAGCCTGAATACGCGCGACCACGCCGACGTCGCGTTGAAGTCGAGCATCGGAGCGACGAGCACGAGCCGGTCGACCCAGGTGGGCTGCCGCGCCGCAACGGCCGACGCGACCGCCGCGCCGAGTGAATGGCCGAGCATCGCGGCGGGCCGCGGGAACTCGACCGCCGCGAGGAGCTCGAGCGTCTGACGCACGAAGAGCTCGAGCGTGTAGTCGACCGCGGGACGATCGGAAAGCCCGTGCCCGTAGAGATCGAAGCGCAGCGTCCGAAACCCGGCGCGCCCGAGCTCCGGCACGAGGAAATCGAACTCCCAGAGCGGCACCGTAGCGCCGTGCACGAGCACCAGCGGTAGCGCATCCGGGGACCCTTCGAGCCGATAGTGCGTGACGCCGTCACTGAGCCGCACACAGTGGCCGCCGTGCGCAAGGCGCGCGGCGTCGAGCCTCGCTCGATCACGCTCGCGCACGGCCCGTTAGATCCGGCCGCGCACCGATTGAAGCAAGCCGCGAAGACCGCGGGTGAGGAGGAGCGTACGACCCAGCAGCCGGAATGCGCGGCCGCGCCCGAGCACCGCGATGATGACTACGGCGGATCCGATCACGAGCGGATGCAGCAACACACGGCGTCCAATCGCGAGATAGTGGTCGGTGAGCTGGAGGCGCGCTTCGAGGCCGGCGACTTCGCGCGCGACCTCGCGCCGCTGCACGGCAGCGCGCAACATCAGCGCGGCGCGACGCTCGGAGAGCTCGACCCGGCGATCGCTCATCGCAACACACCGGTGCTCATAGCCGCCGCTCGAGCTGCTTGCGATCTTTCGCGAGCTCCGCGAGCGTGTTCTCGAGGAGCTTCGGTCGGTTGCGGACTTTCGAGCGCAGAGTCAGCGCCGCGACGAGCGCGAGCAAGAAGAAAAACGCGGTTACCGCGAGTGATGCAAGCAGCCGGTGCGTGTCCCAGAACAGAAAGATTACGACGAGCGCGGCGAGGAACAGTCCGATTCCCGCGGCGAACACCGCGACGAGCGACCACATCAGGATCTCGGCGATGTTGTGCATCTCCTCCTGGAGCTCGGTGGTGAGCAGCTCGAGGCGCGTGTGCGCGATCGCGACGAAGGTCGCGAGGAGATTGGAAAGAGACTTGAACAGCGCGCTGATCGGACCGCGCTCCGGCGCGGGCGAATCGGCGCCGAGCGGGGTGTCGGCTTCGATACTCAAAGGACGCTCGCGACTGGCCGCTCAGCGGCGGCCGATCAGGAGCCCGAGCACGAGACCGATCCCGGCTGCGACCGCAACGGCGTTCCAGGGCTTGTCGCGCACGTAGGCTTCGGCATCGTTCGCGAACTCGCGCGCGCGCTCGAGCGCGCTATCCTCTAGCTCCGACAAGCGCTCCTTCGCTCCGCGCAGCGACTCCTCGGCGCGCTCGCGCGCTTCTTGCACCTTCTCGCCGGCCTGCGAGGCGGTGACCTTCAGCAGCTCTTCGGCGTCGCGAACGACCGTATGCAGATCTTCGACGAGCTTGTCGGTGGTTATCGGCTTCGGTTTCGATTTGGCCATGGCGTTCTCCCGCACGGTGGCGCGTGAAGAATCACGGCCTTGTCCGATGTTATTCCGCTGCCGCATATGCGGGCAAGCGTGCCACTCGGCACATGGAAGTCGCCCTAACCATCGACGATCTCGAAACGCAGGCGCTTGAGCAACTGCCCCTGCGGGGTCAGCAGATCCACGATCCACGCGCCGACGGGGTCCACCGGGAAGATCTTCTTGCGCGAGAACGCGCGCCAGCCCGACGTGCTGCCGCCGTGAATCGTCTCGGAGATCCGCTCGACGTCGCCGCCGTGGTGCCACTCGAAGATGACCTGCTGCGTGAGGCCGGCGGGCGCGCGGATCACAGCGTATGCGATTACCCCGTCCTCGAGCGCCGAGCGCGGCACCTCGGTCACAGCAGGGCCGGGGTTCAGACTCTCGATCGTCTGCGTGATGCGCGCGCGCGTCACGGCGAGACCTGCCGCGGGCACCTGCGCCCGGAGCTCCCAGACGACGATCGGCGCGACGACCACGCTCACGAGCCACACGATGCGCGCGCGCCACGTGCGCAGCGAGCGCCACGACAACGGCAGCGTGAGCACGAGCCAGACGACGACGGTCGCAAGCGACAGCGGCAGCGCCTGCTCGAGCGGCACGAGCAGCACTATCGGCAACACGACGAGCGCCGCGATCCAGCTGCAATAGGCGTGGAACAGCAGCCGGCGAGCCGCACGCTTCGCGATCAACCGCTCGTAGAGCGGATCGATCGTGCTCACGAGCGCGGCCGCGCCGACGGAGCCCGCGAACACGATCTGGCCCAGGTCGCTCTGCGTCGCACCGATCACGAACGGCAGGCTGAAGAACAGAAGCTCCTGTTGCAGCGACTGGCTTACGAAGTTGGCGACGAAAACACCGAGCCGGCGCCGGCGCTGCTCGAGCAGACGGCGCACGACGGGCTCGATCAGCAGCCACGGCCAGCCGAGCAGCGCGAGCATCGCGACGAGCCGCGCCCAATCCGCGCCACGCCGCACCATCACGAAGCCGATCCAGCCCGCGATGAAACTCGATACCGGGAGCAACCACGGCAGCTTCTCATGCCACTTGGCCAGGCGCCGCAGCCGCTCGGGCCAGCTCTTCCGCTGTATAGTCTGCGCGGCCGTCGGGCCATTCGTACCGCTTTGCACCGGGGAGACACTCACGATGTGCGACCAAGACCACTATGACGACGATCTTGCAAAATACCTCGAACGCTCGAATCTGTCGCGTCGCGACCTCGGGACGCTGTCTTTAGGCGTCGGTCTCGCGTGGCTGCTCCCGCGCGCGGCGGACGCGCTCGACGTTAAGGAGTCGGAGGTCGAGATCAAGACACCCGATGGCACGGCGGACGCCTACTTCGTCCATCCGGCCGCGGGCGCGCATGCGGGCGTCGTAGTTTGGCCGGACGTGCTCGGCCTACGTCCCGCGTTCCGCGCGATGGGGAAGCGGCTCGCCGAATCCGGCTACTCTGTGCTCGTCGTGAATCCGTTCTACCGGTCGAAGCGCGCGCCGGTGGTGCCCGACGGCGCGAGCTTCGCCGATCAGAAAGTCCGCGACGCGGTCCTACCGCTCGCGCAGGCGCTCAACGCGACGACGCACACGACCGACGCGAAAGCATTCGTCGCGTGGCTCGATACACAGTCCGCCGTCGACAAGAACAAGAAGATCGGCACGACGGGCTACTGCATGGGCGGCCCGATCACGATGCGCACGGCGGCCGCAGTGCCCGAGCGTGTCGGCGCGGGCGCTTCGTTCCACGGCGGCGGGCTCGCGACGAATGCGCCCGACAGCCCTCACCTGCTGGTGCCGAAGATCAAAGCGCGGTTCCTGTTCGCGATCGCGGACAACGACGACATGCGCGACCCTGACGCGAAGAACCTGTTGCGCGACGCGTTCGCGAAAACGGGCGTGCCGGCAGAGATCGAGGTCTACAAGGGCGCGATGCACGGCTGGTGCGCGCTCGACGCGACCGTCTACGACAAGGACAAGGCGGAACGCGCGTGGAGCCGCCTGCTCGCATTGTTCGAGCAAGGGCTCGCCTGATCCCAAACGTTTCCGCGCGGCCGCCGAGAGCCGCGCGCGCCGCGGGGCTTCTAGAAGCGCGCTCAGCGCCCGGCGCTGAACCGAAGCGATTTGCTCGCGAGCGCCGCGCCGTCCGCGAGCGCCTTGAGCTTCGCCCACGCGATTTGCGGATGGCAGCGAAGCCCTAACCCGCAGTCCGTCGACGCGATTACGTTCTCGCGGCCGACGATGTTCGCGAAGCGCCGTATCCGCTGCGCAACGAGCTCGGGGTGCTCGATGAGCGGCGTCGAATGCGTGACGACGCCGGGCGCGAGGATCTTGCCGTCGGGCAAGTCGATCTCTTCCCACAGCGTGTACTCGTGCTCGTGGCGCGCATTCGCGGCTTCGAAGAGATACGTCTGCGCCTTGATCGCGAGCATCACGTCGACGAGGTCGGCGAGCGGGATGTCGTACGCGTGCGGCCCGTGCCAGCTGCCCCAGCAGAGGTGATAGCGGATCTGCTCCTCGGGCACGTTCTTCAGCGCGTGGTTCAGCGCCTCGACACGCAGCATGCAGTACTTCTTGTACGCGGCGAGGCCCATCTTGACGCCGATGCGGTCCCAGAGCGCCGCGAGCCACGCGTCGTCGACCTGCACGAGGAAGCCGGCTTTCGCGATCGTCTCGTATTCCACGCGCAGCGCGTCGGCGAGCGCGTAGACGAACTCTTCCTCGGTCGCGTAGTGCTCGTTCGCGCGCCCGACCTCGACACTCGCGGGCGCGGTGGTCGTGATGAACGCGTCCGCCGCGGCGTGCGGACCGAGCGAACAGCGCAGCAGGTCGAGCTCGCGCTTCAGCGCGGCCTCACCCGTGTAGCGGATCGGCGCGGTGCACACCCAGTCCATGCGGCTCGCCGTTTGGTTCGGGGTGCTGCGCGTCTGCTCGAACAGCGTGCCGCCTTCGAGCGCCTTCTTGTAGAAGTCGTCGAACTCTTGCCAATCGACGCTGCCGACGAGCAGCGCGTACGTAGCGCCGGGTTGACTTGCAGGCTCGAAGCCCGACAGCCGCGAATTGATGAACGCGACCCAATTGCCGCCCTTCGTGAGCTCGCCTTCGTTCACGATGTCGACGCCCGCGCTTAGCTGCGCGTCGACGACGTCGCGAACGGCCGCACGGAGGTCCGCCTCGGACGATTGTCCGGTCCAAGCCTCGTGGGGGCCCGGCAGCGCGCCGACGTGCGTCGTGAGGATCTTCTCCGTGCTGCGCCGCATCGAAGCTCTGGCGGCTAACCGCGTCAGTCCGCGCCGCCCGGCAACGGGAACTCGACGCCGAAGGAGCTCGACTCGCCCTGAAGCTCGAGGTCGGGGCGAAGCTCGCGGAGCCGCGCCATGCCCTTCTCGGTGACACTGGTGTTCCAGACGTCGAGCCGCTTGAGCTCAGGCAAGCCAGCGAGCACTTCGACGCTCGCGTCCGTGATGCCCGGGTTCGAGTAGAGGTTCAGCCGCTCGAGCTTCTTCAAGCCCGCGAGCCTCGCGACCGTGCGATCCGTGAGCTCGTTGTGACTGAGTCGTAGCCGCGTGAGCTCGGTGAACTTGCCGATGTCCATGAGCACCGAGTCCTCGAGCAACGCGTCCTGAAGATTCAGCTCGACGATCTGATCCGCGGCCGTGAGCAGCACGGCGATGTGCTGGTCGGCCACGCGAGCGCCGGGCGAGTAGACGCTCACGACGAGGTGCGGATC
>Ga0070671_100001045_pt1 | contig 20408 bp, 16 predicted proteins | sample KBSS73metaG_FD_65341 | JGI IMG/M metagenome (GOLD analysis project Ga0070671, IMG submission 65341) | Switchgrass rhizosphere microbial communities from Kellogg Biological Station, Michigan, USA - KBS S7-3 metaG | ecosystem: Host-associated > Plants > Roots > Rhizosphere > Soil ...
GCGCAGGCCCAAGGTGCAAGCCAGATTGCATTGATCGCGAGCAGCGCCGCCTTGAATAGCGGATAGGTCACGATCGCCAGATCGATCGCCACGTCATGCTCAGCGAATTCAAGGAGTGTGCCGCCGTTAAATTCGCCGCCGGCATCGACCTTGAACGTCAAGCTCCGCGGGTCTTTGAATCGGCCCGCGCTGGCGATTGCGTGATATCCATCATCTGGAGAGGGCTCGTCATAATCGTCGCGTACGACATTGCTCTCTATCATCGCGGCGATGCGCGGTCGCGCGGCATCGAGGTGGATCGACGACATTTTGGGGAGATCCGTTACTTCCCAATTTGCAAAGATCGAATCGATAGCGCTCAAAGCGTCGAGCGTCTTCACGAACTTCGCGCCTATGGTGGGTGGCGTTTCCGTGCGCCCCTGCCAGCGGGAGCGAATGAAGTAACGATAGTGCGGCTCTTTCATCGTGGCTTCCTTGTTGTCCAGGGCATATGCACAACATGGATGCTCTCGCGCCCTTCTTTGGCGGTGTCAAAGAGCTTGCGCGCAAAGAGCGCCGCTTCCCACTCGGCAAAATCCAAACGAGCGGCCGCCCGCCGCTTACCGCAATTTGTCGGCCGGACTGCTCCAGAAACTGTTCTTCAATCGATTGTTTGCCCTTTGGAAACATAAGAATCGCTGCGTATTCCTCGCCCTTGAACTCGAACAGTACCGGTCTAGCCGCTTGTTCTTACTAAGACCGATAACCGGCGCGCGCAATCATGATGTCGGCGAGAACGCGTGAGCGCTTGAGATGCTCGGGGTCGGTGGGTTCAAGCAGTGCTTCAGCGGCAATCATCAGAAGCCCGCCGTCCGGCGTTCGCTCAGTCTTGATTTCCGCCGGGAGTTCAATGCCAGCTGCAAGATGCGCCGAAAGATAGGCAAGCCACGGGATGTGGAAGCGTGAATAGGGAAACGTTGGATCGCTGGGTGCGGGCGGCAGACTCTCCAACCGGTAGCCTCGCACGCCGTCCCCGTAGTTTACTGGCACCTTGACGAAGTCCGACCCGAACGCGCAGGCACACGCCCAAGCGGGCGGCCAGATCGCATTGATCGCGAGCAGTGCGGCCTTGAACAGCGGATACGTCACCACCGCTGCATCCGGAAATATATTGTACTTTCCAGCCATCAGACTAGTCTCGCCCGCGTTCTTTCCGCCGGCACGAATCCGGAGACTCATTCCCCGCGAGCTGGGGCTGCCGCGGTCGGTATAGGCGCCCGCACTGTAGCCGCGATACGGGTTCGGCTGACCGAAATCGTCCCGGCTGACGTTGTTGTCGATTATAGCGGCGATGCGCGACCGCGCCGCCGCGAGCGGCAGCGAGTCCCTTGCGGGATAATCCATCACCTTCCAATTGGAAAAGACGGCCGGATCGATACCGCTCAGTGCATCCACCGTGCGCACGAATTTCGCGCCGAGCGAAGCCGGGCTTTCTGGATTGCTCGGCAAATCGGAACGGATGTTATAGTTGAAGTTGAGAGTGCTCATTGCTTTTGCTCCGGCCAGGGCCGAACCTCGATCTCGATTGTCTCTCGGCCCTCGTCGGTGGCGTCGTGATTGGGAAAGTGCTCTCTCCCGCGCGGGCTGCAATCCTTCGCTCCTCGACCGGCACGTTGGTTCCTCTGGTAGTTCGTCCTTAAAACGGTTACGGTCACCATATCAAGGATAGGAAAATAGTCAAGAACAAAACGAGAAATAGCTGATCCTTGCAGGTCTGCCGCTATCTCATTGATTTAATTGTCACTTATTGTTTGCGGCGGCGTCGTAGGAGCTGCTAATGGTCTCATCCGCTGTCACCGCAGACGCGCAACAATGATCGGCTTCAGCAAAATCCTCATTGCCAACCGCGGCGAGATCGCCTGCCGGATCGCGCGCACAGCGAAGGCGCTTGGCTATCGCACGGTCGCGGTGTTCAGCGACGCCGACGCCGGCGCGCTGCATGTGCGGCAGGCCGACGAGGCCGTGGGCATTGGGCCGCCGGCGGCGCAGGAGAGCTATCTCAACATCGACGCGCTGCTGGCTGCCGCGAAGCTTGCCGGTGCGGACGCCGTCCACCCGGGCTACGGCTTCCTGTCAGAGAATGCGGCGTTCGCCGAAGCCTGCAGCGAGGCGGGGCTCGTCTTCATCGGCCCGCCCGCGGCGGCCATCGACGCCATGGGCAACAAGGCACGAGCAAAAGCTTTGATGGAAGCGGCCGGCGTTCCTTGCGTGCCGGGCTATCGCGGTGGCGACCAGTCCGACGAGACGTTGATAGCGGAAGGCCGCCGCATCGGCTTCCCCCTGATGGTCAAGGCGGCGGCAGGCGGTGGCGGCCGCGGCATGCGGCTCGTCACTACCGCCGACGAACTCCCGCAAGCGCTGGCACGCAGCCGTTCCGAAGCAGCGGGCGCCTTCGGCTCCGACGAGCTGATCCTGGAGCGGGCGATCGCCGACGCGCGCCACATCGAGCTGCAAATCTTTGCCGATCGGCATGCCAACGTCATCCATCTCGGCGAGCGCGACTGCTCGATCCAGCGCCGGCATCAGAAAGTCATCGAGGAGACCCCCTCCCCGGCAGTCTCAGCCGAACTGCGCGAGCAGATGGGCGCAGCCGCCGTCGCCGCGGCGCGCGCCATCGGCTACGTCGGCGCCGGCACCGTCGAGTTCCTGCTCGACGGTTCGCAAAAATTCTACTTTCTGGAAATGAACACCCGGCTGCAGGTCGAGCACCCGGTGACCGAGGCGGTAACCGGTCTCGATCTGGTTGCCTGGCAACTGCGCATCGCCGCCGGCGAAAAACTGCCGCTGACGCAGCAGCAGGTTCGCTTCGACGGCCATGCCATCGAGGCGCGGCTTTATGCCGAAGATCCGTCCAGGAATTTCCTGCCGCAGAGCGGCACTTTGGTGGATTGGCGGCCGGCCTCAGGCGAAGGCATCCGCGTCGATCACGGCCTTACGTCGGGCTTTGTCGTCAGTCCGTTCTACGACCCGATGCTGGCGAAAGTGATTGCGCATGGCGGTACGCGGGAGGAGGCGCGGCGCCGGCTAGCGATAGCGCTGGAGGATACGGTCGCATTTGGGCTGAACACGAATCGCGGCTTTCTCATTTCCGTGGTGCGCCATCCGGCGTTTGCGGCCGGCGATGCCACTACCGCCTTCATCGAGCGATATTTCCCTGCCGGCAGCGAAGCTCTGCAACGCCCGAAGCTCGATCTCCGCATGGTCGCCGTGGCGGCAATACTGTTATTCGAAGCGCGCGAGTCCCAGACGGTTCGCGGCCAATCCTGGTCATCCACCGGCGCTCCAAGTTGGCCCTTACGGCTCACAACGGGCGACGCCCATCAGCAAGCGATCGTTATGGTCATCGGCAAGGATCACTATTTGATCGCGCTCGGCAGTCACATGCTCGAGGTGTCGATCGAAGAGCGCCAAGAGGGCGCGGTCCGCTTTACAGCTTCTGGGGTGCAGCAAACCGCGCGTTATGTGCTGCACGACGGCACGGTTCACCTCGACATCAACGGCTTGGTTGCGGCAATCCGTGAAACGACGCTCGAGCCGAGCGCCGCGTCGCGCCGAGATGCCTCTTCGCGGCTCGTGGCGCCGATGAACGGCGCGATCATCAGCGTCGCCGCCAAACCGGGCGATATGGTCGCCAAAGGCCAGCTGATCGTTGTACTCGAAGCGATGAAGATGCAGCATGAGATCACCGCGGAACGCGACGGCACCATTGAAAAAATCCTGGTGCGGCCGGGCGATCAGGTCGCGACGCGCCAAGTGCTGGTCGAGCTGAAGGCGGAAGCCTCCGCCGACCGGGCGGAGGAGACGTCATGAACGACAAGGCCGTGATCACCTGCGCGCTCACCGGCGTACTTACCGATCCCAAGCAGCATCACGTGCCAGTCACGCCGGAAGAGATGGCGCGCGAGGCGAAGGCAGCATACGAGGCCGGCGCCGCGGTGATGCACGTGCATTTCCGCCAGCAGAGCCCCGGCAAGGGTCATCTGCCGTCCTGGGAGCCCGAGCTTGCGGTCACCATCATGCAGGCGATCCGCGACGCCTGCCCGGGCGTCATTCTCAACGAGACGACCGGCACGATGGGGCCGAACATCTCAGGTCCCCTCGCCTGCCTCCGCGCCGTCAAGCCGGAGATCGCGGCCTGCAACGCCGGCTCGCTCAATTATCTGAAAGTGCGCGCCGATGGCTCGTGGGCCTGGCCGCCGCATCTGTTCGACAATCCGGTGGACAAGGTCAAAGCCTATCTCGACGTGATGCAGGAGACCGGCACGCAGCCGGAGTTCGAGTGCTTCGACGTCGGCATCGTGCGCTGCGTCGGCATGTACGCCAAGAACGGCATGTTCAAGGGCCGGCCGAAATACAATTTCGTCATGGGCGTGGAATCCGGCATGCCGGCCGATCCCGATCTGCTGCCGATCCTGCAGAAGCTCACCATCGCCGGGGCGCCGTGGCAGGTCACCGCCATCGGCCGCGGCGACATCTGGCCATTGCACCGGCGTGCCGCCGAGCTCGGCGGTCACCTGCGCACCGGCCTCGAAGACACCTTCTATCTGCCCGATGGCAGCAAGACCGGCTCGAACGGCGCACTGGTGGACATGCTCGCCCGCTACGCGCGCGACGCCGGCCGCGCCATCGCCAGCCCCGCCGAGGCGCGCGGCCTCATGGGGCTCCAGGCGGCGTGAACGGCATAAGCTTCGTGCGTTACATTCATTCCGGAGCGCGGGCGTCAGCCCGCGAGTCCGGAATCCATAGCCACCAATACCGGGGGTTATGGATTCCGGGCTCCTCGCTTTCGCTCGGCCCCGGAATGACTGGGTGCTGGCTTCTACGCAGGTGAGCGGATCAAACCTAATGAACCTGGCGCTCCTGGCCGGCCCAATAGGGTTTGCGCAGCTCGCGCTTGAGGATCTTTCCAGTCGGATTGCGCGGCAGTGCGTCGACGAAATCGACTGAGCGCGGCACCTTGTAGCCGGCGATGCGCTCGCGCGCGTAGACCATCAGCGCCTCCGGCGTGACCTCGGCGCCGGGCTTTTTCACGACGACCGCCTTCACCGCCTCGCCCCACTTGTCGTCAGGCACGCCGATCACCGCTACGTCGGCGACGGCGGGGTGGCTGAACAAGGCGTTCTCCACTTCGGCGGGATAGATGTTCTCGCCGCCGGAGATGATCATGTCCTTCACTCGGTCGTAGATGTAGAGGTAGCCATCGCGATCGAGGTAGCCGGCGTCGCCGCTGTGGAACCAGCCGTCGCGGATCGCTTTGCTGGTTGCTTCGGGCTGATTCCAATAGCCGAGCATGATCTGCGGCGAACGGCAGACGATCTCGCCCACCTCGCCGGAAGCGACGTCGTTATCGAGCGCGTCAACGATACGCAGCTCGACGCCGACCATCGCCTTGCCGCAGGATTTGAGCCGCTCCGGCACGTGCTCGTCGTGATCCTCAGGCGGCAGATAGGTGATCGCGCCCGTCGTTTCGGTCAGTCCGTAGACCTGGGCGAGGCCGCAGCCGAACACCTTGACGGCGTTGCGCACCAGTTCGACCGGCGCCGGCGAGGCCCCGTACACGATCAATTCGAGCGAGGAGAAATCGGTCGTGCGGCACTGCGGCGACTGCAGCATGAACAGGAGGAGCGCCGGCACCACGAAGACCTTGGTGATGCGATACTCCGGAATGAGCCGCAGGATGGCGGCCGGATCCGCGTCGCGCATCAGCACGCTTTCCACGCCGCGATAGAAGCCGATCAGTCCCCAACCGCTGCCGCCGATGTGGAAGAGCGGCATGCAGACGAGATTGACGTCCCTATCGTGCCATTCCCCGAATTGGCCTAACGCGCCCGGCAGCAGGGTCAGGAGATTGGCGTGGCTCAACTGCGCGCCCTTGGGATGGCCGGTGGTGCCGCTGGTGTAGAGCTGGATGGCGCAGTCGCTCGCTGCCACCTCGACCACAGGGTCACTATCGGACTGGCGCGCAACCCAGTCGGCGTAGGTTTCCCAATCGCCATGCGGGCCGTCGAGCGCGATGATGCGGCGAACCGATTTCAATTCGTGCGCCACCTTGTCGATGACCGGATAGAAATCGGCGCTGACAAAAAGAAGCTCAGCCTCGGCGTCCTCGACCACAAAGGCGACCTCGGGGGGCGCCAGGCGAAAGTTCACGGGCACCAGCACCACATTCACCTTGGCGGCGCCGAACCAGAGCTCGAAGAAGGCCGGCCCGTTCTTGGAGAGAATAGCGATGCGCCGCTGCCGCCCGACGCCCTCGGCGATCAGGCCGTTGGCCACCTGGCTGGTCCGCCGATCGAGCTCACCATAGGTGACGCGCCGTCCCTCGAAATGGATGGCTACCCGATCGGGACGGGTTCTGGCGTGACGGCGGGTGATGTCGCCGATCCGGGAAATGTCGGCAACGCCGGTGACATCGTGCATGCGTTCCTCCCGAAGCGTTTGGATTTGCTTGTCGCGAGCGCCCGCGCGCCTCGTGGTTGTGCCTGCACGATGCTAGGTATTTTCCGAACTGATGGGAAGCGCGAAGCCCTCGCGGGCGTTCGAGTTCCATGGATGTACGCACGCACCCCAAGTTCCGCGCGTGACACCGATGCGCCGTTACCCGCCCATCGACAGGCCGCCCGAAACCGAGATCGTCTGCCCCGTGATGTAATCGGCGTCGCTGCTGGCGAGGAAAGCGACGAGCCCCGGATAATCTTCCGGCTGGCCCAGCCGGCGCAGCGGAATGGCCTGCTGCAACCGCTCCACGAGCTTCGCGCCGCCCGGCATGTCATCGGCGAAAGAGGCCAAAAGCGGAGTATCCGTCGGCCCCGGGCAGATAGTGTTGACCCTGATACCGTGCCGCGCGTGCTCGCGCGCGATCGTCTTGGCGAACGCGATCATGCCGCCCTTGCAGGCCGAATAGACCGCCTCGCCGCTCGAGCCGACGCGGCCGGCGTCGGAAGCGATGTTGATGATGCGACCCGAACGGCGCGCGGCCATGTGCGGCAGCACCGCATGATGGAGGTTGAGGTGACCGACCAGATTGATGTCGATGACTTTGCGCCAGAACGCCGGGTCGGTGTCGACGAAATTCATCATCCGGTCCCAGCCCGCGTTGTTGACCAGGATACCGATGCCGCCGACTTCGTTTTCGACGCGTTCGACCGCCGCCATGACGGCGGCATGGTCGGTGATATCGACCGGGTATGCCGCCGCCGTGCCGCCGGCATCCGCGGCAAGGCGAACGCTTTCTTCGGCGCCCGCTGCATTGAGATCGAACACCGCGAGCCGGCAGCCCTCCTCCGCGAGACGAAGCGAGATCGCCCGTCCGATGCCGCTGCCGCCACCGGTGACCAGCGCGACCTGACCCTGCAATCCGCGGAATGCCATGCCGGTTGTTCGCCGCCGGCGCGTCAGCGCACGTGCTTGCGGAATTCAGGCTTCGGGCGATTGATCGCGACGGTCGCGACGCCGCTTTCGCTGGTAATGATGAGATCCTGATAGTTGCTCATGGCACCTCCGACATGCGCGCCCTTGGGCCGGCGGGCGATACGCCAACTTGCCAACGCTGCGGCTAGGCCCCACCATGGTCGCATCGTAAGTTCGCGGCGGCAACGCCAATTGCCGACGATGGGATAGAACGGAGCCAAGTGTCACTCGTGGCCGGCGAAGGAAGCAATATCGTTGCTGAAGCGGCGGAGCGGATTCTCGCCGATCTCGCCGATCCGCAGAGCATCAATCAAACGGCGAACGGGGCGTGGAAGGCGCCGCTATGGGACGCGCTGAGCAACGCCGGACTGCCGCTCGCGTGGGTCCCGGAAAATCTGGGCGGCTCAGGTGCAGGCCTTGCCGACGGCTTTGCGGTGCTCGGTGTGGCCGGGCGTTTTGCGCTCGCGGTGCCGCTCGCCGAAACGCTCGCCGCCGGCTGGCTTTTGGCACGCGCCGGTCTCGAAGCGCCGGCGACGCCGATGACCGTCGCTCCGGTGCGTCCGCATGATCGCATCACGCTCGATGCGGGCGGCACGCTCAGCGGCCGCGCGATCGGCATACCGTTCGCCCGCGAGGCGCAACAAATCGCCGTGCTCGCCTATCGCGGCAGCGAGCCAATAATCGCGCTCGTAGAGACCAAGGATTGCCGGCTGGCCGATGGCCGCAACCTCGCCGGCGACGAAACCAACGTCGTGACGTTCGACGGCGTAAGGCCGCCGCGCAGCGGCTCGGCGCCCAGACACTTCGAGCAAAGATCCTTGCTGCTGATGGGCTCGGCGATCCGCAGCGTCGAGACGGCCGGTGCGTTGGAAACGGTATTGTCGTTGAGCGTCGCCTACGCCAACGAGCGCGTCGCCTTCGAGCGGCCGATCGGCAAATTCCAGGCGGTGCAGCAGAACCTGGCGCGGCTCGCCGGCGAGGTCGCAGCAGCGCTTGCAGTGTCCTCCTCCGCCGCCGACACGCTGGCGCAGGCCGGCGTCGCGGATGACGCCGCGCTCCTGGAAGCGGCATCCGCCAAGATCCGCACCGCCGAAGCGGCCGCGGAAGGGTCGGCGATCGCCCATCAGGTGTTTGGAGCGATCGGCTTTACCAAGGAGCACATATTGCACCGCTTCACGCTGCGCATGCTGTCCTGGCGTGACGACTTCGGCAACGAGAGCTACTGGGCTGCTGAACTCGGCCGGCACGTCGCCCGGCGCGGCGCCGATGATTTCTGGCCACTGGTCGCCTCGCGATGACGGCGCATCTGCAATTCGACCCGATCCGCCTGCCGCCCGAATGCGACGCGCTGCGCACCGAGGTGCGCGCATTCCTGGCGGAGGAGAGCGCGGCCGGCACATTCGATCCGCATCAGGCGAAGGATGGCGACGCCCATAGCCGCGCCTTCAGCCGCCGCGTCGGGGCCAAGGGCTGGATCGGCATGACCTGGCCGAGGCGCTACGGCGGACACGAACGCACCTACCTCGAACGCTACGTGGTCACCGAGGAATTCCGTGTCGCCAACGCGCCGGTGCGCGTCCACTTCGTCGCCGACCGCCAGAGCGGCCCGATCTTGCTCAAATACGCGCCCGAACACGTCAAGCAGGACATCCTGCCCCGCATCTGCAGCGGCGAATTGTGCTTCGTCATCGGCATGAGCGAGCCCGGCTCCGGCTCGGACCTGTTCGCCGCCAAGACCAAGGCGACCAAGACCGAAGGCGGTTGGCGCATCAACGGCAGCAAGATCTGGACCAGCAATGCCCATCACGCCGACTACATGCTCGGCCTGTTCCGTACCTCGCCGCCGACCAAGGAGAACCGGCGGCACGGTCTCACCCAATTCCTGGTCGACATGAAGACGCCCGGCATCGCGGTCAATCCGATCTACCAGATGACCGGCCTGCACGACTTCAACGAGGTCGTGTTCGAAGATGCGTTCGTGCCCGATGATCACGTCATGGGCGAGATCGACGGCGCCTGGAAACAGGCAACCAGCGAACTCGCCTACGAGCGCAGCGGCCCGGAACGTTTTCTGGAGACCTTTTACGTGCTGCTGGGATTGATCCGGGCGCTCGGGCCGGAGCCCGATTTGCGCAGCGCCGAAGGGCTCGGCCGTCTTGTCGCGCAGTTGCACACCTTGCGGCGCATGTCGGTGTCGGTCGCCGGCATGCTGCACGCCGGCAAGGAGCCGGTGGTCGAAGGCTCGATCGTCAAAGACCTCGGCACGATCTGGGAGCAGAAACTTCCCGGCCGCGTGCGCGACCTTGCCGCCTTCCTCGAACCGGAGGCCATGAACCGCGCCACGCTCGCGCAGCAGCTTGCCTTCGCCACCGTGATTGCCCCCAAGCTCACCATCCAGGGCGGCACCACCGAGATCCTGCGCGGCATCATCGCGCGCGGGCTCGGCTTGCGCTGAGAGGCGAACGAGCTGTGCCGGATATCGGTAAATTGCTGTGGCCGCGGTCGGTGGCGGTGGTCGGCGCCTCCTCCAACACCCACAGCCTGCGTGGCCGCGTCTTCGAGATCATGCGCGGCCATCCCTTTGCGGGAGAACTCTATCCGGTGAGCCGCAGCGCCGCCGAAGTGCAGGGCGTAAAGGCCTATCCGTCGGTCGAGGCGCTGCCGCAGCCGACGGATTTGGCGATGCTGATCGTGCCCGCCGAATTCGTGCCGGCCGAGCTCGAGCGCTGCGGCCGCGCCGGCATCAAGGCGGCGGTCATTCTCAGCTCCGGCTTTGCCGAGGAGCCCGGCGGCCCCGGCGCGCGCATGCAGCGCGAGATCATCGCGACCGCCGAGCGCTACGACATGGCGGTCGGCGGACCCAACACCGAAGGCTTTGCCAACATCGCCGCCGGGCTGTGCGCCAACTTCAGCCCGGCGATGGACAAGGATGCGGGACCGCTCCTGCCTGCCCGCCCGCTCGGGCGCGGCCAGGTGTCGATGATCTCGCAGAGCGGCGGCCTCGGCTTCGCGTTCTTCGACCGCGCGCGGCCGCGCGATTTCCGCTTTCGCTATGTCGTCACCACCGGCAACGAGGCCGTGCTCGAGAGTTCCGACTTCATCGACTACATGCTCGATGAAGGCGAGACCGATGTTTTTCTGCTGCTGATCGAAGCGATCAAGACGCCGGAAAAATTCAAGCGCGTAGCAGAAAAGGCGCTTAAGGCCGGAAAACCGTTGATCGTGCGCAAGATCGGCCAGTCGGCGCCGGGAAGCCGCGCGGTCGCGTCGCACACCGCCGCGCTTGCCGGTTCGCAGGCCGCCTACCGCGCCATGTTCGAGCGCTACGGATTGCTGGAAGGCAACGACTTCGAGGAGATGCTCGATCTCGCCTCAGGCTTCCTCGCCTGCGGCGACCGCATGCCGGCGGGCAATCGCGTCGGCATCTGCACTTCCTCGGGTGGCGCCGGCGTGTGGATGGCCGATGCTTGCGCCGCGGCAGGTCTCGAAGTGCCGGTGCTCGATGACGAAACGCGCGCGTCGATCGACGTACATCTGCCCTCCTACGCCACGTCGCAGAACCCGGTCGATTCAACCGCACAGGGCGTGCAGAAGCTCGGCTATGCGCAGTTCGCGCGTCTTGTCGCCCACTCGCCGTCGGTCGACGGCGTCATCGTGGTAATTACAGCGCGGCGCTCGGCGTTTCTGGAAGCGGATCTGCCCAAGCTCAAGGAGCTTGCCCGCGAGTCACGCAAGCCGGTGTTCATGTGGACCTATACGCTGCCCTCCCCGCGCACCGTCGAAATCCTCAACGAGGCCGGCTATCCCCTGTTCACCAGCGCGCATGGTTGTGCGCGCACGCTGCGGGCGATGGCCGAGTATCAGGTTTTGCGGGAGCGTTTGCTGCGCCCGATCGAAATCGTGCCAATGCGCGTAGACGCGCGCGCCAATGTGCGGGGCATGCTCGCCGAGTCCGGCCCGGTGCTTTGCGAATACCAGGCGCGGCCGCTGCTCGCGGCCTACGGCATCGGCGCCGACGGTCCGGGAAAGCTTGCACATTCCGCCGCCGAGGCGGCAGCGATCGCGGAAGCGATCGGGCGGCCCGTAGCCCTCAAGGTCCAATCCGCCGACATTCCCCACAAGACCGAAGCAGGCGCCGTGGCGCTCAATCTCGCCGGGCCTGACGCGGTACGCGCGGCCTACGATCGCCTGCTCGCCGCCGCCCGGCGTGATGCGCCGAAGGCCCACATTGACGGCGTGCTGGTGCAGGCGATGGCGCCGCCTGGGCGCGAGGTCATCGTCGGCGTCAATCGCGATCCGACCTGGGGACTGCTGCTGATGGTCGGATTGGGCGGCGTTCTGGTCGAAGCGCTCGGCGATGTGGCGCTCGCGCCGGTCCCGCTCGATCGTGCGGCGGCCCGCGCGCTCATCGGCCGCCTCAAGGGCGCGCAGATGCTCGGTGCTCATCGCGGCCAGCCGCCAGCGGACATCGACGCGCTCGCCGACCTCATGGTGCGGCTATCGCAGGTCGCCGCCGATCACGATGACACGATCGCGGAAATCGACCTTAACCCCGTCATCGTTCATCCGCGTGGCGAGGGTGTCTCGGTCGTCGACGCGCTGATCGTCAAACGCGGCGCCGCGGCGGCAGAACAGCGCGGCGCGGCCGAATAGCAACAGGCGAGGAAATTTCCCATGGGTCCGTTCAAGGATATTGGCGTCGAGAAATCCGGGCATGTAGCGCTCATCGAGATCAGACGCCCGCCGAACAACTTTTTCGACATCCCGCTGATCAAGGAGATCGCCACAGCCTTCGAGGCGCTCGACGACGACACTGACTGCCGTGCGCTGGTGCTGGCCGCCCAGGGAAAGGCGTTCTGCGCCGGCGCCAATTTCGGCGATGGCAGCCTTCTCGACCGCGAAGGCGCGCGCCCCGGCGAGCGCGCCCCCGGCGTGGCGCCGCTCTATGCCGAAGGAAACCGCCTCTTTCGCACCAAAAAACCCATCGTCGCCGCGGTCCATGGCGCTGCAGTGGGCGGCGGCCTCGGGCTGGCGATGGTCGCCGATTTCCGCGTGACCTGCCCGGAAGCGCGCTTCTGCGCGAACTTCACCCGGCTCGGCTTTCATCCGGGATTTGGGCTGACCGTTACCTTGCCGGCAGTGATCGGTCCGACCAAGGCGGCGCTGTTGTTCTATACCAGCCGCCGCGTCCCCGGCGACGAGGCCCATGCCATGGGCCTCGCCGACGTGCTGGTGCCGCAGGATCAGGTGCGCACCGCGGCGCTGGCGCTCGCGGCCGAGATCGCGGAAAACTCGCCGCTTGGATTGACGTCGACACGGGCGACCTTGCGCGGCGATCTTGCCGACCGCGTGCGCGCCGCGACCGATCACGAACTTGAAGAGCAGAACCGGCTGCGCAAGACCGACGATTTCAAGGAAGGCGTCAAGGCGATGGCCGAGCGGCGGGTGCCGGTGTTCGCGAACCGCTAGTAAGATTGAGTTACAGCGTCGGTCATGCGGGAGGATGAGCAATGACACTGCCGCGGCTGAAACATTTCGGATGGGGCCGTGAGGGCGAAAGCCTAAGCCCCGAAGAGACGGCCTTCGTGCTCGGCCGCATCGAGGCGCGGTTCGGCCCGGCAACTGAGAACGAAGTCAAGCCACCGCGGCTCGAAGACATCAAGCTCGAACCGCCGCGGATCAAGGTGCCGGCATCGCTGCCCTTCTGCACGACCGAACACTACGATCGCGCCGCGCACACTCACGGCAAGTCGTTCCCCGAATACGTCCGCGGACTTCTCGGCGACTATTCCAAGGCGCCGGACGTTGTTGCCTATCCGCGCACCGAAGTAGACGTCGCGGCCGTGCTCGATTGGGCTGGCGGCGAGCAGGCGAGCGTGACGCCGTTCGGCGGCGGTTCGAGCGTCGTCGGCGGCGTCGAGCCGGTCCGCCATGCCGTCCGGCACAAGGCGGCGGTCACCGTCGATCTCCGCGACCTTGGCCGCGTCCTCGAAGTAGACAAGACCTCGCGCGCCGCGCGCATAGAGGGCGGCGTCTTCGGACCCGCGCTCGAGGCGCAGCTGCGGCCGCACGGGCTGACGCTCCGCCATTTCCCGCAGAGTTTCGAATGCTCGACGCTCGGCGGCTGGATCGCGACGCGCTCGGGCGGCCATTTCGCGACGCTCTACACCCACATCGACGATCTCGTGGAATCGCTTCGCGCGGTCACGCCGAAGGGCGTGATTGAGACCCGGCGGCTTCCCGGCTCAGGGGCCGGCCCGAGCCCGGACCGGCTGCTGATCGGCTCGGAAGGCATTTTGGGCATCATCACACAGGCGTGGATGCGGCTGCAGGACCGGCCGAAATTCCGCGCCGGCGGCGCTGTGCAATTTCCTGATTTCTTCACAGCGGCCAAAGCGTTGCGGGCGGTCTCGCAAGCGGGACTTTATCCGGCGAACTGCCGGATCCTCGACGCCGAGGAGGCCTTCAACACCGGCGCCGCCGACGGGCGCGTCGCGATCATGGTGCTCGCGTTCGAATCCGGCGACCATCCGGTCGAGCCCTGGATGGCGCGCGCCCGCGAATGCTGCGCCGACCATGGCGGCAAGGCCGACAGCGGCGATACCTCCGACGCCCATCGCGCGGGGGCCGCCGGCGCCTGGCGCAATGCCTTCATCCGCATGCCCTTTGCGCGCGAGCGCACCATCGAGCGCGGCGTCATCAACGATACGTTCGAGACGGCGATCACCTGGGAGCGGTTCGAGACCTTCCACGACAAGGTCAAGGCCGCGACCGAGCGTGCCATCGTCGACGCGACCGGCCGCTCCGGGCAGGTGACCTGCCGCGTCACGCACGTCTACCCGGACGGGCCGGCGCCGTATTTCACCTTCCACGCCGCTGGCCGGCACGGCCAACTGACCCAGCAGTGGGACACGATCAAATCGGCTGGCCTCGATGCGGTGATCGAGAACGGTGGCACCGTCACCCACCACCATGCGGTCGGGCGCGACCACCGTCCCTGGTACGACCGCCAGCGGCCGCCACTGTTCGCCGCGGCGCTCAAGGCAGCGAAAGCCGCAATGGACCCGCAGGCCTTGCTCAATCCGGGCGTGCTGATCGACCCGTAGAGCTATCGCGGGCGTCGATGAACTGTAAGTGCTGCGCCGCTCAGCCGATGCTGCGCTCGTCGGCTATGATCTTGCCATCGTTCGGAAGCGTGCCGGGCGCGACCAGTTGAACGCGGCCCTTGAGTTTGGTCACCGCTTGCAGGGTCGTCGCCACCGCATCCTCCAAACCGGCCGCGCGCGTGGCGCACTCGGCGGCAAGCGTCATCACGTCCTGTTCTGCTTCGCGCGTTACTGAAAGCCTCACGCGTCCCAACTCCGGATGCCGCTTCGCCACTTCGGCGACCTGGCCCGGATGGACGAACATCCCCTTGACCTTGGTGGTCTGGTCGGCGCGCCCCATCCATCCCTTGATGCGCATGTTGGTGCGCCCGCACGGCGAACGGCCGGTAAGGACCGCAGAGAGATCGCCGGTGGCGAGCCGGATCATCGGATAGTCGGCATTGAACGAAGTGACGACCACCTCGCCGACTTCGCCTTCCGCCACCGGATCGCCGGTACCCGGCCGCACGATCTCGACGATAACGCTCTCGTTGACGACCATGCCTTCGAGCGCCGGCGTTTCATAGGCAATCACGCCGAGTTCGGCGGTCGCGTAACACTGTTTGACGGCGACGCCGCGGCCGGCGAGATGTTCGCGCAGCGAGGACGGCAGCGCGGCGCCGGAAACGAGCCCGCGCTTGAGCGAGGACACGTCCTTGCCCGCCTTCTCGGCCGTGTCGAGCAGGATTTTGAGAAAGTCCGGTGTGCCGGTGTAGCCGCTCGGCCTGAGATGGGCGATCGCCTCAACCTGCTGCTCGGTATTGCCGATGCCGCCGGGAACGACCGCGCAGCCGAGCGCATGCGCCCCAGCCTCGAGAATGAATCCGCCGGGTGTGAGGTGATAGGCGAAGCTGTTGTGCACGACATCGCCGGAGCGAAATCCCGCGGCAAAGAGCGCGCGCGCCGAATTCCACCAGTCTGTGCCATGGCCCTCCGGCTCGAAGATCGGCCCAGGCGACATCAGCAAGCGCTTGAGCTCGCCCGGCGCCGTGACGGCGAAACCGCCGAGCGGCGGTTTTGCCGTCTGCCGGTCTTTCAGGTCGGACTTGCGCAGCACCGGCAGCGCGGCGAGCGCTGCGCGCGACGCAACAGATTTTGCTTCAACGCCGGCCAGGTGCTCGGCCCAGCCCGGTGCACCCATCGCCCGCGCGATGAGCTCCGGCATCTTCGCGAATTGTTCGCGCTCGCGCAGTTCGGGCGCGCGCGCTTCCGAGGCGTCATAAAATTCCTGCATGGCTCGATCCTGAACGCGTATCAGACGATTCGTGTCTTGCGGTCCTTCCAATACCGATCGCGCAGCAAGCGCTTGTAGAGCTTGCCGGTCGGCAGCCGCGGCAGCTCGGCCTCGAAGTCGATCGAGCGCGGGCATTTCTGCCGCGACAGACGCGCCGCGCAGAACGCGATGAGTTCCTGCGCGATCTCCGGCTCCGGCGCAACACCGGGCATGAGCTGGATCGCCGCCTTCACCTCTTCGCCGAGGTCTTCGTTGGGCACGCCGAACACCGCAGCGTCTGCGACCTTCGGGTGTGTGATCAGCAGGTTCTCGCACTCCTGCGGGTAGATGTTGACGCCGCCGGAGATGATCATGAAGGTCGCGCGGTCGGTCAGGTAGAGATAGCCGTCATCGTCGACATAGCCGACGTCGCCGACCGTGCTCATGGAGCCGTCGCTGGAGCGCGCCTCGGCGGTCCTCGCCGGATCGTTGAAATATTCGAACGGGGTGGCGGTCTTGAACCAGAGCGTCCCGGACGTACCGGTCGGACAGGGCTTCATCTCCTCGTCGAGCACGTGCAATTCACCGAGCAAAACCCTGCCGACGGTGCCGCGGTGTGCCAGCCATTCGGCGCTGTCGCAGGCGGTAAAGCCCATGCTCTCGGTGGCGCCGTAATATTCCTGGATGATCGGCCCCCACCATTCGATCATCTGCTCCTTCACCTGCACCGGGCACGGCGCGGCGGCATGAATGGCGATTTCCAGGGAAGAGAGGTCGTAGCGCCGCCGCATGGCGTCCGGCAGCTTGAGCATGCGTGAAAACATGGTGGGCACGAGCTGGCTGTGCGTCACCTTGTAGGTCTCGACGAGTTGCAGATACTGCTCCGGATCGAAGCGCTCCATGATGATCGCGGTGCCCCCCTGGCGGATAGTGAGGTTGACCGCCGCCTGCGGCGCCGAATGATAGAGCGGCGCCGGCGACAGATAGATCATCCGGTCGCGGTAGCGCCAAAGCCGGACCAGAAAGTCGAACAGCGGAAGCTGTTGCGACGGCGGCTGCAGCGGCAGCGGCCGCAAAATCCCCTTCGGCCGCCCGGTGGTACCCGAGGAATAGAGCATCGGCGTGCCGAGCGCTTCGTCGGCAATCGGCGTAGCCGGAAAGGGCGCCGTTGCCTCATCCAGATTCTCCACGCGTTCGCCGTCGCCGCTTCCGTCGACGATGAGACAAAGCTCGATCCTCGGACAGCTTTTGAGCGCGGCCAACGCCACGTCGCGCTTTGCTTCCGAGGTGATCAGGATTTTCGCTTCGCAGTTGTTGACGATGTAGGCCAGCTCTTCCGCGGTGAGATACGAATTGATGCAGGTGTAATAGAGCCCGGCGCGCTCGCCGGCGCCGCACGCCTCGAGATAGCGCGGGCTGTTTTCCATGAAGATGGCGTAGTGGTCGAGGCGGCGCAGGCCGCGCGCCCGCAACAGGTGAGCCAGGCGATTGGCGCGCGCCTCGAACTCGGCGTAGGTCACGACCGCGCCGGTCTGCGCCATGATGAAGGCCGGCCTCCCCGGATCGGCGGCGACGTGCTTACCTGGATACATCGACCCTCCCCTGTTCGCCGCGGATCGCCCGTTTGCGATCCTTTGATGCTCACAGCGTGCGCGCGATCAGTATCTTCATGATCTCGTTGGCGCCGCCGAAGATGCGCGCGACGCGAGCATCCTTGTACATGCGAGCGATCGGATATTCGTCCATGTAGCCGTAGCCGCCGTGGAGCTGCAGGCATTCGTCGACGATCTTGCCCTGCAGATCGGTGATCCAGTATTTCGCCATCGACGCCGTCGCGGCATCGAGCTTGCGCTGGAGATGCTGCTCGATGCAATGATTGACGAAGATTCGCGCTACCGTCGCTTCGGTCTTGCATTCGGCAAGCTTGAACTGGACCGCCTGATTGTCGATGATCGGCCGGCCGAAGGTCTTCCGCTCCTTGACGTAGTCGATGGTCACGGCGAGCGCGCGCTCGATCATAGCGATGCTGTGAACGGCGATGATCAAGCGCTCCTGCGGCAGTTGCTCCATGAGCTGATAGAAGCCGCGGCCTTCGTCCGTCCCGATGAGATTGGCAGTTGGCACCTTGACGTCGTTGAAGAAGAGTTCGGACGTGTCGGCAGCCTCAAGCCCGATCTTGTGCAGGTTGCGGCCGCGTTCAAAGCCTTCGGCTTCGTCGGTCTCGACGACGATCAATGAGGTTCCTTTGGCGCCCTGCGCCGGGTCGGTCTTGCTGACGACGATGACGAGATTGGCGGTCTGGCCATTGGTGATGAAGGTTTTGGACCCGTTGATCACGTACTGGTTGCCGCTCTTGCGAGCGCTGGTCTTGACCGCCTGCAGGTCGGAGCCGGTACCGGGCTCGGTCATGGCGATGGCGCCGACATAGTCGCCGCGGGCAAGCTTCGGCAGCCAGCGTTTCTTCTGGTCCTCGGTGCCGTAAATTTCGATGTATGGCATCACGATCGCATTGTGCAGCGATGCGCCCCAACCATCGAGGCCGCGCCTGGATGTCTCCTCGATCAAGATCGATTCATGGCGGAAATCGCCGCCGACGCCGCCATAGGCAGTTGAGGTGGACAGCCCCAATAGCCCAGCCGCACCGGCCTTGGTCCACAGGTCGCGCTCGACCACCTTGGCCTGGCGCCAGCTGTCAGACTTTTCCGGCGGCGCGTTGTCATCGAGGAAACGGCCGACGGACTCACGAAAGATCGAAAATTCCTCATCCGCCAAATAAGCCGGCGTCGGGACGTTCAAAACCTGCATGGCCTATTTCCTGGAACTTGCTCGCGTGCCGGTCGCTGATGAGTTGCGACAGCGGGGGATAGTAGCGGCATGTTCTACGCCTGTCGCCATCACGACCTATTCGGCTGCGGTCGCGGCGCGCCGGTCGCCGACCCAGCGTATCGCTTCGGCAAGCGAGGCGCGGTCGGTACGAAACCCGTTGGCTTTGTGCGACCGGTCCTCGTAACCGAAGGAGATACCGCAGACGACGCGGCGATCCTCCCCGATCGCAAAATAGTCGCGCACGAATTTCGAATGTGAGGCCAGCGCGGCCTGCGGAATGGACGCGACTCCGAGGCTCTGCGCGGCGAGCAGAAAAGTGCTGACGTAAGCGCCGCAATCGACCGCGCCATAGGTTCCAAGCGCTTCGTCGGTGGTGATGATCGCCACGTGCGGCGCGCCGAAAAAGCGGTAGTTCTCGAGCATCTGTACCGCCGAGGCGGCGCGGTCGCCGCGCTTGACGCCGACAGCGTCATAAAGCGCGAAGCCGCAGGCGCGCCGGCGATCGAGATAGGCGCCGCGGTATTCGCGCGGAAAGGCGATATCTGGCGCGGGCGCGGCGCTGACGACCTGAGCATGAAGCGCGGCGCGAAAGCTTTCAGTCGCCTCGCCCTTGGTGACGATGACCTGCCAGGGCTGCGCGTTGCACCAGGACGGCGAGCGCTGCGCCATGGCAAGAATCCGCTCGACGACGGAATCGGCCACAGGCTCGGCGAGAAAGCCGCGACAGCTGTAGCGCTTCGCCAGCAGCCGCTCCAGTGTCTCCGCATCGCTCGTCGTTGACGCCTCGATATTCACAACGCGCTCCTCGTGCGAGTGGAAAAGCAAAACGTCGCGCCGTTTGCAAACGAAAGACCGGCACGTTCGCTGATTGCGCGGGCCAACCGACCGCTTCCGATCAAACGTCGTCCGCCGTCGTGTCCGCCAGTACGGCTTCGATGAGGCGGCGGCAGGTCACGAGTTCGTCGAGCGCCGCTTGGAGTTGATGCCGGTCGGCATCGTTGATGCGCCGGCGCGGCGCCGGCGCTGCCGCAGGCGTCATCGCCGGTTCGCGCCGCGGCTCGATGGCCTCTTCCGATTCACGAGCCGCTTGCGGCAACGGCAACAAGCCGAAGAACGAGGGCTCTTCTCCCGCTCGCGCGCCGTTGCGGTCATCGCCGTCGCGATTGACGCCGTCGCGTTCCCCTGCCTCGTCCTGTTGCGGTTCCGGAGGTGGCTGTTGGGCGCCAGCCCGCCAGACGTTCTGCACGAAGGAGATGCCCTCTTCGCGCAGGATGCGCTGCACGCCGCGGATGGTGTAACCCTCGCCGTACAGCAGGTGACGGACACCGCGCAGCAGGTCGACATCGTCCGGCCGGTAATAGCGCCGTCCGCCGCCCCGTTTCAGCGGCCGGATCTGCGCGAACCGGCTTTCCCAGAAGCGCAGCACGTGCTGAGGAACGTTGACCTCCTCGGCCACCTCACTGATCGTGCGGAATGCGTCAGGCGCCTTTTCCAATTCCCCCGCTCCCGATCGTCACCCGATCGTCATCTGCTAGTCACTTGCCAGGCTCTTCGACGCCGTCCGAATCGGAATTGATCCGCTGCTTTAGGATAGCGGAAGGCTTGAACACCATGACGCGGCGGGGCGAGATCGGCACTTCCTTGCCGGTCTTGGGATTGCGGCCGATGCGCTGACCCTTCTTGCGGACGACAAACGAACCGAACGACGAGAGCTTCACGGTTTCGCCGCGTTCCAGACAGTCGGTGATTTCCTTCAGCACAAGCTCAACGAGTGT
>Ga0070671_100001046_pt1 | contig 20386 bp, 15 predicted proteins | sample KBSS73metaG_FD_65341 | JGI IMG/M metagenome (GOLD analysis project Ga0070671, IMG submission 65341) | Switchgrass rhizosphere microbial communities from Kellogg Biological Station, Michigan, USA - KBS S7-3 metaG | ecosystem: Host-associated > Plants > Roots > Rhizosphere > Soil ...
GGTCGTCCCGCCCAGCCGCACGCACGATGGGTTCCAATCTCTTCTCGGTCAGCTGGACCTGCTCGGCACTGTCGCCGGCGACGACGAGCATGTCGCAGTGGCGTGCCGCGAAGTCCATTCCCGTGGGCGAGGCGCCTGCGCTGACGAGCAGCGGGTGCGGGTTCTGGACAGGGCGTGGCGCCTTGATACGTCCGCGGACCTGGTAGTACTTGCCGTCGACGTCGATGGCGTCGTGCTCGGTCCACAGCCGCTTAACGATCTCGACGAACTCCCCCGCCATGGCATAGCGCTCGTCGTGTTCGACCATGAGTTCCTCGCCGAAAAGCCGGGCCTCGGGGTCGCCGAAGCCGGTGACGACATTCCAACCCCACCGCCCGTCACTGAACGCGTCGAGCGTGGCACCCATGCGCGCGATGTGGGCAGGCTTGTGGTGGGTCGTGTGGAGCGTCGTGATGACCCCGATGTGCTCCGTGACCGCGAATAGGCCCATGGCGAGCATCGCCGCGTGGAACTTCGGCGACTGATGGCCCGCCTGCTCCGCGGCCCGCTGGTGGCCGGACCAGGTGTCCGCGATGAACAACGAGTCGAACCCGGTGGCCTCCGCCGCCTGGGCCATGTCGCAGAACACCTGACGTTCGAGCTTGGGGGTCTTGCGCGCGGCCTCGTCCGACCAGATGTGGTCGGTCTGGCCCGTCGGGAAGAAGTAGCCGAAGCTGAGCTCGTCGGTATTCTCGCGCCGAACCTTCATGGCGGTGCCCATTTCCTCGTACGGATCGAATCAGATGGCGATGTGGTGGCTGACGTGGGCGTAAGCGCTCCGGTAGTACAGAAGCGGTGCACGCCGCTCGTCAACATCGAGCGCGATGACCTCGGCGGCGACGATGGTGTGGTCGCCTCCGTCGTACTCGGCCCAGACCCGACATTCGAGAGTGGCGAGTGCGTCGTCGAGGATTGGGGCACCATGGTCGCCGCGCCGCCAGGAGACCCCGGCGAACTTGTCCGTGCCCTGCCGCGAGAAGGCCGTCGAGTGCGTGCTCTGGTGGGCGGCGAGGATGGTGATCCCGAAGGTCGGCAAAGGCCTGATGAGTGGCCACGTGGTCGAGGTACGGGCAGGCGCGAAAGTGACCAGGGCGGGGTTGAGGGACAGCGAACAGAAGGACTGGCAGGTGAAGCCGACCGGGCCCGTGTCCGTCAGGCCGGTGACGACCGTGATACCCGAGCCGAAGTGCCCGAGCCCATGGCGCAAGGTGGCCGCGTCCACGTCAGACCTCCTCGACGCCGGGCAGGGTGATCAGGTGGCCCATCCGATCGCGCTTGGTCGCGAGGTAAGCGAGGTTGTGCCTGGTCACCCGCGGCGGCACTCCCAACCGCTCGACGATCTCCAGGTCGTAGCCGTGCAGTCCCGAGTACTTGTGGGGGTTGTTCGTCAACAGCCGTATTCGGCGCGCACCGAGGTCGGCGAGCATCGCTGCCCCCACCCCGTACTCCCGCGCGTCGACGGGAAGGCCCAGATCCAGGTTGGCGTCCACAGTGTCCCGCCCGGAGTCCTGGAGCGCGTATGCCCGCAGCTTGTGGCCGAGTCCGATGCCGCGCCCCTCGTGACCACGGAGGTAGATCACGACTCCGACGCCGGCGTCGATGATGCGGTCGAGGGACTCCCCCAGTTGGTGCCCGCAGTCGCAGCGGGCGGACGCGAACAGGTCGCCGGTGAGACATTCGCTGTGGACACGCACCGTCACAGCCTCACCGCGCTCGACGACGGATTCGAGATCGCCGTGGACGAGGGCGAGATGCTCGGCGTCATCGATCGTCGAGCGGTAAGCCACTGCTCGGAACTCGCCACGCTCCGTCGGGATCATCGCTTCCCCGCTGCGGGTGACGAGCCGCTGGAGGCCACGCCGGTATCGCACCAGGTCGCCGACGTGCACCAGCGGCAGAGCATGGGCGGCAGCGAACTGCCGGACAGCTGGCCCAGCGAGCGGACGGCCGTCGGTGTCCATCAGCTCGGTGATGACGCCGACGTCCCGTGAACCTGCGAGACTCAGCAGGTCGACGGCCGCCTCGGTGTGACCGGCACGCTTGAGTACGCCGCCGCGGCGAGCCCGCAGGGGGAAGACGTGGCCGGGTCGACGCAGGCCCTCCGGCCGCGTCGTCGGATCGGCGAGCAAACGGACCGTCGCCACCCGGTCGGAGGCCGAGATCCCCGTGCCCACGCAGACGGCGTCTACGCTGACGGTGAAAGCCGTGCCGTGTGGGTCGGTGTTGTCCTCGACCATCGGGGGGAGGTCCAATTCGTCGGCCCGTTCTTCCGATACCGGCACGCAGACGATGCCGCTTCCATGGCGCAGATAGAACTGCATGTGCTCGACGCGCATCGCGTCGGCGGCCATGACGAGGTCGCCTTCGTTCTCGCGGTCGTCGTCATCCGCGACGACCACCATCTCGCCACGTGCCAGCGCAGCGAGTGCTTCCTCGATCGACCTCATAGGACTCTCCTTCCGCTCGAGCCCGTCGCCTTCGGCCGGGCACTGAACGATGGGTCGAGGTTCGCTGCCTGGTGCCGACCGCGCCAGCGGCGTTCCGTCACACAGAACGCGCCCCGTCATCGCCGCCGACGGCGTTAGCGTTCTTCGTAGGCCGAAGTTCGAGTTCCGGCCTCCGGGGCCTCTCCGACCAGCGAGGAAGCCATAGTGATCGAAGTTCGGACAGACGAGTTGTCTCGCCATGCAATGGCCCAGGACGCCTCGCACTTCCACCTCCTGCCCGACGCGGTCGCCGTGCCGCGCACCGCGGCGGAGGTCGGAGAGTTGCTGCGCTCTGGGATGTCGCTGACGTTCCGCTCGGGAGGCACGAGCCTCTCTGGTCAAGCGGTCACCGACCACCTGCTCGCCGACACCCGGAAGCACTTTCGCGAGATCGAGGTGCTCGACAACGGTCTGCGGGTGCGTGTGCAGCCCGGCGTCACCGTCCGGCACCTCAACGCTCGACTGGCCCGCTACGGGCGGCGGTTCGGGCCCGACCCGGCAAGCGAGGCGGCCTGCACGATCGGCGGAGTCATCGCCAACAACGCAAGCGGGATGGTCTGCGGCATCACCGAGAACAGCTACCGGACACTGGACTCGGTGACCGCGGTACTGCCGTCGGGCACGGTGATCGACACCGGAACTCCGGACGCGGACGAGCGACTCCGCGCCCTGGAGCCGGACCTCGCACGAGGCTTGGCCCGACTGCGCGACCGTATCCTGGCCGACCCGACGTCGGTGGCGACGATCGAGCGCCAATTCCGTATGAAGAACACGATGGGCTACGGGCTGAACGCGTTCCTCGATCACAGCACCCCCGCGTCGCTCCTCACCCATCTCCTGGTCGGAAGCGAAGGGACGCTTGCATTCGTTGCGTCAGCGGTTTTCCGCACGGTGCCGCTCCGAACGGAGATCTCGTCCGCCCTGCTGGTGTTCGACAGCCTCCACGCGGCGAACGAGGCGCTTCCTGCTCTCGTCGCGACCGACCCGGCGACCCTGGAGTTGATGGACGCGACCTCGTTGCGAGTCGGCCAGTCGTTCTCGGAATGCCCGCCGGAGGTCGCACGCATCGCCGTCGACGGCCATGCCGCGCTACTACTGGAGTACCAGGCGACCTCGGCGGAGGAGTTGGCCGAGGTCGTCGCCGCGGCGGGGCCCTCGCTGGCCGGACTGGCCACAGCAGATCCGGTTCAGCTCACCAACGACGCCTCGGTCCGAGGCCCGCTGTGGAAGCTGCGCAAAGGGTTGTACTCGAGCGTCGCTGGCGCGCGCCCACCGGGTAGCACTGCCCTGTTGGAGGACGTCGTGGTGCCGGTCCCCACGCTCGCGGACACATGCCGACGACTCGCCGTCTTGTTCGACCGCTACGCCTACACCGACAGCGTGGTGTTCGGGCACGCTAAGGACGGCAACATCCACTTCATGCTCACCGACCGCTTCGAAACCGAGGAGCAGATCGGGAGGTACAGGAACTTCACCGAGGACATGGTCGATCTCGTCCTCGACCGCGGTGGGTCGCTCAAAGCCGAGCACGGGACGGGCCGCGTCATGGCGCCCTACGTCCGCCGCCAGTACGGCGACGAGCTCTACGCGGTCATGCGCGAGATCAAGCAGCTCTTCGACCCGCAGGGCGTGCTCAGTCCTGGTGTGCTCCTCAGCGAGGATCCAGAGCTGCATCTGAAGCACATCAAGGTGAACCCGCGTGTGGACGAGGAGGTCGACCGCTGCACCGCGTGTGGGTTCTGCGAGCCGGTGTGCCCGAGCCGGGATCTGACTCTCACCCCGCGCCAACGCATCTCGGCCCTTCGGGCGATCGAGGAGGCGGACGTCTCCGGGGACAGCACACTTGCGGCGCGACTTCGTGCCGACTACGCCTACAACGGTGTCCAGACCTGCGCCGTGGACGGTATGTGCGAGACAGCCTGCCCCGTCCTGATCAACACCGGTGACCTCGTCAAGACGCTACGCCACCGCGAACAGCGCAGTGGTGACGCTGCGATCTGGACGGCTGCCGCCACTCGGTGGTCCACTGTTACCCGCGGAGCGTCACTCGGACTGACCGCCCTGCACAGGGCACGTGCGCGTCCCGCGGCGACGGCAGCCACGAAGGCGGTCCGAGCACTTGCCGGTGCAGACCGGGTACCGCTCTGGACCCGGGAGTTGCCCCGCGGTGGTCCCCGACGACGCAGATCCGCCCCGATCGGAGAGCCGATCGCGGTGTACATGCCGTCGTGTGTCAACGCGATCTTCGGCCCTTCTGAAGGCTCCGGTGTTCAGACGAGCATCGAGTCGCTCTGCCATTCCGTCGGCGTCGAACTTCTGGTGCCCGAGGGCATCGATTCGCTGTGCTGCGCTACGCCGTGGTCATCGAAAGGTGTGCCCGGCGGATACGAGGCGATGCGCCAACGGGTCAGGCCTGCGGTGGTTCACGCCACCCGCAACGGCGAGCTTCCGGTGGTCAGCGATGCGTCCTCCTGCACCGAGGGCTTACACACCCTTTTGGAAGGCACGGGAATCCCGGTCGTCGACGCCATGGAGTTCGTCGTCGACGAGGTACTCCCCCGGCTCGGGACACATGACCGGGTCTCGTCCGTGTCCGTGCACCCGACCTGCTCGTCGGCCCGGATGAAGCTCGATCCGACACTGCTCGCCCTCGCCCAGGAGGTGGCCGACGAGGTGCACCTTCCGGACGACTGGAGCTGCTGCGCCTTCGCCGGAGACCGCGGGATGCTGCATCCCGAGCTCACCGCATCGGCCACCGCGCGCGAGGCTGCGGAGGTACTGGAGCGGAATGCCGCCGCCCATGTGTCATGCAACCGCACGTGCGAGCTCGGCATGACCAGAGCCACCGGCAGGGACTACCGCCATGTCCTCGAGTTGCTCGCCGATCTCGTCCGATCGACGTCAGAATGAGCCTGCCGTGCCGGTGACGGCTGCAGCGCTGGCCCTCGATTGAAGCCTGAACCCGGTCACTCGACTGTCCCGTCGAGTCAGTCACCGTTCGGCCGCCGCTTGTACTCGATCAAAGCGACGCCAGCTGAACATCAGCGCCCACCTGCGCGTCGACGACGACGACGCAGCGGCAGCCGGCGCCCTCATTACGGAACGACCACGATCTTGCCGCCTGCGCTGGAATGCTCCATGAACCGGTGGGCCTCAACGATGTCGTCGAGACGGTAGGTCCGTGCGATCGGAACGGTGGCCCGACCGGCGGCGACGTCGTCAAGGAAGGCCTGCAGGACCTCTGCGGGCAGGTCGGCGGCGTCACCGCTGTAGCCCGTGAGCCGGACCCCGCGCGGGATGTAGCCGATCGGGTAGAAGTCCGGGACCGTCCACACGTTGGACAACATGCCCGACATGCAGACCACACCGTGCAGTCGGGTCGCGGCCAGCGTGTCCGGCAGCGTCGGCGTACCGACGAGCTCGAGGGCCGCGTCCACGCCCCCGGGCGCGATCTCGCGGACCCTGGCGGCGACTGTGCCGTCGTCCACTATCGGATAGTCGACGCCGGCCCCGGTCAGCACCTCGGCGCGGGCCAGGTCGCGCGTGGTAGCCAGCACGGTCATCCCCCAGCGCTTCGCCAGAATCGCCGCGGCGAGCCCGATCGACGAGGTGCCCCCGCGGACCAACAGGGTCTGGCCGGGCCGGACGTCGAGCCCGACCGTCAACGAGCCGTAGGCGGTCTGCAGCATCTCGGGCACCGCACCGACCACCGTGGGCTCGAGATCGCTACGGAACGCGATGACCTGCGACGCGGGGACACAGGTGTAGTCGGCGTAGCCACCGTTGAACGTCCGGCCCATCCCGCCCATCATCGCCATGACTTGGGTTCCGCGTGCGAACTCCCCGCCCGGCGCCGACTCGACGACCCCCGTGGCCTCGATGCCGAGCACCCGCGGAAACGTCACCCCATCCGCGAGTCCAAGCCGGGTGTGCAGCTCGGACCTGTTGAGCCCGAATGCCGCGACCCGGATCAGCACCCACCCCGGCCCGGGCACCGGCACGGGCACCTCCCGTATGGCCAGGGCCTCGGGCGGGCCAGGCGCGTCGAGCACGACGGCGCGCATCGTCGGGGGGACGCTCGAGGAGTCTGAAGTCATGCCTACGCCAACTGCATTCCGCAGAAGATAATTCCCAGGCATGATGACCAGATGTCTGAACTCCGCTCCCTCTTCAACGACCTCGTCCGAGTCGAGATCCTGCTGTGGGAGGCCGTCGACGACCGGGTGCATGAGGAGCTCGGCGTTCCGCTAGGCCGGATGCAGGGTCTCCACGCGATCGCCACCACCCCTGGCTGCCGTGTGCAAGATGTCGCCGACTCGCTCGCCATCACCGTCGGCGCGGCCAGCAAGCTCGTCGACCGGATCGAAGCAGGTGGTTTGTGCGCGCGCCGGGCAAATCCCGCGGACCGCCGCTCGTCGCTGGTCGAGCCGACCGATGCCGGACGCGACGTCCTGGCTCGCGCCGACGGGCTCATCGACTCCGCCCTCGCGGCGACGCTGGACGGCGTGGGGCCCACCGATCTCGATCGCCTTCGCGCCATCCTCGCGGCGCTGCGCGCACGGCTCACCACGTCTTCTGATCGGACCGGGCAACCATCCGTCGAATAGCCCCCGCCTGAGGCGGACTGCACCAGGGACGCCGGCACGGCACGACCTCACCTGTATGTCGGAGCTATACCGGAGCACTGCCTCAGTGTACGTAACCATCTAGTGGTTTACATCATGGCCGAGCTACTGTATGAATGTATCTAGTTAGTGACATACGAGAGAGGGGTCGTCTGATGTAGACGTAGGCATCGTCGGCAGATCATTGACCTCACCGACCGGCCCCGCAGCTGCGTTCCCGGGGGAATCTCGGTCATCTGCGACGCGAACTGTCCGCAGACGTGCAGTCGAGACTCCGCACCTCCGACGAACACCAGCGCGTCGTCGCAACACTCACTCCGTTCCTCTTCACGTCCGACCAGAAGGAGCACACCATGTTTGACTTCACGGGCAAGACTGCCCTCATCACCGGAGCATCCGGCTCACTGGGCACGGCCCTGGCCGTCCAGTTCGCAGCCGCCGGGGCGAACGTCGTTGCCGCCTCCCGCAGCAGGTACGAGGAAGTCGCCGAGAAGGCCGGCGGCAACAGCATCGGCGTACGCCTCGACGTCACGAGCGAAGATGAGTGGGCCGACGCGATCGCCCGCACAGAGCAGGTCTACGGACCGCTGGACGTCCTCGTGAACAACGCGGCGTACCTGCGCATCGGTTCGGTCGAGGACATCCCACTCGAGGAGTTCCAGCGAGTCCTCGACACCAATCTCACCGGCGCGTTGCTCGGCATCCGCTCGGCCGCCCCCTCGATGCGAAAGGCCGGAGGTGGCGCCATTGTCAACGTCAACTCGATCGCAGGCCTGACTGCAGCACCCGAGCTCGTCGCCTACAGCAGCAGCAAGTGGGCCTTGCGCGGCCTCACGCGCGCAGCAGCCAAGAGCCTCGCGCGCGACAACATCCGCGTCAACGCCGTGCACCCCGGCATCATCGAAACGCCCTTGGCCTATGCCCCAGACGGCACCGCCATTGTTCCGGTCGACAACCTCGCCATCCCCCGGAACGCCGACCCCGAGGAGATCGCCGACTTCATCATGTTCGCGGCGTCCGACCATGCCCGCTTCGCTACCGGCTCCGAGATCGTTGCCGACGGCGGCTACGGACTCGGACCCGTCGCCTGACCGGTCGGTAGCCGATCCGGAGCGCACCTAAGGCGATCGACACCGGCACGTCGCCCGCCGGTACCCGAGGGTGCTTGCCTGGATCTCGCCCACCCACCGGCAGGTCGGCCGGTGAACGACGTCGGGGGCGACTGTCCGGGCGGGGTGCAGCCACGGCGGCACCCCGCCCGGTTCAGACCGTTCGCGCCGACGAGCCAATCCGGGGCAGCTCCTGCGGCAGCAGCTGGTCAGCGGTCGTGACCCGCACCCGACGGTTAACCCACACATCTCTCGGCCGCCGGTACCGGTAACTCTCTGGATGGTTATGTACGATGGGTGGATGCCACCCGACGCTACGGACACCAAGCGGCGATTGATGAAGGCCGCGATCGCCGAGTTTGCCCAGTACGGCCTCGCAGGCGCGAGAGTCGATCGGATCGCCGAGACCGCGGCGGCCAACAAGCGATCGATCTATATGCATTTCGGAACCAAGGAGGAGTTGTTCGATAAGGTTCTCGCTGACACTTTCCTCAACCTGGCAGCGTCCATCACCTTCGGTGACGATCACCTGGTCGGTTACGCAGGCGATCTTTACGACCAGCTGGAGAAGAAGCCATACATTCAGAGGCTCTATCTGTGGGCAGGGCTAGAACGCGAGCAGGCGTTCGGTCCCGAGATCGCCGGCTACCGAGCTCGGGTTGTGTCGATTGCGAGTGCCCAGGAAGCCGGCCTGGTCCGCGACGACATCCCCCCGGCAGAGCTGATGGCGATGGTGATTGCACTGGTGATCAGCTGGGACAGCGCTGCTCCATCACTCAGGGCCCTCGGACCAGAGTTCGGGCCTGGCTCCCACATCGCCCGCAGGTCCGCGGTGATAGCTGCCGTGGCCGGGCTCGTCCAACCGCCCGGCCCTCGTCCTCCGAAGCGTGCGCAGCGTTCTCGCGCCAATGCAGGATCGGACCGTCTCTGACGAGCGCCTCGTCCCGGCTACCGGAAATCTGAAACCGCCGCGCCCGGCACTGACGATTCACAAGAGGTCGGCGCTGGCGCCGGAGAGGTCGGTGCGCCAGTCGCAAACCCGTAGGTCGGCGATCTCCATGTTCATGATAACTCTGACACTGGTCGCGCCGACGTCCGCAGCGCAAGGAGATCCACGCGCGCTTGGTGCGACGAGAGAACATGGCGGGAGCAAGACTCGCGTACGCCGAGCTGGATGCGCTACGAGCCGAGTACCGGTTCGACGCTGCTCAGCCAGCCACGTCCTCTACGACCTCGCGATCGTGCGCGACGGGATGGGCGAGCGCGCAGGCCACCCCGATCGCCCACTATCTACACGCTTCTGCGCGCCGCCGGCGCGGTCGTCGCAGACGGCGCCCTGGTCGACTGCCGGTCCCGGCGGACAAGGCTCATCCAGGCGTTCCTCATCCGCCCCTTGACGCCCCGGCAACCGCATCGAGCCCGTGTCCGGCGTCTAGCCGATCTACAGCCGGCACTGGACGCCCGTCATCTGGAGCAGCGCCGCGATGGAGAAGCGATCCTCTGGCCCGGCACTGGGCTACTTCAACGTCGCCACCTGCGCTGTCAATCGGCCAGACCGGGCGACCACGGCCGATCGTTGCCGTGGGAGCACTCCGGGTGAAGTGCGGCGGCGGACGACACGGAGCCCGTCGCTGCGTGAGCGGCGACGGGCTCCCGATCCACGGGCTTGGCTTGACGGTGCGCGCGATGCGGTGGTCCCTGCTGTGGGACATCCACTTCAGACGGCGACCATCGAGAGAAAGGCGGCTGACCGAATCTGCCCGCGGCCTCAAGAACGCTGAGCGATGAGTTCCCTGCTGATTCCGTTCACTAACGATCTGTTAGCGAATGGCAGTGCGCGCCCGCCTCTCAACACAGGACGCGCACTGCCACGCCCGACTATTGTATGGTCGGCGGACCTTGAAGCTCAGGACACGACGTAGCCATCGACGTCTGTGGAGTAGGAGAGATCCTTCGCCTCCTCAAGAGCCGTCAGGCGGGTGCTCAGCGCATTGGTACCCATGGTCCAGGCATCGGATCCGAGGGTGAGCCGGAACGGTACGGTGTCATTGTCCGCAGCCTTGATGATCGCAGCGGCAACCTTGACGGGGTCCCCTGGCGCCGGCAGCGCCGGCAGCTCACCGGACATCATCTTTCGCAGCTGTCCTGATGGCCCGTCGGCGTAAGCCGGCAGCGGAGCCCCCCACACCGAGCTCCCGGCGCCGAAGTTGGTCCGCGACACCCCAGGCTCCACGAGCATGACGTCGATGCCGAACGGGGCCAACTCGGCCGACGCCGACTCCCAGAAGCCCTCGATGCCCCACTTCGTCGCGTGATAGAGACTCATGGCAGGGAAGGCGACCTGTCCTCCGATGCTGGCGATCTGCACGATTCGCCCGCCGCCCTGCCTGCGCAAGTGCGGAATGGCGGCCCGAGCGAGCTGGATGGACGCGGTCAGGTTGGTTGCAATTTGCCGGTCGATCTGGTCGTCGGACACCTCCTCCGCGGCGCCGAACAGGCCGTAGCCGGCGTTCGACACCACGACATCCACTCGCCCCAGCGACTCCGCCGCAGCGGAGAAGGTTGCTCGGACCGCTTCCCGGTCAGTCACGTCCAAGGCTGCCCGCCACAGTCGGCCTCCCGCCCGCGCCGCGAGATCGTCGAGCACCTCCGGCTTACGGGCGGTTGCGGCCACCCGGTCTCCGCGCTCCAGCAACTGCTCGGCCAGCTCACGGCCGAAACCCGATGACGTCCCGGTGATGAACCAGGTCTTCATGGAGAGCTCCCATCGTTTGTAACCATCTGGCTAGATACAGTCTAGCCATACTTCGTCGATGTAAGCAACCGGATGGTTACAGATGCCGTCACTCCGGGTGGCGCCGCGCACAGCTCCGTCGTTCCGCTGTCTTCCAGCGACAGTGATCGCCCTCGGTGGCCTATCGCCATCCGCGCCAGGCCGACTCCGGCCAGCCGGCCATCCAACGCCACCGCAGGAGGGGTTTGCACCCCGGTAGAGTCTTCGGCTTCCCGTCGAACGAATCCCGGACGAGACCCATGGCTGCGAGCGCGAGGGCCTACCGGCGGCCGAGACCGAGGTCGTCCGGTTCGCCGCACCTAGGTAGAACCGCGAAGCCACCGACTCGTCGACCGCTGACCCCTGCACTCGAGACCGATGTCCGCGGCCGATCACGACTACGACTCATGGCTCCGAACGCCCCAGCGTCGCAAAGTCAGCTCCGCTGTTCCCGGGTCTTCGGCCGCGGAGAAGGGGGTATCGCTGAGCCGCGGTGCGGCCGCGGGCTGGGTGCCGACATCGGTATCGAGGAGTGTGCCTCGGGCAGCGAGGTGCGGATCGGCGAGGGCCTCGTCGAGGCCGAGTACCGGGGTCACGCAGGCGTCGAGCGGTTCGAAGATCGCCGCCCATTCGTCGCGAGAGCGTGTCGCGAAGGCGCGCGCGAGAATCTCTTTCGCCTCGGGCCATCGAGCACGGTCCCACTGGTCGGGGAGGTCGTCCGGGCACAGCCCAAGGCCCTGCAGGAGGCGCGCCCAGAACTGCGGTTCGATGCTGCCCACTGCCATGTACTCGGCGTCGGCGGTGGCATAGACGTCGTAGAACGGGGCACCTGTGTCAAGCTCGTTCCCACCGGGTGCGGCCGGCCAACGGCCCTGGCTGAGGCGACTCCAGATGCCGGTCATCAGTAGGCTCACGCCGTCGACCATCGCGGCGTCGATGACCTGCCCACGGCCTGTGTCGTGCCGGGCGTGCAACGCAGCCAGGACTCCGAACGCGAGCAGCATGCCCCCTCCGCCGTAGTCGGCGACCAGGTTGAGCGGCGGAACCGGAGCCTGGCCTACCCGAGAGAAGGAGCGCAATGCACCCGTCGAGGAGAGATAGTTGATGTCGTGACCGGCCTGCTGCGCGCGTGGGCCGTCCTGTCCCCAACCCGTCATGCGGCCGTAGACCAGTCGGGGGTTCGCGGCGAGGCAGACCTCCGGCCCGAGGTCGAGGCGCTCCATCACCCCGGGGCGGAAGCCCTCGATGAGCACGTCGGCGCGCCGGATGATCGCCAGTGCCTCGGCGCGGGCGGCTTCGTCCTCGAGGTCGAGGTGAAGCATCGGTCGGCCCCGGACCAGCGCGCCGCCGTCCACCGGTGGTCGGGGGCGATCGATGCGCAAGACGTCAGCACCACCGTCGGCCAGGAGCATGGCGGCGAACGGGCCGGGGCCGAGTCCCGCGAACTCGACGACCCGGACGCCCTGTAGCGGACCTGGCATGGATACCTCCTCAGTCTCGTCCGCGGGTCAGAGCTGGATGGACTTGATCTCGCGGAACTCGCTCAGGCCGAATCGCCCGCCCTCGCGACCGACGCCAGAGGCCTTGTATCCACCAAAAGGCGCGTCCGGATTGTGAGCGGCACCGTTCACGTCGATCTGGCCAGTCCGCACCTGTCGCGCGAAGGCAAGGCCACGCGCCCGGTCCCCGGCCCAAACCGCGCCGTGCAGGCCGTAGCGGGAGTTGTTCGCGATCTCCAGCGCGTGGCCGTCGCCGCGGTGAGGGATGACCGCGAGTACCGGACCGAAGATCTCCTCCTGTGCCAGCGTCGAGTCGGGATCGACCCCGCCTAAGACAGTCGGGCTGACGAAGTAGCCTCTCTCCCGGCCGTCAGGCGCCTCGACACCACCCGCCACCAACCGAGCTCCGTCTTCGAGGGCTGCGCGAATGAAGCCGCGGACCCGCTCACGTTGCGCATCGGAGACGACCGGGCCGAGGCGGGTGGTGGGGTCGAGTGGGTCTCCCGGCACGAAACGCGAGGCGTACGCCGAGGCAAGGGCGAGAGCCTCCTCGTGCCGTTCGGCCGGGACAAGCATCCTCGTCCAGGCGGTGCAGGTCTGACCGCTGTTGAGGAAGGCGTTGGCCACGCCGACCTTGACCGCTGTGTCCAGGTCGGCGTCGTCTAGGACGACGTTGGCGGACTTGCCTCCGAGCTCCAGGGATACGCGTTTGATCGTCTGGGCGGCGGTAGCGGCGACTCGCGCGCCCGCTGCGGTCGAACCGGTGAAGGACACGACGTCGACCTCGGGATGGGCGACGAGAGCGTGCCCGACCCCGGGGCCGGTCCCGTGGACGACGGTCACAACGCCGTCCGGGAACCCCGCGACCTGCAGCGCCTCGACGAGGACTCCGCACACCAACGGTGCCACCTCGCTGGGCTTGACGACCACGGTGCAGCCGGCCGCGAGCGCCGGGGCGAGCTTGGCCATGATCTGGTGCAGCGGGTAGTTCCAGGGCGTGATCGCCGCGACGACGCCGGCGGCTTCGCGCACCACCAGCGAATTGCCGATCCGCTCCTCGCTCTGCTCCGCCTCGACGGCCGCGACGACGCCGTCGATGTCGGACAGCGGCAGCACCGCCTGGATCCGCGAGGCCATCCGGATCGGCGTCCCCACGTCTCGGCATATCGTCCTGGCGATCTCGTCGACTCGACCGGCCAGCGTGTCGCGCAGGGCTCGCAGCAGCGCCGTGCGCCCCCGAAGCGGGGTGGCCGCCCACCCCGGGAACGCCGACCGAGCCGCCCGGACGGCCCGATCGGCGTCGCCGGCAGTGCCGACCGGGACCCGGCCCAGGATCTCCTCCGTCGCCGGGTCGACGACGTCGAGGTACTCCACGAGCTCAGTCGTGCTCATGGACGATCACCCCTCGGATCGTGCGGCCCTCGACGAGGTCGTCGTAGCCCTCGTTGACCTCGTCCAGGCGGTATCGACGGGTGATGAGCTCATCGAGCTTGAGATCACCGACCCGGTAGAGGTCCAGCAGTCGGGGAATGTCCGCGGTGGGGTTGCAGTCGCCGAAAAGGCTGCCCTTCACGGTCTTCTTCCACAGCGTCGCGATGGTGCCCGGCAACGAGATCGTGCGGTCGGCGAGGCCGCCCATCGCCGTGAGCACGACGACGCCGGCCTTCCCGACCGCGTCGAACGCCTGCGAGACCGTCTCGGCGGCGGCGTGGTCGGTGGTGACGATCGCCTTGTCGGCACCGACCCCGCGGGTGAGGTCCAGCGCGACCCGGTGGGCCTCCTCCGCGGTCGCGCAGGCATGCGTAGCTCCCAGCCCGAGCGCGGTCTCGCGCTTGAACGGGACGGGATCGACCGCGATGACCGAGCGCCCACCCGCGTACCGGGCACCCTGGACGGCGTTGATCCCGATGCCACCCACCCCGTAGACGACGACCACGTCCCCGGGCCGCACGTCGGCGGCGTTCGTCGCCGACCCCCACCCGGTCGGCACACCGCAGCCCACGAGCGCGGACACGTCAAGCGGGAGGTCGTCGTCGATCCGCACCGCGGAGTTCTGGTGGATGACACCGTACTGGCTGAAGGTTCCCAGCAGGCACATGGCGCCGTAGCGACCGCGGGCACCGGACAGCGGCCACCGCTCTCCCGGGAGGAATCCGCGCATGGTGTTCGCACCCCAGTCGCAGATGGCCTGCTGCCCAGTCGCACACCAGCGGCAGGTGCCGCAGTTCGGGATGAAGGAGCAGACTACGTGGTCGCCGGGCCGGACGCGGCTCACACCCGGACCGACGTCCTCGATCACCCCGGCGCCCTCGTGGCCGAGGACCATGGGCAGCCAGCCCTGGATCTGGCCGGTCATCACGTGCTGGTCTGAGCGGCAGAGCCCGGCGTGGGTGTAGCGGATCAGCACCTCGCCCTCGCCGGGCGCGGCGAGCTCGAGTTCCTCGATCTCGAGGGGTTTCCCCGGCTCGCGCAGGACCGCGGCTCGCGTCTTCATCGCCGTCCTGCCGGCCGGTGGTCGACGAACAGGTCCAGCTCCGGCTCGGGCCCGCCGCCGTAACGGGCGAGGTCCGAGATCCCGACCTCCGCGAGCACCTCGACGTCGAGGAACGTCGTCCCGGTCCGATCCGGTGGGAGGTCCAGCACGGCCACTGCGGCGTCGGCCATGATCTGCGGATCCCGGGACCGGGCGACCATCGCCTCCCCGCCGAGCAGGTTCGCCACCGCCGCAGTGGCGATGGTCGTCTCCGGCCAGAGGCAGTTCGCCGCGATCCCGTCCGCTGCGAACTCGGCCGCCCAGCCCAGTGTCAGGATCGTCATACCGAACTTCGACAGCGCATAAGCCGGGAACCGGCCGATCCACTGTGGCCCGAGGTTGAGCGGCGGGGACAGGGTGAGGATTCGCGGACGAGCAGACCTGCGCAGGTACGGCAGCGCCGACCGGGTCAGCAGGAACGTGCCCCGCGAGTTGATCTGCTGCATGAGGTCATAGCGCTTGACCGGCAGTTCGGCCGTCCCGGACAGGTTCAGCGCAGAGGCGTTGTTGACCACCATGTCGATCCCGCCGAACCGCGCGACGGCCTGGGCCACGGCCCGCTCGACGTCCGCCTCGACGCGGACGTCGCCCACCACCGCCAGCGCCCGACCCCCGGCCTCCTCGATCTCCGCGACGGCCGTGTGCACCGTGCCCGGCAGCCGCGGGTCCGGACGGTCCGTCTTGGCCAGGAGCACGACGTTCGCCCCTCGCCTGCCCGCGGCGACGGCGATGGCGAGGCCGATCCCACGGCTGCCGCCGGACATCAGGATCGTGCGCCCGGTCAGGCCGTCAGCCACGAGAGGTCCTCGCGGTCACCGACGCGGTGCGGGTGTCCCGGTCCGCGGTCGCGGCGATCTCGGTGAGCAGCGCCGTCCCGCACGAGGGGCAGAGCAGCTGCCGGAACTGCACCTCCTCGTCCACCACCGGCGGGTCGGCGGCTCGCACGTGCGGCCCGGCGAGGGAGACCTCCCCGACCCGGATCAGGGCGCGGTGCAGGTGCGGCTCCCCCACTGCGGCGAGCACCCCGCCGCAGTGCGAGCAGACCTGCCCGCCGTCCTCGGCGAAGGCGATGTTGTCGTCGACCCGGTTCACCGCGGGCTCCTCTCGGATCGGGGCGTCGCCGACGCGAGCCGGTCGGCGCGGAGCGTGCGGCGGCGTTCGTCGGTGCCGTCGGCGTCGACCGTCCCGCTACCGGGCCAGGTGACGACGCCGTAGACGTCCGCCGCAGCGCCCGCGGTCACCTTCCCCGCGCGCAGGTCCGCCGCCACCGCGGCCGGATCGCGCAGCAGCGGGTCGCCGTAGCCACCGCCGCCCTGCCAGGCCATGTAGTAGACGTCCTCCTCCCCCAGCACGGTCTCCAGGTGCGGGGGCATCACCTCGCGCTGCCCGACGATCTCGTCCAGCGAGGTCGCGATGTGGCCCGCCGCCAGCTTCGCCCGCACGTCCGCACCCCGGATCGCCAGGTCCAGCTGAGTGTTCGCGGGGTAGCCGCCGGAGATGCCCGACGACTGGGGGATCGCCTTGCCGCCGCCGGAGACCACGAGGTGCACGGCGGGCGCCGCGCTGCGGTGCAGCACGAAGCAGGACGACCCGCCGACCCCGCCGCGGAAGCGGCCGGGGCCACCGGAGTCCGACTCCTCCCGTCGCCAGAGGTAGAGCATCGGGTAGCTGAACTCGGTCATCTCGACGTCCGGGATGCGCCCCATCGGCGCCCCCGCCATGCCGCCGGTGTCCACGCCGTCGAGATCGGAGCGGGCGCCGAAGCCGCCTGCCATGGCGTCGCCGACCATGCTGACGAACGGGGCGCCGCGCTGGTCCAGCCCGGCGAGCAGGGCGAGGTCCCAGGACCCCAGGCAGACCCCGGTCACGTTCGGGCGGCTGTCCTCATGGGTGTCGAGCATGCCGCCGAGGCATTCCTGGACGACGTTGAGCGTGGCCCACGCGGAGGCGACCGAGCCCTTGCTGATCCCGGCCGGGAAGGTGCAGTCGTTGATCGTGCCGGGCTCGCTGGTGATCTCGATGCAGCGGAACACCCCGGCGGGGGCCCACGGCACGTCGCCGCACAGGGCGGTGAGGACCGCGGGGGTGATCCCCCCGCGCACGCCCGCGTGCGTGCAGTTGATCAGTCCGTCCGCCTGCGGGTCGGTGCCGGTGAAGTCGAAGTGCAGGCCCTCGCCCTGCTTCCGCAGGGTGCAGACGATCCGGTACAGCGTCTCGTCGCCCTCGCGGGCCGAGTCCTGGTAGGCCACCGCCGACCACTCGCCGTCCGGGATGGCGGCGAGCTTGGCGCGTACCCGTTGCTCGGCGTTGTCCAGGATCCGGCGCATGACCGCCTTCACGGTGCTCGCCCCGTAGCGGTCGACGAGCTCGTTGAGCCGCTCCTGCGCCATGTGGTTGGCGCCGATCTTGGCGCGCAGGTCGAGGCCCACCAGAGCGGGCATGCGGCTGCGCCGCAGCCAGACGTCCTCGATGTCGCTGCGCAGCACCCCGCCTTCGACGATCTTGACCGGCGGGGTGGGCAGGGACTCCCAGAAGACGTCCGTCGACTTCACCGACCAGCTGCCCGGCGAGACCCCGCCCAGGTCGATCTGGTGGGCGACGGCGCCGGTCCAGGCGAAGAGCTCGTCCCCGACGAAGAGCGGGGCGAACAACGCGGTGTCGTTCTGGTGCAGCCCACCGCCGACCCAAGGGTCGTTGCACAGGAACATGTCGCCGGGCTTGATGCCGGGGTTGGCGGCGCGGTGCTCGAGCGTCCACTTCACCGCCATGTCGATCGCGGCGCACAGCGCGGTGTTGTACAGGCCGATCTCGACCTCGTCGCCGATCTCGTCCATGATCGCGAAGTTGAAGTCGTTGCAGTCGGTGACGATGACCGACCCCGACATCCGCTTGATGGCCTCGCCCATCTCGTGGGTGATCGACTCCAGGCGGTGCCGGACGACCTCGTAGGTCAGCGGGTCCACGGCCGCGACCTCGGCGGCGTCGACGGTGTGCAGCCGGACGTGCTCGCCCGCGATCTCGCGCAGCTGTGCGGCGGGGGTGGGCCGGTAGGAGAACTTCTCCGACCCGGGAACCGGGGTGACGGGCATGATCAGGCCTTCCCGTGGGTGAGGACGATGTTGCCGAGGTGGTCGACGGCGGCGTCGGTGCCCTCGGGCACCGCGAGGGTCGTGGTGTCGGCCTCGACGACGGCCGGGCCCGCGAAGCTCTGCCCCGCCCGCAGGTCGCTGTAGTGGTAGACGTCCACGTCCTGCCAACCCTGCTCGTGGGCGAGGAACGCCCGCCGCTTTCCGTACGGGCGTGGGCTACCGCTGCCGACCGCAGCCTCCGGCAGGTCGGAGCGCACCGGGAGGGTCCCGGTGGCGTAGGCGCGGTAGGTGATCAGCTGGTGGCCTGCCGCGCGGAACCCCGCCTCCGAGCCGTAGAGCTTCGAGTAGAGGGCGTCGAAGGTGTCCGCCACGCCGCTCACCACGGCGTCGTCGATCGGGCCCTGCGGGACCGGGGTCGCGACCTCGGAGAGCTGCATGCTGTACCGGACGTCGACCTCGCGGGCGATCTCCACAGTGGAGAAGGGCAGCCGCTGTGAGTCCATCCGCTCCCGCAGCTCGCGCTCGAGGCCGTCGAAGGCCCGCTGGACCGACTCGGCGGGCACCGGCAGGTTCGCCGGGTCCGACACCTCCCCCGCCAGCACGACGTCGCTGCTCGCGAGCCCGTAAGCGGAGAAGGTGGCCGCGGTAGCCCCGAGCGGCACGACGACTGCCTTCGCCCCCAGGTCGCGGGAGTAGTTGACGCAGTGCACCGGACCGGCGCCGCCGAAGGAGTAGACGACGAAGTCGCGGGGGTCGTAGCCGGCGTTCACCACGACGTTGCGCACCAGGTCGGCGGCCTGGGCATTCTGGATCGCGTAGATCGCCGCGGCGGCGTCCTCGACGTCGAGGCCTAGGGGCTCACCGATCCGCTCCCTGATCGCCTTCTCGGCGAGTCCCCGGTCCAGCTTGCGACGGCCGCCGAGGAAGTTGTCCGGGTTGACGATTCCGAGCACCAGGTCCGCATCTGTCACGGTGGGCTCGACCCCGCCTGCGCCGTAGCAGGCCGGGCCCGGCCGGGCGCCGGCGCTTCGCGGCCCGACGCGCAGGTTGCCACCCGCGTCCAGCCAGGCGATCGCCCCGCCGCCACTGCCGATGGTGCTGACCTTCACGGTCGGCGTGCTGATCGTGTACTGATTGAGGATCGTGGTCGTGGACTTGACCGGTTCGCCGTCGACCACCATTCCGACCAGGAACGTGGTCCCGCCTATGTCGGTGGAGATGATGTTGTCGTGGCCGAGCTGGCGGCCGAGATTGCGGCACCCGACGAGGCCGCCGGTGAGGACCGACCCGATCGTGGTGATCGCTCGCGCTGGGGCGTCCTCCGCAGTGATGGCCCCGCCCGATCCCTGCATGACCAGCAGCGATCCATCGAAGCCGCGCTGCGTGAGCCTAGCCCGCAGAGGAGCGAGGTAGTCCCGCAGCCGAGGACCGACCTGGGTGCTCATGATCGTAGTGACGTTGCGGGGATACTCCCGGATCCGCGGGCTGAGCTCGCTCGACAAGCCCACGTAGGCATCCGGGGCCTGCTGGTGGATGAGCTGACGCAGCCGCTTCTCGTGGGCCGGGTTGAGGAACGACCACAGCAGCGAGACGGCGAAGGCCTTCGCCCCGTCCGCGATCAGCTCGGCGATCGCTGCGGTGGCCCGCGTCTCGTCGAGTGGCACGACGACGTCACCACTGCTGTCCACCCGCTCGGTGATCTCCCGGATGCGGCTGCGCGGCACCAGCGGCGCCGGCTTGGTGTGCCGGGTCATGTTCTTGACGTAGTCGGAGTCCCTGCCTGCGTAGCGGCCCTCCAGGTTCATGATCATGATCGAGTCGGCGTGCCCCACGGTGGTGAGGAAGCCGACCTCGGCGACGTCGCCGGTGACCAGCGCGTTCAGGGTCGCCGTGGTGCCGTGACAGATGTGCGAGGTCTCGCGCAGCAGCGTCGCGGTGTCCAGCCCCGCCGCCACGGCGAGCTCGTCGACGGCGTTGAGCACGCCCTGCTCGAAGTCGGGTGGGGTCGACGGGGACTTGGCCGAGTGGACCCGGCCGTTCTCGTCGGTGGCGAACGCGTCGGTGAAGGTTCCTCCGACGTCGATGCCGATCACATAGCTCACCGGTGAGCTCCTCTCACGGGTCGGGGATCCGTCGTCAGACGGCGAAGGAGTAGCCGCCGTTGACCGGGTAGGTCTGCCCGGTGATCCAGGAGGCGGAGTCGGAGGCGAGGAACAGGACCATGGCGGCGACA
>Ga0070671_100001047_pt1 | contig 20383 bp, 21 predicted proteins | sample KBSS73metaG_FD_65341 | JGI IMG/M metagenome (GOLD analysis project Ga0070671, IMG submission 65341) | Switchgrass rhizosphere microbial communities from Kellogg Biological Station, Michigan, USA - KBS S7-3 metaG | ecosystem: Host-associated > Plants > Roots > Rhizosphere > Soil ...
CGGCGTTCGGCCACCGTGACCTGGACGCCGCCCACCAACAACGGCGGCTGCTCCATCACGGGCTACACCGTCACCGGTTCGCCGGGCGGTTCGGCGACCGTGAGCGGCACGTCGACCAGCGCGACGGTGACCGGCCTCACCCCAGGCACCAGCTACACGTTCACGGTCCACGCCACCAACTGCGTGGGCAACAGCCCCGAGTCGACACCGACGAACCCGGTGGTCCCGACCAGGCACTGAACGCCAACTCGCGACGGATTGCACACGGAAACGTGTGCAATCCGTCGCAGGTTCGGGAGCCGCTAGAGGTACTGGCCGGTGGTGACGCGCTCGATGGCGCGGCCGCCCTCGGCGGCTTCGTCGTCGCCCTTGGAGATGAGCGTGCGGATGTAGACGATCCGCTCGCCCTTCTTGCCCGAGATCTTCGCCCAGTCGTCCGGGTTGGTGGTGTTCGGGAGGTCCTCGTGCTCCTTGAACTCCTGGCGGATCGACGCGAGGAGGTCGTCGGTGCGGATGCCGCGCTCGCCGCCGGCGATCGCCCGCTTGATGGCCAGCTTCTTCGCCCGGCGCACGATGTTCTCGATCATGGCGCCCGAGGCGAAGTCCTTGAAGAACATCACCTCCTTGTCGCCGTTCTGGTAGGTGACCTCGAGGAACCGGTTGGGGTCGTCGGTGCGGTACATCGCCTCGACGGTGCGCTCGAGCATGGCCTGGATGGCCTTCTCGCGGTCGCCACCGCCGAGCGACTCGACCTCGTCGGCGGCCAGCGGCAGCTCGGTGGTGAAGTAGCGGCTGAAGATCTGCGCGGCGGCCTCTTCGTTGGGGCGCTCGATCTTGATCTTCACGTCGAGGCGGCCGGCGCGCAGGATCGCGGGGTCGATGAGGTCCTCGCGGTTGGAGGCACCGATCACGATGACGTTCTTCAACGTCTCGACGCCGTCGATCTCGGCCAGCAGCTGCGGCACGATCGTCGACTCCATGTCGGAGCTGATGCCGGTGCCACGCGTGCGGAACAGCGAGTCCATCTCGTCGAAGAAGACGATGACCGGCACGCCCTCCTCGGCCTTCTCCCGCGCCCGCTGGAACACGAGGCGGATCTGGCGCTCGGTCTCGCCGACGTACTTGTTCAGGAGCTCGGGGCCCTTGATGTTGAGGAAGTACGACTTGGCGGCCGGCAGCCCGGTGACCTCGCTCACCTTCTTGGAGAGCGAGTTGGCCACCGCCTTGGCGATCATCGTCTTGCCGCAGCCGGGTGGGCCGTAGAGCAGGATGCCCTTCGGGGCCGGGAGCCGGTACTCCTCGAAGAGGTTGCGGTGGATGAACGGCAGCTCGACGGCGTCGATGATCGCCTCGATCTGGTCGCCCAGGCCGCCCACGTCGTCATAGGAGATGTCGGGGACCTCTTCGAGGACGAGCTCCTCGACCTCGGCCTTCGGGATGCGCTCGAGCAGCAGGCCGGAGCGGGGATCCATGAGCAGGCTGTCGCCCGAGCGCAGCGGCCCGTCGGCCAGGCCGTCGGCCAGCTCGACGACGCGCTCCTCGTCGGCGCGACCCACGATCAGCGCCCGCTTGCGATCCTCGAAGACCTCCTTCAGCGTGACGACCTCGCCGGCGATCTCACGGCCGCGTGCGAGCACGACGTTCAGCGACTCGTTGAGCACCACCTCGGCGCCGCGCTCGAGCACGTCGTCATCGAGGTCGGGGTGCATGGCGACGCGCATCTTGCGCCCGCCGGAGTAGACGTCGACGGTGCCGTCGTCGTTCTTGGCGAGGAAGGTGCCGTACGCCGACGGCGGCTGCGTGAGCTTCTCGACCTCTTCACGGAGCGCGGCGATGTGCTCGCGCGCCTCCCGGAGGGTGTAGGTGAGCTTCTCGTTCTGGGAGACCGCCTGTGCGAGCTGGCCTTTCGTCTCGAGCAGGCGCTCCTCCAGGGTCCGCACCCGCTTGGGCGCGTCCTGGAGCTTGCGCCGGAGGAACGCGACTTCCTCCTCGAGCGTCATCGCCTGCTCGCGCAGCTCCTCCAGTTCGGCGTCGTCATTCTCGGCCACGGGACCACCTCCAACCGCCCGCGGCGACCATAGCGCCGGGTCTGGGTACTGCCTATCGCATCTCCGGAGTTCCGTTTCCTGTTCTTGCGCCCGTTACAGTGGCGAAGCAAACGCCATCGCAACCAGGAGCAGGCGCACCATGCCGATGAAGGTCTGGATCGACCAGGATCTCTGCACGGGAGACGGACTCTGCGAGGAGATCGCCCCTTCTGTCTTCACGCTGCTCGACGACGGGCTCGCGTACGTGAAGGACGGCGACAAGGTCCTCTCCGACCCCGGTGGCGCCGAGGGTCTCGCGGCCATCCCCGACGGGCAGCTCGACGCGGTCATCGAGGCCGCCGAGGAGTGCCCGGGCGAGTGCATCTTCATCGAACCGGAATGAGCTGACACCGGTCGATCGTCGCTGACGGGCCCCTGCGGGGGCCTGTCGCCGTTTTCAGCCCAGGCACCCGCCGGTGTCGGCGCGGGCCTGGCGCGGGGCGGCCAGCGCCGCCTTCAGCTCGCTGGTGTCGAGGGCGTAGGAGGTGCCGGGTCGATCCGGGGCGATGGCGAAGGCCACCCCGACGACGGCACCGCCCGGATCGACGAGCGCCGCGCCCGAGTCGCCCGGCGCCAGGTTGCTGGCGAGGATGAGCACCTTGCGGCGCGTCTCGTGCTTGTCGTAGAGGTCGCGGCCCACCGCCGTGACGTCCTGGCGCACCTCGAAGGGCGACACCGTCAGCGGCCCGCCGCCCGGGTAGCCGAGCACCGCTCCCTTGGTACCGACGTCGGCGGCGCTGATCTTCAGCGGCGCCTCCGCCACGCTGGCGACCAGCACCGCGAGGTCGCGGTCGGAGTCGAAGTGCACGACGGTGGCCGGCACCTTCCGGCCCGACCGCTCGTAGACGAAGGTCCGCGGCTCGCCCGCGACCACGTGGGCGTTGGTGACGATCACGCCGGGCGCCACGACGAAGCCGCTCCCCTCCTGCACCCGACCGCACGCCGGACCCTCGACCTTCACGGTCGACGCCACGGTGGTGGTGAGCATGGCCGCGGTCAGACCGGTGTCCGCCGGCGGCGGACCGGTGTCGGGCGCCGGGCGCAGGGCGTCGAACACCCGCGGGAACTGCGAGTTGCCGACGAGCCGGCGCAAGGTCTGCATGGCGTCCGGCGGCCGCGGCGCGTGCTCGGTGACGAGCCGGGCGATCGACGAGTTGCGCGCCTGGCGCGAGAACGAGCCCGGGACGTCGGCCATCGCCGGAACGACCAGCCACACCCCGACCAGGACCCCGATCACGCCGGCCACCGCGCCGGCCGAGCTGTCGAGGGGACGGCCCGCCGCGGGGATGGCGAGGTGCAGCTTCGAGCCGAGGATCAGCCCCAGCGCCTGGCCCACGAACGCGCCGCCGAGCAGGACGCCGACGGCGACGAGGAGCCGCCCGGTCGGGTCGGGTCCGTTGAGCGAGTCGATGATGTTCGGCAGGAACCGGGCCGTGATGACGATGCCGATGGCCATGCCGGCCCAGGACAGCGCGCGCGCCACGAAGCCCAGCCGGTAGCCGCCCACGGCGGCGGAGACGCCGAGCGCCACGATGATGAGGTCGAGCACGTTCACGAGTTCCTAGACAGACCGCGCGGCCTTCAGACCCCCGGGCACGGGGCCCAGGAGCCGGGCGGTGGTCAGGAAGCCGGTGTGGGCGACCATGCGGTGGTCGGGCCGCACCGCCTGGCCCTCGACGTACCACTTGCGCTGGAGCACCTCGACGGTCTCGGCCAGCTCGAAGTCCGACTCGTCGAGCGTCTCGCGCAGCTGCGCGACCTGCATGACCGACGGCGTGTAGGCGACGAAGATGCCGCCGGGCCGCAGGGCGACCTGGGCGTGCTTGACGACCTGCCACGGCTCGGGCAGGTCGAGCACCACGCGGTCGAGGCCGCGCTCGTCGATGCCGTCGTAGGCGTTGCGCACCTCGACCCGGTAGCGCTCGAGCGCCTCCTCCCCGAGGAAGGTGCGGACGTTGGCGCGGGCGCGCTCGGCGAAGTCGTCGCGCAGCTCGTAGCCGACGATGTCGGCGCCGACGCGCAGCATCGTCATCGACAGCGCGCCGGAGCCGACGCCGGCCTCGAGCACCCGCACCCCCGGATGGATGTCGGCGAGCAGCAGCAGCGGGCCGAGGTCCTTCGGATAGATCACCTGCGCGCCGCGCGGCATCCGCAGCACGAAGTCCGACAGGGTCGGGCGCATGGCGGTGTAGCGCGCCCCCGTCGTCGACCGGACCGTGATGCCCTCCTCCTGGCCGAGGAGATCGGTGTGCGGCACGACACCCGTGTGGGTGTGGAACTCCCCGTCGTCGCGGAGCACGACCAAGTACTGACGGCCCTTCGAGTCGACGAGGATGATCTGCTCGCCGGCAGTGAGCGGCTTGCTCATCGGGTTGTCGTCGCTCGCTCGACGAGCTTGCAGAACGCGCAGATCTCGACCGGTGTCGGTGCCCCACACGACGCGCACGACAGCAGCGCGTCCTGCTCGTCGCCGAAGCCGGCGTTGAAGCGGTGCGCCGCCTTGTCGAGGAACTCGAAGTAGAAGGCGGCCTTCGACCCCGGCGACTGCGCCTCGATGGTGTTCAGCGCCTCCTTGTACCCGAGGTGCCGGTTGCCGGCGGCCATCGGGCACTCCTCGACCTGGTAGTCGATGCCGCGGACGACGCAGTACGCGGCCATCTCGCGCTCGGCGAGACGGACGAGCGGCTTCACCTTGCGCGGGAAGCCGGCGCGCTCGGGCAGCACGGGCGCCTGCCGCGCGAGATAGTCGACGTTCCACCGGAGCACGTTGCCGAACAGCACGGCGGCTTCGTCGTCGAGGTTGTGGCCGGTGGCGACGACGTCGTAACCGCCGTCGAGCGCAGCGCGGTTGAAGAGGTGACGCTTCGACAAGCCGCACGCCGAGCACGGAACCCGCTTGGCTGCCTTGGCCCCGGTCGGCACATCGAACCCGTACTCGTCGCGCAGGTCGATCTCGACGAGCTTCAGGCCTCTGCCGGCCGCGAAGCGGCGCGCGTAGTCGCCCGACTCGTCGCTGTACTCACCGATGCCGAGCCGGAGGTACACGCCGTCGACGTCGTAGCCGAGGCGCGCGAGCAGGTCCCAAAGCGCGAGCGAGTCCTTGCCGCCCGACACCGCGACCAGCACGCGCTCGGCCGGGGCGATCATCCGGAACTGGTGGATCGTGCGTCGCACCTGCTCCTCGCAGTGCGCCACGAAGTGCTCGCCGCAGAAGTTGGCGTTGTGCCGCCGGACGTCGATCACCGCCGGACCTCGGCACACGGTGCACTTCATGATCCCCCCACCACGCCCGGCCCCGACTCCCCCGCGCCGCCGGAGATGACCGGGCGGATCTCCACGGTGTCGGTGTCGTCGAGCAGGGCGTCGCCGGGGACCAGCGTGTCGCCGCGGATCACCAGCACCGACTCCCGGTTGAGCGCCAGGCGCTCGAGCAGGACGTTGACGCGGACCGGCCCGGCGACCTCGACGACGCGCTTCGGGTTCCGGAGCGTCACCTGCACCTGCCCATGATGGCAGCCGGATTACGCGCCGATGACCTTTGGCTCCCGTTCCTTCGAGCTGATCACCAGGGTCTCGCCCGGGCGCAGCTCCTCGGAGTAGACGATCTCGGGCTTCTCCTTCGTGAGGCGGCGCAGGATGCGGGCGGCGAGGATCACCACCCACACCACCATCCACGGCCGCGACCCCCCGAGCAGGCCCTTCAGCTGCGCCCGGCGGTACAGGTAGCGGAACATCAGACCCGCCGGACCTCGACCACGGTCGTCCTGCGCTTGCCGCGTCGCTTCCCCCACCAGAAGGCGACGCCGATCACGGCGACGGCGGCGACCGCGCCACCGACCATGGCGTAGGTGCGCAGGTTCTCGCCGGTGCTGGTGGCCTCCCCCTGGATCTCCCGGAGCTTGGCCTCGATGTCGGCCCGCGTGATCGGACGGTCGGTCATCATCGGGTGCTCCCCTTCCGTTTGCCCATCCGGGTCGCGAGCAGGCCGATCACCGCGATGCACACCACCAGCACGACGACGTACGGCACCCACGACCAGTTCCCGTGCAGGTGCTCGCCCGTCTGCGTCTGCAGGGCGCGCAGGAGGCCGACGGCCAGGAGCAGGAGCCCGGTCCCGAGGAGCAACGCACCGGCGAGGCCGAAGCCGAGGAAGCGAAGGACGCCCTTGAGCGGGTCCTTGACCTCCTGCTTGGCGTAGTCACGCACCAGCTCCCAGAGCTCGGACGCGAGCGTCGGCAGCGACTTCTCGGGCAACACACTCTCCTGCTGGCGGGGGCGCCTCTTCCTATCCCCCGCCGAGCCGGCTGGCAAGCACGAGGCCGAGGTCGGCGAGCATCGTCGCGAGCCGATCGAGTCGGGCCGCGACGGTCGGCGCCGCCAGGAGCGCCAGCCGATCGAGTGGTCCGACCGGCGCGAGCGCGGCGAGCTGGAACGACGCCCGAGCCACGTCGTCGATCGTCTCGACCGCCGACGCCGGGGCCACCGGCTCGCCGAGCTCGGCGGCCAGCACGAGGATCCGGCGCAGCTCGGCGGCAACCGCGTCGAGGCGCGCCTCCTCGCCGCCTTCGAGCCCGGCGTCGGGCCAGTCGCTCACGTCGGCGCGCGGGTAGGGCTCGTCGGGCAACCAGCCGTCGATCCGGATGCGGCGATCACCGACCGTCGCGAGGGCGAAGCGGCCGTCGGGCAGCTCGCCGGCTTCGATGATCCGCGCCACGCACCCGACGCCGAACCGGCTGTCCCCACCGCCGACCTCGCGGCCGCGCTCGATCAGGACGACGCCGAACTCCGGGCTGCCGGCCAGGCAGTCGTGCACCAGCGCGCGGTAGCGCGGCTCGAAGACGTGCAGGGGCAGGAACGCCCCCGGCAGCAGCACGGTGCCGAGCGGGAACATCGGCAGCACGGCCACGTCACACGACGCTACCGAGCGGTGACCAGGTCCCGCCCCAGCTCGTCCTCCATCCGGCTGCCCTGGAGCGGGCCGACGCCGTTCTGCAGGTAGGCGAACGTGAGCCGCGCCCCCGCCGCGCCGTCGGCGTAGCCGGCCAGTGCAGCGACGCCGTGCAACGTCCCCGTCTTGGCGCTGAGGTGCCCGGCCACCGGCGTGCGCAGGAACCGCTTGGCGAGAGTCCCGGTCTGGCCGGCGACCGGGAGACCCCCGGCGATCAGCCACCGCACGGGCGACGTCGTGAGCAACGCGGTCAGCAACCGGCACGTGACCCGGTTCCCGCGGTCGAGCCCCGAGCCGTCGACGACGTTCACGCCGCTCATCGGCATGCCCATCCGGGTGAGGGTGTCGACCACGACCCGCCGCCCGGCATCCGTGGTCCCTTGCCCGAGCACGCGCAGCCCGAGCTCGCGGAGGAGGAGCTCGGCGCCGTTGTTGTTGCTGTCGAGCAGCGTCTCCTTGACCAGCTCGGCGATCGTCGGCGAGTCCATCCCCGCGACCTCGACCCCGCCGCGCGGCGCGGTGCCGGCGGCCGTCCCGCCATCGATCGTGATGCCCCGTTGGCGCAGCAGCGCGGCGAACACCCCGGCGCCGCCGGCCGCCGGATCGGCGAACGGCACCTCTCGAGGCGACCAGGCGGCGTCCCCGTCGTTCACGAGCAGCGCGCTGAGAGGGCCGGCCTCGTGGTCGCTGACGTAGCTCGCCGGCCACGTGGCGAGGTAGCGCTGGCGGTCGTAGCGGCTGTCGTCGCCGACCACCCGCCCGGTGATGTGGTGGACCCCGGCGTCCCGCATGCGGTCGGCCAGCACCTCCATCGCCGTGATCAGGTGCGGCTGGCGGGTGAAGTGGGCGCCGAACGGCAGGGTGCCCAGCAGCGGATCGCCGCCGCCCACGAGGTAGAGGTCGCCCTTGATCGTGCCGGTGGCGTCGGGCGTCGTGGCGGTGACGAGCGAGGTCCGCAGGCGGGTGTTGGGGTCGATCCGGACCAGGACCGCGGTGGCCGTGAGCAGCTTCATCGTCGAGGCCGGCAGAACCAGGGCGTCGGGGTTGCGCTCGAAGACCACGTGGGGGCCGTCGGTCACCATGAGGCAGGACGACGGCGACGTGTGCGACCAGGTCGTGGCGAGCACGGCGGTGAGGCCCGGGGGAAGAGCGGCCGGGGAGGTCGTCGAGGACGGCGGGAACGGCGTCCCGATCGAGGTGGAGGTGCTCGACGGCGCCGTCGAGCGAGCCGTCGTCGACGGCGTCGACGAGGTCGGTGAGGCGTCCGACGCCGTCACCGAGCACCCGGTCACCGCCGCCAGGGACGCGAAGAGGCCAGCGGCAGCCCACCGTCGCAGCACGGAGCGCGAGTATGGAGGACGAATCGGACGAACGCCCGTCACCCCGCTCTGCGTGGGTCTCCGGCGCGAGTCAGGGTTCGAGGGCGGCGCGGAAGAAGGCCCGGACGTGCTCGAGGCGGCGATCGAGCGCCTTCTCCCCCAACGGGTCGGTGTCGAGGAGGACCCGCAGGAACGGCGTGTCGCTGAAGTAGCTCAGGAGCATCCCGTAGCCGGTGACCAGCAGCTGCTCGGCGTCCTGGCGGCGGAAGCGCCCGGCATCCATCTCGCGGTCGAGGAACGCCGACGCCCGCAGGAAGAACGGCCGCAGCAGCAGACCCAGGTCGATGCCGTGCTCGGTGCCGCCCTCCAGCGCCTCCCGGCGCACGAGCCGCACGAAGTCGGGGTTCTCGACGAAGAACTCGAACGCGGCGTCGAGCACGTGGTCGATCATGCGCCACCCCTCGCGCGGGCCCTTCACGGCCTCTTCGACGCGCAGCCCGAAGTCCATGACCGCCAACGCGAAGACCTCCTGGTAGAGGATGGCCTTTGATGGAAAGTGGTGCAGCAGGCTGGGGCGGCGGATGCCGACGGCGTCGGCGATGTCGTTGAGCGAGGTGCCGTCGTAGCCGTGCTCCCCGAACGCGCGCGTGGCGGCGGCGAGGATGGCGACGCGGGTCGGGAGGCTCTCGGCGGTCGCCATCGTCGTCAGGGTACCGACCAGCCCCTCCGTACCCTGGGAACAAATGCAACCTCGCCCTGCGCTCGGCCTCCTGCTCCGACGCGGCACGACGCGGCGATGCCCGAGCTGCGGTGCCGGCCGGCTGTTCCGCCGGTGGTTCTGGATGGTCGAGCGGTGCCCGCAGTGCGCCCTCCACTTCGAGCGCGAACCCGGCTTCTTCCTGGGCGCCTACTTCATCAACTTCTGCGTCACCGAAGCGGTCCTGGCCGCCTGGCTGGCCGTCGCCTTCACGCTGACGCTCCCCGACCCGCCCATGGCGCTGATCCTCGGGGTGAGCGCGGCCATCTGCATCGTCGTGCCGCTGATCGGCTACCCGTACTCGAAGACGACGTGGGCCGCCCTCCACCTCGCGATGGCCCCCCTCGATCCCGACGAGGAGGCGGACAACGCCGCGTACCGGTTCGAGCGAGGCGACGCCGACGGGCCGCCGCCGGATCCGTGAAGAAATCGCTCAAGGTCGACCCCGTTCGTGCCGATGAGCGAGGCAGCGCCTCCTCCTGGCTCGGACGGATCGCTGGATCGAAAAGGGCCCGGGGCCTCGGCACCGTCGCCCCTGTCGGCACGTAGGGTCGGGTGCGTGCCGTTCGCCGCTGCGCTGTCGGAGCACCCGCTCGCCACCCACGCCGTGGGCGAGGTCGTCGGCGAGGTGCTCGACCGGCTGGGCGAGGAACCCGACCTCGCCATCCTGTTCGTGAGCGCCGCCCACACCGGTGCCATCGAGGACATCGCGCGCGCCGTTCGGACCTTGCTGCGGCCTCGGGTGCTCGTGGGGTGCACCGCCGGCACCGTGGTCGGGGGCGATCGCGAGGTCGAGGACCACGTCGCGCTGTCGCTCTGGGCCGGGCGCATCCCGAGCGTCGAGGCGCACCGGCTGTCGGCCGTGCGCACCGGGGACGGCCTGGCGATCACCGGCTTCCCGGCCGCTGACGAGCTCCCACCCGATGCCGAGGTGCTGATCGTGCTCGCCGACCCCTATTCCTTCCCCGCCGAGGAGTTCCTCGACGGGGTGCGCGAGCAGGTGGGCGTCGATCTGCCGGTGATCGGCGGCCTGGCCTCGGCAGCCCGCGGTCCGGGTGGCAACCGCCTCGTGGTCGACGACGAGATCCTCGTGGAGGGCGCCGTCGTGGTGGCCATCGGCGGCGTCGACGTGACCACCGTCGTCTCCCAGGGCTGTCGACCCATCGGCGATCCGATGGTGGTCACCAGCGGCCAGGGCTCGCTCATCCACGAGCTCGCCGGGCGCAACGCCCTCGAGCGCGTCCAGTCGGTGCTGCGCGCGCTCCCGCCCGACGACGTCCAGCTCGCCCAGCAGGGCCTCCACGTCGGCCGCGTCATCGACGAGCGCAAGCCGGAGTTCGAGCAGGGTGACTTCCTCATCCGCGACGTGCTCGGCGCCGACCGGGCCACCGGGGCGGTGGCGGTCGGGGACGAGATCGAAGTGGGCGCCACCGTGCAGCTGCAGGTCCGCGACGCCGTGTCGGCCGACGAGGACCTGCGCGATCTCCTCGCCAACCAGGACGCCGACGGCGCGCTCCTGTTCACGTGCAACGGGCGCGGCACGCACCTGTTCGGGGTCGAGGACCACGACGCCCGGCTGCTGAGCGACGCCCTCGATCGTGCCCCCATCGCCGGAATGTCCTGCGCGGGCGAGCTCGGCCCCGTCGGAGGACGTAGCTTCTTGCACGGCTTCACCGCGTCGGTGCTGCTGCTCTCGGATCGGGGGAACGGACATGTCACGCGCTGATGAGCTGCTGCCGATCGGACCTCGGGGCGCCCCCGAGGTGTACGAGGGCATGGACATGACGCCGGCGCAGATCGAGGCGGTCTCCGTCGAGGAGCGATTCGTGCCGGGCGCACCCGACGTGCGCGTGCTCGTCTACCGACCGAAGGACGCCGAGGGCACGCTGCCCTTGGTGCTCGAGATGCACGGCGGCGCGTTCGTGCGCTTCAACGCCGAAAGCTTCCCGGCCGGTTCGGCTCGCATCGCCATGCTCGGCGCCGTCGTCGTGTCGGTCGACTACCGCCTGGCGCCCGAGCACCCGTTCCCCGCCGGTGCGGAGGATTGCTACGCCGCGCTCGGCTGGGCGGTGAAGGAGCTCGACGTCGATCTCGATCGCGTCGTCGTCACCGGCGGGAGCGCGGGCGGCGCGCTCGCGGCCGCCCTCACGCTCATGGCGCGCGACCGCGGCGGCCCCACGATCACGTTCCAGGCCCTGAACATCCCGGTGCTCGATGATCGCCTCGACACCGCCTCGATGCGTCAGTACATCGACGGGGAGGGCTTCAGCGGCCGGGCCGCCGAAGGCATGTGGCTGCACTACCTCGGTGAGGACGTCGACCGATCGGCCACCTCGCCCTACGCCGCCCCGGGGCGCGCCACCGACCTGACGGGGCTGCCGCCGGCGGTCATCGTCGTCAACGGCATGGACCCGTTGCGCGACGAAGGCATCCAGTACGCGCAGCGTCTCATGGCCGCCGACGTCCCCGTCGAGCTCTACGTCGCACCCGGGTGCCCCCACGGGGCGCCGCCGGTCGACGTCCGCCTGCAGGTCCAGGCCGGACGGATCCTCCAAGAGGCGATCGCCCGCGCCATCGAGTGAGCGCCGCGCGTCGCAAGCGAGCCGCCGACCCCTGGGTAGGGTTGCCGCGGTGACGACTGAGCTGGAGCAGCGCGGGATCAACGTCATCCGGGGCCTCTCCATGGACGCCCCCCAGAAGGCGAACTCGGGTCATCCGGGCACCGCCATGGCGCTGGCACCGCTGGCCCACGTCCTCTGGACCCGGGTGATGAAGTACGACGCCTCGGAGCCCGACTGGCCCGACCGCGACCGGTTCATCCTGTCGGCGGGGCACGCGTCGATCCTCCTGTACTCGATGCTGTACCTCACCGGGTTCGGGCTCGAGCTCGAGGACATCGAGCAGTTCCGCCAGTGGCACTCGCGCACGCCCGGGCACCCCGAGCGCAACCACACCAAGGGCGTCGAGGTCACCACCGGCCCGCTGGGCCAAGGCGTCGGCAACGGCGTCGGCATGGGCATCGCCGAGCGCTGGCTCCGCGCCCGCTTCGGCGCCGACGCGTGCAACCACCACACGTTCGTGATCTGCAGCGACGGCGACCTGATGGAGGGGCTGAGCCACGAGGCCGCGTCGTTGGCCGGACACCTCGGGCTCGGTCGGCTCGTGTACGTCTACGACGACAACCACATCACCATCGACGGCGACACCGCCCTCTCGTACACCGACAACGCGGCGGAGCGCTTCCGTGCCTACGGGTGGGACGTCGACGAGGTCGGCGAGATCGCCAACGACTGCGACGCGCTCGAAGCGGCGCTGCGCCGGGGCATGGCTGTCGAGGACAAGCCGACGTTGATCGTCTTGCGCAGCCACATCGGCTACCCGTCGCCGAAGTACACCGACACCGAGCACGCCCACGGCAACCCGCTCGGCGAGGACGAGGTGCGCGCCACCAAGGAGATCCTCGGCCTTCCCGCCGACCAGCAGTTCTGGGTGCCCGACGACGTGCTCGCCCTGTACCGGGCGGCGGGAGCCCGTGGTCGGTCGGCGCGCGAGGCGTGGGAGCAGCGCCGGCCGCAGGACGACACGTTCATGGCCTGCCTCGACGGGCGCGGCCTCGAAGGTTGGGCGAGCAAGCTGCCGACGTGGTCGCCCGACGACAAGCCGATCGCCACGCGCGCGGCCAGCGGCAAGGTGCTGGAGGCGATCGCCGACGTCGTTCCCGGCCTCGTCGGCGGTGGCGCCGACCTCACCGGCAACACCGGCACCGTCCTGACCCAGGGCGTGCAGTCACCCGCCGAGCCGGGCGGTCGCCAGGTCTACTTCGGCATCCGCGAGCACGGCATGGCCGCGGCCATGAACGGCATGGGGATGCACGGGGGCGTCATCCCGTTCGGCGGCACGTTCTTCGTGTTCAGCGACTACATGAAGCCGGCGGTGCGGCTCGCCGCCATCACCGGCGCCCACGCCATCTTCGTGTGGACGCATGACTCGGTGGGCCTCGGCGAGGACGGACCGACGCACCAGCCGATCGAGCAGCTGGCGGGGTTGCGCGCCATCCCCAGGCTCAAGCTCCTGCGCCCCGCCGATGCCAACGAGACCGCGCAGGCGTGGCGCGTGGCCGTCGACCACGACGGCCCCGTCGGGCTCGTGCTGTCGCGCCAGGCCCTGCCGGTCCTCGAGGGCACGGCTGGCAACGAAGGGGTGCTCAAGGGCGCCTACGTCCTGCGCGACTGCGACGGTGAGCCCGACCTCGTGCTCATCGGCACGGGCGGCGAGGTGCACGTCTGCCTCGAAGCGGCCGATGTCCTGACGGAGCTGCAGGTGCGCGTGGTGTCGATGCCGTCGTGGGACCTCTTCGCCGCCCAGGACGAGGACTACCAGGACTCGGTGCTGCCACCCGACGCGCCGACGCTGGCCGTCGAAGCGGCCGCGTCGCTCGGCTGGGACCGTTGGGCCGACGACGTCGTCGCCCTCGACCGGTTCGGCGAGTCGGCCCCGGGAGGCGAGGCGCTCGAGAAGCTCGGGTTCAACCCGCAGAACGTGGCCGCCCGCGCCCGCGCGTTGCTCGACGACCTCCAGGAGGACTGACGATGTCGAAGCTCCAGGACCTGTGGGACAAGCAGCGCCAGAGCCCGTGGCTCGACAACTTGCGCCGCGACTGGATCCAGGACGGGACGTTGCAGTCGTGGATCGACCGCGGCGTGCGCGGCGTCACGTCGAACCCGAGCATCTTCCAGAAGGCGATGACGGTCGGCGACGCGTACGACGACGAGCTCGCGGCGCTGGTGGGCGGCGGCGCGTCGGTCGACGACGCGTACTGGGCCATGGTCGACCGCGACATCCGTGACGCGCTCCGGCTGCTGCGGCCGGTCCACGATGCGAGCAACGGGCTCGACGGCTTCGTGTCGCTCGAGCTGGCGCCCGAGATGGCGCGGGACACCGCGGCGTCGATCGCCGCCGCCCGGCAGTTCCACGTCGACATCGACGAGCCGAACCTCTACGTGAAGATCCCCGCGACGGCCGAAGGGGTGCCGGCCATCCGCCAGATGGTGGCCGAGGGTCGCAACATCAACATCACGTTGATCTTCGGCCTGCCGCGCTACGCCGAAGTCATCGAGGCGTACCTCAGCGGGCTGGAGGACTTCGTCGCCGGCGGCGGCGATCCGGCCGGCGTGCACGGCGTGGCGTCCTTCTTCATCAGCCGCGTCGACACCGAGGTCGACCGACGCCTCGAGGCGATCGGCTCCGACGAGGCGCTGGCGCTGCGGGGCAAGGCGGCCGTCGCCCAGGGCAAGCTGGCCTACCAGCTGTTCCGCGAGACGTTCACCGGCGCCCGGTGGGACGTGCTCGCGGGTCGTGGTGCCAACCGGCAACGTCCGTTGTGGGCGTCGACCTCGACGAAGAACCCGGCGTACTCGAAGACCTTGTACGTCGACACCCTCATCGGCCCCGACACCGTGAACACGCTGCCGGAAGGGACCCTCGACGAGTTCGAGCGGAGCGGCACGCTGGCGCGCACGATCGACGAGGGCGTCGACGAGGCGCAGCAGGTGTTCGACGATCTCGCCCGCGTGGGTGTCGACCTCGACGACGTCGCTCGCACCCTCGAGGACGAAGGCGTGGCGTCGTTCGCCAAGGCCTTCGAGGAGCTCCGCACCAACCTCGAAGGCAAGATCTCGAAGCTGCGCTGAGCTGATGGTCTCGCTCGCAAGCTTCGCTCCACTCGGCCTGCTCGCTGGCGCTCCCTACGGCCGCCGCTGATGAGCACCCCGTCGAGCGCGGTGAAGGCGCCGCCCGCGGCGATCGTCATCTTCGGCGCGAGCGGCGACCTCGCCTCGCGCAAGCTGCTGCCGGCGATCCACGCCCTGTCGTTCCAGGGCCTGCTCGACCCGTCGACCTGGGTGATCGGCGTCGGCCGTTCGGATCTCGGTGCCGAGGGCTGGCGCGACGCCATGGTGAAGGCGGTCGCCGACCACGACGTGACCGGCGACGCGGCGATGTGGGAATCGATCCTCGAGCGCGCCCACTGGGTGGTGGGCGACTACGACGACGCGCAGACCTATCACCGACTCTCCGAGGTGCTCGACAAGGCCGACGACTCCGGGGGTTGCGGTGGCAACCGCCTGTACTACCTGTCGGTTCCGCCGACCCTGTTCGGCCCGATCGTGCGCGGCCTCGGCGGCGCCGACCTCCACACGGCCGGTGAGGGCGGGGACTTCGCGCGCGTGATCATCGAGAAGCCGTTCGGCACCGACCTCGCGACCGCGCAGGCGCTCGACACCGAGCTGCACGCCGTGCTGGCCGAGCCGCAGATCTTCCGCATCGACCACTACCTCGGCAAGGAGACGGTCCAGAACATCCTCGCCCTGCGCTTCGCCAACGCCATCTTCGAGCCCCTGTGGAACCGTCAGTTCGTCGATTCCGTGCAGATCACCGTGGCGGAGGCCGACGGCGTCGGCCACCGCGCCGGCTTCTACGAGGGCGCCGGCGCGCTGCGCGACATCATCCAGAACCACGCGCTGCAGGTGCTCGCGGTCACCTCGATGGAAGCGCCCATGTCGATGGTGCCGGAGGCGATCCGCGACGAGAAGGTGAAGCTGCTCGGCTCCATCGACTGCTACGACGTCGACGAGGTCGGCAACGAGGTCGTGCGGGGGCAGTACGAGGGCTACCGCGAGGAGCCCGATGTCGCGCCCGACAGCCACACGGAGACCTTCGTCGCCATGAGGTTGCGGATCGACAACTGGCGCTGGGCCGGGGTGCCGTTCTTCATCCGGACCGGCAAACGCCTGCCGAAGCGGGTGACCGAGGTGGCGCTGCGCTTCCGCGCCGTGCCCCACCTGCCGTTCGCGCCGACCCAGACGCGGAGGCTCGGACCCAACACCCTCGTCCTGCGCATCCAGCCCGACGAGGGCATCAGCCTGTCGTTCGGCGCCAAGGTGCCCGGCACGCAGTTCGACATCCGCACCGTGCAGATGGACATGACGTGGTGCGAGGAGTTCGGCGCCGACCCGCCCGAGGCGTACGAGCGACTGATCCACGACGCCCTCGTCGGCGACGCCACCCTGTTCATCCGCAGCGACGAGGTCGACGCCGCGTGGCGCGTCGTGCAACCGGTGCTCGAATCGTGGCGCGACGAGCCGAACGGACCGATCACGTACCCCCAGGGATCATGGGGACCTCGAGCGGCAGATCGTCTGCTGGAGCGAGACGGTCGCCAGTGGCGGACGCCGTAGCCAGCGGCGTTCCGGACGCGAGCAGCGCGGCGACGGCGACGCACGCGGTCATCAGCACCGCGGTTCCGGTGAACAGGGTGAAGGGTCCGGCGTGCTCGTACACCGAGCCGGCGACGACGCCGACGATGCCGGCCGTGGCGAGGCCGGCCGCACCGAGGAGGCCCTGCGCGGCGGCGAGCTGGTGACGGGGCGCCGCCAGGGCGACACCGACCTGGTTGCCGGGCATGGTGAAGGAGTCGGCGACGGCGTGGACGAGCGAGACGGCGAGCAGGATCCACAGCACGTGGATGGCGCCGTACGAGAACGAGCACAGGGCGGCGATGGACACGCTCCACACGACGGTGCGCATCGGGCCCCGCTCGTGCGCGAGCCGCCCGCCGATCGGGGCCAGGAAGATCATCGGCACGGTGAACAACGACAGCGTGAGGCCGATGAGCCAGGTCTCGGCGCCGCGGTCGCGTAGGAGCACCGACCACACCGCCTCGAACACGCCGATCGTGGTGTAGAACGCGACGGCGATGGCCAGCGTGGCGAGCACGGCGCGCTGGCGCAGGAGCCCTCGCGACTCGGGATGTTCCTCGTCCCCGACGTCCGCCGTGAGGTCGAGCCCGATCGTCGACACGAAGATCCCGCCCAGGATCCCGGCCAGGAGCACGAAGGGCGCGCGCAGCCCGAACGCCTGGGCGGTGACCGCCGCGATGAGCGGCCCGAGGACGAAGCCGGCCAGATCGAACGACGCCTGCGTGCCGAGGTTGCGCCCCACGTGCTCCGGTTCCCGCAGGATGACCAGCCGTCGCAGGGCCGGCCCGGCCACGCCGCTGCCGAGACCGAGAAGGGCGCGGGCGAGCACGAACGCCCAGTACGCCTTGGCCACGGCGCATCCCAACATGGCGAGCGTGGCGACGAGGACGCCGCCCCGGACCATGAGCGCCGTGCGCCCCTTGTCGGCCTGGCGGGCCAGCACGGCCTGGGCCAGGAACCCGGCGAAGAAGCCGGCGCCGGCGATGATCCCGAGCTGCGCCTCGGAGAAGCCGTATCGGTCGCGGAGGTCGGCGAGCAGCGTGTAGATCGATCCGTACCCGAGCGACAGCGCGCCGGTGATCACGAAGTAGCGGCGCACCCCGAGATCATTGCCGGTCAGGAATCGGCGTGGTGGGTTGCGATTTTCAACCCACCTGCCTAGCGTGCCCCCGATGGAGGGGGACCTCGGCTGTTCGATCGCCCGCACGTTGGAGGTGATCGGCGATCGCTGGACGATGCTCATCCTGCGCGACGCGTTCCGCGGCGTGCGGCGCTTCGACGCGCTGCAGCGGGATCTCGGCATCGCCCGCAACCTGCTCACCGACCGTCTGACCAAGCTCGTCGACCACGGCGTGCTCGAGAAGCGCCTCTACCAGGCCCACCCGCCACGCTACGAGTACCGGCTGACGCCGAAGGGCATCGATCTCTCCCCCGCGCTCGTCGCCCTCATGCGTTGGGGTGATCGTTGGCTGGCCGACGGCGACCCGCCGGTGAGCCTCCTGCACGACGCGTGCGATCACCCGCTCGATCAGGTCTTCGTGTGCTGGCACTGCGACGAGACCGTCACCCCCCTGGACATCCGCAGCGACAAGAGGACCGCGTAAATGGAACTGCTCGCCGAAGCCGCCGCCATCCGCGATGCCGTCCACGGCACCCGCATCACGTGGTCGCCGAAGGTCTTCATCCCGCTGACGATGCTGTGCCGCGACAAGTGCGGGTACTGCACGTTCGCCCAACCGCCGGCCCGGCTCGAGTCGCCGTACCTCGCCCCCGAGGAGGTCCTCGCCATCGCATCGGCCGGTGCCGCCGCGGGCTGCAAGGAGGCGCTGTTCACCCTCGGCGAGCGCCCTGAGCTCCGCTACCCCGTGGCGCAGGAGTGGCTGCGCGAGCACGGGTACGAGACGACCGTCGAGTACCTCGCCGCCATGTGCGAGCTCGTCCTCACCGAGACGGGCCTGCTGCCGCACGCCAACGCCGGTGCCCTCGATCGCGACGAGCTGGCGGTGCTGCGCGGCGTGTCGGCCTCGCAGGGGATGATGCTCGAGTCGCTCAACCCCGACCTCGACTGTCACCGCGGCTCACCCGACAAGACACCCGAGCGTCGTCTGGCCACCCTCGAGTGGGCGGGCGAGCTGGGCATCCCGTTCACCACCGGCATCCTCGTCGGCATCGGCGAGTCGCGCGACGACCGCGTCGCCGCCCTCGAGGCGATCGCGGCGTCGCACCGCCGTCACGGTCACGTCCAGGAGGTGATCGTCCAGAACTTCCTACCGAAGGCCGGCACTGCCATGCACACCGCGCCGCCGTGCCCGGAGGACGAGTACCTGTGGTCGATCGCCACGGCGAGGGTCGTCCTGCCGGCGGAGATCCACCTGCAAGCTCCCCCGAACCTCAGCGAGGAGTTCTGGCGGCTGCTCGATGCCGGCATCGACGACTGGGGCGGCGTCTCCCCCGTCACACCCGACCACGTGAACCCCGAACGACCGTGGCCCGCCGTCGACATCCTGCGCAAGGCGACCGAGGTCAAGGGCTTCGAGCTGGCGCCGCGGCTCACGATCTACCCCGAGTACGCGAACGCGCCGGAGCAGTGGCTCGATGCGCGTGTGCGCTTCCCCGTCATGGAGCTGAGCGACGCCGAGGGGCTCGCCCGCGACTCGTCGTGGTCGCCCGGCGCCGACGACCATCCGCCGACGTTGCTCCCGGGTGTGGCGCCTGCGGGGGGCGCCGTGCGCGAGGTGCTCGACGGTGTGCTCCTCGGGCAGCAGGTGGGCGAGGACGAGATCGTCACGCTTTTCGGCGCGCGCGGCCGTGAGGTCACCGCCGTCGCCGAGGTGGCCGACGAGCTGCGCCGCCAGGTCAACGGCGACACGGTCACGTGGGTGTTCAACCGCAACATCAACTACACGAACGTGTGCACGTTCAAGTGCAAGTTCTGCGCCTTCTCCAAGGGCCCCATGTCGGAGAACCTGCGCGGCAAGCCCTACCTGCTCACCCTCGAAGAGGTGCAGCGACGCGTCGTCGAGGCCGTCGAGCTCGGCGCCACCGAGGTGTGCCTGCAGGGTGGCATCCATCCGAGCTTCGACGGCGACTACTACATCGACGTCGCCACCGCGGTGAAGGACGTCGCGCCCGGGATCCACATCCACGGGTTCACCGCGCTCGAGGTCACCGAAGGCGCCAAGCGCCTCGACGAGCCGCTCGAGGACTACCTGCGCCGCCTGATGGCCGCCGGCCTGAAGACGCTGCCCGGCACCGCCGCGGAGATCCTCGACGACGACGTGCGCGCCGTGCTCTGTCCCGACAAGGTCAACACCGAGGAGTGGCTGCACGCCCATCGCACCGCACACTCCGTCGGTCTGCGCTCGAACGTGACGATCATGTTCGGTTCGATCGAGCACCCGCGCTCGTGGGCCCGTCACCTCCTCGCGACCCGCGCGCTGCAGGCGGAGACAGGCGGCTTCACCGAGTTCGTGCCGCTGCCGTTCGTGCACATGGAGGCACCGCTGTACCACCGGCGGATGAGTCGCCGAGGACCGACGTTCCGCGAGGCGGTCCTGATGCACGCGGTCGGGCGCATCGCCTACCACGGGTCGATCGACAACATCCAGGCGTCGTGGGTGAAGCTCGGCCACGACGGTGTGCGCCAGGTGCTGCAGGCCGGCGTCAACGACCTGGGCGGCACCCTGATCGACGAGAACATCTCGCGGGCGGCGGGGGCCAGCCACGGCCAGTTCATGCGTCCGGAGGACTTCGCCACGCTCGTCGAGGGCCTGGGCCGCCACGTCGAGCAGCGCACGACCCTGTACGGACGAGTGGCGCAGCCCGCGTGAGCTGCACGTGAGTCCTCGCTCCCGGTACTCGACCGGTTCCTCGGAGCTCGACGCCCAGATCGACGCGCTGCTCGACGACGTCGGGGTCACCGAGGACCGCGACCAGCTGTTCGAGATCCTCGTGTCCGGCGTGGCGCTCGCCGGTGATCACACGGATCGCCTCGACCTCAAGATCACCAACGCCGC
>Ga0070671_100001048_pt1 | contig 20382 bp, 18 predicted proteins | sample KBSS73metaG_FD_65341 | JGI IMG/M metagenome (GOLD analysis project Ga0070671, IMG submission 65341) | Switchgrass rhizosphere microbial communities from Kellogg Biological Station, Michigan, USA - KBS S7-3 metaG | ecosystem: Host-associated > Plants > Roots > Rhizosphere > Soil ...
ATAGTGGGGGATACCACTCGTCGACGAGTGGAAGTCGATCATGGCGGAGGATTCATGACCACCACCGACTCGAACGCCGCGACCACGGACGCGGGCCCGGGTTTCGCGACGCTGGAGCAGCTCGCCGCCACCGCGACGAGCCTGGGTCACGTGGCGGTGCACTACCGCCCCGAGGACCGCGAGCCCGCCGTCCGGTACTTCCAGCTGCTGGGCGCCCGGATCCGCGAGTTCCCCAGTGCCTTCTCGCCGCACCCGCTCTACATCATCGCGCTCGACGGGGCGGAGCCGGACAAGGCGAACAACATCGTCTACCTGTTCGCGCTCAAGCCCGCCCAGCAGGAGCTCGAGGCGGCCATCGGCGAGGCGCTCGGGGTCGGGACCGACCACGAGCACCCCGCGGTCGGCGCCTTCCTCGAGCACCGCGCCCGGATGCCGGAGTCCTACCTGCACATCGGCCTGCACTTCACCGACCTGGGCGAGCTCGAGGCCGCCGTCCTACGGCTGCAGGCCGAGATGGAACGCGACCCCGCCTTCGGCGCGCGCATCCACGGCCTGCAGATCCTCAAGGCGCGGGCGGCGGACTCCGACACCGAGATCGCCCAGCGCATGGCGGACTCGCCGGTGTTCGGCGCGGTGGACGGCTACGCCTACGGCGCCCACGGGGTGCAGGTGCACATGCGCACCGACCTGTTCGCCACCGGCGTGTCGATGTTCGGCTCGGTCGTCGAGCTGGACTACATCTTCACCGGCCCCGGCCGGGAGAAGAACGCCTTCAACAACCTTCTGCCCTGATCCCCTTCCCGGAGGACGCCATGCCCCACACCGTGCCGCCGCCCGTCGCCGCCCGCGACACCGTCGTCGACCTGCTCGTGATCGGATCCGGCACCGGACTGGCCGCGGCCCTCGCGGCCCGCGAGCGCGGGCTCGACGTGCTCGTCGTGGAGAAGACCGAGTACGTCGGCGGTTCCACGGCCCGTTCCGGCGGCGCCTTCTGGATCCCCGGCAACCCGGCCCTGGAGCCCGAGGCTCCCGAGCGCGCCGAGGAGTACACCCGCGCCGCGGTGGCCGGGTCGGCGGACGAGAAGCGCTGGCAGGCCTTCCTCGCCCACGGCCGCGAGACCGTGGAGATGCTGCTGCGCACCACCCCGCTGAAGATCTTCTGGTGCGAGGGCTACTCGGACTACCACCCCGAGCTGCCCGGAGGCTCCGCGGTCGGCCGCACGTGCGAGTCGAAGCCGTTCGACGCCTCGGTGCTGGGCGAGGAGCGGGGCCGGCTGCGCCCCGGTCTGCTCGAGGCCCCGGTGCCGATGCCGGTCACCGGCGCGGACTACAAGTGGATGAACCTGATGTCGCGCGTGCCGCGCAAGGCGGTGCCGCGCATCCTGAAGCGCGCCGCGCAGGGCATCGGCGGGCTGGCCCTCAAGCGCGAGTACCTGGCGGGCGGCCAGGCCCTCGCGGCGGGGCTGTTCGCAGGCGTGCTCCGGGCCGGGATCCCGGTGTGGACGACGACCTCGCTGGTCGACCTGGTCACCGAGGACGGCGTGGTCACGGGCGCACGGCTGGAGCAGGACGGACGCACGGTCGTGGTGTCCGCGCGGGCCGGGGTGGTGCTGGCCGCGGGCGGGTTCGACCACGACGTCGCGCGGCGCCACAAGTACCAGCTCGCCGCCTACCAGCCGGGCTGGAGCCTGGGCGCCGAGGGCAACACCGGCGACGCGATCGCGGTGGGCGAGCAGGTCGGCGCAGGCACCGCGAACATGGACAACTCGTGGTGGTTCCCGGAGGTCGCGCCGCTGCCCGGCGGCTCGCCGCAGGTGCTGCTCGCCGAGCGGTCCCTGCCCGGTTCGTTCATGGTCGATTCGAACGGCAGGCGATTCGTCAACGAGGCCACCGACTACATGTCCTTCGGCCAGCTCGTGCAGGCCCGCGAGCGCGCGGGTGAGCCGGTCGGCGACATGTGGATCGTCTTCGACCAGACATACCGCAACCGGTACGTCTTCGCCGGGGGCCTGTTCCCGCGGATGCCGATCCCGCAGGCGTGGTTCGACGCAGGCATCGCCCATCGCGGCGCCACCCCGCAGGAGCTGGCCGCCTCGGCCGGGCTGCCCGCGGACGCGTTCCTCGAGACCGTCACCCGGTTCAACGACCTGGCCGCGGGCGGTGTCGACCACGACTTCGGGCGCGGCGGCAGCGCCTACGACCGCTACTACGGCGACCCGACCGTGATCCCCAACCCGAACCTGCGGGCGCTGCACGGTCCGCTGTACGCGGTGAAGGTCGTGCTCGGCGACCTGGGTACCTGCGGCGGGCTCACCGCGGACGAGTTCGGTCGCGTGCTGCGCACCGACGGTGCGCCCATCCCCGGGCTCTACGCCCTGGGCAACACCGCGGCGAACGTGTTCGGCGCCACCTACCCCGGTGCGGGCGCCACGATCGGACAGGGCCTGGTCTTCGGCCAGATCATCGCCCGGCACGCCGCCGAGGGACGGTCCGCCGCGGTGCCCGCGTCCGCGGGGGAGGGCGCGTGAGCGCCCCCGCCACCGAGCGCATCGCCGAGGCGGTGCACCGCTACCTCGACCTGGTCGCGAACGGCACCGCCGCCCAGATCGCGGAGTGCTACGCGCCGGACGGCACGCTCTCGGACCCCGAGGGCTCGGAGCCCAGCCGGGGCCGCGGGGCCATCGAGGCCTTCTACAAGCCCCTCGAGGCGATCGGGCGGGAGACCGAGCTGCTCACCCTGCGGGTGTCCGGCGGCGCGGCCGCCTTCCACTTCCGGGTGCGGTCGATCCTGCCGGACCAGGTGGTGGAGATCGAGCCGATCGACGTCATGACGTTCGACGACGACGGCCTGATCACGAGCATGCGGGCCTTCTGGTCCCAGGCCGACATGCGGGTTCGCTGAGCTGCGGCCGGGGGCGCGACCCGCCCCCGGCCGCAGCTCAGGCGCCGAGGGTCTGGCGCAGCCGCCCCGCCTCGCGCAGGGTGCTGGGCGGGGCCGTCCGGCCCGCGCTGAACGAGCCCCACACCGCCCGGGCGGTGGACCGCAGCGGCAGGACCAGGTTCTCCGGGTTGACGCGGCCGACCGGGCCGCAGACCGAGATCGCGGCGACGGGGGCACCGGGAGTGCCGACGGGCGCGGCGACGCACATCAGCCCCCGTGCGGACTCCTCGCGGTCGAACGCGATGCCGCGGTCCTGGATCTGGGCCAGCTCGGTGCGCAGCCTGCGCTCGGTGCCGATGCTCACCGGGGTGGGGGAGGGCAGCGGCCGGTCCAGCAGCTGGGCCAGGGTGTCCTCGCCCGCATAGGCGAGCAGGACCTTGCCCGCTCCGGTGCACGACGACGGCGCGCGTCCCCCCACCCGGGACGGCACCCGCAGCGAGAACCGACCGCCCAGCTTGTCCAGATAGATGATCTCCGGCCCGTCCAGGACGGCGAGGTGCACGGTGAACCCGGTCAGCTCGGCCAGCTCGTGCAGGTGCGCCGAGGCCGCGCCACGCAGCTGGTGCTGGTACCCGGCCTGGGTACCCAGCTCCATGATGCGCAGGCCCAGCCGGTACCGCAGGTCGTCCCGGTGCAGCCAGTTGACCTTCACGAGGTGCTCGAGGATCCGGTGGGCCGACGACCGGGGCAGGCCGGTGCGGTGGACGACCTGGGCGAGCGTGAGGCCGCGCGGACCCTCGAACGCGTCGAGGATCGTGACGATCCGGTCGATCATCGAGACCGGTGTGGGTGACGACTGTGTCATGACCGACCCTTCTGCCTGGCCGATGAGAGCTCCGCGCCGGGGGCGATACCCGTCGGCGGCGGACCAAGCGTACGGAGGCGCAGCCAGCCGGTCAATCGCTTGCTTTGTGGAATGCCCGCGGGGTTCGTGCTGGTCAGGCGAGCCACCGGTTCAGCGTCTCGACCACGCAGGCAGGCTTGGCGGAGCCCGCCACCTCGGCGGTGACGCGGATGGTCGCCTGCACCCCGCCCGGCACGTCGTCACACGCGACGATCTCGCCCCGGCCGCGGATGCGCGAGCCCACCGGGACCGGTGCGGGGAACCGGACCTTGTTCGCGCCGTAGTTCACGCCCATCGACACTCCGCCGACCCGCAGCAGCTGCGGGAGGAGGTAGTTGCACAGCGAGAGGGTGAGGTACCCGTGGGCGATGGTCCCGCCGAAGGGCGAGTCCTTCGCGCGGTCGGGGTCGACGTGGATCCACTGGTGATCCCCCGTCACGTCGGCGAAGGCGTCCACCCGGGCCTGGTCGATCTCGAGCCACGGGGTGGGACCGAGCGTGGTCCCCACCGCCGCGCGGAGGGCGTCGAGGCCCTCCACCTGCAGGGGCGCGGCGACCTCGGTGTTGTCGGGCGTGACGGACATGGGTTCCCTCTCGACGAGCAAGCGCTAGATTGGAGCATACCGCCCGTGGTCCTCGACCGGTCGTCACGAGCCGAGGGAGTGGACGTGACCGCAGTGTCCCGTCTGTGTTCCATCTGTGTCCCGTCCCGCCGTGCCCGCCGGTCCTGATCCGCGCTCTCGTGGGCTTGCTCACCCCTCCCGGTGAGTGGACCCGCTGCTGTCCCCGGGGCCGCGCCGCGCGGGATCGTCACCTGCGGCGGACACCGGGGTCCTCCTCTGGAAGGGATGTCTCATGTCGCACTCACCCACCCCCGACCCCGACGTGGCGGCGCTGCTCGCCGACCGTCGGGCCCGACGGCCCGGATCGATGCAGGAGACCGGCCTCGACGCCGTGCGGGCGGGGCTGGAGGCTCTGCCGCATCCCGCGGACCTTCCCGCGATGGCGAGTGTGAAGGACGTCGAGGTGCCGTGCGCCCACGGCACCATGCCGGTTCGGGTCTACAGCCCCACCGACGACGCGGAGCTGCCCGCGCTCGTGTACTTCCACGGCGGCGGCATGGTGATGGGGTCGAACCACTCGTTCGCCCCGCTCGCCACGGTGCTGGCGGCCGACACCGGGCACCGGGTGTTCGCCGTGGACTACCACCTCGCCCCCGAGCACCCCCCGCCCGGCCAGGTCGACGACGCCTGGACGGCCACGGCCTGGGTCGGCAGGCACGCGGCGGAGCTCGGGGTGCGCCCGGACCGGATCAGCGTCCTCGGCGACAGCGCGGGCGGCACGCTCGCCGCACTGGTCGCGCAGCGCGCCCGGGACCTCGGCGGTCCCCGCCTGTTCTGCCAGGTGCTCGTGTACGGCGGGGTCGACCGCGACATGGCAGCGCCGTCCATGCTGGAGTTCGGCGCCGACGGGATCGGGCTGACCCGCGGGGACGTCTCCTACCTGCACGAGCTCGCCCGCGCGGGCAGGCCGGACCCGGGCCCGGACGAGGTGCCCGCCTACGTGAGCGATCTCGCGGGCCTCCCGCCCGCGATCGTCGTGGTGGGCGAGCTCGACCCCATCCGGGACTGGTCCGAGCGCTATGCGACCCGGCTGCGCGACGCCGGGATCCAGACCACCGTGACCCGCTACCCGGGGGTCGGGCACGGTTTCGTCATGCAGTTCGCCCATCTCGCCCGCGGCCGCCAGGCCGTCGCCGAGCTGTCGGCGCTGCTGCGGGCGAAGGTCGAGCACCCCCTCCCCTGGTAGAGGAGTCGATGCCCCGGTGACCAGCCGGCTGAGCACCGCGCGAGCGGAACCACGAGACGCGGCGGCGCGGCCGGTGGTCACGGTGTGGGTCCTCGGGTTCACCTGTCTGGTGGCCTCTCTCGGCCAGAGCCTGGTGGTGCCGCTGCTGCCCGTGCTCCCGGAACGGTTGGGGGTGTCGGCCGGAGCGGTCACCTGGCTGGTCACGATCACGGTCCTGGCCGCCGCCGTGGCCAACCCGCTGCTCGGTCGTCTGGGCGACCAGTTCGGGCTGCGTCGGGTGCTGCTCGTGACGGTCGGGGCCTACGTCGCGGGTTCGGTGATCTGTCTGGTCCCGGCGGGCTTCGTGGTGCTGCTGGTCGGCCGCGGGCTGCAGGGCGCCGCCTCCGCCGCCATCCCGCTGTCGATCAGCCTGATGGGTGCCGTGCTGCCGCGCCGGGAACGGGCCAACGGGATCGCGTCGGCCAGCGCGATGATGGGCGTCGGCGGGGCGGTCGGGCTGCCCCTGACCGGGATCCTGAACGCCTGGGGCGGACTCACCGCGGTCTTCCTGGTGACCGCGGTGGGCGGCCTGCTCGCCCTCGTCGCGATCCGCCTGCTCGTCCCGGTGCCCGCCGCGGGCGACTCGGGCACACCGGTCGACCTGGTCGGCAGCCTGCTCCTGGTCGGGCTGCTGGTCCTGCTCCTGCTCCCGCTCAGCCGCGGCACGGCGTGGGGATGGGCCTCACCCGCCACGATCGGGACGGTCCTCGCGGGCCTCGTCGTGGCGGTGGCGTTCGCCCGGGTCGAGCTGCGCCGCCGGCACCCCGTGGTGGACCTGCGGCTCGCCGCGACCCGCGCCGCGCTGCTGATCAACATCGCTTCCGTGCTGGTCGGCATGACCCTGTTCGTCAACTTCCTGGGCAGCATGCAGATGCTGCAGGCGCCGCGCGAGACCGGGTACGGCCTGGGGATGGACACGCTGACCGCCGGGCTGTGGATGCTGCCCGGCGGGATGCTGATGGCGCTCGCCTCCCCGGTCGCCGCCCGGCTGATGATCCGGGTCGGGTCCCGGGCCTGCCTCCTCGTCGGCGTGGCGGTGCTGGTCGCGGGGGCCGTGCCGCGCGCTGTCGCGCCCTACTCGCTGACGATGATCGTGGTGAGTTCGGCGGTGGCCTCGGTCGGCACCGCGATCGCCTACTGCGCGCTGCCCGCGATGGTGCTGGACAGCACACCGGCGCGCCGGTCGGCGGCGGCGAACGGGCTCAACGCGCTCGCCCGGAGTGCGGGTACCGCGGTCGCGTCGGCGACCCTGGGAGCGCTCGTCGGGCTGGGAACGGCGGGCATGGTCGGCTTCTTCGTGGTCGGCGCCGCGGCGAGCGTGCTGGCCCTGGTGCTCGTCCTGAGCCTGCCGCGCGGTCTGGGCCGCCCGGGCGAGGCCGCGGTGGTGCCCGGCGCCGCGATGTCCTGACATCGGCGCCACCTGGTCCGCAGCGACACTTGTGTGCTCTGAGGAAAGTAATATACCGTCCCCGTCCGGGACGGGCGGGGAGGTGTGGGGCGCGTGGCTGGACTGACGATCGTCGGAGCGTCGCAGGCGGGGCTGCAACTGGCCTGCAGCCTGCGCGAGCTCGGCTGGCGGGAGCCGGTCACCCTCGTGGGCGCCGAGTCGCACCCGCCCTACGCCCGGCCACCGCTGTCCAAGGCCTTCCTGACCGCTTCGGGTCACCCGTCGGGGCTCGCGTTCCGTGACGAGCAGTTCTATTCGGCGCTGGACATCGAGCTGATCCTCGGCGAGACCGTGGAGAAGGTGGAGATCGAGGCGGGCCGAGCCCTGCTCGGCTCCGGCCGCGAGCTGGCGTTCGACCGGTTGGCGCTGGCCACCGGCGCCCGGCCGCGCCCGCTCCCGATCCCGGGCGCGGAGCTCGACGGGGTGCTCGTGCTGCGCGGCCTGGACGACGCGCTGGCCCTGCGCGCCCGGTTGGCCGCCTCGCCGGACGTCGTGGTGATCGGCGGTGGGTTCGTGGGCCTGGAGGTCGCGGGCACCGCGGCCGCGCTGGGTTCGCGCACCACCGTGCTCGAGCTCGGCCCCGCGCTGATGGGCCGGGCGGTCAGCGCGCCCACCGCCGCGTTCGTCCAGACCTTCCACGCCGAGCGCGGAGTCGCGGTGCGCACGGGGACCCGGCCCGTCCGGGTGCTCGGCGCGAACGGCCGGGTCACGGGGGTGGAGCTCGCGGGCGGCGAGGTGGTGCCCGCCGGGGTCGTCGTCGTCGGCATCGGGGTCGCGCCCGCCGACGAGCTGGCCCGCTCCGCCGGACTGGACTGCGACAACGGGATCGTGGTCGACGAGTTCTCGCGCGCCTCGGATGGGGTCACCCTGGCCGTGGGGGACTGCGCGAACATTCCCGATCCTTCGCCCGTCGAGGGCCCGCGGGCCAGGCTGCGGCTGGAGAGCGTGGACAACGCGGTGGAGCAGGCCCGCGCCGCGGCCACCACGGTCGTCGGCGCGGCCCGCCCCTACCGCGGAGTCCCGTGGTTCTGGTCGGACCAGGCGGGGGCCAAGCTGCAGATCGCCGGGCTCGCCACCCCGGCGGACGAGGCGGTGGTCCGGCCGGGGCGAGCGGGCAGGCAGGTCGTGCTCCGCTACCGGGGTGCGGTCCTGGTGGCCGCCGAGTGCGTCAACTCGCCCGCCGAGTTCCTGAGCGCGCGCAAGGCCCTGGCCGCAGGCCGCGGGCTCGCCCGCGAGCGGGCCGAGGAACCGGGATCGCTCAAGGACCTGCTCGCCGCCCGTTGACGGAGCGTGCCCGTCACCTGTGTGGTTGACGGCACGTCTCCTATCCCCGATGCTTGACCAAGCGCTTGATACGTCACGCTCGCGCTCTGTCGGAAGGTCTGGTCGATGAGGACTGCACGATCGCCGCTGCGGCGTCTCGCCACGCTGCTCACCGTGTTGCTGGTGGTCAGTATGGCGGCGTTCCTGCTGCTGGAGCTGATCCCCGGCGACCCGCTGGCGACCCTTCTGCCGGAGGGCGCCACCCCTGAGGTCCGGGCTCAGGTCGAGGCCGCCTACGGTCTGGACCAGCCGCTCTGGCGGCGGTACCTGGAGTGGCTGGGCGGCGCCCTGCAGGGTGATCTCGGTCGGTCGTTGCAGAGCCAGGTCCCGGTCACCGACGCCATCTTCGAGCGGCTTCCGGTGACCGTGGAGCTGGCGGGGCTGTCGCTGATCCTCGCCCTGCTGGTCGCCATCCCGGTCGGCGTCTACTCGGGCTACCGGCCCGGCGGCCTGCTCGATCGGATCGCCACCTTCGTCTGCTCGGTCACCCTGTCGATCCCGAACTTCCTGCTCGGGGTGCTGCTGGTCTTCGTCTTCGCGGTGAACCTGCGGATGCTGCCGGTGACCGGGTGGACCCCGATCAGCCGCAGCCTCGGTGGGCACATCCAGAGCATCATCCTGCCGGTGATCACGCTCGGCGCGGTCGAGGCGGTCGCGTTCATCCGGCTGCTGCGCAACGACATGGTCGCCACGCTGCAGCAGGACTACGTGCTCTCGGCCCGCGCCCGCGGCCTCGCCACGGCCCGGATCCTGTTCGGCCACGCGCTGCGGCCCTCGTCCTTCTCGCTGGTCACCGTCCTCGGCGTCACGCTCGGGCGGCTGATCGGCGGCACCGTGATCGTCGAGACCCTGTTCTCCCTGCCGGGTCTCGGCTCGTTGGTGATCAACGCGATCTCCAACCGCGACTACCTCATGGTCCAGGGGATCGTCCTGGTGGTGGCGGTCGCCTACGTCTTGATCAACACCCTGGTCGACCTGTCCTACCCGCTGCTCGACCCGCGGGTCCGGGCGTCCTGAAGGAGGGTCCCGTGTCCCAGATGCAGACCGATCCCCCGGCCGAACGCCTGGTCGAGGAGGCCGTCGTCGCGCCGGTGGGCGTGGAGTCCGAGCCCACCCCCACCGTCCGCCGCAAGCGCCGCAGGCGCGACGTCGGCGCCCTGCTCGGCGCGATCTGGCTCGGCCTCATCGTGCTCGCCGCGATCTTCGCCGCGATCCTCCCGCTGCCTGCGCCCGACGCGATCGGCGACCGGTTCTCGCTGGCCCCGTTCGAGAGCGCCGCGCACCTGCTGGGCACCGACCAGCTCGGCCGCGACCAGCTCAGCCGCGCCGTCTACGGCGCCCGGGTGTCGCTGTCGGTGGCCATCGGCGCCACCCTGCTCGGCCTGGTCGTCGGCACCGTCGGCGGCATGCTCGCCGGCTACTACCGCAAGGCGGCGGACACGGCCTTCGAGATCGTGACCAACGTGCTGCTGGCGTTCCCGCCGCTGATCTTCCTGATCGCGTTGGTCGCGGCGCTGCGGCCGAGCATCACCACGCTCGCCGCGGGCCTCGCGCTGGTCGCGGTGCCGACCTTCGCCCGCATCGCGCGGGCCAACACGATCGCCTTCGCCGACCGCGAGTTCGTCACCGCGGCCCGGGCGATGGGCGCCACCGACCTGCGGATCCTCGGCCGCGAGGTGCTGCCGAACGTGATGCTGCCGGTGATGTCCTTCGCCCTCGTCGTCGCGGCCGCCCTGGTGGTGGCCGAGGGTTCGCTGAGCTTCCTGGGGCTCGGCGTGCCGCCGCCCGCGCCCAGCTGGGGCGGCATGATCGCCTCCGGGCGCGAGGAGCTCTACGACCACGCCCACCTCGTGCTCGTGCCCGGGTTGTTCTTCTTCCTCACCGTGTTCTCGCTGAACCGGGTCGGTGACTGGGCCCGCGGCCGGGTCGGACGGGAGTCGTCGCTGTGACCGAGACCGTGATCGACCCGGCGGATCCGGGTCTGCCCCCCGTCGAGCCGGACGCGCCGGCCCTGGTCGTCTCCGACCTGCGGGTCTGGTTCGACACCGCGCGCGGCCTGGTCCGCGCCGTCGACGGCGTCGACCTGCGGGTCGACGCAGGCCGCACCCTCGGCGTCGTCGGGGAGTCCGGGTCGGGCAAGTCCGTGCTGTCCCGCGCCGTGATGAACATCCTCGCGCCCAGCGCGGTGGTCCTGCCCGGCTCACGGATCGAGATCGAGGGCCACGACACGGCCACCCTGACCAAGCAGCAGGCCCGGCACCTCTGGGGCGCCCGGATCGCGATGGTGTTCCAGGACCCGATGACCTCGCTCACCCCGGTGCTCACCATCGGTAGGCAGCTCACCGAGACGCTGCGCCACCACACCGGCGTGGACAAGGCGGCAGCGCTCGCCCGCGCCGAGGAGCTGCTGCGGTGGGTCGGCATCCCGGAGCCCGCGCGCAGGCTCGGCCAGTACCCGCACAACCTCTCCGGCGGCATGCGCCAGCGCGTCGGCATCGCGCTCGCGCTGTCCTGCTCGCCGCGGCTGCTGATCGCCGACGAGCCGACCACGGCGCTCGACGTGACCGTGCAGCACCAGATCCTGAACCTCCTCGGCAGGTTGCAGTCCGAGGAGGGCATGGCCATGATCCTGATCACCCACGATCTCGGCGTGGTCGCGGGGCGAACGGACGACATCGCCGTGATGTACGCGGGCCGAGTCGTGGAGCAGGCGCCCACCACCACGCTGTTCGGGGAGATGCGTCACCCCTACACCCGCGCGCTGGTCCGGTCGATCCCGCGGATCGCCGACCCCAGCCACACCCGGCTGCGGACGATCCCGGGCCGCCCGCCCACCGTGATCGACCCGCCGCCGGGCTGCGCGTTCGCGGCGCGCTGCCCCCACGCGCGGCCGCGCTGCCTCGCCGAGACCCCCCGCCTCGACGGCCACCATCCGGGCAACGTCACACCGGGGCACCGGCACGCCTGCTTCTTCCCGGTGGGCACGCCGCAGGGCGAGCAGGCGTTCGCGGACAACCTGGCGGAGGGCCGCACGGCGGCCGGTCTGCCGATCGACGAGAGGAGCGTGCTCTAGATGGCAGGCAGCGGAACCGCACACCTGCGCCCGGAGGACGACCAGGTCCTCCTGTCGGTGCGCAACCTCGTCGTGGAGTTCGCGACGGGGCGGTCGGAGAAGGTGCACGCGGTGTCGGACGTCAGCCTCGACGTCCGGCGCGGCGAGACGGTCGGGCTGGTGGGGGAGTCCGGGTGCGGCAAGTCCACCGTGGCCAAGGCGATCATGCAGCTTCCCCGCCCGACCGCGGGCGCCGTGGAGTACGACGGGCGGGACCTCACCGGGCTGCCGAAGCGCGAGCTGCGGGCCACCCGCCGCAAGCTGCAGATGATCTTCCAGGACCCGATCTCGTCGTTGAACCCGCTGCGCAAGGTCAAGGACATCGTCGCCGAGGGCCTGGACATCGCGGGCTCGCTGCCGAAGGGCGAGCGCGCGGCCGCGGTCGACGAGATGCTCGAGGTGGTGGGCCTGGACCCGGCGGTCGCGGGGGAGCGACGCCCGCACGAGTTCTCCGGCGGCCAGTGCCAGCGCATCTCGATCGCGCGGGCCATCGTGCTGGACCCGGACCTGGTCATCTGCGACGAGCCGGTCTCCGCGCTCGACGTCTCGGTGCAGGCGCAGATCCTCAACCTGCTGGAGGACATGAAGGCCCGCTACGGGCTGACCCTGCTGTTCATCGCGCACGACCTCGCCGTCGTCAAGAACGTGAGCGACCGGGTCATCGTGATGTACCTGGGCAAGATCTGCGAGGTCGCCTCGCCGGACCTGCTCTACGCGGAGCCCCTGCACCCCTACACCGAGGGGCTGCTCGCGGCCATCCCGGAGCCGGACCCGCACGCCGAGCTGACCGACCGCACGCTGGCGGGGGACCTGCCCTCACCGGTCGACCCGCCCAGCGGGTGCCGGTTCCGCACCCGCTGCCCGCGGGCGAGCGCACGGTGCGCCGAGGAGGAGCCGGTGATCACCGAGCGCAGACCGGGCCACTTCGTGGCCTGCCACCACCCCCTCGACACGCCGCAGGCGTGACGGGAGGGAGGAGCGGCATGACCCTGCTGACCGACTACCGCGTGCTGGACGTGAGCAGCGGGATCCCCGGCGCCTACGCGACCAAGGTGCTGGTCGACGCGGGAGCGGACGTCGTGCTCGTCGAGCCCGCGGCCGGGGACCGGCTCCGCCGCTGGACGGCGTCCCGCGCCGAACCGGGGCCCGAGGGCGGCGCGCTGTTCGGCTACCTCGCCGCGGGCAAGCGCTCTGTGGTGGTCGAGCCGGGGTCGCCCCGGTGGGCCGAGCTGCTCGCGGGCGCGGACCTGCTGGTCGAGTCCGGTCTGCTCGACGACGCCGCGCTGGCCGCCGTCCGGGCCGCCCGGCCGGACCTGGACGTCCTGTCGATCACGGCGTTCGGCCGAACCGGGCCCTGGGCCGGGCGTCCGGCCACGGACTTCACCCTCCAGGCACTCGCAGGCTCGACGGGCGGGCGCGGGCACGCGGACCGGCCGCCGGTCCCCGCGGGCGGGCGGCTCGGCGAGTGGATCACCGGCAGCTTCGCCGCGGCCACGGCGCTCGCGCTGCGCACCGGGGCGCGCCGGCGCGGCGAGGGCGGCGAGCACGCCGACCTCTCCGCGCTCGAGTGCCTGTGCGTGGCGATGGCGCTCTACGCCCCGTTGACCGCGGGACTGGCGGGCACCCGCGCACTGGGCCGCACCGTCGAGATCCCCTCGATCGAGCGCACCCGGGAGGGCTGGATCGGCTTCTGCACGGTCACCGGGCAGATGTTCCGGGACTTCCTGGTGATGATCGACCGGGCGGACCTGCTCGACGAGCCGTCCATCGTGGACCCGAAGCGGCGGCAGGGCCGCTACCGGGAGTTCCAGGAGATGATCGAGCAGTGGACGGCCACGCTGCCCGACGACGCCATCGAGGAGCTGGCCACCGCCTTCCGCATCCCGGTGTCCCCGTTGGGCACGCCGGCCACGGTCACCGCGAACGCGCACTTCCGCGAGCGCGGTGTGTTCGTCAAGGGCGCGGGCGGGGTGCTGCAGCCCCGCAGGCCCTACCTCGTCGACGGCGACGCGGGCGCGGGCCCCGGCCCGGTGCCCGCCGTCGGCGCGCACACCGCCGAGGTGACCTGGAGCCGGCGGGAGCGGCGGCCGAACCCCGCGTCGGGCCGCCCGCTCGCGGACCTGAGGATCGTGGACCTCACCGGCTTCTGGGCGGGCCCCTCCGCCACCGCCGTGCTCGCCGCGTTCGGCGCGGACGTGGTGAAGGTCGAGTCGACCGGCCGCCCGGACGGGATGCGCTTCCACTCCACGAAGCCGCCCTCGGTGGACGGCTGGTGGGAGTGGGGCGGGGTCTACCAGGGCGCGAACGCGGGCAAACGCGGCGTCACGCTCGACCTGTCGCGCCCCGAGGGCCGCACGCTGCTCGACGGGCTGCTGGCCGACGCGGACGTGCTGATCGAGAACTTCTCCCCGCGGGTGCTCGGCAACTTCGGGCTGACCTGGGAGACCCTGCACGAGCGGTTCCCGCGGCTGAGCCTGGTGCGGATGCCCGCCTTCGGGCTCGACGGGCCGTGGCGCGACCGCACCGGCTTCGCCCAGACGATGGAGCAGGCCAGTGGGCTGAGCTGGATGACCGGACACCCCGACGGGCCGCCGCTGGTCCTCAAGGGACCGTGCGACCCCATCGCCGGGCTGCACGCGGTGATCGCGACGCTCGGGGCGCTGGAGCACGCCGAGGCGAGCGGCGTCGGCGTCCACGTCGAGGTGCCGATGGTGGAGAGCACGCTCAACGTCGGCGTCGAGCCGGTGCTGGAGTACGGCGCCTACGGGGCCGAGCCGAGCCGCACCGGCACCCGCGGCCCGGAGGCGGCGCCGCAGGGCCTCTATCCCGCGCGGCCGCGCCCGGACACCCTCGAGGAGTGGCTCGCCCTCGCCGTCGTGACCGACGAGCACTGGGCCGCGCTGCGCCGGGTGCTCGGCGAGCCGGAGTGGGCGTCGGTGCCCGAGCTGCGCGCCGCTGCGGGCAGGCGCGCCGCGCACGACGCGCTCGACGCGCACCTGGCCGCGTGGGCCGCGGACCGCGACGCCGCCGAGGCCGCGGAGGCGCTGACCGCCGCCGGGGTGCCCGCGGCCAGGGTCGTCCCGCCGCCGGACGTGCTGGACAACCCGCAGATCGCCGCCCGCGGGTTCACCGAGTACCTGGACCACCCCGTCGTCGGGACGCAGCCGCTGCCTGCCATGCCGGTGCGGTTCGCCTCCCGGCCGGGGCCGTGGTTCGACCGCCCGGCCCCGACCCTGGGCCAGCACAACGACGAGGTGCTGGGCGCCCTGCCCGGTGTCGACCCGGAACGGCTCGCCGAGCTCCGCGCGCTGCGCGTGATCGGCGAGCGACCGGACAACCTGTGAGGAGACCGTGAGCCACCCCTTCCGCGACGTCGCGATCGTCGCCGCCCACAACACCCGCCAGGCGCGGCGGCTGGAGGGACACACCCCCTTCTCCATCACGCTGGAGGCCGCGCTGGGCGTGCTCGCCGAGTCCCGGGTCCCGGTGACCGAGGTCGACGCGATCTTCAGCAAGCACGCCGCCGAGCTCATCTACGCGCTGGGCATCGGCCCGGTGTGGAACTCGAACAACCCCGGCGGGATCGCGGGCCTGCTGCAGGCGGCGAGCCTCGTGGCGACCGGCCTCGCGTCGACGGTGCTGCTCGCCGACGGCGGCGCGGGCACCTACACCGAGCGGGCCTCGACCGCGCCGTGGACCCGCCCGTCGAACGAGTTCGTGGCGCCCTTCGGGCTCTACACGGCCGCGGAGTTCGCGTTGATCGCGCGTACCCACATGGACCGCTACGGCACCACGTCGGAGCAGCTGGCCGAGGTCGCGGCGACGATCCGCAACAACGGACACGTCAACCCCGACGCGATCTACCACGGCCGCGGGCCCTACACCGTCGCGGACATCCTCGCGTCCCGGCCGATCGCGGACCCCTTCCACCTGCTCGACTGCGCGATGACGTCCGAGGGCGGGTGCGCGCTGATCGTCACCACCCATGAGCGCGCGGCGGACCTGCCCGGTACGCCGGTCTACATCCTCGGCGGCGGGCTCGACGCGATCGGCCCCGCCTACCGGCACGCCCCGAGCTGGGACCTGGTCGGGCGCGGCGCGGGGGACAACGCGGACGTGCCGAACGGTTACGTGGGCAGGCGGGCCGCGCGGCGGGCCTTCGCCACCGCCGGGCTGGGCCCGGCGGACGTCGACGTCGCCGAGCTCTACGACCCGTTCTCCTTCGAGATCATCCGCCAGTTCGAGGCCTTCGGCTTCTGCGGCGACGGCGAGGGCGGCGACTTCGTGACCGGCGGCCGGATCGGCCCGGACGGCGAGATCCCGATCACCACCGACGGCGGCCTGATGTCCTACAGCCACGGCGGCGGGATCGTGCAGCTGTCCCAGCGGGTCGCCCGCGGGGTGCACCAGCTGCAGAAGAGCTGCCGCACCGGCCAGGTCGCCGACGCGAAGGTCGCGCTGTGCAGCAACGGGGGCGCGGGCGCCCTGTTCACCGACGTCGTCCTGCTGGGGAGTGAGCAGCCGTGACCGATCTCCTGCAGGCGCAGACCGCGGGCATCCCGCTGCCGGTGCCGACGCCGGTGTCCGAGCCCTTCTGGGCCGGGTGCGCGGTGGGCGAGCTGCGCTATCAGCGCTGCGCCGACTGCGACCACGCCGAGCACGACCCCGCCTGGGCCTGTCGCCGCTGCGGCTCCCGGCGGCTGGACTGGCGGGTGTCGGCGGGTCGCGGCGTCGTCGAGACGCACACCGTGGTGCGGCGGCCGCAGACACCGGGGTTCGCGGTGCCGTACGCGGTGGTGATCGTCGGGTTCGACGAGGGCTTCCGGATGCTGACCAACCTGGTCGGCTGCTCGGCGGCGGAGGTCCGGACCGGGTTGCCGGTCCGGGTCACCTTCCGACCGGTGGACGGCGGAGACGACGGAGACGACGGAGACGGCGGGGAGCGCACGTGGCTGCCCTACGTCGAGCCCCGCGGCGACGAGAACGGAGAGATCCATGGCTGAGGACATGTTCGGGCTGGCGGGCGCGGTCGCGCTGGTCACCGGCGGTGGGGGCGGCATCCCGAAGGCCGTGGCGCTCAAGCTGGCCGCCGCGGGTGCGGACGTCGCGGTGGTCGACCTGGCCGAGGAGTACGCGCGGCAGACGGTCAAGGAGATCGAGGCGCTGGGCAGGCGGGCCGTCGCGATCGGCGCGGACGTGCGCAAGCCGGACGAGGTGAAGGCCATGGTGGAGACCACCCGGTCGGAGCTGGGCCCGCTGCGGGCGGCGGTCAACGGCGTCGGCAGCCTCGGCGGGGCCACCCCGAAGTCCTTCCTCGACTTCACCCTCGACGAGTGGAACGGCCCGATCGAGCTCAACCTGACCAGCGCGCTGCTGTGCACCCAGGCCGAGGCGATCGCGATGGCCGAGGACGGGATCCCGGGCGCCATCGTCAACTTCGCGTCCACCTCCGGCGTCACCTCCGCGCCGTCGATCGCGCACTACGGCGCGGCCAACGCCGCCGTCATCCACCTGACGTCCTCGGCGGCGATGGAGCTGGCGCCCTACGGGATCCGGGTCAACTGTGTGGTGCCCGGCACCCACGCGATCGACCGGACCGGCCGGGAGACCGCCACCTCCTCCCGCCCGGAGCACAAGGAGTTCATGCGCAAGACGGGGGAGTCGATCCCGCTGGGCCGCCTCGGCGACGCGGACTCCACCGCAGGCGTCGCGCTGTTCCTCGCCTCGACGCTCTCGGCCTACGTGACCGGGCACGCCGTCGCCTCCGACGGCGGGCTGCTGCACACCACGCGCAGACCCCCGGTCGGTCAGCTGCGCCCTCAGGCGCTGGAGCGGCCGTGAGCGAGCTCGAGATCATCGACTGCCACAACCACATCCTGCGCAGCGCGGACCACTCGTGTGACCTCTACACGAACCTGCTGCGGTTCAACCCGGTCGCGGGCCTGCCCCTCGAACCGGAGTTCTTCGGCACCCCGGACGAGGCCCACCGGGTCATGGACGCCACCGGCATCGGCCACATGAACATCCTGATGTTCACGTGGTCGGGGATCTACTGGAGGCAGGGGCAGCACATCCTGCCCGACGAGCCCGCGGCGCGGGCCGCCGCCGCGGAGGACCTGCGGGCCCGGATCGTGCGCCGGGTGCAGGACAACAACACCTGGGCGCTCGAGCAGGTCGCCGAGAGCGAGCGGCTGAGCTGCTTCGTGGGGGTGGACCCCGTGCTGATGGACGAGGACACGCTCGTGGCCGAGGTGGAGAACGGGATCCGCCGCGGCGCCGTCGGGGTCAAGCACGTGCCGATGAACCACGGCACCGAGGGCGACGACCGCAGGCTCTGGCCGGTGCTCGAGCTCTGCAGCCGCGCGGGGATCCCCGTACTGACCCAGGCCGCGGGTTTCATGGCCGGGCGGCCTGCCCGCTGGGCGGACGCGCTGGCCGACTTCCCCGATCTCAAGCTCGTGTTCGCCCACCTGGGCCACGACCGGACCTTCGGTGAGGGTGCCGACGCCGACGTGCTGGAGCTGGCGCGCAAGTACGAGGGCGTGCACACCGACGTGTCGCTGCGGTTGATCGAGGTCGCCGAGGGGCACGTGAGCGCCGAGGAGATGGTCGCGCACCTGCGCGCGATCGGGACCGACCGGGTGCTGTTCGGCAGCAACTGGGTGATCAGCGAGTACCTGTGGTTCCGGTCGCGCCCCGGGGTCACCCCGGAGACCAGCCACGACCGGCTCGACGCCGAGCTCGAGGTGCTCCGCACCCTGCCGCTGACCGACGACGAGCTCGCAGGCCTCGCCGCAGGCAACTTCCGCCGTCTGACAGGAGTGTCGACGTGACCACCCCCCATGTCGCCCTGGTGACCGGTGCGAGCCGGGGCATCGGCCGCGCCATCGCCCGCCGCCTCGCGGCGGACGGCATCGCCGTCGCCGCCGCCTCCCGCTCGCTGCGTGCAGGCGATGGCGCCCTGGCCGGGTCGCTCGAGGAGACCGTCGCACAGATCGAGGCGGACGGCGGCAGGGCCGTCGCGCTGGCCTTCGACCTGTCCGATCCGACGGCCGACCGGGCGGAGCTGGTGGCCCGGGCGGGTGCCGAGCTCGGCGCCCCGGTGGACATCCTCGTCAACAACGCCGCCGCCGCGCGCGAGTTCGACCGGCTCTACCCGCAGATGACCCGCGAGGCCTTCTACGCGGCGGTGGAGACGAACGTGTGGGCGGGCTGGGAGCTGGCGACGGCGGCCGTCCCGGGGATGCGGGAGCGGGGGGCGGGTTGGATCCTGTCCATCTCCTCGTCGCAGGCCGGACCGCGCAAGGGCCCGCCGTTCGCGCCGAACGTCACCCACGGGGCCACGCTCTACGGCGCCACCAAGGCGATGATCGACCGCATCACCACCGGCGGCGCGATGGAGCTCTACCCGGACAACATCGCCGTCAACACCCTCGCCCCGGAGTTCCAGATCGCCACCGAGAACGCGCAGAACGTGGCCGGGGTGAAGGCGGCCGACGCGGAGCCGGAGGAGACGATCGCGGAGGGCGCGCTCGCCCTGTGCACCGGTGACCCGCAGAAGCTCACCGGCCGGATCGCCTACAACCTGTCGTTGCTCGTGGAGCTCGGTCGCCCGGTGCACACACTCGACGGCAAGGGGCTGCTGCCCGGATGGCAGCCCACGGACATCCCGGCCGACCGCCTCCGGACGTCCTACCTGCGTTGAGCCGTCAGGGGCAATGGTCATCCCCCGACCGGCCCCTAGTTGGCCAAGCGCTTGCTTGATAGTCTTCGCCGGCCACTGTGGTCTGGACCACGGCCACGGTGGCGGACGACGGACGCGGCACTCGCCCCGGTCCGGTTCTGCACGTCCAGGTTCCCCGCAGTTCGACGAGGAGTTGCGTGATGGGTGTACGAGGCTGGGCCCGGGCGCGGGCACTGAGGGTCGCGGCGGTCGCCGCGGCGTTGGCACTGGCGGTGGGGGCCTGCTCGGGGGGCGAGGCGGGCCCGGCCGGGGACACCGGGGGAGAGCCCCAGCGGGGAGGCACGGTCGTGTTCTCCTGGAACTCCGACCCGCAGTCGCTGGATGCGATGCGCTGCGGCAACGCGGTCGCCTGGGGGGCCTGCCAGGCGATCTACGGCACGCTGCTGAACTACGACGCGGCGACCAACGAGTTCTCCCCGGGGATGGCCGAGTCCTTCGACTCGCCCGACGGGCAGACCTGGACGCTCAAGCTCCGCGAGGGCGTGACGTTCTCCGACGGCACCCCGTTCGACGCGGCGGCCGTGGTGTTCAACTGGGACCGCGCGAAGGACCCGGCGGGTCTGTCGCCGGGCGGGTCGATCGCCCGCGGGATGTCCTACGTGGCCACCGATCCGCGCACGGTGACGATCACCCTGCAGAAGCCGAACTGGCAGCTGCGGTGGTCGATGTACATCGAGCTCGCGTTCATCGGGTCGCCCCAGGCCATCCAGCAGAAGGGGCCGGACTTCGCCAACAGCCCGGTCGGCGCCGGGCCGTTCGTGTTCGGCAGCTGGTCGCGGGGCACCCGGCTGGAGCTGACCCGCAACAACGGCTACTGGGACCAGCCGCGGCCCTACCTGGACTCGTTGGTCTTCGCCCCGATCGGTGCGGACGACCAGCGGCTCAACGCGCTGCGCTCCGGGGACATCACCGTGATGTCCACGCTCACCGACGAGTACGCCCGCAAGGCCACGCAGGAGGGTTTCGTCGACCACACCATGCCCAGCTTCGGCGGGGTGGGAGTCCGGGTGAGCTGGAAGCAGGGGCCGCTGGCGGACCCGGACGTCCGGCTCGCGATCGCCAAGCTCATCGACGCGAAGCAGATCAACGACGCGCTCTACAACGGCGCGCCGTCGCCGGCGACG
>Ga0070671_100001050_pt1 | contig 20364 bp, 16 predicted proteins | sample KBSS73metaG_FD_65341 | JGI IMG/M metagenome (GOLD analysis project Ga0070671, IMG submission 65341) | Switchgrass rhizosphere microbial communities from Kellogg Biological Station, Michigan, USA - KBS S7-3 metaG | ecosystem: Host-associated > Plants > Roots > Rhizosphere > Soil ...
TCGCGGACGAACTTGATCAGATCGCCGGCAAACAGCGCGCTGAATATCCCGCCGGGCTTGGCGTCGTCGATCGCCTGCACCACGGCGCCGGCGTCGATCTTGCCGAGCGGCGGCGCCTGTTCGGTGACGAATTCGACGTCGGGCTGGCGCGCCTTCATCAGCTCCTTGAAGGCGGCAGCGGCCGACTGCCCGTACTCGAAATTCGGATAGACCAGCGCCCAGCGGTTCGTCTTGGCGGCGAGCGCGTCGGGCAGCAGCATCGCCACCTGCATGTAGGTCGAGGGCCGCAGGCGGAACGTGTAGCGGTTGCCGTTCTGCCAGGTGATCTTGTCGGTCAGCGGCTCGGCGGCGAGGAAGAACACCTTCTTCTTGCCGGCGAACTCGGTTACTGCGAGGCCGACATTGGAGAGGAACGTGCCGCAGAGAATGTTGACCCCCTCCCCGGTCGTCAGCTCCTCGGCGACGCGCACCGCGTCGCCGGGATTGGCGCCGTCGTCGCGCGACACGATTTCGAGCTTCTTGCCGAGCACGCCGCCGGCGCTGTTGATCTCGTCGATCGCCATCTCCCAGCCCTTCTTGTAGGGATCGAGAAACGCGGGCTGCGCCTTGTAGCTGTTGAGTTCGCCGATCTTGATCGTCTGCTGCGCGGCCGCAGGAAGCACCGCCGACAGGGCGAATGCACCGGCAAGGATGATGGCGCGAGCGCGCATGGCTTTCTCCTCTGCATCTTCCGCGGCTTGAGCGCCGTTCCCTATCACGCCGGTTCCCGGCGCGCAGCAACCATGGCGCCGCAGCTTCGGCTGCTAGCCGCGCCAGAGCGCGCCCAGGGCCGCGCCGGCAAGCGCGAGCCACGCGGCGATAAGAATGATGCCGCCGGTCGGCGCCGCCATGGCAAAGAGCCGATGCCCGGTGAAGGCGCGCAAAGCGAGGTCGCCGGAGAACAGGGTCGCGCCGAGAACCCAGCCGGCAAGCGCGGCAATCAGCAGCGGCCGCCACGCAACACCATGCTGCTGGAGGAGCGCGGCACCGCCGACCACGGCTGCCGCATGGAAAAGCAGCATGTAGCCCGCGCTGCCGCTCGTCGCGGCCGCGGCCGCTGCGTGCGCGCCGGCAGCGGCAAGGATGATGCCGCCCGCTCCCATCAGGCCGCCCAGCAGCAGAAAGATCGTTGCGGTCAAGAGTCGGGTATCCTTTCGCGGACAACGAACCGCCGCCTCATAACACTATTCGCGGCTCACTCCATTCGGCGAGTCAGCAGACCCCCACTCTATCTCTCCCCCTTTTAGGGGGAGAGAAGCGCGAACTGCGACCGTGGCGCTAGCCCGTCACCGCCTCATATTCATCGAACCTTCGCGATCTTCGAGTGCGCCATTCTTAAGAAAGTCGCGGCAGGTTATGCCCATGTCTGAGCAGCAGTGAATGCGAAGTCGAACTCTCCTTCCTCCCCCTGAAAGGGGGAGGATTAAGGCGGGGGTCGCGGGCCGCTCGCCTGGAGCGCGAAATTTTATTCGCGGCCGAGTCGTCCTTCGCGCGTGCACGCAAGAGCGGATCAGCCGGCAACGGATACGAACCTGCGCTCAGTCACAGGCGGCAAGCCGCCGACCGCGCGATGTTCGCGCAGCCTTTGCGCCGCGTGCGGATCGTGCGGCGGCAGGTAGACGGTCGGCCGCTGCGCGCAGAATTCGCGGATGCGCGCGAGCGTCGCAGTCGCCACGGCCTCGTCCGGGCTGACGCCGTCGACCGTGCCGTTGAGCATCGTCGATTCAAGATACGACGTGTCGCCCGCCAGCATGATCTCATGGTCGCCGTCACGCACGATGACCGAAAGGTGGTTCGGCGTATGGCCGGAAGTCGGCACGGCGACGACGTCGCCAGCGGCCGAAATCCGCGCGCTGGTGGCGAAAGGACCGTAGGCGGCCGGCTGCCAGGCCAGCGGTTCGGGCACAAACCAGTTCGGCCAGCGCTTGGACAGGTAGCCGAGCAAGCCCCCGGTGACACCGGAAGCGCGCGCGATCTCGCCGGCACTGGCGAGGATGCGGCTATGCGGGAAATGGGCGAGACCGCCGTCGTGGTCGATATGCATGTGGGTGAGCACCACGATCTTCACGTCACGCGCGTTGATGCCGAGGCGGCGCAGTTGCGGGCCGACCTCCTGCTCGGGCTCGATATCGAAGCGCACGGCAAATCGAAAATACGGATGCCAGCGCGGCAGCGATTTGAGATGCGCCGCCGAACCGGTATCGACCACGATCACGCCTTCTGGATGCTCGATCGCCCAGGCGTAGACCGGCGACCAGTCGGCCCATTCGGACGAGATCATCGGCTGCATCTGGCGCCACAGCCCATGGCCGCGGCCTTCGATCTGCGCCTGCTTGATGCGGACGCGGCCGGTTTCGATGGCATGAATGCGCATGATGGTCTCCTTATGCAGCGGAGCGCGAAGTTCAGTTCCGGCCGATGCGACCGAGATGGGTGTCGCCAAATCCGGTCGGATATTTGAGGCCGTAGCCAAGCGCGCGATCAAACCCGATATGGGCGATCCAGATCAGGCCGCCAGCCGCCGCGGCCGGCAAGGCGACGAAGGAACCCGCCAGCGTGAGCGCCAACGCCAACACATAGGTGTGCGCGAGATCGTAGGCGATGGCGCCGGCACGCGGCCCCGCGAGGTAGGCGAGCATCGCGAGGTCGGGCGCGAGGAATAAGAACGCGAAGGCCGGCCACGAGAATTTCGCCTGCGCATAGAACGCGACCGCCGCCGCGAATGCGGCGAAGCCTTCGAGCCGCAACACTGTGCGTACGCCGCCGGTCACTAAGCCTCGCGCCGGCGCCAATGGCGCGCATGGGTCAATGGGTGGGCTCGATGCCAGCACGGAAGGCCTCCGCTGCGCCGAACGCGTCGTGGAACACGCCGGCATCGCTGAGGTAGGCCCGGCTATCGGCAAACGAAATTGCATATTTCTGTCGGGCAGCTATACGGATATGTATGACTGTGCCACGCCAACCGAACTGGGATGAGCTGCGCACCTTTGTCGAGGTGGCGCGCGACGGCAGCCTTTCCGGCGCAGCGCGCCGGCTAGGGCTGAGCCAGCCGACGGTCGGACGTCACATCGACGCGCTGGAGGCGGTGCTGGGATCGGCGCTGTTCGCGCGCTCGCCCCGCGGCCTCACACCGACGCCAGCGGCGCTCGCCATGGCGCCGCACGCCGAGGCGATGGCGGCGGCAGCGGCGGCGTTGGCGCGGACCGCCTCGGGCGAGGCCGCGGCCGATCGCGGCGTCGTGCGGGTCACCGCGAGCCACGTCGTCGGCTGCGAAGTGCTGCCGCCGATCCTCGCCGTCTGCCGCGCCGAGCATCCGGGGATCGCGATCGAACTCGCGATCACCAATCGCAACGAAGACCTCGCACGACGCGACGCCGACGTCGCGGTGCGCATGGTGCGGCCGACGCAAAGCGGCCTCATCGCCCGGCGCATCGGCGTCTCGCGCATCAGGCTCTTCGCTCATCGCGACTACCTGGCGCGCTTCGGCGAGCCGCGTTCGCTCGCTGAGCTGAAAAATCACTGCCTGATCGGCTTCGACCGCGACAACTCCTCTTTCCGCGGCGCCGGCGAATTCGCCGAGCGATTGACGCGCGAGGATTTCGTCTTTCGTTGCGACAATGACCTCGCCCAGCTCGCAGCGCTGCGTGCCGGCGTCGGCATCTGCGGCTGTCAGGAGAATATCGCGCGGCGCACGCCCGATCTCGTCGCCGTCCTGCCGAACGCGATCCAGCACGCGCTCGAAGTCTGGCTCGTCATGCACGAGGATTCAAAGACGACGCGACGCGTGCGCCTGGTCTTCGACCGCCTCGCCGCAGGGCTCACCGACTTCGTCCGGGGACGCGCGGCTTAAGGGCTTAGCTACAGTCGTCATTCCGGGGCGCGGCCGAAGGCCGCGAGCCCGGAATCCATAATCACCGCTCGTGGTTATGGATTCCGGACAGCCTCGCTGCGCTCGGCTTCCGGAATGACGGTATGGGAGGCACGATCTCAGTCGGGGATGACCGCGGTCGCCTCGATCTCCACCTTGGCGTCGTCCTCGACCAGGGCCGTCACCTCGACCGCGGTCATGGCGGGATAGTGCCGGCCCATCAGCTCGCGATAGGCCTTGCCGATGTTCTTGTAGGCGGCGAGATACTCGCGCTTATCGGTCACGTACCAGGTCATGCGCACGATGTGCTCGGGCTTGCCGTCACTCGCCGCGAGCACCGCAATGATGTTCTTCAGGGCCTGACGGACCTGCTCGCTGAAATCGCTGCTCGTAATGCGACATTGCTCGTCCCAGCCGATCTGCCCGGCGATGAACACCAGCCGGCCGCGCGCGGCGATGCCGTTGGAAAAGCCGTTCGGCCGCGGCCAGTTCGGCGGTTGCAGTATCTGCATTCTCGGATTCCTTTCCTTACGGCCGATCCGTTTACCGGCCGACGCAGTTTGGTCATCGAATTCCTTGGCTCACCGGGCGGACGCCGCCGCTTGTGAAGCCTTGGCCTCGCGCAGCAGCTCGCGCGCGACGATCAGTTGCTGCACCTCGCTCGCGCCCTCGTAGATGCGCAGCGCCCGGATCTCACGATAAAGGCTTTCGACCGGCTGACCGCGCACGAGGCCCAATCCGCCCCAGAGCTGCACCGCTCCGTCGATGACTCGCTGCGCCTCTTCGGTCGCGGTCAATTTCGCCATCGCCGCCTCGCGCGTGACGGTCTTGCCCTGGTCGCGCAGCCAGGCGGCGCGGTAGGTGAGCAGCGCCGAAGCGTCGACCGCTGTCGCCATCTGCGCGAGCTTCGCCTGGGTGAGTTGAAAGTCGGCGAGCGTCTGCCTGAACATGCCGCGCGTGGTCGCGCGCTTGAGCGCCTCGTCGAGCGCGCGCCGGGCAAAGCCGAGCGCTGCCGCGGCAACGGACGTGCGGAAGACGTCGAGATTGCGCATCGCAATCTTGAAGCCCTCGCCGGCCACGCCGAGCAGTCGGGACTTCGGAATGCGGCAATCGGTGAATTTGAGCCGCGCCAGCGGGTGCGGCGCGATCACCTCGATGCGCTCGGCAATGGCGAATCCCGCCACGCCGGCGTCGACGATGAAAGCGGAAATGCCACGGCTGCCTTCGCCCTCACCGGTGCGGGCGAAGACGACATAAAAGTCGGCGATGCCGCCGTTGGAAATCCAGGTCTTCTCGCCGTTGAGCACATAAGCGTCCCCGTCTTCGCGGGCAGCGCAACGAAGCGCCGCCACGTCCGATCCGGCGTCCGGCTCGGAGAGGGCGAAGGCCGCAATCGCTTCGCCGGATGCGGCGCGCGGCAGGTAAGCGCGTTTCTGCTCCTCGGTGCCGTAGAGCGTGATCGCGCCGGAGCCCAAACCCTGCATGGCGAAGGCGAAATCGGCGAGACCGGAATGACGCGCCAGCGTCTCGCGGATGAGGCAGATGGCGCGCGTGTCGATCACCTCGGCGACGCCGCCATAGGCGGTGCCGCCGATCGCGTGGCGCGGCCAGCCGGCCGCCCCGAGCTTGGCGACCAGCGCGCGGCAGGCGGCGTCAACGTCGCTCTCGTGATGATCGCCGATATTGGCGCCCGCCCAGGCATCGAGCTCGCGCTCGAGCTCGCGGTGCCGATCCTCGAAGAACGGCCAATCGAGATAGCTCTTGTCGCTCATGACGATCAAAACGGCAGGCGCGGCTCAATCTGCAAAAAGCGCCCTGCCCGCTGGTCCCCTGCCTTCGATTTCAGTTGCCCTCGAAACGCGGCTTCTGCTTCGCCACGAAGGCATGATAGGCGCGACGAAAGTCCTGCGTCATCATGCACACCGCCTGCGCCTGCGCCTCGGCGTCGATCGATTCGTCGACGCCCATGGCCCACTCCTGGTGCAGCATCCGCTTGGTGACGCCGTGGGCGAACGACGGCCCATTGGCGAGTTCGGTCGCGAGCGTCATGGCTTCGCCGCGCAGCACCTCGGGCGCGCACAGCCGATTGTAGAATCCCCAGGCGTAGGCCTCCTCGGCGCTCATTGCCCGGCCGGTGTAGAGCAGGTCCGACGCGCGCCCCTGGCCGATGATGCGCGGCAGGATGCTGCACGCGCCCATGTCGCAGCCGGCGAGCCCGACGCGGGTGAAGAGGAACGCGACCTTGCTGCGGTTCGTGCCGACGCGCAGGTCGGAGGCCATCGCGATGATGGCGCCGGCGCCGGCGCAGATGCCGTCAATCGCCGAAATGATCGGCTGCGGGCAGGCGCGCATCGCCTTGACGACGTCGCCGGTCATCGTCGTGAAGGTGATGAGGCCCGGCATGTCGAGCTTGGTGAGCGGCCCGATGATCTCGTGCACGTCGCCGCCGGAGCAGAAATTGTCGCCGGCGCCTTGCACGACGATGCAGCTCACATCGGGGGCGGTCTTCAAGCGGCGGAACACGTCGCGAAGCTCGGCATAGGAATCGAAGGTCAGCGGATTCTTGCGCTCGGGACGGTTGAGCGTGACCGTCGCCACCTTGCCGGCGACTTCCCAGAGAAAATGCTTCGCCTGATAGCCGGCAAGTGGCGCGCGGTTGCCGGCGGCGAGCGCCGCGTCCATCTCACCGTCCATTGGCCTTCTCCTCCCCCCTGCCGTTCTGCGGCACGAGGCTCGGCCGTTGCAGCCCGAGCTTGAGCTTGGCGAGCAGCCGATACGTCTGTTCCTTTTCGATGGCGTTCAAGCCGGCGAACATGTCGACGACCCATTGCTCGTGCACCTCGGCCATCTTGGCGAACGCCCAGCGGCCGGCGGGCGTCAGCTTCACCGTGTAGGCGCGGCGGTCGGTCGGGTCGGAGACCCGCACCACCAGTCCTTCCTTCTCCAATTGGTCGGTGATGCCGGTGACGTTGCCGCCGGTCACCATCAGGCGCTGCGACAGCTCGTTCATCTTCAGCCCGGCGGGATTGCGCTCGAGCTGCGCCATCAGATCGAAGCGCGGCAAGGTGGTGTCGAACTTGCTGCGCAGCCGGCCGCGAATTTCGCCCTCGATCTTGTTGGTGCAGGCGAGCAGCCGCAGCCACAGCTTCAAGGCCTGATGATGCTGATCGTTGACCCGCGTCTCCAGATCGTTCTCTTCGAATGAGACCGCCCTGGCGCGAACCGCTTTGCGCGTTCTCACATCACCTCTCCCCCCGAGACCGAAATCGCCTGGCCGGTAATCGCTTCGCTTCCGGGCAGGCAAAGCCACAGCACCGCATTGGCCACTTCCTGCGGCTGCATCAGCCGGCCCTGCGGATTGCGCCGCACCAGCTCTGCCCGCGCCTCATCGGCGCTGCGGCCGGTCTTGGCGACGATGTTGGCGACCGTGGCGCCGACCATGTCGGTTTCGGTATAGGCCGGGCAGACGGCGTTCACGGTGATGTTCTTGCGCGCGAATTCGAGCGCGAGCGCCCGGGTCAACCCGATGACACCATGCTTGGCGGCGCAATAGGCGGCGATGTAGGGCGCGCCAGCGAGCCCGGCGATGCTGGCAACATTGACAATGCGCCCATATCCGCCTTGCAGCATGCCTGCGACCGCCGCCTGCGCGCACAGGAACGAGCCGGTCAAGTTCACGTCGAGCATGCGCCGCCACAGCGCCATGTCGGTCTTCTGGAACGGCGCGCTCGCGGCTTGGCCGGCGTTGTTGATCAGGATCGCCGGCGGGCCAAACTCCTGCGCGGCGCGCGCAAACGCCCGCTCGACGGACTCGGGCTCTGCCACGTCGACCTCAACGGCCTGCGCCTTCGTGCTGCGCCCCAACTTCTCGGCCTCGACCTCGAGTGCGTCGCGGTCGCGGCCCATGACCGTGACCCGCGCCCCGGCGCCGGCGAGCGCCTCGGCGACGGCCGCGCCGATACCGCGCCCGCCGCCGGTGACGACGGCGTGTCGACCCGCGAGGCTGTCAGCCATTGGCCTCGGGTCTTTCCTGCAATTGCGCGGCGCGCTCGATGTTGCGGTAGAGCTGATCGCGGCCGGCGAGATATTGCTGCGGCCACGGCATATCGCGGTAGCCGAGCTGTGCGGCCGCGTGCAGTGTCCAGTACGGGTCGGCGAGGTGCGGACGGGCGAGCGCGGCAAGGTCGGCACGGCCCGCGGCGATGATGCTGTTGACGTGGTCCGGCTCGAAAATCGCCCCGACCGCATCCGCAACGAGGTGGGCATAGCGACCATCGCGGTCGGGGAACGGCGTCTGGTACATGCGGCCGTAGACCGGCTGGGCGGCGCGCGTGGTCTGCCCGGAGGAGACGTCGATCATGTCGGCGCCGGCGTCCTTGAACAGCTCCGCGATCTCGACGGCGTCCTCCGGCGTGTTGCCGCCGGGTGCCCAATCGTGCGCGGAGATACGCACCGAGGTCGGCTTTTCCGCAGGCCAAACCGCGCGCATCGCCGCAAACACCTCCAAGGGATAGCGGCAGCGGTTGTGCAGCGAGCCGCCGTATTCGTCGGTGCGCCGATTGGTGAGCGGCGAGATGAAGGCGGAGAGCAGATAGCCATGGGCACAGTGCAGCTCCAGCCAATCGAAGCCGCACTCGTTCGCCCACGCCGCCGCGCGCACGAAATCGGCTTTCACCCGCTCGAGGTCGTCCCGCGTCATCGCCCGCGGCACCTGGTTGCGCGGACCGTAAGGGATGCTTGACGGCGCAATGAGCGGCCAATTGCCCGAGGGCAATGGCTCGTCCGCTTCCTGCCAGCCCAACTGCGTCGAGCCCTTGGGCCCCGCGTGACCCAACTGAATACCGATCGCCGACGCGCTGCGGGTGTGCACGTAGTCGACGATGCGCGTCCACGCCGCCTTATGCGCTTCCTTGTAGAGGCCGGCGCAGCCGGGCGAGATGCGCGCGTCAGCGGAAACGCAGGTCATCTCCGTGAAGACGAGGCCCGCGCCGCCATGGGCACGGCTGCCGATGTGTACGAGGTAATAGTCGTCGGGCGTGCCGTCGGCGCATGAGTATTGCGCCATCGGCGACACCACCACGCGGTTCGACAGAGTGAGGCCGCGCATGCGGAACGGCGTGAACATGGGCGCGACGGCCCTGCCGTTGATTCCGCTCTTCTGCGCCATCCAGATCTCGACGCCCTCCACGTACTTCTTGTCGCGCAGGCGCAAATTCTCATGCGAGATACGTTGCGAGCGCGTGAGCAGGCTGTAGGCGAACTGCTCTGCCTCGAAATGGGTGTAGCGCTTGACGTTCTCGAACCAGTGCGTGGAGTTGCGCGCCGCGTTCTGGATCTTGAGCACCTCGACCGAGCGCGTTTGCTCATAGACCTTGAGCACGTCCAGCAGGCCGTCTTTCGCCTTGGTGTCGGCGGCTTGCAGACAATTGGCGAGTTCGATCGCGTCTTCGAGAGCGAGCTTGGTGCCGGAGCCGATTGAGAAATGCGCGGTGTGGGCGGCGTCGCCCATCAGCACCACCGGGGCGCGCCCATTGTGGTGCACCCAGGTCTTGCACACGACGCGTGGAAACTTGATCCATTGCGCCGAACCGCGCAGGTGAGTGGCGTTCGACATCAGCGCGTGGCCGTCGAGGTATTTGGCGAACAGGTTTTCGCAGAAGGCGATCGCTTCCTCGGTGCTCATCCGGTCGAGGCCGGATTTCAGCCAGACGTCTTCGGGAGTCTCGATGATGAAGGTCGAGGTGTCGCGATCGAACTTGTATGCGTGCGCCTGGAACCAGCCGTGATTGGTCTCCTCGAAAGCGAAGGTGAAGGCGTCGAACAGCTTGTGCGTTCCGAGCCAGACGAAGCGGCACTTGCCGACCTCGATTTCGGGCGCGAAGGCGTCGGAGTATTTGTTGCGGATGAAGCTGTTGATGCCGTCGGAGGCGACGATCAGATCGGTGTCGAATATTTCGTCGTTGCGCACGTCCTTCTCGAACACGAGCTTGACGCCCAACGCTTCGCAGCGCGCCTGCAGGATGTTGAGCAGGCGCTTGCGGCCGATGCCGGAAAAACCATGGCCGCCCGACGTGATGGTGCGGCCCTTGAAATGTACGTCGATGTCGTCCCAGCGGTTGAACGAGCCGGTGATCTGCTCGTAGGTCTCCGCGTCCGCGGTGCGCAGATTGCCCAACGTCTGGTCGGAGAACACGACACCCCAGCCGAAAGTATCGTAGGGCCGGTTCCGCTCCAGCACGCTGATGTCGTAGGCCGGATTGCGCTTCTTCATGAGCAGGGCGAAATAGAGCCCCGCCGGCCCGCCACCGATGCAGGTTATTCGCATGCGCCTCGTCCCGTGCCGCCCAGGTCGCCCCCACTACATTGGGACAAATAGTTTAGGTGTCAAGTATCTTGACGCGGTTCCGGCGGCTTGATCACACAATCGTTGCGGTTGCATCGGGCGGTTACGGGCCGGCAAGGGCTTTGGCCAGCATGAAGCCCGACCCCGCCCCGGTACCGGCGCCCGGCCAGGTCGAGGCGCCGATCATGTAGAGGCGCGGAACCGCGCTGCGGTACCTGGAGAAGCCAAACGCAGGCCGGAACAGGAAATTCTGATCGAGATGATGGCTGCCGGTGAGGCTGTCGCCGCCGACGAGGTTGGGATTGTCGCGCTCGAGGTCTTCGGGGGAGAGCACGGTACGGGCCAGGATCTTGGCGCGGAGTCCGGGAGCGTAACGTTCGATGAGATCGACGACGCGGTCGGCATAAGGCTCCTTGGCGGAACTCCAATCGGTAGCGGCGATGCGGCCTAAGGCATCGCCGGCAATACGCGCCGGCAACACCCGCACCTGCACCCATAACACGTGCTTTCCCGACGGCGCCCGGCCGGGATCGATCGCGGTCGGCTGGCCGACGACGAGCACGGGCTCGGCCGGCAGCATGCCGGCGAGCGCTTCGGTGTAGGTCCTCGCCATCACTGCAAACGACGGGGCGAGGTGCACATAGGCAAAGGATTTGAGCGCAGACCCGGCGGTCCAGTCCGGCAGATCGGAGAGCGCGAAATGGACCATCATCGTGCCGGGGCCCGGGCGCAGCCGCGCCATCGTAACTTGCGCCGGAGGCGGCGGCGCCAGCAGGCGCACGAGCACGCGCGGGTTGAGGTTGGCAATCACGGCGCGGCTCGCCTCGATGCGCTCGCCGCCTTGGAGTTCGACCGCAGTCGCGCCGCCGCTATCAGTGACGATGCGGGCAGCCTCCGCGCCCAGCCGAACCTCGCCGCCCGCGGCTTCGAGCGCGCGCACCATGCTGGTGATGATGGTGTCGGCGCCGTTCCTGCCGATGACCATGCCGAACTTCTGGTTGGCCATGGATTCGAGGTAGGGGAACAGCGCCCCGCCGGCGACGTCAGGGGCAAAATCGAGGTGCATGCCCCAGGCGGCCATCATCACCTTGAGCTTCTCGCTGGAAAAGTTTTCGTCGAGCCAGTTGCGCGGCGAGGCGAGAACGAGCCGCGCCAGCCGGGCCAGCAACGCGCTGCCGCCGGCGCGCCAGGCGCCAAAGCTTGCGCGCAGCGCCGCCATCGACGGCATCGGAGAAGCGAGCAGCGCAAAGATATGCGGCGCGTCGCCGTCGAATGCGGCCACCATCTCCCGCCAGCGCTGCGCATCACCTGGATTTAGCACGGCGATGCGGCCCGCCGTCGCCTCGAGGTCGCTTTCGACACCGAGCCAGGCGCCGTCAGGAAACGCCGTAGCAAAGCTTCGCGCGGCTGCAACGAATTCAACACCAGCCTTGACCAACGCGTCCTTATGCGCAGCAAAGAACGGCGAGCCGGCGAACAGGCTGAGATTCATTGCGTAGAGGTCGTGGCGAAAGCCCGGCAGCGTGATCTCCGCGGTCTTGACCGCGCCGCCGGCGACCGGGGCGCGTTCGATGACCGCAACCTTCCAGCCCTTGGCGGAGAGATGCACGGCAGCCGCAAGTCCGTTGACCCCCGCGCCGATGACCACCGCGTCGTACCGCATGCGCGTACTGTCGCCCCACACCGGCCGATACTTCAAGCCTAAATAAATTCGATCGGCCGAGGCGCCCGCGATGTTCCCCCTGCTTGCCTTTTCCGCTACTAATTCCGCTCGATCTCCACAGCGGACCAAGAACGCCGCGACCAGCGAGGATGAGTGATATGGACGGCACGCAGCTTCTCGGACAACTTGCGTCGGCGCTTGCTTCCGGTGCCGTCGAGGTGGTGGACCTTTCCGCGCCGCTCGGTCCCGAAACCCCGTTGATCAAGCTGCCGCCGGAGATCGGCAAGAACACCCCGCCGGTCGAGATCCATGCGATCTCGCACTACGACAAGGATGGGCCGTTCTGGGCGTGGAATTGGCTCAAGCTCGGCGAGCATTCCGGCACGCATTTCGACGCGCCGGTGCACTGGATCAGCGGCAAGGACCATCCGAACAACACAACCGACACGATTCCGGTGAAAAATTTCGTCGGACCGGCCTGCGTCATCGATTGCTCCGCGGAAGCCACCAAGAACAACGACTTTCTGCTTACGGTCGACGGGGTGAAGGGATGGGAGAAGACGCACGGCGACATCGGCGCCGGCTCATGGGTGCTGATGCGCACCGACTGGTACAAGCGCAACAGCAGCGAAGCCAAATTCCTCAATGTCGATGACAAGGGCCCGCATTCGCCCGGCCCGACGGCGGAGACGATCCACTATCTGATCAGCAAGGGCGTGATGGGCTGGGGCTCGGAAACCGTTGGCACCGACGCCGGCTCCGCCGGCGGCATGAATCCGCCCTTCCCGGCGCACACCTTCATGCATCAGGCCAACCGCTACGGCCTCGCCAGCCTGTGCAACCTCGACCGGCTGCCGGCCAAGGGCGCGATCCTGATCGCCGCGCCGCTCAAGATCGTCAAAGGCACCGGCAGTCCCTTGCGGGTGCTGGCGCTCGTGCCGCGGCACTAAAGCTCCGCCTGCGCCATGGCGGGCGCCGACTACATCATCGTCGGAAGCGGGATCAACGCGCTCGTCGCCGCCGCGCTGCTTGGGCGCAAGGGCCGCAAGGTCCTTGTGCTCGAACGAAACGACCGCATCGGCGGCTGCATCCGCACCGAGGAGATCACCGCGCCGGGCTTTGTCCACGATGTCATGGCAACGACGTTCGTCCTGTTCCTGACCTCGCCCGCCTATCCGGAGATCGGCCCTGAGCTGGAGAAGCGCGGGCTCGCCTTCGCGCACACCGCGACACCGACGGCGGTGTTGTTGCCGGACGGGCGGCACGCCATCCTGTCCATGCACCGCAACGCGAATGTCGCCGCCTTCGACAAGCTCGCCGCCGGCGACGGCGCGCGCTTCGCCGCCGATATCGACCGCGTCGGCGCCGACGCGCCGTTTCTCTTCGCGTTGTTGGGCGGCTCGCTCTGGTCCAACGCCACCCTCAAGATCGTCGCGCGCGAGGCCTGGCGGCGCGGCTTTCGCGGGCTTGCAACCTTTTTCGGCGAGGCGCTGGGGACCGCCCGCGGCTGGCTCGAGACGCGTTATCGCTCCGAGTTGATCCACGCCCTATTCGCCCCCTGGGTGCTGCATACCGGGCTCGGACCTGAAAGCGCTTATTCGGGCGAGATGGCGAAGGTGATCGCGTTCGCGCTCGAAGCCGCGGGTGCGCCGATCGTCAAGGGCGGCGCGACCCAGGCGCTCGCCGCTTTCGAACGCCTGATCCGCGACCAGGGCGGCGAAATTATTCTCGGCGCCGATGCCGAGCGTGTGCTCTTCGATGACAGGGGCGCCGCCCGCGGCGTGCGGCTCGCCGACGGCCGCGCGTTCGAGGCGACGGCCGGCGTCATCTGCTCGGTCACGCCCAACCAGCTTTACGGGCGGCTGCTCGCCGACGCGAAGCTGCCGGCCGACGTCACCGACGCCGTGGCGCAGTATCGCTACGGCAAAGGCAACATGCAGATCCACTACGCGCTGCGCACGCCGCCCAGATGGAAGGCGCAGGCGCTCGACGCCGTCGCGCTCATCCATCTCACGCCCGGCCTCGACGGCGTCTCCAAGGCGGCGAACGAGGCGGAGCGCGGCATGTTGCCGGCGGTGCCGACCATCTGCCTCGGCCAGCCCGCCGCGCTCGATCCGAGCCGCTGTCCCGAAGGCCGCTCGATCCTGTGGCTGCAGCTCCCGGAAACGCCGCGTTTCATCAAGGGCGATGCGGCCGGCGAGATCGCGCCGCCCGCGGACGGACATTGGACGGAGGCGGTGCGCGAGAAATATGCCGACCGCGTCGAGGCGATCGTGGCGTCGCACATCGAGAATTTCCACAACAGCGTCATCGCCCGCAAAGTGTATTCGCCCGCCGACCTCGAAGCGCTCAACGTCAATCTCGTCGGCGGCGATCCCTATGGTGGCTTCTGCGGCATCGACCAGTTCTTCCTCTGGCGTCCGTTCCGCAATTCCATCAACCACCGCACGCCGGTAGCGCGCCTCCACCATATCGGCGCCTCGACCCATCCGGGCCCAGGGCTCGGCGGCGGCTCGGGATTTCTGGTGGCGAAGGCGCTGGCGTGAAAATGTGATCTTGCTGCAACGCTGGCGGGAGAAAGCGCCAACGTGCCACTTTTGACTCGCGGGCGGAGTGAAAACCTGCCAGCATGCAACCGTCGCTGTCGTTCGCTGCCACTAGGTATGATCGTGACGCGTTCGTTGCTTGGCCGGGTCATCCTTTGCGCGCTGCTCATCATTGCGCCTTTGAGCCGCGCCGGCGCAGCGGACCTGTTGCTCAAGGCACCACTTCCGGCACCGCCGAGCTTTAGGTGGACCGGCTGCTATCTCGGCCTCGAGAATGGCGGCGGATCGGGTGCAGCCCATGTAAACGCCGCGGCGTCGGCAAGACCGGCAGTCGCCGGCCGTCCGATCACCAACGGCTTTGATGTGGGCGGTGCGCTGGTGGGCGGCACCGTCGGCTGCAACTATCAGATCAACAATGTCGTCTTGGGAGTTGAGGACGATATCGCCTGGATCAACGGCCGCGGCAGCGCACACGATATTCCGCCCTTCAACGTCCGAGCAACAAATTCGATCAAACAAGATTGGCTGGACACGTTACGCGGCCGCGTAGGTTTGGCGTGGGGCCGATTTCTCCTTTACGGTACGGGTGGTGCCGCTTTTACCAACGTCGGACTAAGTGTCTGCAGTCCGCTGTTGTGCGTCTCGGACTCGCAGATCCGGATCGGATGGACTGCCGGTCTTGGCGCCGAATGGGCGGTTTGGGCCGATCCCGCAAGGACCCTAACATTGAAGATTGAATACCTGCATGCCGATTTCGGCAGCGGGCTCTTCATCAACCCGCCTGTGGCCAATGTCGTCAGCCGCAATGTGAGCCTCACCGAGGATTTCGTCCGCGCCGGTGTAAATTGGAAGTTTGCCGAAGCGAATGGTGCGATCCCGAACATGCCATTCGGGATATTTCCTCCCCTGCCGCCGGTGTCGGCCTGGAGTTGGACCGGCTGCTATATCGGTGCCAACCTCGGCGGAGCGTGGGACAAGATTTCCGATATCAGAACCGGGAAGCTCGGGCGCTCGTTTGCGCCTCAGGATTATGGCAGTGACAAGGGACGCGCTTTTGTTACTGGCGATCAGGCCGGATGCGACTATCAGCGAGGCAAGTGGGTAGTCGGCGTTGAAGGACAATACGATTGGGGCAAGATCAACAGCTCCCACGTGATTCCGCCGTTTCCGGCGTTCAGCTACAACACGACACTGAGTAACTTCGCCACTTTGACCGGTCGCGCTGGTTATGCAGTGCTGCCGCAAGCGCTTTTCTATGGCAAAGCCGGCAGCGCGTGGACGCGCGACAACTTGACCGTCACCAATCCGGCGGGGTCATACCTGTCCGAATTCGCCAACGTGAATTTCACCGGCTGGACGGTCGGCAGCGGACTAGAATGGCTTGTCCTGCCCGCGGTGTCGCTATTCGCCGAGTACGACTATATCGACTTCCACTCAAAGTCGGTGGCTTTCACGGCGGGGCCTCGCACAATCGGGGTGCCGGACGTCATCACTCACAGCCAGAAAAATGTCGAAACTTTCTTGGTCGGCGCCAATGTCCGTTGCTGCGATCGCGCGGTGCGATGACGCGCTGGACGCGTGATCACTTACGCGACTGACGCTCCGCTACCACGAGGGATCGTAGTACCCAGGCGGAGGCGGATGAGGATAGGGCCCCGGTCGCGGTCCCCCTACCCGATTGCCCTTGGCGGCCATGCACTGGATGTGGACGCTATCGTATCTCGTCTGCAGCGAGCCGCCGGCGGCGTACCCGCAGAAATCAGAAGGGCACTTGGAAAGCCGCCAGTACGGCCGGCAGAGGCCGCGCTACAGGCGGAACCTCCTGATAGAGTTCCCAGCCCCCGCCAAGCGCCTTGTACAAGGAAATGTAGGCGACGACGACGGCAAGGCGGGCGATCGCATATTGCTCTTCAAGCTCATATTTCTGCCGCGCGGCGTCCAGCACGTTCAAGAAATCCGTTATCCCGTGTTCATAGCGCTCGGTGTGAAAATCCAAAGCGCGTCGGCTCGCTTCCACGGCCTTGCTGAGATGCTCGGCGGCTTCAAGCTCCGACCGGTATCGCACGAGGGACGTGTTCACCTCTTCTACAGCAGCGATGACCGTCTTGCGGTAGTCGGCAAAAAGTTCTCCCGACCGATATTCAGCTTGTTTGACCGCGGCGTCCAATTGACCAAAGTCCAGCAACGGCCAATACACGCCGGGTCCCACCGACCAGATAAGACCGTGCACAGGCGGATGCGCGCCCGGAGTTTCGCGGCCGCCCTGAGCGCCCAGGCCGGCAGTTATGCTTACGCGTGGAAACAGATCGGCGGCTGCAACGCCGATGCGGGCAGTCGCAGCGGCCAACTCCATCTCGGCAAGGCGGATGTCCGGACGGCGACGGAGCAGGTCGATCGGCTGTCCCGGCCGCACGCGGTGCGGCGTATCCGGCAAGGCGCCGGGCTTTTTCAGCTCCGCGCTCACGTCTCCGGAGTAGGTGCCGAGCAGCAGCGCGATGCGGCTTACAGCTTCGAAGATGGCGGAATTCAACGGCGGAACGGCCGCATTGAGCGCCTCCAGTTCCCGTTCCGCCAGCAGGGTGTCGCCTTCGGCGGCAAGACCCTGCTGGAACCTTGAGCGGGTCAGTTTCACGTGATCTTCGGCCCGTCCAATGTTCTCCTTGAGCAAGACCACGCGGAGCTGCAATCCGCGCAACACGGCGTAATTGCGCGCGACCTCGGCGACGACCCTGATGACCGCTGCGCTTCTGGCTTCAAACGCGGATTGGATTTCGTAGCGCCCGGCCTCTAGCGCGCGACGATACTTGCCAAACAGATCAAGCTCCCAGCCCGCGTCGAAGCCTACGACGCCTGTGACCTCCTGAAAGCCCGTCGTATTGACGCCAGCGTCGAGCGTCGGCGGGATGCGCGGCGATTTTACGGAATCAGTGCCCGAGCCCTTGGCTACGCTGCCGCCAGCGCCCAGACGCGGAAGTGCTAACCCAAATACCGCCGCCTCACGCTCTCTGGCCTGCTGGACGCGATCGAGAGCCGCCTCGATTTCGGGGTTCGCCGCAACTGCACGCTCAACAAGGGCATTGAGTTTCGCATCGTGCAGCGTCTTCCACCAACTGCCGATGCGTCGTGCATCGTAGGCATCAACGCCGGCCTTGCTCGGTCGCGCAGGCGCGAGGAATGCGAACGCCGCCGGCACCCTCATTTCCGGATCGACGAAATCCGGACCAACCGCGCATGCCGCTACGCTGGCGGCCAGGCTGATCGCCGCGATCGCTCGGTACGCTGACATAAGACGATAGACTCCCCACAAGCCGCGGCCCCGATTGGCCGCGACTTCCTCGCCTAGCCCCGATCTAGACTTCTACCCCGACCACCACCGTCTATTTCGCCTTCTGGCCGTCCTCCGCGACTTGACGCACGGTTACCTTGTCGCCTTCGACAATCCGGTTGTTGATGTTCACGGCCACCCGGTCACCTTCCTTCAGACCGGAGCCGATCTCGACAAATTTTCCGTCGTCCCGGGCAATGCGTACGTCGCGGAATTTCACGGTTTCATCTTCCGCGATCAGGGCGACCTGCAGGCCGCTGCCGCGGAAAATCAACGCTCCCGCGGGCACCTGAATCGAGGGCTTGCTCGGCAGGTCGAAGGCGACCTGAACGTACACACCCGGCACCAGGGCGCGATCGTCGTTGGGCAAATCGATCTCGACCCGAAGCGTCCGCGCGCGCGGGTCTTCCGATTCGCTCGTCCTGGTTATTGCTCCCTCGAAAACGCGACCCGGAAGCTCCGCGGCCTGGATATGCGCCATCGCCCGACACTCAGATCGACCCGGGCACTTTGCGGAATGTTGGCAAAGACCCGGATGCGGTCGAACTGGGCGATGCCGAACAGCGGCGTGGTATTGGTGCTGCCGGCGGTGACGAGATCGCCGATATCGATGCGCCGCTCCGTGATCACGCCGTCATAGGGAGCGCTGACCTCCTTGAACCGGGTCAAATATCGCAGCCGGTCGACATTGGCCCGATCGAGGTTGACGCGGGCAAGGGCCGCATTGAGCTGCGCCACACTGCTTTCGTAGTGGCTTTTCTTGTCCTCGCGCTCCTGCTCGGAAACTGTTCCTTTGGGAGATGTTTGCCAGCGAACGTATGTTGTCTTGGCAAAATCCGCGTCCGACTCCTTGACCTTGGCCTCGGCTTCCGACGCGGTCAGTTGGGCCTGCGCAGCGTCGAGCTGGGCGTCGAGATCCGGCGTATCGATCATCGCCATGATCTGATCTTTTTTTACGCTGTCTCCGATATCAACGAGCCACTGCGCCACATACCCTGTTACACGCGCATAGATCGTCGAGCTGTACCAGCCCCGCGTTTCTCCCGGCAGGATCAATGTTTGTTTGGAGGGGCGCTGTTGCACTCTGACGGTTTGCACGGGGAGCGGCTGCTGCACACGCAATGCGGCTTCTTCGCGAAGACTGCCTTCCTGCTGGCGCCTGAAGTGATTTGCAGCGAAGAAGCCAATCAAAAGCGCGATTGCGAGCAGCCCGACAAAGATGCGTAATTTCTTTCCGGTCTTCGGCGAATACTCCGTTGAAACCGGTACATGCCCGTGTTCATCCGCTTTCGCCACTGCGCCGTTGTGGCTCTCGGGAGCCGCGTCCAATGCTTGTGCGTCCTCGTCGAATGCGTCGAAGGCCGCCTCGGTAGCAGCGACGGGCACTCTCGTGCGGCGCTCCTTAGGCTGTTGCACGGGACTCGCTCCCATTCTTTGACTTTCGGCGCCGCCGCAACAGGGCGTAGAGGACGGGCACCAGGATCAACGTCGCGCCCGTCGCCAACAGCAGGCCGCCAATGACCGCCCGTGCCAGCGGTGCGTTCTGTTCGCCGCCTTCGCCGACGCCCAGCGCCATCGGGATCATCCCGAGGATCATGGCGCCCGCGGTCATGAGAACCGGACGCAGGCGCGTGTAGCCTGCCTCGATGGCAGCGGTTCGCGCATCGATCCCGCGCATTGTGCGTTGATTGGCGAAGGTGACGACCAGGATGCTGTTGGCGGTCGTCAGTCCGATGCACATCAGCGTCCCCATCAGCGCCGGCACGCTGATGTGCGTCTGCGACAGAAACAGCATCCACACCGCTCCGCCGAGCGCAAAGGGAACGGCCGAGAGAACAATCAGGGGATCGATCCAACTCTGAAAGTTGATCACCAGAAGGAGAAATACCAGGACGACGGCCAGCGCCATTCCGGAAAACAACCCCGAGTAACTCTCCTTCATGGTCTCTATTTGACCACTGAGCGTTATTGTTACTCCCTTGGGCGCCTTTTCCCGGACCGCATCAACAACCCTGCCGATTTCCGTGGCAGCGGAATACAAATCGCGGCCTTCCACATCGGCGTGCACGTCGAAAACCGGTCTGATGTTGAGCTGCGACACGACCATCGGCACCTTGGTCCGACTGAAGCTCGCAACGCTCATGAGCATCTGCGGGGATGAGTTTTGCTGCGCCGTGACCGGAAGCGTCCAGAGATCCTGAGTCGAATCGATCCGGTATGTCGGGGTCTGCACTACGAGCGGGTAGCTGACGCTTTTCTTGCGATCCAGCCAGAAATTCGGCGACAGCTGCAGGCTGTTGTTCAGCGACGTTACGAGGTTTCCCGCGAGATGCTGCTGGCCGAGACCAAGCTCGAGCGCTCGCATGCGGTCCACATCAATGGCGAGCGCCGGCCCATCCGGCACCTGGTAGACGTGCGAATCGACGATCCCCGGTATGCCATTGAGGTCCTGCGCGAGCTTGGCTGAGATGGCGTAGGCCGCTTCGTCGTCGTAGCTGGAAATGCGGATGTCGATCGGCGCCGCGCGGCCGAAGTTGAGAACCTGATTGACGATATCAGCCGGCAGAAACGAGAAGTAGA
>Ga0070671_100001055_pt1 | contig 20319 bp, 21 predicted proteins | sample KBSS73metaG_FD_65341 | JGI IMG/M metagenome (GOLD analysis project Ga0070671, IMG submission 65341) | Switchgrass rhizosphere microbial communities from Kellogg Biological Station, Michigan, USA - KBS S7-3 metaG | ecosystem: Host-associated > Plants > Roots > Rhizosphere > Soil ...
GAGACTGCTCAGACCGTCTCGGGTCATTGCCCGAGTGTCGCAGAAGATTACGTGCAGCAGTTCGGATCGAGCACTGTGCACAGCGCGGTGAGCGCGTCGGGGCGAGCACGGTGAAAGACATTCATGCCTCGACGCTCGGATTCGACGAGGCCGGCACGGCGCAGCTGACCGAGGTGATGGCTCACCGTCGACTCGCTCAATAGCAGCACCGCCGCCAGATCCCCACTCGTCTCTTCGCCTGCCGAGGAGCCGAACAGGCACGACATGATTTTGACCCGCATCGGGTCGGCTAGCGCCTTGAGGCGCAGCGCCACCTCCAGGGCGGCATCGTCGCTCATGGGTCCGGCGGCGACGGGTGCGCAGCAGACCGGGGCGGACATGTCGACCGTCGGCAACGTCTTGGGCATGAGTCCATGGTGCCAGGCTTGTTGACATATATCAAAAAGGTTTGCATGATGAGGACGGCGCCATTTCGATATATGTCTCACAACCCAGGAAGGGTGTCATCATGCCCCGTGTTCAGCTCGCACTCAACGTCGACGACCTCGACCAAGCGATCACGTTCTACTCAAAGCTGTTCAACACCGAACCCGCGAAGCGCAAGGACGGCTACGCCAACTTCGCCATTGCCGAGCCGCCGCTGAAATTGGTGCTGCTTCAGAACCCCGGTCAGGGCGGCACCATCAACCACCTCGGCGTTGAGGTGGAGTCCAGCGACAAGGTGCACACCGAGATTGCTCGCCTGGCGGGTGAGGGCCTGTTCACCGAGGAGGAAATGGGCACCACCTGTTGCTTCGCCAAACAAGACAAGGTCTGGGTCACCGGACCTGCGGGCGAGAAGTGGGAGGTCTACACCGTCTTGGCCGATTCGGAAACGTTCGGCTCGAGCCCGCAGCACGACGACGCTGACGCCGAGGGTGGTCGCTGCTGCGGCACGGCCGTGCCCGAAGGCGAACCCGCCAACGCTTCGGCATCCTGCTGCTGACGCCGGTGAACAACAGGACCGGCGCGGACCACCCCGTTGGCCGACGGCTGCTGGCCGAGTTTGTCGGCACCGGGCTTCTCGTCACAGTGGTAGTTGGTTCCGGCATCGCCGCGGCTCAGCTGTCGCCTGACGATGTGGGGCTGCAGTTGCTCGAGAATTCGATCGCCACCGCGTTCGGTCTCGCCGTGCTGATCCTGTTGTTCGGACCGGTCTCCGGTGCTCATTTCAACCCTGTCGTCTCGGCCGCCGACTGGCTGTTGGGTCGGCGTGCCGGCACGGGCATGACCGGTGGACATGTGTTGGCCTACAGCCTTGCTCAGGTTTCCGGAGGTGTCTTGGGCGCGCTGTTGGCCAACCTGATGTTCGACCGCCGAGTGTGGGAGATTTCGACGAAAGACCGCGTCACGGCAGGCCATCTCGTCGGCGAAGTCGTGGCCACTGCAGGCCTCGTCGCGGTGATCTTCGCTCTCGCACGCACAGGTCGGGCAGGTCTGTCGGCGGCAGCCGTTGGCGCGTATATCGGTGCCGCATATTGGTTTACCAGCTCCACATCATTCGCCAACCCGGCCGTCACGATCGGTCGCATCTTCTCCGACACATTTGCCGGGATAGCGCCCACTTCGGCGCCCGGGTTCATCGCTGCGCAGATCGTCGGCGCGGTCATCGGACTTGCCCTGGTGGTTGTGCTGTACCCGGATGTCCGGCTTCGCGCCGACGAAGTCGTTGTGCCCCATGGAACTTCAACGCCCACCGACGATTCGGAGAGACGATGACGAAGCCGACTGTGTTGTTTCTCTGCACACACAATGCCGGTCGTTCGCAGATGGCCCTCGGTTATTTCACGCGGCTCGCCGGTGATAGGGCGGTCGCCTACTCCGGCGGCTCTGAACCCGCGGATCAGGTCAACCCGGCGGCGGTCGAAGCGATGGCGGAGGTCGGCATCGACATCACCGGTCAGCAGCCCAAGCGGTGGACTCAGGAGATGGTCGAGCAGGCGGATGTCGTCGTATCGATGGGCTGCGGTGACGCCTGCCCAGTCATCCCGGGCCGTCGATACGACGATTGGGTCCTGCCCGACCCGGCAGGCAAGCCGGTCAACGAAGTACGGCCTGTCCGCGACGAGATCGAGCGCCGAGTTCGCCAACTTCTGACCGAGCTCCTCCTTTGACTCGTTTAGTCTTCGCTGCTCGGCGGTATTCAAGGGTCGATGAACGTGGCGACCAAAGCCATCGACAGGCTGGTGAATCCACCGCGAATGTCGGATCCGGACCGTCTGCGCGCCGCCGTTTCCGGCAAGACGGTGCTGGTAACGGGTGCCTCGCACGGGTTGGGTAACGCCACCGCGATCAAACTCGCCGCAGCAGGCGCGGCGGTGTTGGCCGTCGCGCGGTCGGCGGATGAACTCAATGCCATGGCAGCCTCCGCCAGCGGTCGCGGCGAGCGTGTGATCGCCCTGCCGGCAGACCTCACCAGCGACGGCGACGTCTCCGCATTGGCGGATCGAATACTTCAGGCGCATGGTCCGCCGGACATCGTGGTCAGCAACGCGGGCAAGTCGATCAGGCGACCACTGGACCAGCAGTACGGCCGACTTCATGACTTCGATCGGACCATCGGGGTCAACTACCTCGGCCCAATTCACTTGCTGCTGGGGCTGCTGCCCGCGATGCGCGAGCGCGGCAGCGGCCACATCGTGAACATCTCCAGCGTCGGCGTGCGCGTGCCACCTGGTCCGCGGTGGGGCGCATACCAAGCCTCGAAGGGCGCATTCGACATGTGGCTGCGCAGCGTTGCTCCTGAGCTGCACGCCGACGGCGTGGATGTCACGTCGATCTACATGGCATTGATCCACACCCGGATGGTCGAGCCGACGAAGAGCCTGCGAAACGTGCCGGGTCTGTCTCCCGATCAGGCCGCCGACATCGTGGCGAGGGCGATCATCAAGCGGCCGAGGACGATTGCGCCGTGGTGGGTGTGGCCGGCGGAGCTGACGACGGTGTTCCTTCGCGCACCCGTGGAGCGGGCCACGCAAGTCTGGTACCGGCACACCCGAGAATCGGACGAACAATGACCGACCACGTGCTGACGACGGCCGGTCGGGCGCTGCTGCGTTCTCGATTGCTGACACCGCCGGGGCCAAGCGGGCTACTCGGCGTCGTTCGCGAGGCTGCTCGCGGGGGGACGAATCCGTTCACTCTCCTGGCCGTCTCGGCATCGCGATGGCCTTCGCGCGCTGCGTTGGTCGACGAGGACGGTGCGATCAGCTATCGCGAATTGCAGTCGCGTGCTGAGTCATTGGCCGTCGAACTGCGCGCCCGGGGTGTAGAGGCCGGGCAGGCGGTCGGCATCTTGTGTCGCAATGGACGCGGCTTTGTGACGGCCGTCTTCGCTGCGGCTTTGGTCGGCGCCGACGTGGTACTGCTCAACACCGACTTTCGCACCGAAGCCCTGGCCTCGTCGCTGCAGACGCATCACGTCACGACGGTCGTGTGCGACGGCGAGTTCGCCGAGAATGCCAGGGCGGCAGGGGCGCATACCGTCGTCGACCCTGCGGAAGCCGCAGCGCATCGGACCGGCTCGCGGCCGAAGGTGGCTGCGGGCGGCCGTATCGTCCTTTTGACATCCGGCACGACAGGGACGCCGAAAGGTGTGCCGCGCAAACCGAAGATCGTATCTGCGCTTGGCGTGGGCGCCACGATTCTGGACCGCACCGGACTCCGTATCGGCGCGCGAATCGCCGTGGCGGTACCGATGTTTCACGGTCTTGGCTTCGGCATGCTGATTCTCACCATCGGGTTGGGTGGGACTGCCCTGGTTCTGCGTCGGTTCGACGCCGGAGCGACCCTGGCCCAGGCCTCCCAATGGCGTGCAGACGCCCTCACCGCCGTGCCGGTCATGCTTGCGCGCATTCTTGATCTTCCCGACGAGGTGCGAACGCGAAACCCGTTGCCGTCGCTGCGTGTGGTGATCTCGAGCGGAGCACGACTGGATCCCAGTCTGGCCCAACGCTTTACCGATGCGTACGGCGATGTCATCTACAACGGCTACGGTTCCTCGGAGGTCGGGATCGGCGCACTGGCAACACCCGCTGATTTGCGCGCAGCCCCGGAAACCGTGGGCAGGCCCGTTGCGGGCTGTCCGGTCGCCATCCTCGATGACGACGACAGCCGCGTGGGGCCAGGTGTCACGGGACGCATCTTCGTCGGCGGTGAACTCACTTTCGACTCCTATACCGGCGGCGGCACGAAGGGCGTCGTCGGCGACATGATGGACACCGGGGACATGGGCTACCTCGACGAAGCCGGGCGGCTCTTCATCGTCGGTCGCGAAGACGACATGATCGTTTCCGGCGGCGAGAACGTCTACCCGCGCGCGGTCGAGAATGCGCTCGCCGAGCATCCTGATGTCGCCGACAACGCGGTGATCGGGGTGGCCGATCCGGACTACGGCGAGCGACTGGCCGCGTACGTGGTGCCACAGACCACCGTCGACGAAGCCGAGCTGCGAGAGTACTTGAAAAACAAAGTTTCTCGCTTCGAACAACCGCGCGACATTCAGATCGTCGAGCGCATCCCTCGTAACCCGGCGGGCAAGGTGCTGCGAAACGACCTGCCGGGGGCAGGTTGACCAACGATGACGCTATAGCTCGTCCACGACCTGCGCTGGTTCGGCGGCGGGTGGCCGCGATGGTGCGATCCGATCCTCGATGCACTGCCGGACGGAATCCTCGCCCTCGTTCAGACACAGCACGCCCAATCGGGTGACGCGCCACTGCGGCGGGGAGTCCGACCACCGGCTGAGGTAGATGAGTTCGGCATGCTCGAGCACCTGCAGGGCCTCTCGTACCGGCCGCTCCAGCCACGCGGTATCCCCGTCAGCAGCGTCGGGGTACTCGCGATGCAGCCAGCGCACGAGCTTCGCTTCACTGAGGTCATTGCCGTCGAGAAACGCCGGCATCAGGACCCTCGCCAGGTCCTCAGGGGGGACGCTGACGAGCATCGCTTCAATGTCGTCAGCCTCAGAAATCGTGAGCCTCGTCGTATCCGTAGTCCCCGCCCGGATCGAGGGGCGATGTCGGGGCGTCGACGCGATGCGGCACCGGCGTTGTGGCTATGGGTTGGTCCAGCGCATCGTGTGCTTCGTCGTACTCGTAGTCATGGCCAGGGCCGCTTCGGTTCTCGGTCATCTACCACTCCGTCGACGATGCTTCGTATGTTGCCCAGGATTATCCGCCGGAATTGAGACCGGCGCCATCGATCAGGTCGGCCCGATGATGTGGCATACGGTGTCGCACCGCATCAACGTTCCTGGCGGCAGCGGCCGAAGCGCGTTGAACGGCGGCGGGGCGGGAGCGTCCGGGTCAGCGGGTGGGGGCCGAGCAGGCGCTTGCGGCGGTGCTGCGGCTTGAACGGCGGGCGATTGCGCTGGCGGCAATGGCGCGGCAGGCGGCAGCGTTGCCAGCACGCGGTTCGCGGTGAAAGTCGCTGCCTCGTCGACCATCCCGGACTCGGCGTACTGCGTGTGCGCGTTGAAGTCGCGTCCACTCGAGCACACGAAGTCATCGGGCACACAGAGGTCGATGGTCTTGGCCGCGTACGCCGGGCCGACGTTGACCTGGGGCTGTTTGATCGCTCCCATGAACCGGGCGTTTGGCTTTCCGAACAGCGCGACCGCTGCGACATGGTCGGCGATCGAGGGCGGCATCGGGTTGGGTACGCCGTCGGGTGCGCCGTCGGGTATGACGTTCGACGTGACGAAGCCCATCACCGCCGCGCCCTGGGAGAACCCGCCGAGCACCATCTTGGTGTTGGGGCAGTTGGCCGCCGTCGACTCGACATGTGCACTCGCGTCCCGAACACCGTCGATAGCGGTGGGGAAGTCGATGGTGGCCGGGTAGTCGACTGGATAGACCGCCACTGATCTAGCGCCGACTCGGGCGCGAAGTGCATCCACGAATGCCTGTCCGGTAGGACCAACCCCGGGATCCTCGGTGGTTCCGCGGGCGAATACCACCTCTACGTCGGGGCACGGTTGCGCGGACGCGAGCGGAGCGATCAGCGATAGCGGCGCCCAAGCTGCTGTCGCCGCAGTGCCAACGAGAACAGCGATACGGCGTGCTTTCACCGCGCCATGCTGACATACGTCGACGACGTCGGCGATGCGAAAAACCAACAGACGGTGAACGCCATGTGAATCGATGTCGCCCCGATGGAGATTCGTGCTGCCGCCACCGCGCAGAGCGCGCGTATCGACACTATGAGAGAATTTCCGGGATCCGCGCCGGCATGACGGCGCGCCATGGGGGAGTAAAAGTGTTTGGAGTTTCTGTGTCTGCCAACAGAATTGGTCAACTGTTGACGTTGATCACCGCGGCGTCGGCCTGGCTCGTCGCCATCCTCGTCATGACCGAAGCGACGCACGTTTCAATGGTCGCCATTGTGCCGTTGACCCTGGTTTTCGGCCTCTTGGTCGGCGCGGTGAGCTGGGCTGTCGCCAGTGGCCCGGCGCCGGGGTGGGGCAGCGTCCTCGGGCGCGGCGCTGTCGCGGTTGTCGTGGGTGGCGTCGTCGGTGAACTCGCCGCCGTCGCGATCTTCTCCGGTCCGATCGACCGCGTTCTCGACGAGCGCGCCGCACGCGCCGCCGGCGCGACGCCCGTCGTCGCACAGGCTGCCGCCGAACTCGACCGCGCCCGCGCTACCCGCAGCGCGCTCGACGCCGCGGTCGACGATGCCGGGCGTCAGCGCGACGCGGCGCTCGTCGTCGCGCGTTGTGAGTTCCACCCGTCGCCGGCGTGCCCGCAGACCCACATCACCGGCGTGCCAGGGTCCGGACCCGAAACACGCACGGCCACAGAGTTTCTCGCGGACAGCCAACGGCAGCTGGACGCCGCTGTGGCCAACCGTGACCGATTGGCGCCCAGGCTCGACTCCGAGATCGTCGCGCGCGACCAGGCGTTGGAGCGAGCTCGCGCCTCGGCGATGAAAGACTCGGACCACGGTCTGGGCGCGCGCTGGGTCGCGATGAACGACCACACCCTCGCCAACCCCGGAGCCATGCTGCTGCGGTTGGTGACGATCGCGTTCTTCGCGCTGCTGTTGCTCTTACCCCTGATCCTCAGGCTTTGGCGCGGCCGGACAAGCGAGGATCGCGGCGGGGCGGCGCGCGCCGAGGTCGAGCGCGCCGAGCTGGCCGCCGACACCGCGATCGCGGTCAAGCGTGCCGAGGTGCGCACCGCGGTGGAAACCCTCTGGGCTGAACAGCAATTGGCCAGTGCGCGGCTCGCCGTCGAGGCGCAGACGGAGATCGACCGCGAACAGCAGCGCCGCCGCGTCATGGAGGCACTCGATGCGACGCCGTTGCACGCCCAGTCGGAACGGGTCGCTGAACCGACGCCCGAGTTGCCCGCGGCGCAAGCATCGGACAACCTGCCTGCGGTGGTCGAAGACGAGCCGAAACCGGGTACGTCGTTGATCCCGACAATCCCGGACGTCACCAAGGCCGCGGCGCGGTGGCTGCGTCCGTTCGTGCCGCCGATCATCGCGACCGCGATCGACACCACCACCAAGCCGTTACGCAGTGCGCGTCAGGTCTTCGAAGAGACGGAGGAGATCCACTTCTCGCTGCGACGCTCGCACAAGGTCAGCGTCCAGTCGGAGGAGCACGGGTCGGCGGTGTCGCCTGCGGATCGTCAACAAACGATGACAGAGCGGGACGCGTACTCAGAACTGAGCGGAGCCGACAGCCCTCGCCAACTGCCGTCGGCGAAGTAGGTCACCCTTCTGGGTGGCAGCCCAGCGAACAGTGTTCAACACGGCATCGCCCGAGTAGCCTGTTAGGCATGAGTCGAATAACGGCGTCAGCGCTGCCGCCGGGCCCTCCGCTGCCCAAGTGGCTCCAGATGATTGTGTTCCTGCGCTACTGGCCGCGGTTCGTCGCCGCATGCAGGCGCCGCTACGGCAAGGTGTTCACGATTCGCGCGGCGATGACGCCGCCGATGGTGTACCTGGCCGAACCGGCGGAGATCAAGAAGGTGTTCGCCGGCGACCCGAGTGTTTTTCACGCCGGCGAGGCCAACGCGATCCTGGGCGGTCTGCTCGGCGACACCTCGGTGCTGGTGATCGACGACGACGTGCATCGCGAACGGCGCCGGCTGATGCTGCCGCCGTTCCACCGCGACGCCGTCGCCAGGCAAACAGGGCAGATGACGGAGATCGCGGCTGCGAACATCGACGGATGGCCGGTGGGTCAGCCGTTCGCGGTCGCGCCGAAGGCATCCGAGATCACCCTCGAGGTGATCCTGCGGACGGTCATCGGCGCGAGCGACCCGGCGCGACTTGCTGCGTTGCGCGAAGTCATGCCAAAGCTGTTGAACGTCACCCAGTGGACGTCCGTCGCGCTTGCCTGGCCGCGCCTGCAACAGCTCCGCCCCTGGCGGGCGCTGTTGGAACGCATCCGAGAAGCCGACCGACTGCTGTACGCCGAGATCGCCGAGCGCCGCGCCGACCCGCACCTCGATGAGCGCACCGACGCGCTGGCCATGCTGGTGCGCTCCACTGACGAAGACGGACGCACGCTCAGCGACCGCGAACTGCGCGACCAGTTGATGACTTTGCTTGTCGCAGGCCATGATACGACCGCGACCGCGCTGTCGTGGGCGCTTGAAAGGTTGACGCGCCACCCGGCGATACTGGCGAAGGCGGTCCATGCCGCCGACACCGGAGACGACGAATATCTTGACGCGGTGGCCAAGGAGACCCTGCGGATCCGGCCGGTCGTGCCCGACGTGGGCCGTGTGCTGACGAAACCCGTCGAGTTGGCCGGCTACGAATTGCCTGCAGGTGTGATGGTCGTGCCTGCAATTGGCTTGGTGCACAGCGACTCCGAGCTGTATCCCGATGCGGAGCGGTTCGATCCGGATCGGATGGTAGGCGCGACATTGAGCCCGACGACCTGGTTCCCGTTCGGCGGCGGCAACCGGCGTTGCCTGGGCGCGACGTTCGCAATGGTCGAGATGCGGATCGTGCTCCGCGAGATCCTGCGAAGGGTCGAACTTGCCACGACGACGACACCCGGCGAAACGCAGAGGGTCAAGCACGTGATCTTCGTGCCGCGCGACGGCGGACGAATTCGCGTGCGGGCATTTCGGCAGGCGTCCGTCAACGCCGGCGGTTGACGCCCGTATGACCTCAGTAATTGTCCTCTCATGGCCCGCCAAAGAGCAGTAGTCGGCTACTGAACGCGGCCGCTCGGCTGGCCCCGACGATCGGTGTTGTGAGCCCATCGTGCTCGCAGTCATCGAGAGGGGAACGAATATGCTCAAGAAGCTGTTTATCGCGACCGCGGCGGCGGCAGCCGTGGCTGTTCCACTTGCTGGGGCGGCATGGGCAGACCCAGCCGACCCCAGCGGTAACGGGGTAGGCGAAGGGGGTATCCCACAAAAGACAGCGGCTTGGGGAGACGCTGTAGCGGCGGCGAACCCCGGCTTACCGCCGTTGAATCCCAACGGATCTGAGCCACTTCCACCCGGACAGTTCTACAAGAACATCGCACGACTGCCGGGCAGCACTCCCGAGGCGGCTGCGGGTGTGGTCAATTCCATCTACGGGGCCTACACCATCCCGGATCTACCGGGTAGTCCTGCACAGACCAGCATTGCGGCAGTGCCTCCGGGGATGGCCACGAAGACATTCACACCCGCTTGCGCTACCGGTCATACCGTCACGGATCCGGCAATCAACGGCGGGGCGCCGGCCTGTCACTGAAAATGCGGTTCGTGAGCCGCCCGCATCCTGTTCCTGGGGTGCGGGCGGCAAGCGGGATTGCCGTAGTGGGCAACTCGTTACTCGGCCAGCAGGTTGACCACACCGCGAAACGCGCTCGGAAAACGCGCTGCCGCAGGAACAATCAGCGGGCGCAGCGGAGACGCAGTTCCTCGTAGCACCGCCCCCGTCAGCATTCGGTATCGCCGCGACATCCGCAGCCAGCGCCGGTCATAGTCCTGCGGCCGATCTGCCGCCACACACTCGACGGCGAGCTTCGCCGCGCCGAAAGCAATGCCCAGACCCTCCCCGGTCAACGCATCGATGTAGCCCGCGGAGTCACCCACCAACAACACCCGGCCGGCCGTCCGACCACGCACCTTCTGGTGCAGCGGTCCCGCCGCCCGGTCCGGACCGTGCGCCGCACCATGAACCTGTTCATGCAGCGCGGGAAACGCAGCCAGGTGCGCATCGAATCCGCCCTTGCGCGACGTCAGTATCGCAACGCCGACGCAATCATTTCCGACCGGCGTGACGTACGCTTCGGCTCCGTCAGCCCAGTACACCTCGACGCAATCGCTCCACGGCGCCATCACATGATGACGGCGGATGCCCCACCTTCGTGGTCCTCGAGACGGCCTGGCCAGTCCAAGCGCGGTGCGCAGCGGCGAATGCAGCCCGTCGGCCGCGGCCAGATATCGCGCCTGAAAACCGCTGCAGTACACCGACGTTGCGCTCTGGCTCACGGGACCGATATCGCCGTGCTCGATACGCACCCCAGCGTCGACGGCCGCCTCCAACAACCCTGCGTGCAGCGCCGTTCTGCGTACGCCGCGCCCGGCGCCGCCGCGGAACCGGCCCGTCACGCGGTGCGTGCCGTCGACGTAGGCGATGCCCTGAAACGGTCTACCCGGCGGGTCCACGCCCAGGCTGTCCAGCAGGGCCAGCGCGTGCGGCATCAGTCCTTCGCCGCACGCCTTGTCGACGGGGCCGTGCCGTCGCTCGACCACCACGACTTCCATCCCGGCGCGCGCACCGAAGATCGCGGTGGCCAGTCCGGCCGGTCCGCCGCCAGCCACGAGCAGGTCGATCATCGCAGTCTCGCCAGCGCGGTGTTCTCGACACCGATACGGGTCTGTAGCACAAAGAAGTTGAGCACCGTGAACACCGTCGCGGTGATCCATGCCGTGTGCACCAACGGCAGCGCGATTCCTTCGACGACGACGGCCACATAGTTCGGGTGCGAAAAGAACCGGTACGGTCCGCCGGTCACTCGCGCCGCGTCGGGGATCACCACGACACGCGTGTTCCATTGGTGGCCCAGTGTCGTGATGCACCACCAGCGCAGCGCCTGTGCAGCCAGCACGACCGCAAACATCGGCCAGCCGAGCGCAGGCAGGAACGGGCGATACATGGCCTCTACCAAACAGCCCACCAGCAGACCGGTGTGCAGCGCCACCATCGCCGGATAGTGCCGCGCACCGAACTCGACACCACCGCGGGCGCGGCTCCAGGCCAGATTACGTTGCGAAACAACGAGTTCCGCGATCCGTTCGACCGCCACAGCGGCGATCAACAGCACATAGGCGACCATGTTCAGTGCCAGCGCAACAACACCAGTTCCGCGCAGAACCCTGGCCCCATCGCCATCAACAGGCCCGGCGTGCCGGCCGGTGGTGGCTTGGCCCGCGCGTCGCGCAGAATGTGCAGCACCGACGCCGACGAGATGTTGCCGATCTCGGCCAACGACCGCCACGACAACTCCAGTGCGTTGTCGTCGAGGTCGAGGGCGCTGTTGATCGCCTCCAAAACCCTTGGCCCACCGGGATGTGACACCCACGAGCCGATGTCGTCGACCGTCAGATCATGCTCGGCGAGAAAGCCCGTGACGTCGTCGGCGAAGTACTTCTCGATGAGGTCGGGCAGATCGGGGGACAGGACCAGCTGGAAGCCGGAAGCGCCGACGTCCCAACCCATTATGTTCAGCGAGTCTGGATACATCCGGCTGCGTGTCGCGAGCACATCGGGTCCGGCCACGCCGTCGCGCAGGCCCCGGCGGTCACCGACGGCGACGACGGCGGCGGCACCGTCTGCGAACAAGGCGCTGCCGACCAGAGTGGCCATGGTCGGCTCGGCGGCCGCGTACATCAGCGAGCACAACTCGACGGACACCAGCACGGCGACGTCGTCGGGTGCCCCGCGCAAGTAGTCGTGCAGCCGCGCGATACCTGCCGCGCCTGCGACGCAGCCGAGACCGAATATCGGGACGCGACGCACATCCGGCCGCAGACCCAAGCGGCCCGCAATGCGGGCATCCAGCGACGGCACCGCGATCCCGGTGACAGTCGTGGTGACGATCAGGTCGATGTCACTGGGCTGCAGGCCGGCCTCCTCGAGCGCGCCCGACAACGCCTCGCAGCCGAGTTGGACTGCGTGTTCGATGAAGAGGTCGTTGGTTTGGCCGAAGTCGCCGAGCATCGGGTATTCGTCGATCGGGAGTATGAGATTCCTGCCGTCGACCTTCGCGCTGGCGTGCAGACTGCGCACGGCCTTCTCGTATCCGGCGAAGGCGGGAACAGCGACGAATGCGTCGGTGATCTCATCCTGGCTGTATCGATGCGGGGGAACTGCTCCATGTACACCTGCAATAACGCTCACTTACTAGACACGGGGCCCGGAGCCGGTCGGTTCGATCTCGCCACTGTGCGGTTCCTGCGCATGTGCTTGACCGTCGCTGAAACCGAGCCGTCGGTGCACAGCGACCATCCACTGCGGTGACCACCAATTCCATTGGCCCATAACGTGCATGAACGCAGGCACCAGCACCATCCGAACCAGCGTCGCGTCGACCAGGATCGCCAATGTCAGGCCGAGGCCGAACAGTTTCATCACGGCCACCTCGGCGGCCATCAACGCCGCGAAGGAGATCGACATGATCAGCGCGGCGGCGGTGATGATCCGCCCGGTATAGGCGATGCCGCGGGCAACGCTCTCCTCGTTGTCGGCTCGGGTCTTACCCGAGGCCAGCCAGAATTCCCGGATCCGTGAAACCAGGAACACTTCGTAGTCCATCGACAGGCCGAACGCGATGCAGAACAACAGCACGGGGATGTTGGCCACCAACGTCCCGGTCGGTGTGGTGCCGAGTGCGCCGAGATGGCCGTCCTGGAAGATCCACACCATCGCGCCGAACGCGGCGGTCAAAGAAAGTACGTTGAGCACCAACGCTTTCAGCGGCATGACGACGCTGCCGGTCAGCAGGAACAGCAGCACGAACATGATGACGGCGATAAGCCCGAGCACCAGCGGCAGCCGCGAGGTGATCGCGTCGACGCTGTCGCGGTTGGTCTGCGCCGCGCCGGTCATGTCCACGTGCTTGCCGGCCGGGCCGGGTACGGCGTGTAGCCGGCCGAGTTGACTTTCCGAGCGATCGGAGAACAGCGGGGCCGAACTGTCGACGGTGAGGAAAGCGCTGTCGGCAACCAGGCCTGCCGGCGCTGATACCGGGCCGACCCAGTTGCCGTCGACGAACGTCCCGGTGGGGGCCGACACCGCGGACACATCGGGCACGCGGGACAGGTCGGCTGCATACCTGCCGATGTCTGATCCGGTCACGCCTTTGGTGTCGGGGATGACGATGGTCACCGCGGCGTCGGAGTTGTGGACGAAGTCGCGGCGCAACTGGTCGCCGACCTGATGAGACGACGCGGCGTCGGGCAGCACACGATCGTCCGGGAAGCCCCAGCGCACGCTCAGGAACGGCGCACCGAGGAACAACAGCAGCGCGACGCCGGCCAATCCGAGCGGAATCGCTTTGTGCATAACGCAACTCGCGGAGCGGTACCAGAACCGCCGCTCGACGGGGACGGGGTGCGGTTCGGCGCGACCGAACACGCGGCGGGCGAGTCGGCGCACATCGAGTGAGTTCAGTCGATCACCGAGCAGCACCAGTGCAGCGGGTGCCACGACGATCGCGGCGACCGCGGCGAACGCCACCGTCGCGACGCCGGCGTAGGCGAACGACTTGAGGAAATGCATCGGGAAAAGCACAAGGACCGCCATCGACAGCGCGACGGTCGTGGCGGAGAACGCGACGGTGCGGCCCGCCGTCGTCATCGTGCGCACCAGTGCTTCCTCGCGGCTGGCGCCCTCGGCAAGCTCGTCGCGGAACCGGCTGATCATCAGCAGGGTGTAGTCGATGGCCAGCGCCAGGCCCATCGCGGTGGTGAGGTTGAGCGCGAAGATCGACACGTCGGTGGCAAACGAGATCAGCCGCAGCACCGACAGTGCGCCGAGGATCGCCATCACGCCGACGGCCACCGGCAGCGCGGCGGCGACCAGCCCGCCGAATGCCCAGACCAGCACGAGGAAGCTCAGCGGGATGGCCAGCGACTCCATCACCAGCAGGTCGCGCTGCGACTGCTCGGTGATCTGGACGTTGACCATCGCGGCCCCGCCAGACCGGACGGTGACCCCGCCATGGTCGCCTGCCACCTGGTCGGATAACTCCTCGGCGTAGCGCTGCTGCTGGTTCTCGTCGCCGGTGATACCCGCGACGACGAGCCCGGAGGAGCCGTCACGGCTGATCAGATCGGCGGCGGCGGGCGGCGGCGCGGTCCATGCCGACGTGACATGCGCGACATGTGGCGAACTACGGAGTTGGTCCACGATTTCGTTGCCTGCGGCTCGAGCAGCAGCGGTGTCGACGCCGTCGGGGGTCGAGACAACAATCAGCAACTGCACGTCGCCCTGATGGAACTTGTCGGTCAGGATCTGGGTGGCCTTGGCGGATTCGGATGTCGGGTCCTGAAATCCACTGGCAGAAAGGCTCTTCGCGACGGGGACGCCGAATATCCCGAGGGCGACAGTGAGCAGCACCGCGGAAGCGATAACACGTCGCGGTGCGGCGATGGCCAATTCGGCGATGCGGTGCAGCAGCGGTTGTCCTCCGATCGGTGCCCTGTCCCTTCAACGAAATTCATGCGGTAGTTGTTCAATACCTCGCTGCATGCGGTCACCGCCTGCTCGACGTACGGTGGTAGGTGCGTGTCGTCGTCGAAACCAGTTGCTTTGCTGCGCATCAACTTCGGAGCGCGTTAAGCACGCGTCCAATGTGGGAACACGATGTATCGCTGCGCGTCGGGGTGCGGACGGTTAGGTCGGTTAGGACGGGAAAGGATTGGCATGACCCTGCCTCAAGGTGGTTCACGCCTTGGCACCCGGTTCGGACCCTACGAGCTGAACTCGCTGATCGGGGTCGGCGGGATGGGTGAGGTGTATCGCGCCTACGACACCGTGAAGGACAGGACGGTGGCGGTCAAGGTGCTGCGAGCTGAGATGGCCGCAGACCCGACGTATCAGGAGCGCTTCAGGCGGGAGTCGCGGGTGGCGGCCCGGTTGCAGGAGCCGCACGTCATTCCCGTGCACGACTTCGGGGACATCGATGGGGTGCTGTACATCGACATGCGCCTGGTCGAGGGCGGCAGCCTCAAGGACGAACTGCGGGCGAACGGGCCGCTCGCGCCGGGGCGGGCCGTGTCGATCATCGCGCAGGTGGCTGCGGCGCTGGACGCCGCGCACGCCGACGGCCTGGTGCATCGCGATATCAAGCCGGAGAATGTGCTGCTGACCTCCGACGATTTCGCGTACCTCGTGGACTTCGGGATCGCGCACGGCGGCGGCGACGCGAGTGTGACCTCGACGGGGTTGATCATCGGATCTTGCGCCTACATGTCGGCGGAGCGGTTCAGCGGCGGGCAGGTGGGGCCGGCAGCGGATGTGTACTCGCTGACCTGCCTGCTCTACGAGAGCCTGACGGGTCGGCCGCCGTTTGAGACGGGGGATCTGCGTCAGCTGATGACGGCGCACATGTTCTCGCCACCGCCACGGCCGAGCATCATGCGGCGGGGCATCCCCCGGGCGTTCGACGACGTCATCGCGAAGGGGATGGCGAAGAAGCCGGGGGAGCGGTTCGCCTCGGCCGGTGAGTTGGCCAGAGCGGCGACGGCCGCGGTTTCGGGCGGGCCCGTGCCGGCTGCGCCTGCGGTGCCTGCGGCTTCCAGCCCGCCGCCGGCGTCGACGCGGCAGTTCTCGGCGGTGTATCCGAATCCGGCGGGCACGGGCTATACGCCGTATCCGCCGCAGGCGATTCCTGGGCCGGAGCCGGTGCCGTCACCGCAAAAGTCGCGGTTCGGCGGCAGCCAGGTGGCGCTCGTCGTCGCGACGGTCGTGCTGTTCGGCGTGGCGGTGGTGTTGGCGATGCAGCTGTTCTCCGGCGGCGACGAGACGGCGGCGCCGCCTTCGACCACAGTCGCCGCGCCGCCGCCGTCGGTGAGCACGACCACGGAGACGGTGTCGCCATCGACCACGACGACGACCACGCCGTCGACTACGACTTCGACGACGCCGACGACAACTGGGACGCCGTTGCCGGGAGTGTCGGGGACGGATGCCCAGGGCTTCGTGGGGCACGCGGCGCGGTGCGACGCGGGGAACACGGCGGTGACAGCGATCAGGACGGCGCAGTCACTCGCGGTGATATGCCAGACGACTGGGGGCAGCTACTACTACCACGGTGAACGACTGCGCGACGGCGCCAACGTTCGGCTCAGCAACGCCGTGCCCAACGGAGGCGGCTTCGATGTCACCAACCCGGCCGACGGCGCGAGCTACGAGGTGCGGCCCGATCATCTGACCATCCGCAGCAACGGGCATGTCGATTCCAATGAGCCGGCGCTCGAATACGGGTCGAGTTCCGGTTAACCCTCGGCTAACCCGGCGCGAACGTTCCTTACCGCTCGAAATTTCGGCGATTTTTCGAGCGGTAAGGAACGTTCGGCGGGCAAGGCCTAAAGGAAATTGGGGGCAAAGCGGTCCGCGGTACGCATCGCGAATGCGAGCGGTCGGCCGACAACCGCCACCATCGCGCCCGTTAGACGTCCGCGTCGCCGCGCCGAAACCCGTGGCGGGAGAGTGGCAAACAGCGTCGCAAGCGCGGGGAGCGGCCTGCCGAAGATCTTGATGTCGACAATCTGTCCCTGCTCGTTGACCTGCACCACATTCATGACCTCGATCTCCTCCCCGCGAATGCGGGCGCGAAACGAGAACGCCTCAGTGTCGCCGAGGGTCAGCGGTTCGGTGGTCTCGATGTCCTCGAGGACGGCGAAGATGTCGCGATGCAGCGCGACGACTTCGTCCCTGCCCTCGAACCGCACTCGCGATGTGAGCGGGGAGTGAAAGACGACGTCGGGCGCCAATAGCTCGGCGACGGCCTCTGCGTCGACCCGTTCCCCGGCTTCGCGCAGAGCCTTGATCGCGGGAGCGGAGACAGACATGGGAGAACTCCTCTCTCGTGAAGCACTTAACTTGATAGAATCAAGCACCGTGGAGGAAGTCAAGCCGAAACCGGCGCGATCATATGGACAGTTCTGCGGACTGGCCCGCGCGCTTGATGCGGTGGGTGATCGCTGGAGCCTGCTCATCGTCCGCGAGCTCCTTCTCGGTCCGATGCGTTACGGCGAACTTGCGGCGTCGCTGGGTGGGATTGCGACAAATCTGCTGGCCGACCGGTTGAAGAGCTTGGAGGCCTGCGGGGTGATTGAGCGACGTCTAGGCGAGACGAGTGGAGTCGTCTACGCCCTGACGCCCTGGGGCAGTCAGCTCCGTGAGCCGATCGAGGGCCTCATCCGCTGGAGCTTCCCGCTGATGGCGACCGGCCCTGGCGGCGACCCCATGCAACCCCGCTGGCTTGCCATCGCGCTGGAGGCGCTGTTGCGCGGGCGGACGTCAAAGCGTCCGGTTGAGTTGGGTATCGAGGCTTCCGACCTGTTCATGACCCTGCGGATCGATAAAGACGGACCACACGTGACTCTCCAACCCGATCGGCGCCCGGACACGATCGTCGAAGCTGACGCAGCGGTTGTCCTGGGAGTGGCCGCCGGAGCTTTAAGCCTCGACGAAGTGATACCCGAGACGAGCATCCACGGCGATCCGCATGTCGTGACAGCGGTGCTCGGTGCGGCGAACCAATGAGCGACCTGCTCGACGAGGTCCTCGCCGCCCACGGCGGTATTGAGCGGTGGCGTGGCGTGAAAGCGCTGACAGCCCATGGCAGATTCGGCGGTCTCCTGCAGTCGCGCTTTCCCGGAAACCGGATGGCCAACGTCAACGTGCGGGTGGACATGGCAGAGCAGTGCACCGTCTTTTACGGCTTCCCGCAACAAGATCGGCACGCGGTGTTCGATCGGGGCGACGTGCGGCTCGAGACCAGCGATGGCGAATTGATCGACGCGCGGCGTAATCCCCGCGCTGCGTTCAGTGGCCTCAGCGGCCTGCGCCGCAACTTCCGCTGGGACGCGCTCGACGCCGCATATTTCGCCGGATACGCGTGGTGGAACTATCTTTCGTCACCGCTACTTCTGACACGCGACGGAGTCACCGTCACCGAAGGAGGTACCTGGTCTGAGGCGGGTGAGGTATGGCGCCGCCTCGACGCCACCTTCCCCTCGGGGATCCACACCCACTCGCAGCGCCAGACCTTTTATGTGGACGATGCCGGCCTCATCCGCAGGCACGACTACGTCGCCTACCCGATTGGCCGATGGGCGCGCGCCGCCCATTACTGCGACGACCATGAAGCCTTCGGCGGACTCGTCTTTGCGACCCGCCGCAGGGTGCGTCCACAGGGGCTTGGAGGCCGCTCGCTTCCCAGGCCGACCCTCGTCGCACTCGACATCGACGGGATCGAGGTCGAGACCGTCAACGATTGACGATGTTCTCGAGCGGCTCACCCCGTTGCAGGCGCCCGATATTCGCCGCGATGTCGTCGGCCCGTCCCGCGAAGGTGTCCCGCGTGACGCCCGACGAGTGCGGCGTCATCAACACGTTCGACAACTCCGCGAACGGCAGGGCGCTCGGCGGAGCAGCCCCATCGCCCGACGGGTAGCGATACCAGACATCGATCGCCGCAGCGCAGATCACCCCGCCCGCCAACGCGTCATACAGCGCCTGCTCCTGCACCAGCGGACCTCGCCCGACATTGATCAACACGCCGTCATGGCCCAGTGCGCGCAGCTGCCCAGGGCCGATCATTCCCTCGGTCTGCTCATTCAGCGGCGCCGACACCACCGCGACGTCGCAGTCTGTCAGCAGTCGATCCAGCTCCGTCGTCGGCCCGGACCACTCCAGGCCACACGCGGGAACCCGTCCCGAGCCAGTCACCGCCGACCCGCTACAACCGAAGGCGCGGAACAAGTTCCATGCGCACCGGCCGATGTGCCCGAACCCGACGAACCCGATGTGTGCGCTGCCCAAGGTGTCCAGCTGTGGTATCGCGTCGTCGTACACCGACGTCGCCCACACGCCGCGCCGCAACTGACGGTCCTGCGCCAGAAACTCGCGGCGCAGCATCACCGCTGTCGCCACCACATACTCGGCGATCGACCGCTCATGGTGAAACGTGTTGGCCACCAGAATATCCGGGCCCAGTGAGGAGAAGTCCACCTTGTCGGTGCCCGCACCGGCGACGTGAATCAACCGCAGCTTCTGCGCCACACCCGCCATGTCCGCGGTGAACCTGCTCCCGACATACACCCCGGCGTCCCGCAACCCGTCGCCGCCCCAGCTCACCTGGGCGCCCGGTGGCATCGCCGCTTCGAACCGCTCGCGGTGCGGCAGCAGGTTGGTATCCGCGACAACGATCTTCATCGTTGCAGCGCAGGGCGTTTCGGGTCGAACGACCAGCCGGGAATCAGGTATTGCATCGCGACGGAGTCGTCGCGGCTGCCGAGCCCTTCGCGTTGATACAGCTCGTGTGCCGCGCTGACTGCCTCCATATCGAGCTCGACCCCCAGCCCCGGTTTGTTTGGCACCGTGAGGTAGCCGTCGACGATCTGGTACGGCTCGACCGTGATCCGTTGGCCGTCCTGCCAGATCCAGTGGGTGTCGATCGCGGTGATCGTGCCAGGTGCCGCCGCCGCGACATGGGTGAACATCGCCAGCGACACGTCGAAGTGATTGTTGGAGTGCGATCCCCAGGTCAGTCCCCATGCATCGCACAGCTGCGCGACGCGCACCGAGCCTGCCATCGTCCAGAAGTGCGGATCGGCCAACGGGATGTCCACCGCATTCGCGCGGATCGCGTGACCGAGTTCGCGCCAGTCGGTGCCGATCATGTTCGTCGCCGTCGGCAGACCGGTCGCCCGTTTGAACTCGGCGATCACCTCGCGACCGGAGAAGCCGCCCTCGGGACCAACCGGATCCTCGGCATAGGCCAACACACCCGTCAGCTCGCGACACGTCCTCACCGCGTCCGCCAGGAGCCAACCACCGTTGGGATCCAACGTGATTCGAGCATCCGGGAATCGCTCCGCCAATGCGATCACTGCCTTGGCCTCGTCGGCTGCCGGCAGCACGCCGCCCTTCAGCTTGAAGTCGCGGAACCCGTACCGCGTCCGCGCCGCCTCCGCGAGACGGACGACGGCGTCCGGCGTCAGCGCTTCCTCGTGGCGCAGTCGCAGCCAGTCGTCGGCCTCGTCGGGCGCCGCTCGGTACGCGAGGTCGGTCTTGGTGCGGTCG
>Ga0070671_100001065_pt1 | contig 20231 bp, 16 predicted proteins | sample KBSS73metaG_FD_65341 | JGI IMG/M metagenome (GOLD analysis project Ga0070671, IMG submission 65341) | Switchgrass rhizosphere microbial communities from Kellogg Biological Station, Michigan, USA - KBS S7-3 metaG | ecosystem: Host-associated > Plants > Roots > Rhizosphere > Soil ...
ATGCGCTCGACGATGGAGGCGACGTGAGCATCGCACGCGACGGCAGGCGGAACATGACCGTGGTCAAGACCCTGACGTATCTGATGTTCGCGATGTTTGCGATGACGACCGACTCGGTCGGTCTGATCATCCCGGAGGTCATCAAAACGTTCGGACTCTCGCTCACGGCCGCCGGCACGTTCCAGTACGCGACGATGGCGGGCATCGCCGTGGCAGCGCTGCTGTTCGGACAGCTGGCGGATCGTTTCGGTCGCCGGCCGACGATCATCGTCGGCCTGGTGCTGTTCGCGGCCGCCTGTTTTCTCATGGCGGCCGGCGAGCGGTTCCTGGTGTTCGCGATCCTGCTCGGCCTCTCGGGTGTGGCTATCGGCGTGTTCAAGACCGGAGCGCTGGCGCTCATCGGCGACATCTCGAGATCGACGGCCCAGCACACCGCGATCATGAACATGGCCGAAGGCTTCTTCGGCGTGGGCGCGATCGTCGGACCCGCCATCCTGACGCGCTTGTTGAAAGGCGGCCTCCCGTGGCAGTGGCTCTACGTGATTGCCGGTTCGGTCTGTGTCGGCCTGATCGTGCTTGCCATGCTGGTGAAATACCCGGACGCGCCCAGGCCCGCCACCGACCAGCCGCTCAGAGGGAGAGGGCGCGCGTTGCGGAGTCCGTACGTGCTGGCGTTTTCCGCCGGAGCCTTTCTCTATGTGGGTGTCGAAGCGGCCATCTACGTGTGGATGCCGACGTGGTTCGCGGGCTACTCCGGAAGCGCGAGCGCGTTGGCCGCCTACAGCATCTCGCTTTTCTTCCTGCTGCGCGCGGCCGGCCGATTCCTCGGCGCCTGGCTGCTGGGTCGCGTGCGCTGGCAGGCTGCGCTGGCGTTATTCAGTGGCGGCATTCTGACCTGCTTCGTGCTCAGTATCGCCGCCGGCACCGGCTGGGCCGTCTACCTTCTGCCCCTCTCTGGACTGTTCATGTCCGTGATCTATCCGACCCTGAACTCCAAGGGGATCAGCTGTCTGCCAAAGTCCGAGCACGGTGCCGGCGCCGGAGTGATCCTTTTCTTCACCTGCGCCTCGGCCGTCATGGCCCCGCTCGCGATTGGTGCGGTGGGTGACGCGTTCGGCAACATCGTCTACGGGTTCTGGCTCGCGACAGGGTTCGCTGGTGCCCTGTTCGCCGGAGCGATGCTCAACTGGCTGGTGAATCCGACCCAGCGTGTGCTGGACCAGTTGGAGAGCACCGAGTACCGCCAGCCAATCGAGGTCCTGAAGTAAGGGCCGGCTACTGCTGGAACTCCGGCGTCATGTCCTTGCAAGTCGTCTTCTGAAACGGCACGTCCGAGAGATACATGACGTCGTAACTCTCGTACGGCGCCGCCAGGTACACCGGATCCGTGACCGAGTAGTCGCGCCGCAGCGAGAACTTCTGCGGATCGAACGTGAAGCGCTCGACGATGTGCATCTGCTCGCTGTTGCGCGTGGGCGGCGACAGCACGCCCGCGGTGAACCCCACGGTGTCGACAATGAGCGTATTGCCTTCCCAGTGGCCGATTGAATGGCCAGCGTAGCTCGGCTTGAGATGGTCCGGGTGCTTGGCCATGCCGACGTGGATACGGCGTTCGAAGTTGTACAGACCGTAGGTGATGTCGATGACCTTCTCGCCGTTCGTGGTCTTCTGCTCGAACCGGTTGATCGGCCAATCCGCCGTCCAGTCCCGGATGAAGCTCGTGGGCTTGCAGGCAAACCAGGGATTGTCCTTCGGTGAACGGCTCTGGAATGCGGCGGCGGCTTTCTTGCCCTCGTCCGTGTACACCGCTCTGGGCCGCGGCGGCTGCGTTGCCTGCACCTGCTGCAGGGTGATCTTGCCGGCCGCGAAGTCCTTCGACATGCTCCTAGGAATCATCGAGCCGTTGCCGCCGCTCGGGGGAACGGTGAGCACGAGCTGCTCGACGGCCCAGTCGCCGCTGATATTCGGCTGGCCATCGGCCAGGCGCGCCTGGCGTTTCGACGTATCGACCTTCGTCTTCGACTCGAACTGATCGTTGCGATTCAACGTGGGCGCATCGCCGATCTTCAGGTTCTCGATGTAGCAGGCATGCGGATCCAGACGATGCGGGTGCCCCTCGATCTCGACGCGCGAACCCACCTTGAACATCTCGGCCGACCAGCCGGAACGCTTCAGCAGCGTCGCCGCCCGCATCTCGCAGCGCATGTGCAGCTTCTTGCCGTTGGCGTCGACCGCGTCGATCTCCATGTAGGAGTGCGGGTTGACGAAGTGCATGTCGGTGAGGGTCCCGGTCAGCTTGAGCGGCACGTCCATCTGGAACTCACCGAAGCTGTGGTGAGCCAGCGCTGGTCTGGCGAGGCCAACGAGGATCGCTGTGAAAAGGATCGACCGCACGATTTTGTGTGACATGGACACGTCCCCCGGCGTCGTTGTTCGTCTGGAACAATTATAAGGGCGGGGCCTCAGACCCGCCCCTTTGTGACCGACCGGCGCCGTCTCAAGGGGCCCCCGAGCGCCCTGGCCATGAGCGGCCCAAACACAAGTCGCCCGCCAATATGCCCGGCGCTGCGGGAAAAGATCCGCTTTAGCGCGTTGAGTGGTGGACTCCATCGGCTGCCTAGGTGGCACCGCTCCTGACTGAGGTTCAGCATGCGCACTTTCGCGATATCACTCGCCGCCGCCCTCCTGCTTGGCGGCCCGCTTTCCCCTCCGGCCACGGCCCAGTCGACCGAGGAAGACTCGCGCGCCGCCATCGTGGAGCGGTCGCAGGCCGACAAGTCGACAAAGCTCAAGCCCTACGTGCCGACCGGCTTCGAGATGGCCGTCACCCGGGTCGAAAAAACGCTGCTGAATGGGCCGATGAAGTGGCACCCGTTTCTCGAGGGCGCTTATACCGGCGCCGGCTTCTCGCCGGGGGTCGGCTATGTCACGCACCTCAGCCCGTACAGCACGCTCGATGTCCGCGGGAACGTGAGCATCAGGAACTACAAGGTGGCGGAGGCCGAGTTCGTCTCCCCCCGCCTGTTCCATCGCCGCGCGGAGCTGTCGGTCGTGGGCGGCTGGCGGGAAGCCACGCAAGTGGGCTTCTACGGCATCGGCCCCAACAGTTCGACCGCCAATCGCGCCGACTTCGCCTTCGAGCAGCCGTATGCCGGGGCGCGGATCAAGCTCAAGCCGACACGCCGGCTGTGGGTGGTGGGTGGGGGCGCCGACGTGGCGCGCTGGTCGTTCAACGACCCGACGGGCTCCGCCCCGTCCGTCGATAGTGTCTATACCCCGGCCACGCTCCCGGGCCTCGGGATCACCACCACCTTCGTGCACTCCCAGGCCACGGTCGGATTCGACTGGCGCCCGGCGCAAGCCTACGCGCGCCGTGGCGGGTTCTACAGCATCACCGCCCACGATTACACCGACAACGACTCGCGGTTCGGGTTTCGGCGGCTCGACTATCGGGTGACGCAGCACTTCCCCATCCTCCGCGAGAGCTGGGTGTTTTCGCTCAACGGCCAGGCGTCGGCGACGTTCACCAAGGATGGGCAGCAGGTGCCCTACTACCTGCTGCCGTATCTTGGCGGCGGCTCGAACCTGCGCGGCTACTCCAGCCACCGGTTCCGCGACCGCGACAGCCTGCTGGTCCAAGGGGAATGGCGCATCATGGTCAACCGCTTCATGGACACCGCGGTGTTCTACGACGCGGGCAAAGTGGCCAGCCGGCATTCGGAGATGAACTTCCACGATTTGCGGACCGATTACGGCTTCGGCGCCCGCTTCCACACCCCCTTTGCCACCGCGCTTCGCATCGACGTCGCCCGCAGTACCGAGGGCACGCGGCTGGTGTTTGCAACGTCTTCGGCTTTCTGAGATAGGGCACATCATGCGCAGCACACGACTCACGGCTTCTCTGGCAATCGCCGCCGCGGTCTTCTTCAGCGTCACCGCGTCGACCACGAGCCCCCGCTTCCTCGGCGACGACCCGCTCGTGAAGGAACCCGACTCGCAGGACGCCTCGCAGGCGCAGGCGTCCGAGATTGGGGACCTGTACGAGATGGTCTACAACCTCTTCGAGCAACCCAAGTACAAACCCTCCGGGTTGCGGGCGCAGAACGTCAACACCGTCGACGAGGTGCCCGACTCGAGCTGGTTCACGAATCGCGTCACGGCGCAGGCCTTGACGACGGAGGATCTGGTGCGCGGACCGAACGTTGGCGCGCCGCCCGATCCCTCGAAGTGGGTCATCTTCAGAGAGAAGACGTCAGGGGTACACCCCGGCTTCACCGCCCGCGACGCGAAGGGCGAGACCTGGTTCCTGGAGTTCGATCCGCCGTTCTACCCGGAAGGCGCCACGGCGGCGCTCCTGATGGCGTCGAAGTTCTACTGGGCGTTCGGCTACAACCAGGTGGAGACGTTCCTCACCACGCTGGATCCGAAACACGTCGAATTCGATCCGAAGGCGACGATCAAGCGCCCGAACGGCAAGCGGACGCGGTTCACGCGCGACGATCTCGACGAGGTCCTCGAGCGGGTCGCCCAGCGTCCCGACGGCACTTACCGGGTCGTCGCCGGCCGTCTGCTGCCCGGCAAGGTGCTGGGGAACTTCCGCTACGAAGGGACGCGGCCCGACGATCCCAACGACCTCGTTCCCCACGAGCATCGGCGAGAGCTGCGCGCGCTGCGCGTCTTCGGCGCCTGGACGAACCTGACCGATCTCAAGTCCAAGAACACCCTCGACACCCTGGTGATGGAGAACGGCCGGCCGGTCGTGAAGCACTGGCTGCAGGACGTCGGGTCGACGTTCGGCATGAACAACGACCTGCACGAATGGGATCTGGGCTGGGAGCACTTCTACCAGGCCGACACCACGCTGAAGCGGCTGGCCTCGTTCGGTTTCACGCGCAGCCCGTGGCAGACGGTGGACTACGTCGAGAAGCCGGCGATCGGCAAGTTCGAAGGCACCCGGTTCGATCCGATGACGTGGCACCCGCAGACGCCGACCACCGCCTACATGGAGCTGCGGCCCGACGACGCGTTCTGGGCGGCGCGCCGCGTGGCCGCCTTCAACCGCGAGATGATCGCCGCGATCATCCACTCCGGGCAGTTCACCGACCCGTCGGTCGAGCCCGCGCTCGTCGACATCATGCTGAAGCGGCGGGACAAGATTCTGCGCGCTTATCTGCCGGCGGTGAATCCCGTCGTGGCGCCACGGCTGCGCGAGCGGGAGCTCGCCTTCGACAACGCGGCCGTCGACGCCGACGTCGCCAAGACGCCTCATCTCTACAAGTCGGCCTGGTTCGAGTTCGACAACGCCACCGGGGCACTCCGGCCGCTGGGCGAGGCGAGCAGTCAGACCACGACCGTCGAGGCACCCGCGGCGCTGCCGAATCAGACGGGGAGCTTCGTTGCCATCGACATCAGGGCCGAGGGCACCGAGTACGAGAGCTGGCGACGCCCGGTCCGCGCCATCTTCCGTCGCCAGCCGGAGGGATGGAAGCTCGTGGGCCTCGAGCGCGAGCCGGACAGCAAGACTGGTCAGGTCGCCTGGTTGCGTTGACTCGACCCCGCACCCCACGGACCATGGAAGAGGTTGAGGCATCCTGCTCACTCAGCCAGACTGTGTCAGTGGGGCAAGTACCCAGCCGGGGAGGGACGTATGGCACAGAATGCGAATGACGACACGGTGCTCGGACGGATTCAATCGCTTTCGCACGAAGAAGAGCGGTTGTACGGACATAGCCAGTTGGCCGAGCGCGACCGAACTCGGCTCGAGCAGATTCGAATCGAGCTCGACCAGTGCTGGGACCTGCTGCGCCAGCGTCGCGCGCGACGCGAGTTCGGCCAGGATCCCGACGGCGCGGCGGTGAGACCCGCCAACGTCGTGGAGGGTTACGAACAGTAGCGATTCGGGGGCTCGAGGAGAATGATGATCCGGTCAAGCGGACGACGCGCGATTGCCTTCCTTCTCTTCGCGCTCACGTCCGCCGCCGTTGCCGGCCAGCCCTCACGCTCCTTTCCAAACCGGACGGATTCGCTGAAGTTCGCGGCTATTGGCGACAACGGCACCGGCGATCGGGGCCAGTATGAGATCGCCGGGCAGATGGAGAGCGCGCATGCGTCGTTCGCGTTCGATCTCGTCATCATGCTCGGCGACAACATGTACGGCGGCCAGACGCCGGCGGACTTCGTGAACAAATTCGAACGGCCGTATGCGGCGCTTCTCAAGGCGGGCGTGAAATTCCAGGCGTCACTCGGCAACCATGATCGGCCCGAGAACGTCTCTTACCGGCCGTACAACATGAACGGCGAGCGGTACTACACCTACACACGCAAGAACGTCCGGTTCTTCGCGCTGGACAGCACCCTGATGGACGCGAAGCAGCTGGAGTGGCTCGAGGCGGCACTGCAAGCGGCGCGGGAGGATTGGAAGATCTGCTATTTCCATCATCCGCTGTACTCCAACGCCAGCCGCCACGGGTCCTCCGTCGACCTCCGCGTGACGTTGGAGCCGATCTTTGTCAAACATGGCGTCGACGTCGTGTTCTCGGGCCACGACCATGTGTACGAGCGTGTGAAGCCACAAAAAGGCATCACCTACTTCGTGTCAGGGGCGGCCGGACAGCTGCGACGAGGAAACATGCGACCGGAGGAGGAGACCGCCGCGTACTTCGATCAGGATCAGAGCTTCATGCTCGCCGAGGTCTCGGGAAACGACCTCTACTACGAGGCCATCTCCCGTACCGGCAAGACAGTGGACTCGGGCGTCATTCATCGGACAGCCCGCTGATGGCCTCGACCGGGCACAAAGGCGCCAAGAAACGGCGCGGGCTGCGCCATCACGTGCGCACCTCGGTTCCACGTCTGTCTCGATTCGCCGTCGAGCACCTGCTGCTGCTGCCGCTCGGCGCGCTGATCGCCCTGGTGTGGGCGAACACGGCGCCCGAAAGCTACTTCACTTTCACCTTCGCCATCGCGTTTGGCGTCAACGACGTCGCGATGCTCTTCTTCTTTGCGCTGATGACCAAAGAGGTCGTCGAAGCCACGGCGCCGGACGGCGTGCTGCATCCCTGGCGTCGTGCACTGTTGCCGATCGTGGCGTCTGTCGGTGCGACCGCCATCCCTGCGCTCATCTATGTTCGCGCGGTCCTGGCATTCGACGAACCGATGTTGGCCGTTCTCGGCTGGCCCGTCTCCCTGGTCACCGATCTCGCCATCGGCTATTTCGTCGCCAGGATCGTCTTCGGTCGTCATCCGGCGATTCCGTTCCTGCTTCTGCTCGGCATCGCCTCCGACATGATCGGGTTCGCGATCCTCGCCTTGCTGAGCGCCACTGGAGAGCGTCACCTTACTGGTCTGCCGATTCTGGCGGGAGCGATCGCTATCGCCTACGGACTTCGGCGGGCGCGCATCCGCAGCTTCTGGCCGTATCTGCTCGGGGCCGGCGGCGTCTCCTGGTTTGGGTTTTTCTGGAGCGGTCTGCATCCGGCGCTTGCGCTGGTGCCGATTGTCCCGTTCCTGCCTCGCGCCGCACGCGATCCCGGATTCTTCGTGGACGCACTTCCCACCGCGAAGGACACGCTGAGCCAATTCGAGGTGTGGTGGCGCTACCCCGCCCAGGCCGCGCTGTTCTTCTTCGGGCTCGTCAATGCCGGTGTGCCCATCGGGGCCTTTGAGCCCGGCGCGCTCGGACTGCCGATTGCCGTCATCCTCGGAAAACCCGTCGGCGTTCTCGTCGGGGCCGGCGTCGCCCTCCTGTGCGGCCTGCCCCTTCCGCACAAGATCGGCTGGCGGGAATTGATCGTCGGCGGGCTGATCGCGTCGATGGGATTCAGCATCGGATTGTTCTTCAGCGGTGCACTGTTCCCGTCGGGCCAACTGCGGTCAGAGATCAGCATGGGCGTGCTCATGAGTCTCGTGGGGGCGCCATTGGCACTCGCAGCCGCGGCACTGCTTGGCGTCGGGCGGTTCCATGCTGAGCACGCGAAAGAGCGAAGAGAGTAGTAGGACGCGGCTCCCGCGGCTTTTCGAAAAACCAGCACCGCTTTACAGCCACCGCACGGATTCGCCAAACTGAAGCGCGCGGAATGCTCCCTCCGAGATCTGCCGCTCCTCCCGCGCCCGCTCGAGCGCTCGCAGCGGTTCGTCGATCCCCTCGGTGGTCAATTGGAATGTCCCGAAGTGCATGGCGATGCTCTCCCGCGACTCCAGCTCCACGTGCGCTTGCACTGCTTCGTCCGGATTCATGTGCACGGAACGCATGAACCACCTCGGCTCGTAGGCGCCGATCGGAATCAGCGAGACGTCCGGCGCACCGAGCCGCTCCCGGATGTCGCGGAAGATCGCCGCGTACGCCGTGTCGCCGGCGAAGTAGATCCTCCGACCGGCCGTCGCGATCATGAAGCCGCTCCACAACGCACGGTTCCGGTCGAACGGCGTCCGGGCAGAGAAGTGATGCGCTGGCGTGGCGGTGACGGCGATCGAGGAGGTCGCGGCCGTTTCCTGCCACCAGTCCAGTTCGGCGATGCGCGTGAATCCCGCCTTCCGGAGCAGGCGGGCGTTGCCGAGCGGGGTGATCGCCAGCGGATCGAAGCGGCGCGTCAGGGCTCTGAGCGTCCGCAGGTCGCAATGGTCGTAGTGGTTGTGACTGAGGAGGACGACGTCGATCTGTGGCAGCACGTCGAAGGCGACCGCTGGGCGTCGAACCCGGCGGGGCCCAAACAGACCCCACGGACCGGCGCGATCCACATACACCGGATCCGTGATCAGATTGCCCGCCGGGGTTTGGAGGAGGAATGTCGAATGGCCGATGAACGTCAGGACCACATCCGATGCCGCCGCTGGAGGCCTCACGAGCGGCTGTTCGATGTGTGTCGGCCATCTGGTGCGTCGTGAGAGCAGCATGCGCGGCACAGCCGTGAAGGGCTGCAGCGCGGGGCCAGACGGATTGAAGAACCGGCGCCCGTCGTAGTGATCGCTCGGGCTCACCGGGCCGCGGCCGTAAGAGCCTCGGTCAACGTGTCGGGATCCCACGAATCGTCGAACCGCACGCCGTTGATGAAGAACGTGGGCGTACCGTTGACGCCGCTGCGGATGCCGCTGACGAAATCCTGGCGAACGCGAGCCTTGTGGGCGTGGGCGCGCAGGTCATGCTCGAACGCCACCGGGTCCAGCCCCAGCGCCTTTGCGTAGCCGACGAGATGCTGATCGTCGAGCGCCCGCTGGTGCTCGAACAGAGTGTCATGCATCTCCCAGAATCGACCCCGGGCCCCGGCGCCTTCGGCCGCCTCCGCGGCGTGCTGCGCGTGCGGATGGCTCTCGTTCAGTGGGAAGTTCCGGAACACGAAACGCAGCGTCGACCCGAGCCGGCGCTGGACCTCCTTGACGATCGGATGCGCCCGCCCGCAGTGGGGGCATTCGTAGTCGCCATATTCGACGAGCGTGACGGGCGCATCGGCAGGCCCCTGCGCGTGGTCCCGCTCGCCCACCGGCAACGACAGCCGTCCGAGATCGTCGTCAGCCACGGGCGCTCTCCGCTTTGAGCGACTCGAGCGCGCGCAGGATTCCGTCCGCGCCAGGATTCACGCCGACCGGCGAAGCATAGCTCCAACGGATCACACCTTCTGGATCGATGACGAAGAGCGCGCGCTCGCTGGTGCCGTCCTGCTCGCGATACGCGCCGTACAGCCGGGCGACGGCCCCCTTCGGCTCGAAATCGGCCAGCAAGGGAAAGCGCAGCTTGCGCTCGTGGGCGAACGCCACGTGACACCACGCGCCGTCGACGGATATCCCGAGCAGCTCGGCATCGAATTGAGCGAACTCATCGAGCATCTCGTTGTACAACGCCATCTGGTCGCCGCAGACCGGGCTCCAGTCCGCCGGATAGAACGCCAGAATCACCGGGCGCCCCCGAAACTCGCTGAGGGAGACGAGCTGGTCAGGCGTGGTGTGAAGCGCGAACTCCGGCGCCGGCGTCCCGGCGGGAAGAACGTGGCTCGTGTGCGTCATAGCAGCGATTGTCTCGCATTTTGCGCGAGCCTTATCCCATCCGGCTGGTGAACTGCGTCCGGTCGAAGTAGTGCTCGCCGTCCATTCAACTGACGGGATTCGGATTCGCAAACTTGACCAGGCTCGGCGCCGCAAGACGCGGCCCCGAATACCCGGTTACCGCGCCGAACCGCCGACGCTCTTCCCAGTCAGTGCGCGCATCGGCGATCTCTTGAGGCGTGCGCGCCACGAAGTTCCACCGCATGAGAATCTTCTCTGGAAACGGTGGTCCCCCTACCAACAAGAGTCGGCTACCCGACCCGCCCGGCCGGAGCAGCGATTCGGAGCCGAGGCTCCAAGTGAACGACCTCGCCGTCGAGGAGCCACGTCACGGTCTGAAGCCCAATGTGCGGATGCGCGCCGACGTCCATGGGCAACGGGTCCGTGAAGGTCAGAGGGCCGAACCGGTCGAGAAAACACCAAGGACCAACCAGCCGCCTTCCCTTCACCGGGAGCACGCGGGTGACGGTCAACGCGCCTAGCGCGATGTCGCGGCCGGGGTATGACTCGAACTGATGGTCGCTCCCTCCAAGCGCGACGCACGTCTCCGCCGCAACGGTGAGGCCTTCCATGGATTCGGTGTGACACGTCTACTTGGCACTAGGCAGCTGGCGTCGCGGGCTCGTGCAACGTCCACCAGGCGCGAGCGCGGTCCTCGGTCCAGTCGCCCGCGCCATCGACCTCCGCAAGCCGGCGCGACAATTCTCGTGCGGATTGCGGACGGTCCGCCGGATCCTTGGCGAGACAGGACATCACGAGCTGGTCGAGCGAGGCTGGGATCGGCAGCTCGGTCAGGGCCGACGGTGGCGTCGGCATCGTCTTCGCGTGGTGAAGCAGAAGCCCCATCGGTGTGTCGGCTGTGAAGACCAGCTGCCCGGTCAACAGCCAATAGGCCACGCACCCTGTGGCGTAGATGTCGGCGCGCCCATCGATGCCCGCTCCTCCCAATGCCTGCTCGGGCGCGATGAATGCAGGCGTTCCCCGCACCACGAGGTCCCGGGTCAGCGTCATGCCCGCCTCCGGAGTGTCCCGGACTGTCTTGGCGATGCCGAAGTCGAGCACCTTCACGAAGTCGAACTCTTCACCGTATCTGCAGAGAAAGACGTTCGCGGGCTTGATGTCCCTGTGCACGAGACCGCACGACTCCGCTTCAGACAGGGAGTGACACATCTGGCGGAGCACGTGAATGGTGCGATCGGCGGGGATCGGGCCGTGGCGCCGCACCAGCGTCTCGGCGTCCAGCCCTTCGAGCAGTTCCATCACGTAGTAGAACGCGCCGTCGGGAGCGACGCCGAAATCAAACAGGTTCACCGTGTGTGGCGAACGAAGACGCGCGATTACCTGGGCCTCGCGCTCGAACCGGCGTTGCATCTCGTCGGACACTGCCGAAACCCCGCCAGCGTTCAGTGAGGGTCGAATCAGCTTGATGGCCGCCGGACGGGCGAGCATGCTGTGCTGGGCACGCCAGACCTCACCCATGCCCCCTTGCCCGAGCTGCTCGACCAGGCGATAGCTGCCCAGGTCGCGCGCCCGCGTGACTTCGGTGCCAAGCGTGTACACCACCCGCGCCGCCACGTAGGCCATGATCACAATCAGCAAGTAAGGGAACACGAACACGAAGAAGAACTGTCCAGGGTCGGGCTTCGATGCGAGGCTTCGCGTCGCCATGACAAATCCGACCACGATGGGGACCGCTGCCACCGACGCCAGAGCGGACAGGAGGGCCCAGCGCGGTCTCGTCGGCACGACGACCGTGAACAGCAGGGTCCAGATGGCGACCCAGGAAAGGCCCATCCAATGCCCCAGCATGTCGCCCATCGCCGGATCGAGAAGAAACTCGGCCGACGCGATGAAGTAACTGCTCACCACTTCGAATCCGAGTCCGATCGACATGATCAGCGGCAGCGGCGCGCGGGTACTGCGGGTGACCGCGGCCATGAGCAGAGCCAGGCCGATCGACGTTGCCCCAGGTACCCAATACCTGGGGCTCGCGAAGAGAAGTGCCCGGTCCGCAGGAAACAGCAGCGCGGGGAAGAACCCCGAAAAGAAATACACGAAGGCATAGAGCAGCGCGACGGTGCGCAGCCGACTGGCGGACTGGCCGAGCAGATCGGCTGGCAGTCCTGGAGTGCTCTCGCGCGGACCGGTCCCGTGTCGGCCTCTCCAAGGGAGTAACCGCGTGGTGTCGGGCGTGGATGTCAAGCGGACCTAAGCGAGGGAGGTGCCCAGACTACTATGGAAGGACAGGTCCCTGACGGCCTGATGCACGGGTGAACCGCACAACTCTCACGCGCATCGCGATGGCCACGGCGGGCATCATGCTTGCCCACCAGGTGGCGTCGAAGGCGTTCCGGGACGCCACGTTCCTGAGCGCGTGGCCGGCCACGGCCCTGCCGGGCATGACGCTCGTCACCGCGGCGCTGGTTCTGGCGCTGGTGCCGCTCTTCTCGCGCCTGCTGGCCCGGTTCTCTCCACTCAGCATCGTGACGCTCGGGTTTGTCGCCAGCGCAGCCGGCCATCTAATCGAATGGAACTCCTATGGGCAGAGCCGCGCCATCGCCGTGGTCATCTATCTGCACCTGGCGGGCGTGAGCGCGTTGCTCTTGTCGGGATTCTGGTCGCTGATCGCCGAACGGTTCGATCCGGCGGCGGCGCGCGCCGCCTACGGCCGGATCGCCGCGTCGGGCACGCTCGGCGGCGTCGTGGGCAGCATCGCGGCCGATCGCGTCGCCGCCGCCGCTCGCCTCGACGCCGTCCTGCCGCTGCTGGCCGCACTGCACATCGGCTGCGCGCTGGGCCTCGTGGCGCTCCGTCGCGCGCCTGCGCTCCTGCCTCGCGAGGCTGAACCCAACCAGGGTCGCGCGCCAGCGCGAGAGCTGATTCGGTCGCCCTACGTGCGGACGATGGCGTCGCTGGTCCTCTTGACCAGCGGCGGCTCGGCGATGCTCGACTACCTTCTCAAGTCGCACGCTACTGAGTCGCTCGGGGCGGGCGCCGGCCTGCTGCGTTTCTTCGCGGTGTACTACGGTAGCGTCCAGGTGCTGTCGTTCCTGGCACAGGCCGGCTCGGGCAATGCGCTCCAGCGTATGGGAATCGGCGGTTCGATCCGGATGCTGCCGGCCGGGGTCGGGGTCGTCGGCACACTGGCCCTGATCTTCCAGAGCTGGCCGTTCATCGCCGCGGTGCGCGCCACCGAGGCGGTGCTTCGCGGCTCCTTGTTCCGGAGCGCCTACGAGCTGCTGTTCGTGCCCATGGACCCGACCGAGCGGCGCCGGGTCAAAACGTTTCTCGACGTCACCTGCGATCGTGCGGGCGAATCGGCCGGGGCCGGCCTCGTCCAGCTGCTGCTGATCGCGCCACTCGCTTCGGTCACGGCGAGCCTTCTGACCATCGTCCTGATCATCGAAGCCGCCGCCTTCTCCCTTGGCCGGCGGCTCGATCGCCTGTATCTCGGCGTGGTCGAAACGCAGCTCCTGCGCCATCGCGATGCACCGCCGGTCAGCATGGTGTCGGAAGCGGGATGGACGATGCTGCGGCTGCCGGCTGAGTCCCTGGCGGTCGGGCAGACCGCGACGCTTCCGGCAACCGCGCCACGGCCTTCCACGCTGCGGCTGGATCCGCAGCTCGAGCTGTTGGCCGACCTGCGCTCCGCCGACGCGAAGCGCGTGACTGCGGCACTGGGCCGAGCCCCGAGCCTCGAGCGCGTCCAGATCGCGCAGATCGTGAATCTTCTGGCGTGGGACGAAGTGCTCCCCGCGGCCCGAACGCTCCTCGAACGGCTCGCGCCAGCCCACACCGGCATGCTCATCGACGCGCTCCTCGACCCCACCACGGACTTTGCCATCCGCCGGCGCCTGCCGCGGATTCTGGGCACGGTACCGACAGCACGCAGCCTCGACGGCGTCGTCAACGGTTTGGAGGATCCGCGCTTCGAAGTGCGCTACCACTGCAGCCGGGCCGTGCACCGGATTCTGGCCAAGAACCGCGAGCTATCCGTCGATCGGTCGCGGATGATTGCCGTGGTCGAGCGTGAGCTGTCGGTGCCGCCTCAGGTCTGGCAAGGCTATCGGCTGCTCGATCGACCCGAGGTCGAGGACGCGGCGCAGAAGAGCGAACTGGCGGAAGACGCCTCGCGGAATCTCGAACACGTCTTCGCGCTGCTCTCGACCATCGTGGCGCGCGAGCCGCTCGACGCCGCGGTCCACGGCATCAGCTCGCCCAACCCGGGCGTGCGTGGGCTGGCGCTCGAGTATCTCGATCAGGTGCTCCCGGCAGCGGTGCTCGAGCGCCTGCGGGCCCTGATGGCCGCTACACCGTCCGCTTCCGGTGCTCCTGCGCAATCCGGCTCGCCACCCAGAGCCACGCCACCGTCAACACCACGTTGATGCCGGCAAACGCCGCCGTCGTCAGCCCCACCACCTGACCGACATAGACCGCGCCGGCCGATGCCACGTCGCCCGTCCTCGTAAAGAACGTGTCCACGGCGGCCTTGGCCTTGTACTTCGCCTCGCGGGTCGTGGGCAGGAAGAGAGCCTGTCGCAGCGTGTTCTGGATCGAATAGTCGACGCTGTTCTCCAGGATCTTGCCCACTCGGACCACCGCCAGCAGCGGCGCCACCACGATCACCGCGTAGTTGGTGAGCGCAATCGCCGGGAGCACGAACAGCGCGCCGCGGACGCCCATCAGATGGATGACGCGCGAGGTGGCGAACAGCTGCAGCAAGAGTCCGATCAGGTTCACCATCGCCGTGATCGAGCCCGAGAACGCGGTCACGAACTGCCGGCTGTCGGGCACCGCCGCGGCGCTGGTGCCGAACCGTGCGGTCGCTTCAGCCACGATCAGCCGGTTCAGGACGTATCCGCCGGTCGTGTTCACGATGTTCAGGAGCACGATGAGCACCGCGATCCACAGCAGGTAGCGGTCCTTGAAGATCAGCTCGAAGCCGCCCTGGGGACCCAGGGTCTCGTTGGCGACCGACTTGGCCTCCGGCTGCGCGTGGTGCGCTTCGCGTGCGTTGACGATCAAGGTGGTCGCGAGCGCCACCATCAGCACGCAGGCGCCCATGAACATCAACGTGTAGGGCGTATAGTTCAACCCTTGCACGAGCGGCGCCACCGCGGCCGCGCCCACCCAGGCCCCGAGCGACTGCCCCACACCGACCAGCGGGAAGAGCCGGCGACCCTGTCCTTCTGTGAACAGATCGTTGGCGAACTGCCAGAACTGCGACACGATGAAGACGTTGATGAGGCCGATCCAGATGTAGAACGCCACCCCCTCCCGCAGCCCCGCAACGCCGCCAAGATAGAACCCGATCAGCGTCACCGAGAAGAACGTCATCACGATCGAGATGAGCACGACGCGCACGACCTTCGTGCCCAGCCAGCCGTAGAGCGGAACGGCGCCCATCAGCAGCACGGCCTGCGCCGCCGCCGAGTACGAGGCCACTTCGGCACCGCCCTCGGTGAGGATGAGCCCGTCGCGAGCCGGCTTCATGAGCGAATAGCCGGCGAGCAGCAGGAAGACGTTCAGCGCCATCAGCAACGTGCTGACGCCCTCGCCAGCCCGGACATCCGCAAACACCGAGAGCGCGCGCTCCAGCGCGTTCTTCTGGCGCTGACCGGGGAGCTGAAAGAAAAACAGCGAGGACTGCGACTGCGGTTCCGGATGCGTGGCGAGCGTGCGCGAAGCGGAGCTCGGATTCACGAGCCACCTCGACGCCCGGCAGCGCCGGGTTCGGTGATTGGCGTGCTCAATTTCGGCCAGCAGCGCCCCATCGCGGGCGCGGTCTCACCCTCAGGTGGCGTCCCGGTGGCGGCTCGCTCTGTCGGGTTCACGACCACGCGGCGCAGGTCCCACCACATGCGGGCCTCCTCCGGCGTCCACGCCTCGTCGGGTGGCACGGCGGCTCCAAGCCGGCGATCGAGGACAGCCGCCGAGGCGGGCCGGCCGGACGGTTCCTTGGCCAGGCACGCGAGAATCGCGGCGTCGAGCGCCGGGGGAATCGGGAACTCGGCACGAGCGCTGGGAGGCGTCGGCGGCGTCTGCACGTGCGCCAGCACGGTGGCGACGGCCGTTTCGCCCGAGAAGACCTGCTGCCCCGTGAGCAGGTAGTAGGCCACGCACCCCAGGGAGTAGAGGTCAGCGCGGCCGTCGATCCCAGGTCTGCCCAGCGCAATCTCGGGGGCCATGAAGCCTGGCGTTCCTGCCGTGACGCCTTCCAGCGTGAGCATCGAACGCGCGTTGGAGGTGTCGGCATGCTTGACCAGACCGAAATCCAGCACCTTGACGAAGTCGTCATCGGGCCCGAGGCGGCACATGAACAGATTGGCGGGTTTGATGTCGCGGTGGATCAACCCGCGCGAATGGGCCTCGCCGAGGGAATGGCACACCTGGCGGAGCAGGTGCACCACACGCGGCGGCTCCATGGGACCGAACTCCTGCACGTAGCGTTCGAAGCTGATGCCGTTCAGCAGCTCCATCACGTAATAGAAATCGCCCTCTTCGGTCACGCCGAAGTCGTAGACGTCGATCGTGTGGGTCGAGCCGAGTGTGGCGGTGTCCTTGGCCTCGCGTTCGAAACGTTGGACCAAGGCGTCGCGCGTCTGCTGGCTCGAGCCGAGCACATCTGCCCGAATGAGCTTGATGGCGGCCGGACGCGCCAGCAGCCGGTGCTTCGCGCGCCACACCTCCCCCATGCCGCCCTCACCAATCCGCTCCATCAGCTCGTAGCTGCCGATCTCGCGCGCGGTTCGCAGGCGGACGTTGACGCGGTGGACAATCTTCGCGATCACGTAGGACACGACCGCGCACAGATACGTGGAGGTGAGAAAGAACGCCGTGACCGCAATCGGACTCTCAATTGGCAGGCCGCTCACGTTCGACGAGATGGCGAGCGCCATCGGTCCGGCCGACGCCGCCAGCAGCGACGAGACGAGCACCGTCCGCGGCGGAAGCGGCACGACCAGCGGAAAGCCGATAATCCAGACGCACTCCACGGGAATCAGTGGAAACGCCGAGTCCAGCCCCGCCGGCACGCCCTCCCAGAATTCGCGGATCGACAGACCGAACGCTCCCAGCAACTGGAACGTGACCGCGAGGTTCACGAGCCCGCGGTTGGACAAGGCGCCGCTTCGCACGATCGCGTACACCGCGATGCCCATGGCCACCGCGATGACGCCGATGGCATCCTGGAACTGCGGCTCGAACGCCACTCCACTCGACCATGCGATCCCCAGGCGCCGGCCAAAGTGGCCGACCAGGCCGGTGCCGGCGTAGATCAGCCCCAGAAACCCGAGGCGCTGCGCCGCCTCCGCCATCATCTCGGGCGGAAACGTGCGCGACGACTGGCTGGACCGAGTGCTGAGGCCCGCAGGCGCCTCGACGCGAACATCGGACACGAGGCTCAGTGTATCGAGGGAGAGGACGACGCCGTCAATCAGCCTGAGGTATTGGCGAGGGGCAAGCCGTCTGCCAGCCGGCCTGACGCGCCGGCGGCGCGGCTAAGATACGGGAGATCTCTTCCCTTGGTAATCGCATGCGCAGATTCGGAATGTCACTCGCGGCCGCTCTCCTGCTCGGCGAGTCGAGCAGCCCAACCACCACGCTGGACGCGCCGACGCACCCGCTCCTCGTCTCGCGGCGCTGATGCTGAAGCGGCCACCCGCGTACTCTGCGTTTCCTGGCGCGGATACCCAAAGCTACCACTCGGTCCGCGTCCGGCCCATTTCCCGCGCCAAACGCTTCGAGCTGGGCCACCGTCTGCGGCAGAACGTGCCACGTTCGTCGCTGGGCACATGGCACCCAGCCAGCAACCGGCCCGATCCGATCACTCAAATCGAACGGTCGCACGAAGGCAGGGTGGCGTCACTGATTCCGATTCGGATCGGGCGCATGGTGGCGTCGCCGTACGGATTCCTGCGCGGCGCCACGGTGGTCATGACGCACGACCTGTCTACGCTGCCGTCGACAGGGATCACGCCGGTCATCTGCGGAGACGCACATCTGGGCAACTTCGGGTTCTACGCGTCTCCCGAGCGCGACCTCGTCCTCGACGTGAACGACTTCGACGAAGCGCACCCTGGGCCGTGGGAGTGGGACCTGCGACGACTGGTCACCAGCCTTCACGTCGCCGGGCGGCAGAACGGCTCGCGGGAAACACAGTGCGAGGAGGCGGTCACGGCATGCGTCTCGGCCTACCGGCGTTCCGTGCGGACGCTGGCCAATCAGCCGCTGCTGTCTCGCTCGTTTCAGCGCATGGACGTCGATCTGCTGGACACGACGGTCACAGGCAAGTCGTTGCGAGCGACGATCGCTCGCGCCGCCGCACTGGCCCGTACGCGGACAAGCGATCGCACACTACCGCGCCTCACGAGCGAACGCCACGGCCGCCGGCGCATCGTCGAGAAGCCGCCGCTGATCCGCCGCCCGCCACGAGCCACCCGGCTGGCGATCGCCGCGGCCCTCGACGACTATCTGGAGACGCTGGCGCCCCACTGGCGCCACATCGTGGCCGGCTACACGCTGGTGGACGTGGCGCACAAGGTCGTCGGGGTCAGCAGCGTCGGGCTTCGCAGCTATGTCGCATTGCTCGAAGGGAGCAGCGCCGACGACGTCCTGTTTCTGCAGTTGAAGGAGGCCCGCCGATCGGTCGTGGCCCGCTATGTACACGGCGAGGTGCCGCGGCATGCCCATCAAGGACAGCGGGTGGTCGAGTATCAGCAGGCGCTGCAGACCGTGAGCGATCCGCTTCTGGGATGGACGACGATCGACGGCTTGTCGTACTTCGTCCGCCAGTTCCGCGACATGAAGGGCGCGATTCCGATCGATGCGCTGAAGCCCAGCGCGCTCGCCGACTACGCGAGGATCCTGGGCCACCTCCTCGCCAAAGGGCACGCGCGGACGAGCGGTGCATCCATGATTGCCGGCTATATCGGGCAGTCGCCACGACTGGACGAGGCCATGCGCCTCTTCGCGCGCGCCTACGCGGACCAGATCGAGTCCGACTACGAGACCCTTGTTCGTGCCGTTGCGCTCGGACGACTGACCGCGACGCGCCTCATCTAGAGCTTCTCCGCGGGGGACGCCAGCGCGAGGCGCGACAGAAAATGAACGCAGTGCGAGGCAGAGGCAGTAAAATCGAAGAGCTTCACAGAGTCGGGGCGTAGCGCAGCCTGGTAGCGCACCTGCCTTGGGCGCAGGGGGTCGCAGGTTCGAATCCTGTCGCCCCGACCATCTCCCTCGCGTGGCTCGGTCGACGGTCGGACCGACGTCTTCCGTCTGGCGCGCGGCTTACGCCGCGACTCAGGGCGAATCCTGTCGCCCCGACCATTTATCCCTTGCGCTTCCCCAGTTCCGCCCGCGCGGCCTCACGTCGATTCACCTGATCGGTGACCAGGCGGTAGGTGACGTAGTACTTGTAGATGTTGCTCACGTAGGTGACCGTTTCGCGACCGATCCGTTCTGAGGCGACGCGTTCGACGTTGTTGAACCAGAGATTGGGATTGAGGCCTCGCTTCTCGGTTTCACGCCGGAGCTGCCGCAGGCGTCCGGGTCCCGCGTTGTAGGCGGCAAACGTCATCAGCGCCTTGTTCAGGTCGTCCATCGGCTCGTCCTTGAAGTACTGGTCCATCATGAAGCGCATGTACTTCACGCCGGCGTGGATGTTCGGCTCCACCTTGGAGATGTCGCCGACGTTCAGCTCCTTCCCGGTCGGCGGCATGACCTGCATCACGCCGATGGCGCCCACGGGGCTCTTGACGTTCTGGTCCAGCGTCGATTCCTGGTAGCCCTGCGCGGCCATCAGCAGGTAATCCACCTTGTATTGCGCGCCGTACTTCTTGAAGATCGCGGCCACCGTTTCCAGCTTCTTCCGCTCGGCGTCGGCCGCGGCGTTCTTGACGTAGTTGACGTTCTGGAGATAGCGGCGCTCCACGATGTTCCGAAAGGCGTCGCCCTCCGGGTGCTTGCGGATCCACTCGTTGACCACCGCCCGGAGCTTGGGATTGTTCTTGCGAAACGCGACGGCCAGACGGCCGCCGGTGCGCACGGCGGCGTTGTCGTGGACCGTGAGGCCGGTGAACACCTGGCTCCAGAACTGGGCCAGATAGTCGTCCACGATCGTAATCGGGGCAAGGCCCGCGTTGACCATCTCGAGAATGTCATCGTCTTCGAACACGTCGGGAGCCTCGTCGATCGTC
>Ga0070671_100001066_pt1 | contig 20231 bp, 18 predicted proteins | sample KBSS73metaG_FD_65341 | JGI IMG/M metagenome (GOLD analysis project Ga0070671, IMG submission 65341) | Switchgrass rhizosphere microbial communities from Kellogg Biological Station, Michigan, USA - KBS S7-3 metaG | ecosystem: Host-associated > Plants > Roots > Rhizosphere > Soil ...
ACATCCTGCTCGCTCTATGGATGACGCTCGGCGTCCATCTCTTCCTCATTGCCCTTGATCGCATCCGCGAAAACCGCTCGGCTATCCTACCATCGATCGCCTTCGCCGTCGTGATGGCCCTCAACGTCCTCACCAAAGGACTCATCGGCCTCGTCTTCCCCATCGCATTCGTTCTCTGCTACCTCGCGCTTACGCGCCAGCTTCGGCTACTGACTCATCTTCATCTCCTTGCCTCCACCGCCGTCTTTCTTGCGATCGCCGCGCCCTGGCATATCTTGGCCGCGCTGCAGACCCCAGCCATCCCTCTCCCTGCCGGATTAGGCCTTCCTGCCCGTGGCGGCTGGGCCTGGTTCTACCTCTACAACGAGCACATCGCCCGTTTCCTGGGCCGCCGCATCCCGCACGACTACGGCCAGGTTCCTATTCCCCTCTTCTGGCTGCTAAGTGCGCTGTGGGTGATGCCGTGGACTCCGTTCCTCTTCCCTGCGATCGCTTCCTACCTCCGCGAACTTCGCCAGCGCGTCTCCCTTGCCTCCCGTCAGCATGAAGCGGCTCTCTCCCTCATGCTCTGGGCCGCGATCGTGCTCGGCTTCTTCACCCTCTCCAGCCGCCAGGAGTACTACAACCTTCCCGCCCTCCCAGCGCTGGCACTCATGGCCGCTGGCCTCCTTGCCCGAGCCGACTCTCGCACCCGCGACGATTCAGTCGCCGCCCGCGCCAGCGTCACCCGCTGGACCCTGTGGTTCCTGGTGCCCCTGACCACCGCCATTGCCGCTGTTTGCGGATACTTCGCCATCACAGCGCCGCGCCCAGCACCTGACACCGACATCGCCTCTCTGCTCGCCGCCAATCCCGAGTTCTACAACCTCTCCCTCGGCCACCTCTTCGACCTTACCGGGGCAGCCATGGGACTCTTCCGTGGCCCACTCGCCGCCGTCGCCATCAGCATGCTCGCCATTGGTCTGGGAAGCTATACCCTGCGCCACCGCGACCGCCACTTCGCCGCCAACCTTATGCTCGCCGCCGGCATCACTGTCACCCTGCTGGCCGCGCACGAAGGCTTAGCCCGCTTCTATCCCATCATCGGCTCGAAAGATCTCGCCCTGGCCATCAACCGTGACAGCCTTCGGCCAGCCGACCAGATCATTCTCGACGGAGAACTCACGAGCGGCTCGTCGCTCGTCTTTTACACCCATCAACAGGTTCATCTGATACATGGCAACGTCAACAGCCTCTGGTACGGCGGGCTTTGGCCCGACTCTCCACACATCTTCGAGACGGATGACTCGCTCCACCAACTATGGGCCAGTCCCCGCCGCATCTTCCTGCTGACCTACAATCCCACCGCTCGCACTCGTGACCTCACGCCCTACGGCGCCGTCCACACCCTCGCCTCGGCGGGTGGAAAGACCGTACTAACCAACCACTAAACGGATTCGATTAAGCGGGCTCAGGGAGTCTCGACGCGTCCACCCTCGCGCATCCGATAAACCTGTCCGCGATAGTAAAACCGGTCCCCGCCGTAGCTTCCAAGCCACAAAACGCTTCCAAGCAGATCGCGCACCGGATAGATCAGCATCCCCTTCACCCAGTCCTGATCGCCCATCACACGCAGAACTGCTCCAGCCTGCACCCAGCGGTTCACGACCATCGCTGCCAGCCACACCAGACCCAAGACAACATGTCCGGTCAACAGACCCCACAACAGCCCCATCAACCCGAACGGCATAGCGAACGTCAGTCCGCTACCCAGATGCCCCCACGGTCGCGATCGTCGGGTGCTCTGCATCCATCGCAACTGGTTTCTGAATGACACACTAAAAGGGGTATCCTCCACCAATAGCCGAATAACGTGCGTCGCCAGCCGCACACCAATTCCGCGTGCAGCCAGCCTGTTTCCCAGAACAAAGTCGTCCGCGTAAAACTGCCCCAGTTCCTCGAAGCCGCCAGCCTCGGCAAACGACTGCTTCCTGACAGCCATCGTTACCCCAAGCGCGAACTTCGTGCCCTCAAGCATATCGGCCGCCATTACGCCTGAACTCATCTCAACGCTCTTGCCCACCGCGTCCAAGTGCGACGAGAACCGTGCCTTCGAGCCGCGATGCAACGTCCCAAGATAGATGCTCGAAGCCAACCCAACCTTTGGGTCCTTCAGATTCTGAACCATTTTTCGCAGATAATCCGGGGTCACCCGCGCATCGGCGTCGCTCGTAATGTACAGCTCATTTTTGGCAACCGAATCCAGCTTCGCCAGAGAAAAGACCTTCGCATTATGGAACTGAGGTGTCGGCTCCCCGGACGTTACGTACTTGGCGTCAACGTGCGGAAAACGGGCCCCCACCGACCGCGCCAGTTTCAGACCGGCATCATCCTCATGGCGCGCGCAAAACAAAAGCTCAAACTCAGGGTAGTCCTGCTCAAAGAAGGTTTCGAGATTGCGCTCCAACCCGTCTTCGGTGCCATGGAGCGGCTTCAACACGCTCACTGGAGGCAAAAACGGCGATACCTCGGCTTCCCGGCCCTCGCGACGCTTGCGCAGGCCAAAACGCGCTGCTGCCGCCAGTACCATCGGGCAATAGATCGTGGAGGTGACGGTGCCGCCAATCGCGATCCAGAGCAAGCACTGTTCCAGCAGTTTCATCTCATCCTTACTAACCCGGAATACGGCAAGAAATCCGAAAACAACAGACTTAAGTCTATCGCACGACGTATTTTGTCCCGGTGTTCGAGAAGACGTACCGCAAGTCGATGAAGACTCAGCCTCTATTTCTTCTTAGGCGGCACAGGCGGCACCACAACCGGGCGCCGCAGCGGAACCAGCCCAGCCACCGTCCCCTGTTGTTCGTGAATCCTGGTCAGCATCTCCGTCCGAACATAATCCACAAATCCCTGCATTTGTCGGTTCATCTCTTCCATCCGCTCCCGCATCTGCAGAATTACCGCGATACCCGCGATATTTACGCCCAGGTCTCGCGCAAGGTTCAGAATGAACTCCAGCCGCTCCAGATCTTCGTCTGTATAGAGGCGCGTATTTCCCTCGCTCCGTGAAGGCCGTAGCAGTCCCTCACGCTCGTACAGTCGCAGCGTCTGAGGATGGATCTGATACATCTCCGCCACCGCCGAAATCATGTACGCTCCCCTGCTCTTCCGCTTCGTAGCCATGCCCCGCCCTTTCAGCCTTTCTTTCTCACGGAAAGTCTAGCCTGTTGGCTCGCATTCGCGTCAAACAATGTCAGCTATGTTGTTCTCATTCCGGCACCGGATTGGATTCCCATGAAGAGACCCTCGACAACCCTGACAATCCTCGGTGGCCTCACCGCCGCAACCGCCGCCGCAGCAGCAGCCTACGCTCTCGCTCCTCGTTCGCGCCGAGTCTACGAAGATCGCGTCGTCCTCATTACCGGCGGCTCCCGCGGACTCGGTCTCGCCCTCGCCGAGCGCTTCGGCCGCGCCGGCTGCCGCCTTATCCTCACGGCGCGCAACGTCGACGAGCTAATCGACGCGCGCTATACCCTGCTGCAGCGCCATGCCGTCCGCTCTCCTGAGTCCGTCCTCCTCATCCCCGCCGACCTCAGCGACCCCGAACAAGCCGAAAACCTCATCGATCACGCCATCGCACACTTCGGTCGCATCGATGTCCTCATCAACAACGCCGGCATCATTGAAGTCGGCCCTGTGGAAGACCAACCCCTCTCCGCCTACCGGCGTGCCATGGCCACGAATTTCTTCGGCGCGCTCCACACTACCCAGGCCGCGCTGCCGCACATGCTGCGCATCGCGTACGATCGCCCCGCCTCCATCGTCAACATCGCATCCATCGGAGGCAAAGTTGCCGTGCCGCATCTTCTGCCCTACGTCGCCAGCAAATTCGCCCTCGTCGGTTTCTCGCAGGGCCTTCACGCTGAGCTTCGCCATAAAGGCATCCGCGTCACTACCGTCTGCCCCGGCCTCATGCGCACCGGCTCGCACGTCCACGTCAGCTTTGTAGGCGATCAGCATAAGGAATCGCGCTGGTTCACCCTCGCCGCCACCACACCCGTTATCGCGGCCTCGGTGCGCCACGCCGCCAACCGCATCTATTCGGCCGTAGCGGCCGGACGTGCGGAGATCACCATTACGCCGCAGGCGTGGCTTGCCGCTCGTGTCGCCGGCGCCGCTCCCGCCACCACGCAATTTCTCGCCTCGCTCGCCAACGAATTCCTCCTTCCGGAATCGCCAGTGAGCAACCAGCTCCCCCTCCGATTCAATCTCCGGACTCTGGATTCTCATCGTCTCCATCGGATTCGCGAAGACCAGCCCGATCAGACCCCGATTCCCTTCGAGGAGACGCCAGCAAAGAGCGACGTAGCCAACGATGAAGACTCCTCAGACAAGAAGGCCAGCTTCACTCACTGGCCCTCACCGTCTGATCAACCACTTATGTAGCGAAGTCGTCGCCTCACGTTTTGGCAAACAGCTCTTCGCGCGGATCCTCAGGGTTCAGCTTCGCGAGTTCGCGCAAAATCTCCTTCGATCGCTCGTCCTGTACCTTTGGCAGCACGATCTTCACCTCGACGATCTGGTCGCCGCGTTTGCCTTCATGCACCGCCGAAGGCACGCCCTTCTCCCGCAGCCTGAGCTTCTGCCCCGTCTGTGTGCCCGGCGGAATTTTAAGCTGCGTCCTTCCTCCGCCCTCATGCGTGTCAATCGTCGGGACATCGATCTTCGCCCCTAGCGCCGCCTCCGTCATCGTCACCGGAACAGTCACGTAGATGTCATCGCCTGTCCGCGTGAACACCGGATTGGTTCCAGCCCGGATGATCAGGTAAAGATCGCCCGGCGCTCCACCATTCGTCCCCGCATTGCCCTTGCCGGCAAGCCGTATCCTCTGCCCATCGCGCGTGCCGGGCTTGATACGAAATTCCAGCGGTTCTTTCTTCGTGATGACACCTTCGCCATCGCACGTCGGGCATGTGTTCTGCACTTTTCCTGAACCGCCGCAGCGCGGGCACTGGATGTTGAACTTCATCCGTCCGCCCATCTGTGTTACCTGCCCCGATCCGTGGCACTCCGGACACTCCGTACTGCCGCCGGTCGTCGACTTGCCCTTGCACGTCGGACAAACCTCCTGCCTTTGAATCTCCAGCCGGGTCACGCCTCCACGTATGGCAGTCCAGAAGTCCACGCTCACCTGGTACTCAAGATCCGTACCCGGCTGCGGCCCCCGCGCTGCGCCACGCCCACCCGTAAACATTCCGCTGAAGATATCGCGGAAGCTCCCACCAAAGCCGCCACCAGCCTCCTGATGCTGTGCTCCACCGCCCTGAAAGTCTGAAAAATCGAAGCCGCTGAAGTCGAACGGAACCTCCTGGGCTCCGCCGCGTCCAGCTTGCGCCCCGCCGAAGCCTGCTCCACCGTATCCTCCACGCGCCGCAGCCTCCGCAGCCGCCGGGTCGATGTTGTCCGAGTAGAACCCAAGCTGGTCGTAGATCTTTCGCTTCTTCTCGTCGCTCAGAACATCGTTCGCTTCGGAGATCTCCTTGAACTTCTCCTCGGCCTTCTTGTCGCCTGGGTTTACATCCGGGTGATACTTGCGCGCGGCCTTGCGAAACGCCTTGCGAATCTCGTCCGCCGTCGCCGTCTTCTTTACGCCTAGTACACCGTAGTAATCCTTGTTCTTAGTCGTCGCCATAGTCTTTTTTGCGTTTACTTCCAGTCCTGCCAAATCACTTCAATTTAAACTGCCTGCAACCACCGAACCCTACATCATCATAGAGCGGTCCGCCCTCGTAACCGTCGTTATTAATTCGCCTGGCAAGTCGGACACCAGAACAGATTCCTCCCCGCCATCTCCTGCTTCTTGACAACTGTCCCACACACAAAACACGGCAGCCCATTTCGCCGATACACATAATGAGCCTCCTCTTTCAATACCGGCCCTTTCTTGTGCGGCCTGTCCGCAGGCTTCGTCGTCACAATTCTCCTGTCGACCATCGCCGCAGGCATCAATGCAACGGCATCCTTCCAGATCGATCGCAACGTCTTCTCGTCAACGTCCTTTCCTATCCGAAACGGACTCACTCTCGCGCGATACAACAACTCCGCGCGAAAGATGTTTCCAACTCCCGCAAACATCGTCTGGTCCATCAGAAGCTCTGCAATCGACTTCCTGCTCTTCGCCACCTTCGCAATCATCTTCTCCGGACCATCCCCGTTCAATGGATCAGGCCCGAGCTTGTTCTTCAGCGCGTCCCACTTCTCCTGCGTGTAGATCGAGCAATCCATAGGCCCGCGCAACTCCAGCCACGCAATCTGCTCTGGATCGAGATGCCCTGTCCCGTCATCCTCCGAGTACCATGCATGCCGCTTGCTCTCACCCGGAACCGCTGGCTTCTTTACCGCCGCGGCGTTCCACATCCTTAAGCGCAGGGCACCCTTCACCTCAGGCAAGGGCCCCGATCCCTCCGTGAAATCCCCTTGCAATCCAAGATGCACATGCAGAATGCGATCGCGGCCAAAGTCGTATCCCAGGTGCTTCCCAACAGCCATCACCCGCTCCAGCTTCCGCCCATCGATTACCTCGGAATCAGTAAATCTTCCCTGAGGCCCATCCACGCGAACCGTCTTACCCGCAAACGCCGCTGCATGTCTCGTCGCCCAACGATGAATCTCGTTTCCCTCAGGCATTGCCTCGAGCCTCCTCGCAAAGCTTCCATTCTGATTACGCCATAGAAAACGGCGACGGCATAGTCGCCGTCGCCGCCCTGAACAACTTTCTGATCTTGCTAACCAGCTAGGACCTTAATTCCAGACCTGCTTTGCTTCTATCGCTTCGATTGCAAAAACCTGGTCCGGTTCCATCTGTTGCATCTTGCGCGCAAATCGCTCTGCCTCTTCCCGCGTGTCAAACATCATGCGGTTGTAAAGCTGGCCTGCACGTACCTGATCGCATCTCCACATCGTCTCGGTCATCGCTTTGCCTCCGGCGTATCGATTGAGCTCCAGGTTTTCTAACCACAACAGATCGGCAATTTCCTCTTCTCTACTACTTCTACTGCTATTCACGTCAAACACCTTTCCTGGAAGTAAGTCTCGCATTTGCTGCATACCTACAATTCCATCAGGGCCCGTTACTTCTCCTTCTAAAAGAAGAGGGGCAACCACTGAGGAAGCCCCTCTTTGTTACTACGTCAAATCGCTTGCCGCGGATGTCGACTACCGCTTATTTCTTATCCTCGACATCCACATACTCGGCATCAATAACACCTTCGTCCTTCTTTGGCTCTTCGGTGTTACTCGCCTGAGCAGCCGGTTCAGGCTGCGCAGCTGTCGCCTTGTACATCGCCTCGGCGAGTTTGTGGCTCACATTTGTTAGACGCTCGCGAGCCGAATTCAGCTCACTTGCGCTCGGTGTACCCGCAAGTGTTTTCTTTGCTTCCTCCAGCGCCGATTCAACGTCACTCTTGTCCGATCCGGCAACCTTATCGCCAGCGTCCTTGAGCATCTTCTCGACGTTGTAGACCATGGAATCAAGGCCGTTGCGAGCCTCAATCGTCTCGCGCTGCTCCTTATCCTCGGCCGCGTGAGCCTCGGCGTCTTTCGCCATTCGCTCAACCTCTTCCTTGCTCAAACCCGAAGAGCTCGTAATCGTGATCTTCTGGTCCTTGCCCGTCGCGTTATCCTTCGCCGTCACGTTCAGAATGCCGTTGGCGTCGATATCAAACGTCACCTCGATCTGCGGCACCCCACGCGGAGCTGGAGGAATCCCGCTCAGCTTGAACTTGCCCAGAGTCCTGTTCTGCGCCGCCATCGGACGCTCGCCCTGCAACACATGCACCTCAACCTCGGTCTGCGAGTCCGCCGCCGTCGAAAACGTCTCCGTCTTCTTCGTCGGAATCGTTGTGTTGCGCTGGATCATTGGAGTCGCAACGCCGCCCATCGTCTCAATCGACAGCGTCAGAGGAGTGACGTCCAGCAGCAGCAGGTCCTTCACGTCGCCCGCGAGCACACCGGCCTGAACCGCAGCGCCAATCGCCACGACCTCATCCGGATTCACGCCCTTGTGCGGCTCTTTACCGAACAGCTTCTTCACCAGCTCCTGGATCGCCGGCATACGAGTCTGTCCGCCAACCAGCACGACCTCATCGATCTTGCTCGCGTCCACGCCCGCATCCTTCAGCGCCTGCTTGCACGGTCCAACCGACTTCTGCAGCAGATCGTCGACCAGGCTCTCCAGCTTCGCGCGCGTCAGCTTGCGAACCAGGTGCTTCGGTCCGCTTGCGTCCGCCGTGATAAACGGCAGATTGATCTCCGTCTCCTGCGCCGTCGAAAGCTCGATCTTCGCGCGCTCGGCAGCATCCTTCAACCGCTGCAGCGCCATCTCGTTACCCTTCGAGGTCAGATCCAGGCCCGTCTCATCCTTGAACTCCTTGATGAGCCAATCCACAATCCGCTGGTCAAGGTTGTCGCCGCCAAGGTGCGTATCACCGTTGGTCGACTTCACCTCAATCACGCCCTCGCCTACTTCAAGGATCGAGATGTCGAATGTACCGCCGCCGAAGTCGTACACGGCAATCGTCTCGTCCTTCTTCTTGTCGAGGCCGTACGCCAACGCAGCCGCAGTCGGCTCGTTCACAATGCGCTTCACATCTAGACCGGCAATCTTGCCCGCATCCTTCGTCGCTTGGCGCTGCGCGTCGTTGAAGTACGCCGGAACTGTAATCACAGCCTCAGTCACGGACGAGCCAAGATAATCCTCAGCCGCCTTCTTCAGCTTCTGCAGAATCATCGCCGAGATCTCAGGCGCGGTGTACTCCTTACCCTGAGCTACAACGGCAACATGGTCGCCCTGCTTCACAACCTTGTAAGGCACCATCTTCATCTCGTCATTAACTTCATCAAAGCGACGACCCATAAACCGCTTGATCGAATAGATCGTGTTTTCAGGGTTTGTAATCGCCTGGCGCTTCGCCACCTGGCCAACCAGCCGCTCGCCGCTCTTCGTAAACGCAACGATCGACGGCGTAGTACGGCCGCCCTCCTCATTCGGAATAACCTTCGGCTCGCCGCCTTCCATCACGGCAACGCACGAGTTGGTCGTTCCGAGGTCAATGCCAATAATCTTTCCCATCACTTGTCTCCCATACGTAATACCGCGGTTTGCCCGCGGTCCAATCTCGCTGACCCATCCACCGAAACCTGAGTCACTTACTGTCACTATATCTGATGTCATCCATTCTATGGAGGATGCATTATCCACAAAGCCTTTTCAGCACAATTCGGAAACCAAACCCGCACAGCTCCCCTGCCACCATAGGGTCATTGCCCTTCTGAACCACCAAAGTTAACCTTCGACCATCAGATTGGCCCTGAAGTCCTGCATTTTGAATCAATTCGCCTCGGAGACCCTCATGCCCTCCAGAAAGCCTCGTACCACCCGCAGACTCCTCAAAGTAGCCTCCTTAGGACTGGCTGGACTCATCGCCGGCTTCCTTTCCGGTTGTTCCTCCTCTGAATCGCTCGTTCGCTTCTCCAACTGGCGCTCCGGAGCCGACTTAACCGCCTCCCGCCGCCTACAGAACCTCGACTACCGTCGGACCCCTGAGATTCGTCGCGCTCCATCTCCCCATCGCTATCAACCCACAGCCACCCAGCGCACCACCGCCCAGGCCTCGCTCGGCGAGATCGACGCGATAGGTCACTACTACGAATCACACGGCGGCCAGTAACCGCCCTCCCCGGGCCTCCTCCCCCCGGGCGAAGCTTCTCCACTCACGGCACGTCTCCCCACTGGGACGTGCCGCTTTTTTTCCTTCCAGGTCCGAACTCCCTCCCCGACCATCCACCCCGAACATCCGAATCAGCGTCTTACCCATATTCAGGGATGCGTCCCTGATCCAAGCACTTTTAGATAAAGCCATCACTCCGCCTCGGGGAAGGCATCTCGATGTCCAGCGCCGCCACCGCACCTGCCGACCACTCCGCCGAGGCCGCTCAAGGCGTCAATCCGTGGCTCATCGCAGCGTCGGTCATGCTGGCCACCTTCATGGAGGTGCTCGACACCGCGATCGCCTCGGTCGCACTCCCCTACATCGCCGGCTCCCTTTCCGCTTCCAACGACGAGGCCACCTGGGTCCTGACCAGCTACCTCGTCGCCAACGCCATCGTTCTCCCTGCCAGCAACTGGTGCTCTCTCCGTTTCGGTCGCAAACGCTTCCTCATCATCTGCGTCATCATCTTCACCGTCGCCAGCTTCGCCTGCGGAGCGGCCCCGTCCCTCAGCATCATGCTGCTCGCCCGCGTCGTCCAGGGAGCCGGCGGAGGCGCACTCCAGCCTCTCTCCCAGGCCATCCTCTTTGAATCCTTCCCTCCGGCAAAGCGAGGAGCAGCTGCCGCCGTCTTCGCTTTCGGAGTCGTCGTAGCTCCGGTCCTCGGCCCCACTCTCGGCGGCTGGCTCACCGACACCTACTCTTGGCGCTATGCCTTCTACATCAACATCCCCATCGGAATCCTCGCCGTCTTCATGATCAGCCGCTTCGTCCACGACCCGCCCTACATCAAGAACGCCAAGGTCCCGCCCTTCGACAACCTCGGCTTCGGAATGCTCGTCGTATGGACCGGCTGCCTCCAGATCATCCTCGACAAAGGCCAGGAGGACGACTGGTTCGGAGCCACCTGGATCCGATGGGCCTTCTGCTTCATGATCACCGCCTTCCTATGGTGGATATGGATCTCCTGGACTAAGAAAAATCCTCTCGTCAACCTCAAGATTCTTAAAGATCGCAACTTCGCCATCGGCTGCCTGCTGATCTTCCTCTTCGGTATAGCCATCTACTCCACCGTCGTCGTTCTCCCACTCTTCTACCAGGAGCTCCTCGGCTATACCGCCTTCACCGCTGGCCTCGTCGTCGCTCCTCGAGGCATCGGCGCCATCTGCGGCATGCCCGTCATCGGCTACCTATCCAACAAGGTCGACCCCCGTTATCTCCTCACCTTCGGCTTCGTTATCTTCGGAATGACCACCTTCTACTTCGGCCAGATAACCCTGGACATCTCGCCCCACACCCTCCTCATCCCGATCCTCATCACCGGCTTCGGGTTGAGCTTTGTCTTCGTCCCCATCACCACTGCTGCCTACGGCACTCTCCCTAACGAGCAGATCGGCAATGCCAGCGGCCTCTTCAACCTGATGCGCAACGTCGGAGGCTCCATTGGAATCTCCGTAGCGCAAACCCTCCTCACCCGCCGCTCCGCCGTCCACCAGAACCTCATCGTCAACTCCGTTCCCCAGACCGGCCAGCAGTTCCAGGACGCCCTCCACAACACCACCGGCTATCTCACCGGCTACTTCGGACGCGCCAACGCCACCGACCCTGCCGCCGCAACTCTCTACCGCGAACTCCTCCGCCAGGCCGCCAGCTGGGCCTTCGTCGATGTCTTCCGCTGGCTCTCGCTCCTCAGCTTCGGCTGCGTCTTCGCCGTCTGGATGCTCAAAAAAGTAAAGCCCGGCAAAGCTCCCGTCGGGGCACACTAGAGATCATCTTTATGCGACTCGTTCGATACGGCGGCGCCATGAGCCTCGACGGCTACATCGCCACTCCCTCCGGCGCCTACGACTGGATCGTCCAGGATCCCGAGATGGACTTCGCCGTCATGATGTCCCGCTTCGACACCTTCCTCATCGGCCGTAAGACCTTCGACACAATGGGCCGCACCCTCAAGATGATGCCCCGTGACGCAACCAGCATCATCTTCTCCCGCACTCTCCAACAGCCCGACCACCCCGATCTCATCATCAGCGACAACCCCGTAAGCACCGTCGCAAGCCTCCGCATGAAACCCGGCAAAGACATCGCCCTCTTTGGCGGAGGCGATCTCTTCCGCAGCCTCCTTCAAGCCAACCTGGTCGACCGCGTCGAAGTCTCCCTCATCCCCATCCTCCTCGGCGAAGGCATCCCCTTCCTTCCGCCACCCGCACCACAAACAAGGCTTCGGCTCCTTGAACAACGTCTCTACAAGAAAACTGGCATCGTAGGCCTGCAATACGAAGTCATTCGAACCTGACCCGCGCGGCTTCCGATTCTTCCAAGCCACACCCTCCCACCCTGAGCCATACTCACTCCCATGACCTCCGCCGACTTCCGCCGCATCGCCCTCGCCTTCCCCAACACCGAGGAGTCCTCCCACATGGGCTCGCCCGACTTCCGCGTCGGAGGCCACATCTTCGCCACCCTGGCCTCCGAAAAGCAGGGCTACGGCAATCTCATGCTCACCCCCGAACTCCAGCAATCGTTCCTCGCCGACCAGCCCGACCTCTTCCTCCCCATCGCCGGAGGCTGGGGCCGCATGGGCGCAACCCACATCCGCCTCAAGCCGGCGACCGAAGACATCCTCATCGGAGCACTCCTCGCCGCCTACAATCTCCGCCTCAAAAAGAACGAGGCGACCCGCAAACCTCGCAAGTCGCCCCGAAAACAGCCTTCGTAAAATCTCCTACTTCTGCGAAGGAATAAACTCCTCCATTACAGCCTTCCGCATCAGGTCAGGAGGAAGCAGTCCCTGAGCCAGGATGAAGTCGTGAAACTTCTTCCGGTCGAACTTCTTCCCCAGCGCCGCCTCCGTATCCTTCCTCAACGCCAGTAGCTTCGTATACCCGTAGAAGTAGCTGTTCGCCTGCCCCGGAGCGCGGAACGTATACCGCTCCACCTCTTCCGTAGCCAGCGCATGCGATAACACCACATCGTTCTCCAGGATCTTGTACACCTGCTCTGGAGTCAGCTTTCCTGACTGCAGCTCAGGATCCACGAACGCCCTCGTCGCCCTCATCAGCCTGTGATCCAGAGACATCAGCTGACCCTCCAGCGGCATATACGGCTTCATGATGTACTCCGAGTAAAGCCCCCAACCCTCCACGTTCGTTGAGTTGAACGCGAACAGCGCCCGCGCCAAACTCACCCCGTGTTCCACCATCGAGTCGAACTGCAGCTCATGCCCCGGCCGAGCCTCATGAGAGGTCAGCGTCCACGTCACCGCGTCGAACGTGAAGTCGTCGTACTTCTCCTCAGCACCTCCCGTGGCAGAAGGAATATTCATCGGCAGCACAAACTCTCCCCTCTGCCCCGTGTTGTGCAGGAAAGGTGGAGGAGTCATATGCGGCGCTGGCTGCTGCGCCGTCTCTGCCGCCGTCGCCAGCCGGATGATCGCCGGCCTCGTCGGCAGCGTCACCAGGTTCTGCGCCGCGATAATCTTCTCAATCTCGCCCAGCCGCTTCTGATAAAACGGCAGCGTCGCGTCGCCAACGATCTGCGCCTTCTTCAGCTCGCGAATCACATCGCGATAGTCGCTCGAGGGATACCCCTTCTGCTTCGCAATCTGCGCCGCAATCGTCACCATCTCCGCCTGATACTCGGCGAACGCCTTGTGCGCCATCTCCGCTATCTGCGCCGGAGGAATATCAATCCCGTAGCCCTCGAGATCCAGCGCATACTCCGCAGGCGGCTCGCGGAAGTCCGTCCGCGCCTTCGGCAGAATCGTCGCCCTCACCCACGCGTCGTAATCCGCCAGCTCCGTCTTCAGCTTCGCGTAAGGCTCCTCCCAACCCGTCAGCTTGTACTTTGTAAACAAAGCGGCCATGCCATCGGTGTAGTTGTTGTTCCGCCCCAGCTCCGTCTCAATCTCCGTCTTCGACGGATACACAATGCCCGGCTTCGAAATCTGCTCCATCGTCCGTTGCTTCAGGATCTCCGTAAACGGCTTGTATCCCGGCTCAACACCCGCATACTTCCTCAACCGAACTACAGCATCCGGCCTGCGCTCCGCTGCCACCTGGTCATCCAGCAGCCCGCGCAGTCCTCCAAATACAGCAGAGCTTGCGTTGATGAACGGAACATTGTGCACAAGCTGATAGTCCTGCTCCCGAAACTGCAGATTGAATGTCTTCTCCAGAATCTCCAGGTCCTGCACGACGTTCTTGTCCTTCTCCGTCGTCTGTGCGGCCTTCAGCTTCACCAGCACAGCCTCCAGCTCCTTCCGCGTCTCCAACTGGTCGGCCAGCGTCGGGTTGCTGATCAGCTTGTCGAACTTCACCAGCCCCTGCCGCGACCCGCGCTCCGGAGCATGCTTCAGCTGTACATCCAGCAGCTGCTGGGTATACGCATTGCTCTTCGCAATCCAAGCCTTGTCCGCAGCCTGCCCCATCGCAAGCGATCCTGAGACAGTACCCATCACCAGTCCCGTGCTAACCGTCAGCTCGCAGACAAGCAGAACCCTCTTCTTCATCCACACACCTCATTATTTGGAAAGACTATCCAGCTCAATATACCTGTCATATCTCCCCATCTCTCCAGACAATTCGTCACGTAAACTGCCCTTACTTGCCAGAAACATCGGCGACCGTCGGAGGACCGGATTGAGAAGAGCTTGGTTCTGCCTCCTGACTGCAGCGTGTCTCTGTTCCTCCGAATCACAGACTGCGCAACGCGAGTCAGCACCATCGACTGCCCCGGCTCAGATTCAGGCCGTCTCTCGTATCGTGCTCGTGCCGGCCACTGTCCGTTCAAAGTCCGGCGAGTTCGTAACCGGCCTGACCTCGCCCGACTTCGAACTGACTGACAACGGAGTCAAGCAGGCGGCTCTAGTCGAGCAGACAACGAATCAGCCGCTCGCCGTCGCACTCGTTGTCCAAACCGGCGCCGGCTCACCGCGAGAGTTTCAAAACTACCAGACAATCGCCGCACTACTAGGAATCACCGATACTGCGCGTGCCCGAAGGGTCGCCTTCATCACCTTCGACAGCAAGCCCCGGCAGGTGTGGAACTTTCCTAACCGCCTCGACGGCGTGCAGTATGCCATCGATCATCCCGATGCCGGAGACTCAGGTGCATCCATCCTCGATGCCGTCACCAAAGGCATCGATCTGCTTCAACAGCAACCACCCCAGATGAGGCGAATTCTCCTTCTGCTCAGCGAGTCACAGGACGCAGGCAGCAGTATTGCACCTCGCTCATTTCTGCGTCGCCTGGGCGAATCCAACATCACCGTCTATAGCATCACCTTTTCAGCCCATTCGGTTGCAACGCACGAAACACGCTACCAGGCCTGTTTAAACAAGACAGAGCAGACATCGCAAGATGCAATCCCGCACGTGCAGGACCTTCTCAAATACCTCTGCAGAGAGACAACAGCCGAGCTCGCGACCCTCTCCGGAGGAGAGCACATAGAGATCAAAAATCCACTTGACCTCAGTCGCAGCATCTCTCTCCTGACCGATGCATTCTCCAACGCATACTCACTCAGCTTCCGGCCAGGCTCTCCAACTCCCGGGCTTCACATCCTGTCGCTGAAAACACAAAGACAACGCTCTCCCTTGTTCGTTTCTTCGCGCGCGATCTATTGGGTGTCCGATAAGTGAACCCCGTCAGGTAAGGCCGATAAAACCCGTCTGCTTCCCCCAGGATCTCCTGACAGGAGGCTGTCAGCATCCCTGACCTAGTCTCTTCATCATGAGAAACGCATCGCATACCCCGGCCCCTCTCATCACATAACCCCCGGAAATTCCCTGAAGGTTTACCTGACCACCTAACGTCGCGCGTACCATGATCGCCTCCGGCTATGCCGGCAAAAGGAGAGACTTGAATGTCCCAACCGTTTGTTCATCTCGAACTCAACACTCCCGATCTTGCCAAAGCCAAGGACTTCTACGGAAAACTCGTAGGCTGGACCTTCCAGGATATGGACATGGGACCCGCCGGCACCTACTCCGTCTTCAGGCCCGCCAGCGGTCCCGGTGGAGGCATGTTTACCGTTCCTGACGCGCCCAAGCAGTGGCTGCCCTATATCGGCGTCGACGACCTCAAGGCCTCAACCGATAAAGCCGAATCGCTCGGCGCGAAGGTCATTGTCCGCGAGCAGCCTGTACCCGAGATGGGAGCCTTCTCCATCCTCGTAGACCCCACCGGAGCCAACATCGCCCTCTGGCAAGCAAAGTCTGCTTAGCCCATCCGTCCGCAGTTAGGCCGTCATTCTGAGCGCAGCGAAGAATCTCCGTTGTTCGCTCGTGAGTCTCCTCTGTCCGCTGTTTGCACCGGCCCCGCCAGCCAAATCTTGTCAAGCCCCAATTTGACGTAACTTACACAAACAAAGAGAAATATAAGTTGCCGATTAATTACCCCCAATTTGCTAGACTTAAATCAGCATAGAAATAGAGAAGCCCCGATCCATCCCGGTTCGGGGCTTTCCCCTTTAGAATCTGTATTTTTACACTTAAATCTTTTATTATCAGGATTTTATACTGCAACTTTCTTGCAAGCTGCACAAAATAAATACCTTGCCAAAATTTGATAGGGAGGGGGAGGGTCCCTCTACTGAGGCGTCGTTGTCCCGCTGGGCGACGGGCTCGTAGGACTCGTAGGAGAAGTCGTCCCGCCCGGAGAGCTTCCGCCAATCGGCGTCCCAATCGGCCCCGAGCCCATACTGCTTCCTGAACCACCCGAAGCCGGGCCGCCCAGCAGAGCCGCCTTCGCCTTCATCTGCTCGATCCGAGGATCGTAAAGAAACTCCCAGGTCTCGTAAGTAGTCTGCTCGTTCACTACAGAAATCGAGCCCCCAGACTTCGAGCTGCCAACCCCGACGATCGGAGCGCCGCCGCCCGAAAAGCTCGTCGCCGACTGCCCCCCGATACCGCCGCCAAAGCCGCTGCCATTGCTGCTGGAACCCGCACCCGAACTCACAGTCGGCGAACCACCAGTCGGACTGTTGCTTGCGCCGCCAGCTGGGCTGCTCCCTGCAGTGGCCCCTGAACCGGAAGACGAGCCAATACCGGGACCGAGCGAAAAACCGCCGCTGCCACCCGGAGAGGTTGGCGACGAGTTCGCTCCGCCAACCGTCGAAGTCGGCTGACCCGAAACCATCGACGAAGCCGCACCTAGCCCACCGGTGGGGCCGCCTCCAGCAACCCCAGCCAACGGCTGACCAAAAAAGCCCTTCACCGTCGTCTTCGCCTCGCCGACGTGAATCAGCCGCCAGTCCGGCTTTCCAGTCATCGGATCTTCATACTTTTGTCGCAGAAACCGGATGTTGTTCGACTTCTCCAACTGATCCATGTTGCCCGGATAATGGCCGAACTTTATATAGTACCGGCGGATCGCCATCACGTACTCGTTGCCGCGATGAATCGCCTCAACCTCGCGGTCGCGCCGCAGAGATTGCGCAATTTTTGGAGCCGCAATACTCAGCGTAAGCAGCAGCAGGAAGATCAGGACGATCGCGCCCAGCAGCATGAATCCCTGCTCGCCTTCGCGTCTCTCATCTCGACCAACGTGTTGCATCACTGCTCCTAGCGCGCAATCAATGGCAGCGTCTGCCGATTGTTGTTCGGCATATCTTCCACCAGGATTGAACTGGCCATCACACCTACAACACGATAGCGGCGCTGAACGATATCACCTTCAGACGCGAGAAAGACATCCTGTCCGTGCAGTAGAAACGCCTGCCGCTTCCCATTTGCCGAAGTCGCCGTCCCAAAGAACTTCAGATCAATCGGCGGAGGGGGAGGCGGTCCTGGCGGAGGCGTGTAGACAGGAACAACCGGCTTCGGCCGCGCCGACGCGATCGGCTTCGGAATCTCAATCGGCGCTGACGCCGTTGAGAAGATGTTCCGTCCACTGCCCGAGTACACCAGCTTCTCAGTCACCAGCATTGGCCCCATCTTCAGGGTCGGATCCAGCTGCGCCGAAGTGGTCCCAAGGTTCTTTGCCTCTCCTCCGGCAGCAGTTCGCGTCGCCAGCTTTACCGCCGGCGTCGGCACTGTATTTGTCACTGCAACCTGTGCCGGCCGAGGCGCAGGGCTATCGTCGCGCAGCTGGTAGTACAAGATTCCCAAAGCAAGAACAACGAAGCCGCCCACAGCGATGGATTTCTTTTGCGAGTCTGTCATCGGCGAGCCTCGCTTTTCTTCTTCGATGAAGAACTCGTTGGAACATCCTCAGCCGACTTCGTCTGATCAACGTTGGCCTTGGCGGGGTGCAAATACGTGGTCAGCTTCAAACGCAGTCCGACCATTCCACTCTGCTGTCCTGTTAACGTCACACCGTTAATCAGGAAGAACATCTTGTCTCGCTCAAGTGAGTTCATGAACAGCACCAGCGGTCGATAGTCCCCGTTGAGGATCGCATCCATACGAACCTCGGTAAGCGCTCCAGCCGAACCATCGAGCACAGGCGCCTGTCCATACTGCACGCTCTTGAGCTTCACTCCTTGTTTGTTTGTCAGCACCCCGAGCTCCGCCAGCACATCGGAGTAAGCCGATGGAAGCCTAGTCTCATAGAACCTGTCGGCATCCGTAGTCGCAGCAGAGAGTTTGTCATCGAGACCCTCAAGCGGCCGCTTGGCAATCTCTGCAGTCTTCATCACCACCGTCTGTTGCGCCAGCGCGGTGGCATCCTGGTTGGTCGCCGCCCGCCACGTGAAGAACAGATGCACCAGAAGATAAAAACATACTAGGCCCAGGACGGACACCGTTGCGTAATAAAGATTTAGTTGTGTGATTAGGCGGCGCGTCCGCTCCGACATCCCCTGCATGCTCTGGGAGACCGCTGCCGATCGAGTCATCGTCGTCATCGCGCACCACCGATCTTCGGTTTCTGGCTCGGCGATGCAGCCTTTGGCCTTCGCGCGTGCTGCGAAACCTTATGCGGCTCATATGGCCCAGCTTGCGAGTCGTCATCGTTTTGGGCAGTCGTTTCGTCCACCTTCACCGCGATTGCAGGCAGTGGATTGTAGCCGCTCAGAATATCGAACTCGACCACTCCCATCGCAACCGGCGATGCAGTCGCTCGGCCCGTCTCTTGCCCCTGCGCTGACTCTCCGGCCAGTCGCGGCCTAACGAATCGCTGAGACTTCTCGAGGTTCCTCACCAGTTGAACCGCACGCTCGCGATCGCCGCTGACCTTCAATCGGATAGTCACCTCTCCGGTCTTGCTTGTTGCAGGCTCAATGCTCGTCACCTGGACTCCAGCCGGAAGAACTCGCTCCAGGTCCATCATTACGGCGGTCCAGCTGAAGCTCTTTTGGGCGAATACCGCGTTCAGATACTGGCTGCGCTCGAGTACGGCCATGTTCTGGGGCTGACGCATCCTGGCCTCATTCCGTTGGCGTTCCTGCTGATACTCGAACGTCTTACCCTTCAGGACATTCATCTGTGCTTCTGCCGTCCGGGCTTTCATCGTCAGTGCGTGCAGCCAGAACGCCAGTCCGATCGCAACGAATGACAATACGAGAACGGCGAAACGCAGTCTCGCAAACAGTGGGCGCAATTCGATAAACGGCTTTGTCGCAAGATTGACAGAGATTCGCATCAGTTCTTCAGCGCTCCCCTCACACCGGCAAGCCATCCTCGCGGGATGCGCGTTGCTACGCCCGTACCTAGAGCGTCAACCGGCACCATCTCCTGTACTCGCAAGCCTTCGAAGCGATTCTCTTCCAGTATCGCCGTCAACCCATCGGCACCCAGCGTACCCGCGGAGATCACCTTCTGTGGAGCCGCTACCAGCGTATCTTCAAAATAGGCAGCCGCCACACTTACCGCCTGAGCAATCTCGCGAGAAGATTCAGCCGCTTCAATCACCTGGGTTTTGGTAGCAGCCTCCGCTTCGACGCGATCGTAGCCCATGCGATCGTGCGCTGCCGAAGCCTGCGGATCGATTCCCGCCACGTTTTTTTCGCTGGTCTCAAGTGTGCGGTGAAGCAGCAGCACTCCACCGTTCACAATCGCCGTCGTCACGCAGCCTGAGCTCACATTGACCATCAGCGCAGAGGTTTCCTGCTCATCGAGGCCAGCGAGCGACGCAAGCGTGCTCGGCAACACCGCCCCTGGAAGATATCCAGCAGCAATCACCGCACTCTCGTACTCTTCCAGCACTTCGTGCGGCATCGCTGCGGCGAGGACACGGTAAACCCCGCGATCAGTGGACATAACCTGATAGCTCACCACCGCGCTGTCCGCATCAAAAGGCAGCAGCTTCTTCAAACGAAAACGGATCACCGGCAGCGCCTCAGCCGTCTTACTCGGCAGATCGTCGAAGTCGAGCAGAAGAACGCGCGCTGCGGAGTCCGGAACCACGATGGTCAAATATCGAGTCCGATCGCCTCCCCGCACGGCTACAGAATCCAGCGCCTCGCGAATTGCAGCGACAACCCGCGCGCGATCGGTAAGGTTGCCGGCCTTCAACCCGCCAAGCACCGCGCCTTCGGGCAAC
>Ga0070671_100001069_pt1 | contig 20212 bp, 22 predicted proteins | sample KBSS73metaG_FD_65341 | JGI IMG/M metagenome (GOLD analysis project Ga0070671, IMG submission 65341) | Switchgrass rhizosphere microbial communities from Kellogg Biological Station, Michigan, USA - KBS S7-3 metaG | ecosystem: Host-associated > Plants > Roots > Rhizosphere > Soil ...
TCGTCTGGGTGAACCCGCACGCGGGCAAGGACGGCTACGCCCCGGTGCAGGGGGGAATAGTCGCCGTGCTTCCCTACTTGGACCACCTGCTCGCCGGGCACAGCCTGGAGACGCTGGAACGCCTGCTCGACGTCGTGCGGGCCGGCTGATGGAGGTACCCGATGCGTGATGTGGTCGACCAGCTCGAGGGCTGGTGGAAGAACGGGGACCGGGCGGCTCTGGCCACGGTGGTGGCGACCTTCCGGTCCGCCCCCCGCCAGCCCGGGGCGTCGATGCTCGTCGGGCCCGGGGGCGAGGCGGTCGGCAGCGTGTCCGGCGGCTGCGTCGAGGGCGCGGTCTACGAGCTCGGCCAGGAGATCCTCACCGAGAAGCGCCCCGTCCTGCAGCGCTACGGCGTCTCGGACGACGACGCGTTCGCCGTCGGCCTGACCTGCGGCGGGATCCTGGACGTCTACGTCGAGGAGGTCTCCCCCGAGGCCTATCCCGAGTTCGGCCGGATCGCCGAGGCCATCCGGGACGAGACCCCGGTCGCCGTCGCCACGGTCGTCTCCGGTCCCGCGGACCGGCTCGGCAAGCGGCTGATCGTCTGGGAGGACCGGGTCGAGGGTGGCACCGGCTCGGCGCGGCTGGACGGCGCGGTCGGCGACGACGCCCGCGGCCTGCTCGCCTCCGGGCGCAACGCCACGATCACCTACGGCGTCGACGGCCAGCGCCGCGGCGAGGGTCTGATGGTGTTCGTCGAGTCCTTCGCCCCGCCGCCCCGCATGATCGTCTTCGGCGCGATCGACTTCGCCGCCGCCGTCGCGAAGATGGGCAACTTCCTCGGCTTCCGGGTCACGGTGTGCGACGCCCGCCCGGTCTTCGCCACCGCCAGCCGGTTCCCGGGGGCGAACGAGGTCGTCGTCGAGTGGCCGCACCGCTACCTGGAGAAGGAGGCGGCGGAGGGCCGGATCGACGGGCGCACGGTGCTGACCGTGCTCACCCACGACCCCAAGTTCGACGTCCCGCTGCTCGAGGTCGCGCTCCGGCTGCCGGAGGTCGCGTACATCGGCGCGATGGGATCGCGGCGCACGCACGAGGACCGGTTGGAGCGGCTGCGGGAGCGCGGCATCACGGAGGCCGAGATCGCCCGGATGTCCAGCCCGATCGGCCTGGACCTCGGCGCCCGCACGCCCGAGGAGACGGCCGTGTCCATCGCGGCCGAGATGATCGCCCAGCACTGGGGCGGGGCGGGTACCCGGCTCGCCGAGCGCGAGGGGCCCATCCACACCTGACCGTCCGGGCAGGTCGACCCCTCCGAGGGGGCGGTCCGCCGCGGGCGTGCGGCCTCTACCGTGGGACACGCCCTAGGCAGCCGACACGGAGGTCCGCATGCCCCGAGGACGCATCTGATGCCCTCATCCGGCCTGGTCCTGCCCATCGCGCGTAACCTGGCTCACACGGGGTTGGGTGAGGCGGAGGAGGGCGGCGTGGCTCTCGACGGGGTTCCGCTCGGCGGTGGACCGGGCACGGACGCCTTCCGACGAGCCGGGGACACCGTCCTGGTCGACGAGTTCGACCGCGAGCCCGATCTGACCGTCACCACCGGGGGCGGGGGCTGCGGCGCCCCGCCACCGTCGACCAACCCGCGGATCTCGAAGTTCCACGCCCCGGAGATCGTGTTCGGCCCGGACTCGCTGCGGGAGGCCGCGCACGCGGCCGTGCGGCTCGGCGGACGCAGGCCCTTCGTCGTCACCGACCCGGGGGTGTTCGAGGCGGGCTGGCCGAACGAGCTGCTGGCGGACCTGCGCGACGCCGGCCTCGCGCCGCGGCTGTGGACGGACGTCACGCCGAACCCGAAGGACCACGAGATCGAGGCCGGCTACCACGAGTACGTGGCCTCGGGCTGCGACGTCGTGATGGGCCTGGGCGGCGGCTCGGTCATCGACGCCGCCAAGGGCGTGGCCCTGCTGGCCAGCAACGGCGGACGGATCCTCGACTACGAGGGCATCGACCGGATCGCCAACCCGATCCCGCCGCTGATCATGATGCCGTCGACCTCGGGGACCGGTGCGGACGTCTCGCAGTTCTGCATCGTCACCGACACCGAGCGGCACACCAAGATCACCATCATGGGCCGGGCGCTGGTCCCGGACGTGTCGGTCATCGACCCACGACTGCTGGTCACCATGCCGGAGTGGCTCAACGCCGCCACCGGGCTCGACGCGCTGACCCACGGCATCGAGGCCTTCGTGTCGCTGGCCCACGGCCCGCTGACCGACCACCACGCGCTGCAGGCCGTGTCGCTGGTCAACGCCCACCTCGCGCACACCATGGTCGCGCCGCAGGACCGGCGCGCCCGCCAGGCGATGGCCCAGGCCGCCCTCGAGGCGGGCCTGGCCTTCACGAACGCGATCCTCGGCGCCACGCACGCGATGAGCCACCAGGTCGGCGGGATGCTCGACCTGCCGCACGGGGTGATCAACGGGGTGCTGCTGCCGCACGTCGTGCGGTTCAACGGCGTCACCACGCCGGAGCGGTTCGTGCCGATCGCGCAGGCCATGGGCCTGGCCGGGCACGGCGTGCCGGGCGACGAGGCCGTGGACATGGTCGCCGTCGCGATCCGCTCGCTCGCCGACGAGGTCGGGGTGCCGAGCGGGCTCGGGGCGATGGGGGTGTCCGCGGCGGACATCCCGCGGCTCGCCGTGCTCACCCTCGGCGACGCCTGCCTGACCACCAACCCGCGGCCCGCGGACGTCGTCCAGGTCGAGGCCCTGTTCCGGGCAGCCCTGTGACCAGTGCCTCCTGGCCCCCCAGGCGGACGGAGACGCCGTCCGCGCGGTCCTGGCCGGGGCCCGACCTCGACGCGCTGACCGGACTGCGGTCCGGCAAGCCCTCGTTCTACCCGGAGTACCGGGTCTCCGCGGTCCGGCTGCGCCGGGTGATCCTCGCGCTGGAGCGGATCTCCGCCGCGCTCGTCCGCACGATGGAGGGGTCGGAGGCGCTGGTGCGGGCCGTCGTCGAGGCCGCGGCGGACCACCTCACCGCGGACTGGGTGGCGTTCGCGCTGGTCGACGGTCGGCTCGCCGACGCCAGCCCGCGCCATCTCGTGCTCGGTCCGGACGGCGTCGAGTGGACGGACCTCGACCTGGTTCCCGCCGGGGTCCGGGCGCACGTCGAGGGCGTCCGGCGGGGGTCGGACCATCCGGAGCACGACCGCGAGGCCGCCCGGCGGCACCTGCACGTCCCGGTGCGGCTGGACGGCCAGACCGTCGGCGGGTTCGTGGCCTGGACGCCGCGGGAGCGGGAGGTCGACGACACCGACCACTCGGTGATGCGGATCCTGGCCGGCCAGACGGCGTCCGCGCTACAGAACTGCGCGCTGTTGGAGCGGTCGGAGAAGCTCTACGCGCGCACCGCCCGTCAGGCCGCGGACCTCAAGTCACGCAACGCCGAGCTCCAGACCACGCAGGAGCAGCTGGGCGCCGCGCGGCAGCGCGAGGTGCTGGACGGCGAACGGCACCGCATCGCCCGCGAGCTGCACGACTCGGTCACCCAGTACGCGCTCTCGGCGGGGATGCACATCGAGCTGGTGCGCGGGGAGGTGCAGGACCCCAAGCTGCTGGGCCACCTGGACACGGCGAAGGACCTCACCAAGCGGGCCGTGGAGCAGCTGCGGTCGGCGATCTACGCGCTGAACCACCACGAGAGCGGCGACCGGGACCTGCCCGCGATGCTGCGCCAGCTCACCACCGTGCACATGCCGGACGAGCTGCGCATCGACGTGCGGATCGGTGGCGAGCCCGTGCCGCTGGACCCCGACCAGGAGCAGTCGCTGTTCCGGATCGCGGGGGAGGCGCTGTTCAACACGGCCATGCACGCGGACGCCTCGCGGGCCTCGATCCGGCTGGCGTACCGCCCCGACGCCGTCCGGCTGACCGTGTCCGACGACGGCCGGGGCCGTCCCGAGGACATCCGGCGCAGCCTCAAGGCCTCCGCGCTGACCCCGTCGGGCGAACACCGCGGCCTGGTGAACATGCAGACCCGGGCCGCGGAGATGGGCGGGACGGTGCTGTTCCGCCGGGCCCGCATGGGCGGGCTGCAGGTGCAGGTGGACGTGCCCGTGAGTGGGAAGGCAGTGACTCGATGACCACGATGACCACGGCTGAGGCGGTTCGGGCGGCGCGGGCGCGCGAGGCGGTGCGACTCGCGGCGGGCGGGCCCGCGGCCCGCGGCGTCTCCCCCGCCCGACCCGGCACCCCCACCCGCCCCGCAGCGCCCGGCCGACCGGGCGTGCCCGGTCAGACGCCGCGTCCCGGCGGCGGTGCCCCACGGGCGGTCCGCCCGGTGCGGATCGTGCTGGTCGACGACCACTCGATCATGCGCCAGGGCCTGCGCGCGGTGCTGGAGCGCGAGGAGGACCTGCACGTCGTCGGGGAGGCGGGCACGCCGACGGACGCCGTCGCCGCCGTCGCCGCCACCCGCCCCCACGTCGTGCTGCTGGACCTCAAGCTCACCTCGGGCCCGCAGACCGACGGGATGGACGTCTGCCGCACGCTCTGCGCCACCCACCCCGGGATCGGCGTGCTGGTGCTGACCACGTTCGCCGAGGACCGGCTGGTCGTCGAGGCCGTGCAGGCCGGGGCCCGCGGGTACGTCGTCAAGGACGTGGACACGACCGAGCTGGTCCGCGCGATCCGCGCGGTCTCCCGCGGCGAGTCCGCGTTCGACGCCCGCAGCGCGAGCGCGATGGTCCGCTCGCTGTCCGGCGGGGTGCCGGACCGGGAGCGGCTCACCGAACGCGAGCTGGACGTCCTGCGCCTGCTGGCACGCGGCCTCTCCAACCGCGCGATCGGCGCCGAGCTGTTCATCTCCGAGACCACGGTGAAGTTCCACGTCGGCAACCTGATGCGCAAGCTCATGGTCAGCCGCCGCGCCGAGGCGGTGTACGCGGCGACCAAGCTCGGCCTCCTCTGATCCCGGCCGACCCCGACTCGCGGGCTGCGAGACCCCGAGTCGGGGTCGCCTGGTAGGAACCCGCCTCATGCGCGTGTATGCGGAGCGGCCGGGTCGGTTCGGTCTCCAGGTCCTGTCGGACGTCCTCGCCGTCGCCTGGGCGATCCTCTGGATCCTGCTGGCGACGACCACCCACGACCTGCTCCTGACCCTGCAGGGCCCCGGCCGCACCCTGGTCGAGGCGGGTGGCTCGGTCTCCGGGGCGTTCGACGGGGCCGCGCGGGGCGTCGGGAACGTGCCGCTGGTCGGCGGCCAGCTCGCGCAGGCCTTCGCCCCCGGTTCCGACGCGGGCCGCTCGCTCGTCACCGCCGGACAGCAGCTGATCGACACCGTCGGCGGGATCGCGCTCGGCGCCGGGCTCCTCGTCGCGGTGGTGGGCCTGCTCCCGGTCCTCACCCTCTGGCTCCCGCTGCGGATCCGCTACGCCCGCTCCGCCACCCACGCGGTCGCCGCCCGCGCGGCGGGACCCGACCTGCTGGCCCTGCGCGCCCTCGTCACGCGCAGGCTGCCGCGCTCGACCGACGACCCCGCGGCCGCCTGGCGCACCGGCGACCCGGACGCCGTCGCCGCTCTGGCCGCCGTCGAGCTGAAGGCGCTCGGCCTCCGGCCCGCGCGGTCCCTCAGCGGACGGTGACGCGGACCGAGTCGGACATCGGCGGGCGGCCCTCGCCGCCGGAGGGATCGTCCTCGGAGACGACCACGGTGTAGTCGCCGGGGTCGAGCGGGATCTCGATGCGAAAGGGCGCGAAGCGCTGGCCCTCCGCGGTGGACGCGACGCCGGCCCGGACGACGTCGTCCGACTCGTCGCGCACCTCCCAGAGCAGGGTGGCCTCGAAGACCGCGGCCTCCCCGGCGACGACGACCGGGCTCCCGACCCGCACGCCGTCCGCCGGATCGTCGATCTCGACGAGCGAACGCACCTGGAACGGGTCCGCGGCGGTGAGCGGGGCGTCGACGGGCTCCCCGAGCAGGCTCGACGTCTGCTCCCCACCGATCAGGATCCGGACCGGGTCGGTGCTCTGCGCGGCCGACTGCACGGTGTAGACGAGCTGCTGCAACGCCAGGCCTGCAGGCCCGGGCAGCGGGCCCGCGACGGCGAGGTCGACGGTCAGGACGCCGTTCCCGTGCGTGACGGGGCTGCGCAGCCGCACGCCCTCCGGCCAGTCCGTGCGGTGGTCGGGATCGTCCGTGCGGCCCTCGAGGACGGCGGTCACCGCGGTCCCGACGGGATCCGGCGCCGCACCGTCCGGGCCACCGTCGCGCAGGGCCCTGACCTCGCGGAACAGCCGGTCGCCCGCCGTCGTCCCGCCCACGAACCAGACGGGGACCGCCGCCGTGGCGGGGTCGGCGGGGACGGTGGTCGGGGCCGTCGGGGCGGGGGTGAGACGGTCGCGCGCGTCCCCGGTGCCCGCGCAGCCGGCCAGCACCAGCGCGCCGACGGCGGCCAGGAACGTCCACCTGCTCCGTCCGCGCATACCGCCCAGCATGGTGGACGACCACGGACACGCCGGCCACGCCGCGCCGCCGACCCGATCGAGAGACCACGGACGGGTGACCCGAGTGATACGGAGCGTCACACCTCGGTGACCGAGCGCGCGTGGCGCTGCGCCAGGTCGCGGTAGGTCGCGGGGTTGTTGCGCACCCACCACTCGGCCTGGGTGGTCAGCGGTCCCTTGGCCGTGGCGGCGGGCCCGAGCACCAGCGTGCCGTCGGGGACCACCTTGTTCGGCGGCACGGTCGCCCCGGCGCCGACCAGGCTGCGGGCGCCGATCCGCGCGCCGTCCTGGATCGTCGCGCCGTTGCCGATCACGCACTCCGGGCCGATCACGCAGCCGTGCACCACGCAGAGATGGCCGATCGTGGCCATGGCGCCGATCTCCGTGACGGGATCGGTGCCGCCGTGCAGCACGCAGCCGTCCTGCACGTTCGCCCCCGCCCGCACGACGATCGGCCCGGTGTCCGCTCGGAGCACGGCGTTGTACCAGACCGACGCCCCCTCCTCGATCCGCACGTCCCCGACGAGGGTGGCGGTCGGCGCGACGAAGGCGGTGGGGTGAACGGTCGGCGAGAGCCCCTCGAAGGCGAACAGCGGCACGGTCCCACCCTCGCATGCGACGCGGCGGACGTCTGCTCGCGACCCGCGCTCAGTCCGCCGCGGGGCTGCTGGCCTGGGCCCAGTAGCGCCTCGGGATCCGGCCCGCGTGGCGCGCGGCGAACCCCGCCTCCACCGCCAGCCGCATCGCGTGCGCCATCAGCTCCGGGTCGGCCGCGCGGGTGACCGCCGTGGCGAGCAGGACCGCGTCGCAGCCCAGCTCCATGGCCTGGGCGGCCTCGGAGGCCGTGCCGATGCCGGCGTCGAGCACCACCGGCACGCCAGCATCGGCCACGATCATCTCGATGTTGTGCGGGTTCCGGATGCCCAGCCCGGTCCCGATCGGCGACCCCAGCGGCATGACGGCGGCGCAGCCGACGGCCTCCAGCCTCCGGGCCAGCACCGGATCGTCGTTCGTGTACGGCAGGACGGTGAACCCGGCGTCGACGAGCTGCTCCGCGGCGTCGAGCAGCTCGATGGGGTCCGGGAGCAGCGTCCGCTCGTCCGCGACGACCTCGAGCTTGAGCAGGTCCGTCTCCAGGGCCTCGCGGGCGAGCTCCGCGGTGAGCACCGCCTCGGCCGCGGTACGGCAGCCCGCGGTGTTCGGCAGCACCTCGATGCCGAGGCGGCGCAGCAGGTCGAGCACCCCGGTGCCGGTCACCGCGTCGATCCGGCGCATCGCGACCGTGGTCAGCGTGGTGCCCGACGCCACCAGGGCGCGCTCCAGCACCTCCAGGTTCGCGGCCCCACCGGTCCCGGTGATCAGCCGCGACCCGATCTTCCGTCCGCCGACGACCAGCCCGTCCATGCTCATCCTCCCTGCACCGCGGTCAGCACCTCGACGACGGCGCCCTCCCGCAGCGGTGTCGTCGCCCAGTCCGCGCGCCGCACCACCGACCCGTCGACGGCCACCGCGACCCCCTTGGCCGGCGCGTCGATGGCCGCCAGGGCGTCCGCGACGGTCGCCGCCTCGGCGAGCGCGTGGGCGGTCCCGTTGATCTGGATCGTCATGTGTGCCTCTCGAATCGCCCGGGTTCGACGGCGGCGGGGACCGGCCACCCCCGCACCACACCGACCACGAGCTCCGCCGTCAGCGGGGCCAGCAGGATGCCGTTGCGGCTGTGGCCCGTCGCGACGACCGTGTGCTCGTCCAGCCGCCCGATCAGCGGCACGTTGTCGGGGCTACCCGGTCGCAGCCCCGCCGCCACCTCGACCAGGCCGTACTCGGCGATCCCCGGCACGATCCGCTCGGCGTCTCGCAGCAGGTCGCGGACGCCGCCGACGGTCGGTTCGGTGTCGAAGCCCTGCTCGGACTGCGTCGCCCCGACGACCAGGCCCGCGGGCCGCGGCACCAGGTAGACCGGCCGCCCGTCGACCAGCGCGCGGATCGTGCGGCCGGGCACCGGGAAGGCGCCGCGGCGGTGCGCGAGCCGCAGGATCTCGCCCTTGACCGGCCGGACCAGCCCGGCCAGCGCCGGGTGCAGCGCCGCGGAGTGCGCGCCCGCGCAGATCAGCAGCTGGTCGGCGGGCTCACCGGCGTACGCCCGCGCCTCGACGACGACGCCCGCCTTCTCCACGGCGACGCGCAGCGCGTCGAGCAGGGTCCGGTTGTCCACCGAGAGGTCGGCGGGGACCGAGAGCCCGCCCCGGACATCCGGGCCGAGGGCGGGCTCGAGCCTGCGCAGCTCCCGGCCGGTCAGCCGGTCCACCGGCCTGCCCAGCCGCGCGAGGTGCTCCGCCAGCGCGTCCAGCTCGGCGCGGTCCCCCGTGCCGGTGGCGGCGACGACCGTGCCCGCCGACTGCAGCCCGGGGTCCCGCCCCTCGGCGGCGAGCTCGGCGGCGAAGTCCGGCCAGCGCGCCACGGACTCCAGCCCCAGCTCGAGCAGGGCCTCCTCGCCCGGCCAGGCCTCGGTGACCGGCGCGAGCATCCCGCCCGCGACCCACGAGGAGCCCGCGGTGGGATCGGGGTCGCACAGCGTCACCCGGAAGCCGGCCTGCGCGGCCCGCCAGGCACACGTCAGGCCGATGACGCCGCCCCCGGCGACGACGAGCTGCTCCACAGTTCCTCCCTGCGCCGGCATGATCCGGATCAGGTTCGACGGTCGGGACCTCCGGTCCCCTCTCAGCCCGCCACCGCGGACTCCCGTGTCTTCCTCGTGCAGCCTACGCTCCCGGAACTGTGCCCCGACTCGATCGTGCAACGTTGCTGTCCCGCCTCGACGACGCGCGCCTGTACCTCTGCACCGGCGCCCGACGCGACACCGGCGACCTCGCCGAGTTCGCCGACGCCGCTCTGGCCGGCGGCGTCGACGTCATCCAGCTGCGCGACAAGGGTGCCGAACCACTGGAGGCGAAGCAGGAGCTCGCCGCCCTGGAGATCCTCGCCGACGCCTGCGCCCGCCACGACCGGCTGCTCGCCGTGAACGACCGGGCGGACGTGGCGCTGGCCGCGGGCGCGGACGTCCTGCACCTGGGCCAGGACGACCTCCCGGTCGAGTGGGCGCGCCGGATCGTGGGCGACGACGTGGTGCTCGGCCGGTCCTCGCACAGCCCCGAGGAGACGCTGCGCGCCGCCGACGAGCCGGGGATCGACTACTTCTGCGTGGGGCCCTGCTGGCCGACCCCGACCAAGCCCGGACGCCCCGCGCCCGGCCTGGACCTGGTCCGCACGGTGACGGGACGCCGTCCGCAGCGCCCCTGGTTCGCCATCGGCGGGATCGACGAGACCACCCTCGACGAGGTGCTGGCCGCGGGGGCGCAGCGGATCGTGGTCGTCCGCGCGATCACCGAGGCCGAGGACCCGAAGGCCGCCGCCCAGGCCCTCCGCGCCCGCCTCTGACCCTCGCGGGTCCACGCGGTCAGGAGCTGAGCCACGCCCGTGCCCGGGGCAGCGTGTCCGGCCCGACCGTCCGCCCGACGTCCGCGGCCAGGTCCGCGACGGTGACGGCCCGCAGCGACTCCCGCCAGGCCCGGTCCGCCTCGCCCATCACCCGGGCGATCCCGCACGGCGCGCCGCAACTCTCGGGCGGCGCGGCCAGCGGGCCCCGCTGCCGCACCTCGGTGCACCGGAACGCAGGCTCGGCACCGTCGATCGCCTCGACGACCTCCAGCACGCTGATCTCGGCGGCCGCCCGGGTCAGCGTGTACCCGCCCGCCTGCCCCTGGGTCGAGCGCACCAGCCCCGCCCGCGACAGCGCCTGGAGCTGTTTGGCCAGGTAGGTGGGCGAGACGTCGTGGAACTCGGCGAGCTTCGCGGCGGGCACCGGCTCGCCGGAGCCGCTGAGCACGACGCAGCAGTGCAGGCCCCACTCGACCCCGCCGGACATCTTCACCCGCCCAGCCTACTTGACTCGGACAGGGAGTATCCGAGTATGTTCTCGGACAGAAATTATCCGAGATGAGGAGTGGTCATGCGGATCGTCGTCGTGGGTGGGACCGGGCTGATCGGGTCGGCGCTCGTCGAGCTGTTGCGGGAGGCGGGCCACGAGGCGGTGCCCGCGTCGCCGTCGACGGGGGTGGACACGCTGAAGGGCACGGGCGTCGCCGAGGCCCTGACCGGCACGGACGTCGTCGTGGACGTGACGAACTCGCCGTCGTTCGAGGACGGGCCGGTGCTGGACTTCTTCACCCGGTCCACCCGGACCCTGCTCGCCGCCGAGCGGGAGGCGGGCGTCGGGCACCACGTGGCGCTGTCGATCGTCGGCACCGACCGGGTGCCGGGCAGCGGCTACCTGCGGGCGAAGGTCGCGCAGGAGGAGCTGATCCGGGCAGGCGGCGTGCCCTTCTCGCTCGTCCGGGCCACCCAGTTCTTCGAGTTCCTCGGCGCGATCGCCGCGGGCTCCACGCAGGAGGGCGTCGTCGTGCTGCCCGCCGCCGACCTGCAGCCGGTCGCCGCCGCCGAGGTCTCAGCGGTCCTCGCCGAGGTCGCCGCGGGCGCGCCGAGCGGCGGACACGTCGACCTGGCCGGACCGGACCGGCGGCCGTTCGCGGAGTTCGTCGGGCCGGTGCTGGCCGCGCAGGGCGACGACCGGCCCGTCCGGAGTGACGCCGGGGCCTGCTACTTCGGCGCCGTGCTGGAGCAGGACTCCCTGGTCCCGACCGGGGAGGCGCGCATCGCCCCCACCGGCTTCGAGGCCTGGCTGAGCCGGCAGCCGGCCCACGCCTGACGGGGTCAGCCCGCGCTCTCCGCGCCCCCGCCGATCAGGCCCGTGCCGCCCAGGCCACCGCTGTTCTGCCCCGCGCTCGTCGGGGCGCGGCTGGTGGTCGTCGGCGGCGCGGAGCTGCTCGGCGCGGGGCTCGTCGTCGGCGAGGCACCGCCCGTGCTCTCGCCGACGCCGCCACCGGTCGACTCCTCGTCCGGCGCCTGCTCCGTGGTCGTCGGGGTCGACTCCTCGGTCTCCGTGGTCCCGGTGTCCGCGGCGGTACCCCCCGTCACGACCCGGCTGACCGAGGTCCCCGACTCGCCCCCGGAGATCGGCGACCCCTTGACCCACTCGACGCCGGTGATCACCAGCAGCCCGATGAGGAACGCCGCGACGGCACTGCCGACCGCGACGAGCACCCGCTTGCGGGTCAGCCAGGCCCGCTTCGGGGCGGCGGGCAGCACGGGCTCCAGCAGCGGCGCCCGGGCCGAGCCGCGTTGCAGGGGGATCGTGGCCAGCGGGTCCACCGGCTCGGCGAGGACCTTCGTGTCCCCGCGACCGGGCAGCTTGACCTTCTGCAGGGCGATCTCCCGGGTGCGGTCCAGGGAGCGCTGGTACATCGTGGTGGCGAGCGTCGTCACCACCGACCCGAGCGCCGCGCCCGCCACGGTCCCGGCCGCGCCGAAGTAGGAGCCGAAGACCGCGCTGGTGGCCGCCGCACCGGCACCGGCCAGCACCTTGTTGACGGTGAGGTCCTTCTTCGTCGTCGCAGGCTCGGCGACGGTCGTGGCGACCAGGGACCGTCCGGGCGCGGACGGTCCGGACGGCGCCGAGGAGGACACCGCCGCCCGCGTCGGCCCACCCGGTCGACCGGGGCCGGCTCGTCCCGAGCCGCTCGCCTGGAACCGCCCCGCGCCCGGGCCGCTGGTTCGCGGACCACCCGTCCCGGGGCGGCTCCCCACGGACGGCCGGGGGCCGACCGGCCGCTGCGCGGCGCCGGAGCGGGGGAGGTCGGTACCGGGGACCTGAGGCGGCACCGGGCCGGACGACGTCGGGCGGTGGGGCGGGCGCGGGTTCTGAGCCATGACTCCGTTCACATGAGGTGGGGGCGTGGGCGTTCCTCACCTGTATGAACGTGGGCGATCTTCAGAACGCACCCGACGATCACGGGAGGTGAGGGGTCTCACCCGTTCGTGCTGGGACCGTCCACGGTAGGGCCCGGCTCGGGAGCGGCGGGCACCCGGGGGTGCCGGATCCCGGGGTGGTCCGCGGGCAGCGCCGACCGCAGGGCGGGCCAGGACAGCACGACCGACAGGGCGACCAGCGCCGGGCTGAACGCGACCCGGGCCGCGCCCAGCGCGAACACCCACTCCGCCTGGTACAGCGGCACGAACACGGCCACCCGCACGGCGTACTGCGCCACCCACACCCAGCTCGCCCGCTGGTAGCCCCGCATCAGGTCCGGGTCGCGCCGCCAGCGGGTCCGCTGGCCCAGTGCCGCGCCGACGATGATGCCGAGCAGCGGCCAGCGGATCGCGATCGAGATGGCCCAGGCGAGGGCGCTCGCGACGTTGGAGAAGATCTGGACGAGGAAGAAGTCCTCGGCCCGGCCGGTGTACAACGCGACCAGTGCGGCGACCGTCACACCCAGCAGACCGAAGAGGACCGCGCGTGGACGGCGGCCCTGCCGGAGCCGCCAACCGGCCACCCCGATTCCGGCGACGATCGCCGCGCCCGCCGCGATCCCCACCGGAGACCACCAGCTCAGCGCCCCCGCCAGCAGCCAGACCAGTACGAACGCGACGACCGGCACGGAGGCGTCGACCGCCCCGCGCCGCCCGCCGAGGATCTCGCGCAGCGACTCGCGCGTGTCCGGTTCGGGGGTGCTCACCCCACTGAGGGTGCCCTATCTGCCCGCCGAGATCACCCTGTGTCTGGCGCAATCACTCACACTTGGGTGATCCTGTCCTGACCGGTGGGAGAAGACACGATGGACGGCGGGCGACGAGTCCGCGGAGGGGGATGGCCATGAACAGGTGGAACAGCTTCGTGGCCATGGGGGACAGCTTCACCGAGGGCCTGGACGACCTGTGGGACGACGGGTCGCCGCGCGGCTGGGCGGACCGGCTGGCCGAACGGCTGGCGGCGGGTCGCCCCGGGTTCACCTACGCCAACCTCGCCGTCCGCGGGAAGATGCTGGACCAGGTCGTCGCGGACCAGGTCCCGGTGGCCGAGGCCCTGCGCCCCGACCTCGTGTCGTTCTGCGCGGGCGGCAACGACATCATCGGCATCACCTCGGACCCGGACGACCTGGCTCAGCGGGTGGACGCCGCCACCGCCCGGCTGGCCGCCACCGGCGCGGACATCATCATGTTCACCGGGTTCGACCTGCGCCGGATGCACATGCTGCTGCGCAGGCTGCGCGGGCGCGTCGCCACCTACAACGAGAACCTGCGCGCGATCGCGGACCGGTACGGCTGCCACGTCGTGGACCTGTGGGGCATGGACGTGCTCGCCGACCCGCGGGCCTGGGCGAGCGACCGCCTCCACCTCACGCCGGAGGCGCACGAGCGCGTGGCGCTGCGGGCCCTCGAGGTGCTCGGCGAGCCCGTCCCGGCCGACTGGCGCACGCCGTGGCCCGCCGCCGAGGCCCCGGACTGGCGCCACCGCCAGGCGGAGGACATCCGATGGGTCAGGGAGCACGTCCTCCCCTACGCCCGCAGGCGCCTGAGAGGTGGACACACCGGCGACGGCTACCTCCCGAAGCGCCCCACCCTCAAGCCCCTCTGACTGAGCGAACGGCACTTTCGCTCCATAGGCCTGAGCGAGAGTGCCGTTCGCTCGACAGGGATCGGTCAGCGGACGGGGGTGAAGTCCCGCGCGCCGATGTACTCCGGACGGCGCTTCGGGGCGTAGTACGGCTCCACGCAGGTGTTCTCCACGCTGTTGAACACGATGAAGATGTTCGAGCGCGGGTACGGGGTGATGTTGTCCCCCGAGCCGTGCATGCAGTTGGAGTCGAAGAACGTCGCCGAGCCCGCCTTGCCGGTCAGCATCGCGATGCCGTGCCGGTTGGCCAGCGCCGTGAGGCTGTCCTCGTCCGGGGTGCCGATCTCCTGCTCCCTGAGCGAGGAGCGGTAGTTGTCCTCCGGCGTCTCGCCGATGCAGGACACGAAGGTCTTGTGCGACCCCGGCATGATCATCAGGCAGCCGTTGTACTCGAAGTTCTCGGTCAGCGAGATCGAGCAGCTCACCGCGCGCGGGGTGGGCATGCCGTCCTCGGCGTGCCAGGTCTCGAAGTCCGAGTGCCAGTAGAACCCGCCGCCGCCGAAGCCCGGCTTGTAGTTGATCCGGCTCTGGTGGACGTAGACGTCCGACCCCAGGATCTGGCGGGCCCGGCCGACGACGCGCTCGTCCCGGACGAGCCGGGCGATGGCGTCGGAGATCCTGTGGACCTCGAAGATGGACCGGACCTCGTTGGACTTCTTCTCCACGATGCAGCGGTCGTCGTCGCGCACCAGCGGGTCGTGGGCCAGCCGGTCCAGCTCGGCGGCGTAGCCCGCGACCTCGTCCGGGTCGAGCAGGCCGGGGACCTGGCTGAAGCCCTTCACCGCATGCCCGTGCAGCTCCTGCGCCCCGTACATGCCTGCGCTGGACTCGCTCCCCCACACGGTCGGCTCCACACGGTCGATCAGCGCGGGCCGCGAGGACACCCGGGTGTAGTACCGGTCGTTGGTGGTGCTGGTCTGGCTGCTGCTCGGGGCGGTCATGCAGTGCTCCTCTCGATCGATAGTGGGAACCGTCCGTGGTGGTACACGGCACGACCGCCGGACCCCGAGGGGATCCGGCGGCCGCGGCGGTGTGTCAGGCCTGCCCGGCGGGCTCCGGGGGGAGTTCCAACAGGGGGTATACCCCGTTCTCGTCGTGCACCTCGGTGCCGACGACCGGCGGGTTGAAGACGCAGACGCAGGTGATGTCGGACTTCACCCGCACCTGGTGCTTCTCGTGGCCGTCGAGCAGGTACATCGTGCCCGGCGCCAGGTCGTACGTCACGTCGTTGTCCTTGTCGTACAGCTCGCCCTCACCGGACACGATGTAGACGGCCTCGACGTGGTTGGCGTACCAGAAGTCGTTCGTCGACCCCGCGCGCAACACGGTCTCGCCGACCGAGAAGCCGACGCGGTCGTGCGCGGTGACGATGCGACGCGAGTACCAGCCGGGAGTGTCGACGTGGTTCTTCGTGTTCGTCACATCGTCGATCTTGCGGACCTTCATACGTTCACGCTCCGGAGGTGACGGCCTTGACGGACTCGGCGACGATCGCCAGACCCTCGTCGAGCTCGTCGTCGGTGATGGTCAGGGGCGCGAGGATCTTCATGACCTCGCTGTCCGGACCGGAGGTCTCCATCAGGAGTCCCCGCTCGAACGCCGCGGCACACACCTTCGCGGCCTGCTCGTGCTCGGCGAACTGGATCCCGCGCGCGAGCCCGCGGCCCTTGGCGGTGAGCTCGGTGGACGTGGTGTCCGCGACGATGCGGTTGAAGGCCTCCTCGACCCTCTCGCCCTTGCGGATCACGTCCTTCTCGAGCGTGTCGTCGCTCCAGAACTGATGGATGGCCTCGGTGCCGGTGACGAACGCCGGGTTGTGGCCGCGGAAGGTGCCGTTGTGCTCACCCGGGCCCCAGACGTCGTGCTCCGGCTTGATCAGCACGAGCGCCATCGGCAGCCCGTAGCCGGAGATGGACTTCGAGATCGTGACGATGTCCGGCTCGATGCCCGCGGCCTCGAACGAGAAGAACGGACCGGTCCGGCCCACGCCCATCTGGACGTCGTCGACGATCAGCAGGATGTCGTGGCGCTTGCAGAGGTCGGCGAGGCCCTGCAGCCACTCGATGCGGGCCGGGTTGATGCCGCCCTCGCCCTGCACGGTCTCGACGATCACGGCAGCCGGGTCGTTCAGCGACGACCCGGAGTCCGACAGGACCCGCTCGAACCACAGGAAGTCCGGCACCTTGCCGTCGAAGTAGTTGTCGAACGGCATCGGCGTGGAGTGCACGAGCGGGATGCCTGCGCCACCGCGCTTCATCGAGTTCCCGGTGACCGACAGCGCGCCGAGGGTCATGCCGTGGAAGGCGTTGGTGAAGTTGACCATCGCCTCCTTGCCGGTGATCTTCCGCGCCAGCTTCAGCGCGGACTCGACGGCGTTGGCGCCGGTCGGGCCGGGGAACTGGACCTTGTAGTCGAGGTTGCGCGGCGCCAGGATCTTGTCCCGGAAGGTGTTCAGGAACTCGCCCTTGGCCGTGGTGTACATGTCCAGGCCGTGCGTGATCCCGTCGCGGGACAGGTACTCGATCAGCTTCTTCTTGAGCGGCTCGGGGTTGTGGCCGTAGTTCAGCGCGCCCGCACCCGCGAAGAAGTCGAGGTAGGAGTTGCCGTCGACGTCCCACAGACGGGCGCCCTTGGCCGTGTCGAAGACGACCGGCCAGTTGCGGCAGTAGGAGCGGACCTCTGATTCGACGTCCTCGAAGATGGTCATTCTCTACTCATCGTCCTTCTGTCGAAAGCGGGGCTTCGTTCGGGATCGGCCCGATGCGGTAAAGGTTCTCGGGTTCGTGTCCGTCGCCGAGGAGGTCACTCGCGAACAGATCCGACCGCCGGATCTCGGTGGAGTTCCGCCGGGCGAACGCGGTGAACATCGCGATGGACGCCTCGTTGTCCGGGGTTACCGTGGTCTCCATGTAGGCGATGTCGGGGACCTGCGACCACAGGGTGTCGAGCATCCGGCCCGCCACTCCGCGACCGCGGGCGGCCTCGCCGACCGCCACCTGCCACACGAGGAGCGTGTCCGGGGCCGCAGGGCGGCGGTAGCCGGTGATGAAGCCGACGACCTGGTCGTCGAGCCGCGCCACGACCGAGGTGGCGGCGAAGTCACGGCACCAGATCAGGTACGCGTAGCGGGAGTTGACGTCCAGGACGCCGGTGTCGGCCGCCAGTCGCCACATCGCGACGCCGTCCTCGAGCGACGGAGCGCCCACGGAGAGCACGGGTTCTGTGGTGACCTCTGTGGTGGCTGCCGTCATGGCCATCGAACGTAACAGGCATATTGCGCACCTGCAGCCGTCGGCCATTGTCGACAACATTCTGACCTGCGGTTTCGTGATCCGTATCACGATCTCGTTTATCAGACGAAAACCTGGGCACCCGCGCCGAGGCCGCCGTTTCCCCAGGTGTACCCCCGGAATCCGGGTCCTACTCATGACTCGCGCCCGTACGGATCGTCACCGACGGCGACAGCTTGTCACCGAGCATGACCCTCGCCACGCCGAGCCGTGGGCCCACGATCGGGCGACACGGGCTGCGAACCGAGGTGGCCCCGATCCGATTCACACGCTCGCAACATCATGCCGATCACGAAACGCAGAAGCGTTCCGGATGACACACATCGGCAATCGTGGAGCCGTGAACTGTGTCCAGAGCCCAGCACGGTCCGGCTCGGACATCCATCCACGGAGTTCCCCAGGAGCTGATCGACCATGTCTCCCGCGTCCCCCGCATCCCCCGCCCAGCCCGACCCGACGACGCCGCACCTGCGTTCCGTCCCCGATCCCGTCCGCGCCGAGCTCGACGGCGCCCATCGCTCCGTGGTCGTCGTCGGCGGTGGCCAGGCGGGGCTGTCCGTGAGCCGCGTCCTCGCCGAGCGCGGCATCGACCACCTGGTCCTCGAGTCGAAGACCGCCGGGCACGAGTGGGCGGACCGCCGGTGGGACAACTTCTGCCTGGTCACGCCGAACTGGCAGTGCGCGCTGCCCGGCTTCACCTACGACGGGCCGGACCCGGACGGCTTCATGGTCCGGGACGAGATCACCGAGTACCTGGAGAAGTTCGTCGCCTCCTTCGACCCGCCGCTGGTCGAGGGGGTGCGCGCCACCTCGCTGCGCGGCCGGACCGACGGCACCTTCCAGCTCGGCACCGACCGCGGCACCGTCACCGCCGACCAGGTCGTCGTCGCCACCGGGCCGTACCAGGTCCCGCGCACCCCGCGGATGGCCGAGCGCCTGCCGGAGTCGGTCGTCCAGCTGCACTCGTCGGAGTACCGCAACGCCGCGCAGCTGCCCGAGGGTCCGGTCCTCATCGTCGGCACCGGGCAGTCCGGCTGCCAGATCGCCGAGGACCTGCACCTCGAAGGCCGCACCGTGCACCTCGCGACCGGCACCGCACCCCGCGTCGCCCGGTTCTACCGCGGCCGGGACTGCGTGGCCTGGCTGTCGGACATGGGCACCTACACCAAGGGCATCGACGCGTTCGCGGACGCGGAGGCGGTGCGGCACAAGACGAACCACTACGTCACCGGGCGGGACGGCGGACGGGACATCGACCTGCGCCGGTTCGCCGTGGAGGGCATGCGGCTGCACGGTCGGCTGCATCGGATCGGCGAGGGCGGCACGCTCCACTTCGGACCCGAGCTGCGCGCCAACCTCGACGGGGCGGACGCCGTCGCCGAGGGCATCAAGGACTCCATCGACGCGTACATCGAGGCCAACGGCATCGACGCCCCCGCAGAGGAGCGCCGCGCCCCGGTCTGGGCGCCGGAGCAGGACGTGGCCGAGACCCTCGCCGCCGAGGACGTCGCCGCGGTGATCTGGGCGACCGGCTACGGCCGCGACGACCGCTGGATCGAGCTGCCGATCTTCGACGGCCGCGGCTACCCGACGCACGAGCGCGGCGTCACCAGCCAGGCAGGCCTGTACTTCATCGGGCTGCCCTGGCAGTACACCTGGGGCTCGGGCCGCTTCTCCGGTGTCGCCGCCGACGCCGAGTACCTCGTCGACCGCATCACCGAGACCCGTCGGGGCACGGTGGCCGACGGGCTGCACTGGCTCGCAGGCACCCCGTCGAGCACGTTCCCGTCCGACTCCGCGGACGACCCGGACTGGGTCGCCCCCCGGTCCGCCAGCTGAGGAGCACCGACATGACACGCATCGCGACCGCCGCGGCCCCGTTCGACCGGGACCTCGAGGCGGACTTCGACCGGATCGCCCACCTGATCGACGAGGCGAAGCAGCGCGGGGCCGACCTGCTCGCGCTGCCCGAGGCCGCTCTCGGCGGCTACGTCTCCGACCTGGGCGGATCGGCGTCGCCGCCGCCCGCCTTCACGGTCGACGGACCGGAGATCCGCAGGCTGGCGCGCCTGGCCGGGGACCTCGTCGTCACCGCCGGGTACTGCGAGCAGGACGGCGACGCCCGCTACAACGCCGCGGTCTGCGTGACCGGCGACGGGGTGCTGGCCACCTACCGCAAGGTGCACCAGCCCCTGCGGGAGGGCGCGACCTACGCCGCGGGCGACCGGTTCGAGGCCTTCGACACGCCGGTCGGCCGGATCGGCATGCAGATCTGCTGGGACAAGGGGTTCCCGGAGGCGGCGCGGGCGCTGGCGATCGACGGCGCCCGGATCATCGTCTCGATGTCCGCCTGGCCGCTGAGCGCCACCAACCGGCACCCCGACCCGATGCAGGACCGATGGGCCCGCCGGTTCGACCTGTTCGACCGGGCCCGCGCCCTGGAGAACCAGGTGGTCTGGGTCGCGGCGAACCAGTCCGGCTCCTTCGGGGCCCTGGACTTCGTGGCCAACGCCAAGATCGTCGACCCGGGCGGCGAGATCGTCGCCGCCACGGGCTACGCCGAGGGCCTCGTGACGGCCGACTTCGACCTGGGCACGGACATCGACTCCCACCGCGCGGGCATGGGCAACCTGCGCGACCGCCGCCCCGACCTGTACGGCGCCCTCACCCGACCGGCACTCCTGCCGGTCTGAGAAACCCCGAAAAACCCCGAGAAATCCCCTGAGAAACCAAGGAGAGACCATGACCGACCTGACCGATCTCGAGAAGCAGTCGCTCGAGGAGATCGCCCACCCGTCCCTGCCCGAGGGGTCGTCGATCTACGGCGGCACCAAGGTCTTCCCGGACTACCAGGCCGAGAACGG
>Ga0070671_100001072_pt1 | contig 20211 bp, 20 predicted proteins | sample KBSS73metaG_FD_65341 | JGI IMG/M metagenome (GOLD analysis project Ga0070671, IMG submission 65341) | Switchgrass rhizosphere microbial communities from Kellogg Biological Station, Michigan, USA - KBS S7-3 metaG | ecosystem: Host-associated > Plants > Roots > Rhizosphere > Soil ...
GAAACGCTGGCCGGCATGTTCGGCATCGGCGCATTGCCGACCGGTGACAAGGACCCGTTCGGCTTGCGCCGCGCGGCAATCGGCGTGCTGCGGATCCTGATCGAAAAGCGGCTCCCGCTGCCGCTTGCGCCGCTCGTCGGCCTCGCGTTCCAGGCGTTCAACCAGGTCGCCGCCACCAAGCCTGTGCCCGATCAGCTTGCGGACTTTCTCTACGATCGCTTGCGCAGCCACCTGCGCGAGCTCGGTTACACGCCGAACCAGATCGAAGCGGTGCTCGCGCAGCGGCCGCAGCGCATCGACCTCGTCCGCGACCTGCTCGCCGCGGTGAAGGCGTTCGAGGCGCTGCCCGAAGCCGACGCACTGTCGGCGGCGAACAAGCGGATCGTGAACATCCTGAGGAAGAGCGGCGGCGAGGCCGCGGCCGGCATCGATGTCAGCCGCCTCACCGACGGCGCCGAGCGCGACCTGTGGCATTCGTTCGAAGCGCTCGCACCCGAAGTCGACCGCCACTGTGCGAGCGGCGACTACACGAGCGCGCTGCGGACGCTCGCTTCCGCGAAACCGGCCGTCGACCGCTTTTTCGACGACGTCATGGTGATGGTCGACGATGCGCAAATCCGCGCGAACCGGCTCGCGCTGCTGAACCGCGTCGCGACGACGATGAATCGCGTCGCCGACATCTCGAAGCTCGCGGCCTGAGGCGGGCGGCGCGGCGGCCCATGGTCCAGTTCGCGTCCGATGCCGTCGTCCAAACGCGCGCCGCGAAGCTGATCGTGCTCGACCGCGACGGCGTCATCAATCACGACAGCGACCAGTTCATCAAGTCGCCCGACGAATGGCGGCCGATCCCCGGCAGTCTCGAGGCCATCGCGCGGCTCAATCGCGCGGGCTTCCGCGTCGTCGTCGCGACCAACCAGTCGGGCGTCGGCCGCGGGCTGCTCGATTTCGCTACGCTCAACGCGATCCACGACAAGATGCACCGCGCGCTCGCGCACGCGGGCGGGCGCGTCGACGCGGTGTTCTACTGCCCGCACACGGCCGATGCGTGCTGCGAATGCCGCAAGCCGAAGGCCGGGATGCTGCAGGAGATCGGCGTTCGCTTAAACGTGAGCATGGCCGGCGTCCCCTGCGTAGGCGACGGGCTGCGCGACTTGCAGGCGGCCGAGACGGTCGGCGCGCAGCCGATGCTCGTGCTGACCGGCAAAGGCGAAAAGACGCTGCGCGAAGGCGGCTTTCCGAAGAACACGGTGATCTTTCCCGACCTCGCGTTCGCGGCGTCGGCCCTGCTCGCGGGGGACTAGCGTGACCCATTGCGCACCGCCAAACTAGCGCGCGCATGGCATCTACGCTGCGCTCGCTCGCCTTCGCGCTGTTCCAGATCCTCGTCACGCCGCCGTATGCGGTGTCGGTGATCCTGCTCGCGTGGCTGCCGCGGGTCGTGCGCTACCGCTACATCACCGTCTGGTGCGCGATCAACCTGTGGGCCGCGCGCTGGATCTGCGGCATCAGGCACCGCATCGTCGGCGCGGAGAACGTCCCCGATACGCCGCACATCGTCGCGTGCAAGCACAGCTCGACCTGGGAGACGCTGTTCCTGTCGCGCTATCTGCCGCCGCTCGCCTACGTCGCGAAGAAGGAGCTGCTCGCGCTGCCGTTCTTCGGCTGGGCATTCCGCCTCGCCTCCCCGATCACGATCGATCGCAGCGCGGGACAGGACGCGATGGCGCAGATTGCGGCGCAGGGCCGCGAGCGCTTCGCGCAGGGTTTCTGGATCATCCTCTATCCGGAAGGCACGCGCATCCGCGTCGGCCGGCGCGTACGCTACAAGACCGGCGCGGCGCGGCTCGCGGTCGACATGCAGGTGCCAATCCTGCCGATCGCGCACAACGCAGGCTACCTGTGGCCAAAAGGCTTCATGGGCAAGCAGCCGGGGACGATCACGATGTCGGTCGGCAAGCCGATTGCGCCCGCGGGCATGAGTCCCGCCGAGCTGATGCTCGCGGTCGAGACGTGGATCGAGGACGAAGTGGCGCGACTCGGACCGGCGGCATGAGTGCGACGCCACGGAGGCGGCGCGTCGTGCTCGCCGGCCGGACGGTCGAATACGACCTCGTCCGTGCGCGGCGCCGGTCGATCGGCATGGAAGTGCATCTCGACGGCCTCACCGTGCGCGCGCCGCGATGGGTCGCGTTGCGCGAGATCGAGGCGGCGCTCGCCGAGCGCGCGCGATGGATCCTTCGCTCGCTCGACGAATGGCAATCGCGTCGCCGCGACGTCATGCCGCGCGAATGGAAATCCGGCGCGCCGATCGTGTATCGCGGCGAGAGGCTGGAGCTCGCGCTGCACTGTTCGCGGCGGCCGGCGATCGCGGCCGATCTTTTCCATTTGACCGTCCGGCATCCGCATGCCGACGACGAGCGGCAGGTGGCGGCGTGCGTCGGCGACTGGCTCAAGGACCAGGCGTCAACGCTCGTCGCCACGCGCGTCGCCGACTACGTGCGGCGCGTCGCGAGGCAGCCGCTTTCGGTGCGGCTTTCCAACGCGCGCAGCGAATGGGGGAGCTGCAACGCGAAAGGCGAGATCCGGCTCAACTGGCGGCTCGTCCAGCTCCCGCCGATGCTCGCCGAATACGTCGTCGCCCACGAGGTCGCGCACATGGTCGAGCTCAATCATTCGGCGCGGTTCTGGGCGCTCGTCGAATCGCTGCTGCCGGGACACGCGGCGCTGCGGCGCGGTCTCGACGACTGGACGGCGCTGCTCGCGGCGTGAGCAATGACCCCGAGACGTCGCCGGCATCGGCTACGGGTCGCGCGGCGCGGGCAGCTCGGGCATTCGCACCGAAAGGCGCGCCTGCATCTTCAGAAGGCGCACTAGCGTCGCGGCGAGCTCGTCGCGGCCGCGTGCATCGCGCCATTTGCCGTCGTCGGGCCGGAAGTGCAGCCCGCCGCTTTTCGCCGCGACCCAGATCTCGCGATTGGGCACGTGGCGGTTGACGATGATGCGGCTGCCGTCCTCGCATTCGATCGTCAGCACGCCGTCATTCAGGCTCCAGTCGAGGTCGGCGTCACTCGTCTCGAGCGCGGCATCGAGCGCGAGCCCGATCTTGTCGAGCGTCGCCTCGGCGGCGGCGATGAATGCGGAGTCGTCCACGATGCCGTGCTAGGATTTGCTTCGCCGTTTCGCATTCCCGCAAGACGCTCGAAACGGCCACGTCACGATGTTACGTCAATTCAAACGCCGGAGCGCGCTGACGATTGCGCTGGCGCTCGCGATACTCTGCGGCGTCACCGCATGCGGCATCAAGGGTCCGCTTCGTCCGGCGCCGAAGACCGAAGCGACGCCGCCTCCGGCGCCGATCGACAACCCGGCGACGCCGCCGGCCACCACGTCACCCGCGCTTCCGCCGCCGTCGTCCTCGTCCGAACGCAGTCCGGCGCCGCCCCGGCCGTGAGCGCGACGGGCCGTCCCGAGCGCGAACAAGCCCCGAAGTGCGCCAGCACGGAGGGCAGTCCACTGAGCGCGACGGGCCGTCCCGAGCGCGAACAAGCCCCGAAGCGCGCGTGCGCGGAGGGCGCCCAGTGAGCGGATTTCACTACGCCGGCGGGGAGCTCTGCGCCGAGGGGGTCGCCCTGTCCGCGCTCGCCGAGCGCTTCGGCACGCCGTTGTACGTGTACTCGCGCGCGTTGCTCGAAGACGCGTTCGCGTCGTTCGACGGTGCGTTCGCCGCGCATCCGCACCTCGTCTGCTATGCGATGAAGGCGAACCCGTCGCTCGCGATCGTCGACCTCTTCGGGCGCCTCGGCAGTGGCTTCGACATCGTGTCGGGCGGAGAGCTCGCGCGGGTGGCGGCTGCCGGCGCCGATCCGCGCAAGGTCGTGTTCTCCGGCGTCGGCAAGACCGAGGCGGAGATGGAGGCGGCACTCGTCGCCGACATCCTCTGCTTCAACGTCGAATCCGCGAGCGAGCTCGATCAGCTCGCCGCAGTCGCGGCGCGCATGGGCAAGGTCGCACCGGTGAGCTTTCGCGTGAACCCGGACGTCGATCCGCTCACGCACCCGTACATCTCGACCGGGCTCGAAAAGAGCAAATTCGGCGTCGCATTCGCCGATGCCCCGGTTCTCTACCGCCGCGCCGCGGGCATGCCGTCGATCACCGTGCTCGGCATCGACATGCACATCGGTTCGCAGATCACCGAGCTCGGGCCCTACCGGGAAGCAGCAGGACGGCTCTTCTCGCTGGTCGACGCGCTCGCAGGCGAAGGCATCGCGCTCGCTCACGTTGACGTCGGCGGCGGCCTCGGCGTCCGCTATCGCGACGAGACGCCCGTAGCGATTGCCGATTACGCGGCGATGATCCTCGCGCTGTTCCGCGGGCGGCGCGAGCGGCTGCTGCTCGAGCCCGGACGACGCCTGGTGGCCGACGCCGGCGTGCTGCTGACGCGCGTGCGCGTGCTGAAGCCCGGTGCGGCGCGCAACTTCGCCGTCGTCGACGCGGCGATGAACGACCTCGTGCGGCCGGCGCTGTACGACGCGTGGCACGCCGTCGATCCGGCACGGCCGCGCGCCGGCGGCGGGCTCGCAATGGACATCGTCGGCCCTGTCTGCGAAAGCGCGGACTTCCTGGCGCTCGATCGCACGCTCGCGCTCGCCGAGGGCGATCTGCTCGCCGTGCGAACGGCGGGCGCGTACGCGATGGCGATGAGCTCCAACTACAATTCGCGTCCGCGCGCCTGCGAAGTGCTCGTCGACGGCGACGCGGCACACGTGATCAGGCGCCGCGAAACGCTCGCCGACCTGTTCGCGCACGAGGTGCGCCTGCCGCCGCGCGACACGCGCGGATAGCGCGAAAAACGCGCGCCGAATGCGGTGTGCGAATTCGCAACAGTGGCGATGCGACCGGAACGAACGGCGGCTCAAATCTTGCAAATGCCCGAAACGTGGCTACAATGCTGGCAGCAGGTGGCAATGGATTTGTCAAGGGGTCGGCTCGAAAATAGTTGCACCGAGCGCGGTTTCCCCCGCAACCCTGAGACACCTGCGAGTGTTGGACCATAACAGTCACATGAACTCAGACAGGAGATGCAAAGATGATGGCTGACATGATGTCGATGATGACGCCTTCGGCTCCGGCCGCGGCGCCGAAGAAAAAGGCGAAGAAGCGCAAGGCGGCACCGAAGAAGTCGGCCGCCAAGAAGTCCACGAAGCGCAAGGCGACGAAGAAGCGGTCGGCCAAGAAGGCGACCAAGAAGCGCGCCGCCCCGAAAAAGCGGGCTGCGAAGAAGTCGACCAAGCGCAAGGCGACGAAGAAGCGTGCCGCCCCGAAAAAGCGGGCGACGAAGCGCAAGGCGGCCAAGAAGCGCGCCGCCCCGCGCCGCAAAGCCGGCGCGCGGAAGAAGACCGCCAAGAAGAGAGCCGCGAAGAGGAAGTAACCTCTTCGTACAGATTCCGTCGCAGACGTGTGACGGACGAAAAACGGGCGGCGCTTCACGCGTCGCCCGTTTTGCATTTCAGCTGATCTTACTTTTCCGCGCGAGCGCTGGACGTCGCCGCCGTCGCCTTGCCGCCGCGACCGCCGCCGCCCGACTTCGTCTGCACCGCAACGGCGCCCTTTGAACCGCCTCCGCGGCTCTTCCCTTTCGCCGAGCGCACATTCCGGCCCTTGCCCGCCGACTTGACGGGCGCGACGTCGCTCGTGACCCGCAGCCTCTGGCCGACGATCACCTTGTCGCTCGCGAGGCGGTTCCACCGCTTGAGATCCTCCGCTGTGACGCCGTAGCGGGCGGAAATCGAGTACAGCGACTCGCCGCGGTGGACGGCGTGGTAGAACGTGCGGCCCGCCGGAACGGTGGTGAATACGGCGTTTTCGAGCGAGCTTGCGGCGTCGGCCGACGGCCGCTGCATCGGCACCAGCAGCGCGTAACCGGTCGGCACCGTCTGCCGCGGACCGATGCCGTTGACCGAGCGCAGCGTCTCGAGCGGCAGGCCGTAGCGGATCGCGATCTGCGGCAGCGTCTCGCCGGGCTTCATCCGGTGCGCCTGCCACGACACGAGCGGCTGGTCGACGAGATTGAGCTTCGCGGCGAAGATCTCCGCCTTGTCGATCGGCAACAGGATCGCGTAGTCGTCGGCGCCGGAGATCACCGGGCGATTGTGCTGCGGATTGAGCGCGAGGAATTCGTCGACGTCGAGCTCGGCGAAATCCGCCGCGCGCTTGACGTCCATCCGCACCGTCGTGCGCACGACGGTGAAATACGGCGCGTTCGGCACTTCCCCCATCACGAGGCCGTACTTTTCCGGATCGGCGACGATGTTCTTGATCGCCTGCAGCTTCGGGATGTAGTTGCGTGTCTCGTCCGCGACGCGCGTCAGGTGCTCGAAGTCGGCCGGCAGACCCTTGGTCCGGTTGCGCGCCACGGCCCGCCGCACGTTGCCCTCGCCCCAGTTGTATGCGGCAAGCGCGAGCTGCCAGTCCTCGAACTCGGCATGCAGCTTCTGCAGGTAGTCGAGCGCCGACGTCGTCGCGGCGATGACGTCGCGGCGCGAGTCGAACCACCATGTCTGCTCGAGGCCGAACGATTTGCCCGTGGCCGGCATGAACTGCCAGATGCCGGAGGCGCGGCTCACCGACAACGCATTCGGATTGAATGCGCTCTCCACGATCGGCAACAGCGCGATTTCGAGCGGCATCCCCCGCGCCTCGACTTCGGTGACGATGTGATAGAGATAACGCCGGCTGCGCTCGACCGTGCGCGCGATGTAGTCCGGACGATCGGCGTAGTACTGCTCCCACTTGTCGACGAGCGGGCCCTCGATGTCGGGCATCGCGTAGCCCTTGACGATGCGATCCCACAAGTCGCCGGTCGCGGGCGGCAGTGGCTCGAGATCGGCCGCCTCGCCCGCGAACGGGTCGGTCAGGACGATCTTCGGTGGCGCGGGGGAGAACGCGACTGCCGGGAGCGGCGGCGGGCTGGGTGGCGGCTCGGCCGGCGGCGGGGCGGGCGTCGCGCACGCGGCGAGCGCGAGAACCGCCGGCAGGATCAGGGATCGTCGATAGTGCACTCGGTGCGCAGGGCCGCTGGTCGCCGCAAAAATTCCGGCGATAGTAGGCCCACGCAACCGCGAGCGTCAACCCGAACTTCGTTTTCCGGCGTCATGCGAATCCGTTTTTCCATTCGCGCAGCGTCGCGAACGTATCGACGGCGTCGCTCATCCGACGGCCGGCATGGGCGGCGGCGCGCTCGGCCACCGGGGGCAGTGCCGCCCGCAGGAACGGATTCGTCGCGTGCTCTTCGCCGATCGTCGACGGCAGCGTCGGCTTTTCGCGATCCCGCTTCGCCTGCTCGCGAGCCACGCGCGCGCGCACGTCGGCGTTGCCCGGCTCCACGGCTTCCGCGAATCGCAGGTTCGCGAGCGTGTACTCGTGACCGCAATACACGCGCGTGTCCGGCGCGAGCGCCGCGAGCTTCGACAGCGACGTCCACATCTGGGAAGGCGTGCCCTCGAACAGCCGGCCGCACCCTGCTGCGAAAAGCGTGTCGCCGCAGAACAGCAGCGGCGTGGCACCCGTCGTGAAGTACGCGATGTGCCCTGCCGTATGGCCGGGAATGTCCAGCACCGAAAGTCCGAGATCGATGCCCGGCACGTCGATGCGATCACCTTCGCCGAGCGGATGCGTGCGCCGCGGTATCGACTCGTCCGCCGGACCGTACACCGGCACGTCCGCGTGCTTGCACAGCGCTTCGATGCCGCCGACGTGATCCATGTGATGATGCGTCGCGATCACCGCGCAAAGCTGCACGCCCGTGCGGGCGAGCCACGCGAGCACCGGCGCGGCATCGCCCGGGTCGACGACCGCTGCGGTGTCGCCTTTTCGCACGGCCCAGATGTAGTTGTCCCTGAATGCAGGGATTGGGATAATCGTCGTCATGGATCAGCCTTCGCGTGCCGCGGATCTTTCGTCGCCGACATTCGCCGCGTGGCTCGCGACGCCGCCGGGCATGTACCTGCAGGAGCGCGAGCAGGCGTATTTCGATCTGACCGTGGCCGACATCTTCGGTTTCCACGCGCTGCAGATCGGCCTGCCCGAGCATGCGTTCCTCGCGCAGAGCCGGATCGTATCGCGCTGGACCCTCGATTACGACCCGCCCGCGGATATCATCGCAGATCCGCATGCGCTGCCGTTCGCCGAGAATGCACTCGACCTGATCGTCATGCCTCACGCGCTCGAATTCACGAGCGATCCGCACCTGATGCTCCGCGAGGCGTGGCGGGTGATCCGCCCCGAGGGCCAGATCGTCATCTCGGGCTTCAATCCGTTCTCGCTGTTCGGCATGCGCCGCTATTTCGGCCGCGGCGCGACGCCGCCCTGGAATGGCAACTTCATCGCGCTCTATCGCCTGAAGGACTGGCTGTCGCTGCTCGGCTTCGACATCGTCGGCGGCCGCTTCGACTGCTACGTGCCGCCGTTCACGCAGGAGAAGTGGCTGCGCCGGTTCACGTTCTTCGAGAAGGCCGGCGACCGCTGGTGGCCGATCACCGGCGGTGTCTACTACCTGCGTGCGACGAAGAAGGTGCTCGGCATGCGCCTCCTCGAGCCTGCGTGGGAGCGCCGCGAGCGGCGCAAGGAAGCGCTGGCGCCCGCGGCGCGCGCGCGCGAAGGCCTGACGACGATGCACCGGGCGGCCGGCGACGACGTGTCGCGCAACGAGCTCGCCGCGCCATCTAATCGGTGAGTGTCGTTGTCTACACCGACGGCGCGTGCAAGGGCAATCCGGGTCCCGGCGGATGGGGCGTGCTGCTGATTCGCGGCGGCTCGGAGCAGGAGCTCTTCGGCGGCGAGCGCAGCACGACGAACAACCGGATGGAGTTGACCGCCGTCATCCGCGCGCTCGAAGCGCTCGAGCAGGGGTCCGAAATCGACCTCTACCTCGATTCGCAGTATGTGAAGCAGGGCATCGAGAGCTGGATTCACAGCTGGAAGCGCAACGGCTGGCGCACCGCCGACCGCAAGCCGGTGAAGAACGCGGAGCTGTGGCGAGAGCTCGATGCGCTTGCGAAAACGCACGCGATCCGGTGGCACTGGGTGCGGGGCCACGCCGACACGCCCGGCAATCATCGCGCCGACGAGCTCGCCAATCGCGGCGTCGCGCAGGTGAACGGCGCCGCGCGCGAATAGCGCAAAGCCGACGTCCCGGAAACACACAGCCGGGTCGAGCGAATGCGGCACCCCGCGGGGACTTCAGCCGCTGCCGAGTGCGCGCTCGATGCGGCGCGCGAAGACCGTCATTTCCTTTTCCGCCTGGCGGTCGCCCTTGCGCCGTGCGACGTCGATGCCCTGCCGATACGCGTCGAGCGCCGCCTTCGGCTGCCCGGTTTCGAGCAGGGCGCGCGCGTACAGCTTCCACGCAGCCGTGTAGTCCGGATCGAGCACGACCGCGCGCGCGAGCGCTTCCGCGGCCGCGGGCCAATCCTTCGCTTTCGCGTGCTCGTTGCCGATCGAATAGCGCAGGAGCGCGCCGTCCTTGCCGGCAGCGAGCATCCGCTCGAAGCTCGCGAGCGCGGCGCTTTTACCGGGTGGCGTGGCGGAATCAGGCATCAGCGGAGAATGAACTCGCCGGTTTCGCAGTCGACCCGGCGCAGCGGATAGATGACCTTGCGCTCGCTGCCGTTCAGCGTGCCTTCGATCGTCTCGTAGAGCCAGCCTTCGCTCCCGCGGCGATAGACGAGGCGCGCGGGAAACGCGTCGGCCGCGATGTTCGCGAACGTGAAGATCGTGTCCTTGTCGGCGGTTTGCGTGCCGGCGAGCCGGAACGACGTCTCCTTGCGATCACCGGAGAATTGCGCGAAGTAGACGCCGTCGGATCTCGGCTCGATGCGCATGTACTGGTAGTCCTGCACCTTGCCGCGCAACACCGTTTGCCCGGCGCCGATCAGCAGGCCGCCGCGCAGTGGCAGCCATTGCTCGCGAAACGCGCGCTCGTTCACGTTGCCCTGCCAGCAGCCCTCGAGCCATGCGAGCGGAGCGAGCGGACCGGATGTTTCCGGCGCGGCGGCGTGCGTGGCCGCCTCGGCCGGCGCGCCGGGCGGCGGCGCAGGCGCTGGTTCGGGCGCGGCCGGCTGCTGCGCACTTGCGGCCGCGCAGAGCGCGAGCGCGCCAAAGGCGCAGATGCGCAGTGCCGAGCGAGCACGCGGGCGAAGGGCCGTGGAAGCCGATTCGTTCATTACGATCTCGAGTCCGTGTCGGAGGTGCAATTATCGGCCTGCGCGCTCACTGAACTACCCTGCGCGCTATCGCGCTTCGGGGCTTGTTCGCGCTCGGGGCGGCCCAGCGCGCTCACTGAACTACCCTGCGCGCTATCGCGCTTCGGGGCTTGTTCGGCTCGGGGCGGCCCAGCGCGCTCACTGCAGCCCCGCGAGCGGAAGGTTCATCAGCAGGTTCTGCGGCTTGAGGCGCAGGCGGTTGTGCCCGTCCATCGCCATCGCGAGCCACACCGGGCGGCCCGCGAGCGCCGGCCGCATGTCCGCAGGGTCTTCGAAGTCAAGGCGGAACAGGCACAGCAGTCGTCCCATCCGCGCCTCGTCGACAGGCTGCCGGTTGTAGAGATCGTTGAGGATCGCGCTCGCCTCGACGTCGAGCCCGACGTGCCAGCTCCAATGCGCATCCTCGATTTCCCGCTCGGTGCGGATCGCCACCTTGACGCCCAGGAAGTGAGCGATCCAGTCCTCCATGACGCGCGTCAGCGCGGCGAGCGCGGGCCGTCCGCGGTTCAGGCTCACCGACAAGTCGTGACGCTCGTCGCGCTCCCAGTACGACGCGCGGTTCTCGTCGCTCAGCACGTCGAGGTCGACCGTGCGAATCGGCGTTTTGTTGCGCGCCAGGAGCTCGCCGAGGGAGCCGAAGCCGCCGCTGTCGGCATACGTCTCGACGGTGACCTCGTCGGCCGCCATGACGGCGCCGTCGTCGGTCACCGCGATTTTCTGCGGACGAAACAGCATCTCCGCGGCGCGCGCAGCGAGCGGATCGGCACGCTCGCCCAGGATGTGGCGAAGCACGATCTGCGTGAGCTGCGCGACGAACAGCGGCGGCACGTCGACGCCTTCGCCGCGAAAGAGCCCGATATACGCGGACTCGAGCGATTCGGCGGCGGCGAGCCGGTCGCGAAAACGCAACCAGATCCGATAGTTCTCGCGCGCGTCGGCATCGGCGATCGCGTCGAGCGCCGCAGGATCAACGGCGCCGCGCGGATGCGCGAGCAGCGTGTCGTGCAGGTGCAACTCCGCCGCGCAGGAGTCGGGAACCGGCGCGAGCTCGGGGCGCACGAGAAAGCTGCGCAGGAAATCGTCGGTGACCGCGAGCCTGCCCTCCGGTGTCCGCTTGAGCAGCCTGTAGCCGCAACTGCGCCAGAAATCAGGCACCGCCGAGCAGCGCCTTCTTGAGATCGTCCTGCGCCGGATGCTCGCCGACCCAGATCTTCGTGAGCGCGTCGTTGAACGCGGCGCCGTCGATCGATCCGCGCGCCGTGCCGTCGAGACCCACCTTCGTTGCGCCGTCGACGAAGTCGAGAGTCACGACGCTGCCCTCCTTCGCTTCGCCGAACGACTTCATGATCGCGGCGAGCTCGCCTGTCTGCACGGTGATGGCCGACAGCTCGGCCGGCGTCGTGTTCTGCTTGAGGCCGTCGGTCAGCGCGCCGATGAGCTGGTCGGCGGACAGATTGCGCAGCATGTTGAGCTGGATGCGCCGCGGCGACTTCGCGAGCACCTCCTGCGCCGAGCGCGCCTTCGCGGGCAGATAGAGACTGCCGACATACACCTTGAAGATCGCCCGCTTGCGCGTGCCGGCCCCGTTCAGCGAGAGCTCCTGGCCGCCGACGGTAGCCTTGTCGGCGAGGCGCACGCCTTCCACTTCGAGCGCCGCGGCGCTCGCTGCCGCGGCGAGCGCCGCGATCATCGCCATCGTTCTCACGATCACAGTTCTACTCTCCCTTTGATTGGCCGATGCCGCCGTGACGCTGCTTTCGCTTCAAACCGCCTCGAAGATGCCCGCGGCGCCCATTCCGGTGCCGACGCACATCGTGACCATGCCGTATTTCTGCCGCCTGCGCCGCAGGCCGTGCACGATCGTTGCCGTGCGCACCGCGCCCGTTGCCCCGAGCGGATGTCCGAGCGCGATCGCGCCGCCCAGCGGATTGACCCTTGCCGGATCGAGGTCGAGCTCGCGCACGACAGCGAGCGCCTGCGCCGCGAACGCCTCGTTCAATTCGATCCAGTCGATGTCGTGCTGCGCGAGGCCCGCGAGCTTCAGCGCCTTCGGTATTGCTTCGACGGGGCCGATGCCCATCATTTCCGGCGCCACGCCGGCCACCGCGTAACCGCGCCAGCGCGCGAGCGGCGCAAGGCGGAGCTCGCGCAGCACGCGCTCGCTCACGACGATCGCGGCCGCGGCGCCATCGGACATCTGCGAGCTGTTGCCCGCGGTGATCGTGCCCTTCGCCGCGAAGACGGTCGGAAGCTTCGCGAGCCCCGCCGCGGTCGCGTCGGCGCGCGGGCCTTCGTCGCGCGCGATCGTCTTCGTCTGCTCGGCGACTTCGCCGCTCGCGAGATCGGGCGCGCGCTGCACGACGTCGATGGGGCTCACCTCCGCGTCGAACTCGCCGGCGCGCTGGGCGGCGAGCGCCTTGCGATGCGAGGCGAGCGCGAATTCGTCCTGCGCCTCTCGCGTCACGCCGAAGCGGCTCGCGACCCGCTCCGAGCACAGCCCCATCCCGTAGGCGATGCCGATGTTCTCGTCGCCTGCGAACACGTCGGCGTTCATCGCGAGACGGCCGAGCATCGGGATCATGCTCATGCTCTCGGTGCCGGCCGCGATGACGATGTCCGCCTCGCCGGTGCGAACGCGATCGGCTGCGATCGACACCGCGTTCAATCCCGACGAGCAGAAGCGATTGATCGTCATGCCCGGCACGCTGTCGGGCAATCCCGCGAGCAGCAGGCCGATCCGGGCGACGTTCATCCCCTGCTCGTATTCAGGCATCGCGCAGCCGACGATCACGTCGTCCAGGCGCGCCTTGTCGACAGCCGGCACCTGCGCGAGCACGCTCGTGAGCGCATGCGCGAGCAGCGTGTCCGGGCGCGTTGTGCGGTACGCGCCGCGCGGCGCCTTCCCGACCGGCGTTCGCGTGGCAGCGAGCACGTACGCTTCCTGCATCTGTCTCGTCATCCCAAGGCCTGATAAGGCGTCAATTGCGCAGCGGCTTGCCGGTGGCGAGCGTGTGCGCGATGCGCGCCTGCGTGCGCGGGTCGCGCAGCAGCGCCATGAACTCGCGCCGCTCGAGCGCGAGCAGCCATTCCTCGTCGACCGTGCTGCCGGCGTCGACGTCGCCGCCGCACATCACGCGCGCGAGGCGCACGCCGACCTCGTAATCATAAGGCGTGATGAAGCCGCCCTCGCGCAGGTTCACGAGCAGCATCGTGAGCGTTGCCGTACCGGTTCGCCCCGCCACCGGGATGTCGCGCGGCGGCAGCGGCGGCCGGTATGCGGCATCGGCGAGCGCACGGGCGGTTCCAATCGCCACGTGCAGCACCTCGTGCGGATTCATGACGAGGGTGTCGGCCGGCTGCAGATAACCGAGCTCGAGCGCCTGCGGCGCACTCTTCGACACGGTCGCCTTCGCGACGTTCTGGAAATACGTGCGCAGGAACGGAAAAAGATCGAGCTGGCCGCCGTTCGCGCCACGCCGGACGTCGATCGCCGCACGCAGCGCCAGCTCCTTGCTGCCGCCTCCTGCGGGCAGCAGGCCGACACCCGTCTCGACCAGGCCAACGTAGGATTCGAGCGCAGCCACCGTGCGGTCGCAGTGCAGGATGAATTCGCACGACCCGCCGAGCGCCATGCCGCGCACGGCAGCGACCGTCGGCACGAGCGCGTAGCGCAGGCGCAGTGCCGCCTGCTGGAACTTCGCGACCATGCGCTCGATGCCGTCCCACTCGCGCGCCGCGATCGCAGGGGAGATTCGCGCCAGGTCGGCGCCCAGCGAGAACGGCTCGCGCGGCTGCCAGACGACAACGGCCGCGCACGCGCGCTCCGCGTGCTCGAGCGCGCGCAGAATGCCGTCGAGCACGTCCTCGCTGATCGTGTGCTGCTTCGTGCGAAACGACACGATGCCGACGTCGTCGCGCAGGTGCCAGAACCGCAGCGCGGCCGTCTCGAAGATCGTGGTGCCCTGGTCGAAGCGCTCGCCGGGAAGCGCGTCGGGAAAGAGCTGGCGGCAATAGACCGGCAGCTGGGAGCGCCCGCGAAAAACCCCGCTCGCGGGGGAGAACGATCCGCGCTCGCCGTGCACGCCGCCGGCCGCGATCACGTCCGGGGCGTTCACCCATGCCGGCAGCGGCACGCGCGCGAGTGCCCGGCCCTCGGCGATGTCATTCGCCACGAGATCGGCGATCTCGCGCCAGCCCGCCTGCTGCCACAGCTCGAACGGACCCTGCACCCAACCGAAGCCCCAGCGGATCGCCAGGTCGACGTCGCGCGCGCTGTCGGCGATCGCGGCCAGATGGTACGCGGCGTAGTGAAAGAGATCGCGGTGGAGCGACCACAGGAATTGCGCCTGCGGATGTTTCGACGCGCGCAGCGCCGCGAGCCGATCGCTCGCGTTCGTGCCGGCCAGGATTCCGGCGACTTCCGGCGCGACGACGCCTTGTGCCGCGACGTAGCCTCCGCTGGCGCGATCCAGCACTTCGATCGTGCGCCCGGAGCGGCGGTAGAAGCCCGCGCCGGTCTTCTGCCCGAGCGCGCCTTTCGCGACGAGCGCGGCCAGGTCGGGCGGCGTGTCGAACAGCGCGTGCCATGGATCGTCGCGAAGCGCGCTGCGCATCGTCTGCACGACGTGCGCCATCGTGTCGAGACCGACGACGTCGCCGGTGCGGTAGGTCGCGCTCTTCGCGCGGCCGATCGCGGGACCGGTGAGCGCGTCGACGACGTCGTAGCCGAGCGCGTGCGTGTCCGCGTGGCGCATCGTGGCGAGCACGGAGAAGATGCCGATCCGGTTGGTAATGAAATTGGGCGTGTCCTTCGCGCGGATCACGCCTTTGCCGAGCGCGCTCGTCAGGAACGTCTCGAGCGCGTCCGCCAGTTTCGGTTCGGTGTCCGCGGTCGGGATCAACTCCACCAGGTGCATGTAGCGCGGCGGGTTGAAGAAGTGCACGCCGCAGAAGCGCGCGCGCAACCCGGACGGAAGCGCCTGCGCGAGCGCTGCGAGCGAAAGCCCCGACGTGTTGGAGACGAGCGCCGCGGACGGTGCGACATGCGGGGCGATTCGCGTGTACAGGTCGCGCTTCCAGTCGAGCCGCTCGCCGATCGCCTCGATCACGAGGTCGCAGTCCGCAAGCTGCCCGAGCGCGTGGACGTAGTCGGCCGGCTCGATGTGCCGCGCGCCGTCGGCCACCGCGAGCGGCGCCGGCTCGAGCTTGCGCAAGCGCTCGACGGCCGTTCGCGCGAGCGCATTGGCGGGCCCTTCGGCCGGTGCGAGATCGAACAGCATCGCGGGAACGCGGGCGTTCACGAAATGCGCGGCGATCTGCGCGCCCATGACGCCGGCGCCGAGCACGGCGACCTTGCGAACGATGAGTGGCGAGGCGGGCATCAAGCAGACCCCGTTGGCACGGGCGGTGAAAAGAAAACGGCCGGCTGAACCCCGGCCGTCGAACCTCCGATGTGCGCGCGGTCTAGAACGAGTACGTTGCCTGCAGCGCGAAGATCGTTACGCTGGCATCATACGAGCCCTTGATCAGGCCGTTGGCTGCGGTGCTCCCCTGATTCTGGTTGAAGCTCGGGCTGTCCGCAAAAATATAAACGAGACCGGCGTCGAATTTCCAGTTCGGCGTCCACCTGTACTCGCCGCCGATCGCAAGCCACCAGCGGTCGGAGTCGGGAAGACGCGCCGTGGTATTCGTGCCGTTGACGGGTGTCTGATCGAACGCAACACCCATCCGCGCCTTCCACTGGCTGTTGTAACGGTAGCTCGCGCCGAGCGAATACTTCCACGAATCGTCCCAGTTGAGCGCCACGGCCGGCAGCGTCGATCCGTCGGTCGGGGTGAATTTCAGTTCCGGAATGCTCGACCAGCCGGTGTACTGGACGTCGCCCATGACCTCCCATTGGGGATTGACCCGCCAAAGGAACGAGACATTGGCCATCTGCGGCAGCGTGATGTCGGAGGTGACGCCTCTGCCGTACGCCGCGCGGGTGTTGACCCCTGCGGATAGTGCGGCGATCGTCGCGACGAGCTGGGGTGGTGAACCAGCCGGCGGCGACGGTGTGGGATTGTCGAAGTCGATGTTTGCCTTGATGTCGTACTTCAATTCGGACCGGTAGCTCGCGGCCAGGCGAAGCTGCGGCGAAACGTCCCACGCGGCGCCGATGTTCCACCCCCACGCAGAATCGTCGCCCTTGATCGTCACCTTGGAATCCAGCCCTGGCGTCACTTGCGCGATGGCGTTGAAGGTCGGCGATCCCGGCGTGATTCCGGCCTGGCCGGCAGCACTCAGCAACGCCGCCGAATAGTTGAGATCGCTCGTCAACGTGGCTTTGACACGCTGCCAGTTCACTCCGACACCGACCGCAAATTCCGGCGTGACCTGCCAGGACACCGCGGGGTTGACGTTGATCGTCTCGATATCGGACTTGATCGCCTGGTAGCGACCCAGCCAGCCTTCGGCGTACTCGGTCACCAGGCCGAACGGTACGTTGACGCCGAGTCCGAACGCGAACGTCGGGCTGACCGGGGCGGAGAAGTACAGATTCGGCACGAAGTTGACGCCGCCGGCGTCCCCGCCATCGTTGCCGAGTGGCTGATTGAGCGCCGGCAACGAGCCGTCGTTTTGGAACTTGATGGATGGCGTGATGACGTTCGCGACGCCCGCCACCTGCATGCGTGAGAATTTGGAAAGGGCGGCGGGATTCGACCACATCGCGCTCACATCGTCCGTGAAGGCGGCGCCTGCGGCGAACGCATTGCCGAGGGAACTTGCGCTCTGCTCGTTGAGCTGGAACCCCGTTGCGAGGGCTTGGCCAGCGCCGAGAAATAGCACGCTGCCCGCCACGGCCGCGGCGAGCCGATTGGAGCGGAACGGCAAATTCTTCATAGCATCGAGCATCGAGCCTCCTCTTCCTCGTGGGTTTGCGTCGCCGGGTCTACGGTCGGGATGCCCAGCGGGTACTGCGCCATTCAGGCTGCGGGCCCCGGATCCGCATTCTGCAACTATGTCATCTTTCGGCGTTGATCTGCCGCAAGCCTTTTTCGGCCCGCGGGGTTCGTGGCCGCGTTGTTGCGTCCACCACAACAAACCCCGGTCTCGCCCCGGTGGCAAGCGCGGATCGGCAACGGGCAGGCGTCACGCCGGCGGCGGGATCGGCTTGTCGTCGGCGATGACTTCGCGGTACCACACCGAAGGCGTCGCCGGGAATGTCTGGGCCGGGTCGCGGCCCGTCATGTACGGCGAAAGCCACACGGCTGTCCACGGCCGCGCGTTGCGGCCGGGAGGGCGGTCGCTGCTGCTGTAGTGGACGACCAGGCGCTTGATGCCGTCGATCGTCATGTACAGCTTGCGGTCGCATTCCCACGTCTTCGTGCCGGGTATCTCGCCTCCCGTCTCGACGACGAGGTCGAACGTGATCCATTTGTCGGCCACGATGTTCTCGCAACCCGGTGTCGGCTGCCCTTGCGGCGTCCGGTTGTTCACCGTGTAGAGGCAAGACCCCACGACGCCGATCTTCGGCTGCCAGTCGTAGTCGGCGCCCTTGTTCGCACCCGCCATCAGGTTCGACGTGTTGCCGTTCTGGTCGTATTGATAGAGAAACGGAAACTTGTGCTGGTCCAACGTCGAGACGACGAGCTTCGGCCAGGTGCTCGACCCGGTGATCTCGCTCACCATCGCGAGCTTGATGCCGGGATAGCCGCCGCTTTGCATCCGGAACACCGTGCCGACGAACGCGGCGTTGAACCGCTGCTGCCATTGCAGGTAGAACGTCGAATTCGCGCCGAACGGGCGGGGCAGTTTGAAGTACCAGTCGTTGATGCCCTTGCCCGTCTCGATGTCGTATCGCAAGCCGAACTCGTCGATGACGGGCTGCGAATATCTTGGATCGCTCGTCCACACGCCGACGTCGGCACGCGGATGCCGCCCGGCCATGTTCGCATCGCTCGCGGCCGGGGACGCGAGGCGGCGCGCGAACAGGCGACCCGCGGAGCGTCGTGCCCACGGTTCCGCAGCAGCCGCGGGTACGGCTGCGGCTGCGACGGCAGGGGTAGCTGCGTGTGAACTTGCCCTGACGCCAGGCGCCGGAGCACTCGATTTTTCGCCAGCGGCAGCAGGCGCCTGGGACGGGGACTTCGATTGCTCCGGCGGCATGCGAATGATCGAAGCGGGAGGCAAGCCGCTCGAGTCCGGATTCGGCAAGCGCGGCGGCGTTTGCGCCCGGGCGGCTCCCCCACAGCACATCGCGATGCACATGCAAACGGCAATGCGTCGAAGCATCGGCTTCCCCCGCTGGATTCCTGGCGAGACAACGGCGCGACCGTAAAGCCGCGCCGACGCTAAGTTGTGAGCGGAGGCAATTCCCGGGGCTTGCGATCCGGACCCACCGCGACATACGTGAGACTCGCCTCGGTGACCTTGACCGTGACTTCCTGGTCGGGGTTCCGCTGGGCGAAGACCTCGACCGACACCGTGATCGACGTGCGGCCCGTCTTCTCGATCGTTGCATAGAACGACACCAGGTCGCCGACCAACACCGGCTGCTTGAAAACGAACGAATTGACGGCGACCGTCGCGATGCGGCCGCGCGCGCGCCGCGCAGCGGGGACCGATCCTGCGATGTCGACCTGCGACATGATCCAGCCACCGAAGATGTCGCCGTGGGCATTCGCGTCGGCCGGCATCGGCGTGACGCGCAGCGCCGGAACCCCGGGGGGCAACTGGACCCCGCTCACTGGAGCGCAGCCTCGCGCGGCGTGCTGCGCTTCGCCTCGTCGCGCAGCTCGCGGCGGAGGATCTTGCCGACGTTCGACTTCGGCAGATCGCCACGGAACTCGACGTCGCGCGGGCACTTGTACGCGGTCAGGTGATCGCGGCAATGCGCGACGACGCCGGCCGCAGTCAGCGTCGCGTCCTTGCGCACGACGAACAGCTTGACCGCCTCTCCGGATTTTGGATCGGGAACTCCGACGGCCGCGCACTCGAGCACGCCCGGATGCTGGGCGACCACGCCCTCGATCTCGTTCGGATACACGTTGAAGCCGGACACGAGGATCATGTCCTTCTTCCGGTCGACGATCCGGATGTAGCCGCGCGCATCCATCGTGCCGATGTCGCCGGACATGAAGAAACCGTCGGGCGTCATGACGTCGGCGGTGTCCTGCGGCCGCTGCCAGTAGCCCGCCATCACCTGCGGGCCCTTGATGCAGATCTCGCCCGGCTCGCCGAGCGGCACGTCCCTCCCGGCGTCGTCGCGCAGCACGATCCACGTCGATGGGATCGGCAACCCGATCGCGCCCGTGTACTCCGTGGCGTCGAGCGGGTTCATCGTCGCGGCCGGCGACGTCTCGGTCAGCCCATAGGCCTCGACCAGCGTCACCCCGGTCACTTCCTTCCAGCGCTTCGCCACCGCCTCCTGCACAGCCATGCCGCCGCCGAGGGACAGGCGGAACGAGCGGAAATCGAGATGCGCGAACTTCGGATTGTTGAGCAGCGCATTGAACAGCGTGTTGACACCCGTCATCGCCGTGAAGCGAAGCCGGCGCATTTCCTTCACGAAGCGCGGAATGTCGCGCGGGTTCGTGATCAGCACGTTCTCGCCGCCCACCGACATGAACACGAGACAGTTCGCGGTCAGCGAGAAGATGTGATAGAGCGGCAGCGGCGTGAGAATGACCTCGCGCCGATCGTCGGCAAGGATCGGCCGCACCCACGCGCGCGCCTGCAGCATGTTGGCGACGATGTTCCGGTGCAGCAGCATCGCGCCCTTGGCGACGCCCGTGGTGCCGCCCGTGTACTGCAGGAACGCGAGGTCGTCGTGACCGATCGGGATCCGCGACAGCGACACCTTGCGGCCCTGCCTCATCGCGTCGTTGAAGCGGATCGCGCCGGGCAGCGAGTACTTCGGCACCATCTTCTTGACCCGCCGCAGCACGAGGTCGACGACCTTGCCCTTGAC
>Ga0070671_100001073_pt1 | contig 20208 bp, 18 predicted proteins | sample KBSS73metaG_FD_65341 | JGI IMG/M metagenome (GOLD analysis project Ga0070671, IMG submission 65341) | Switchgrass rhizosphere microbial communities from Kellogg Biological Station, Michigan, USA - KBS S7-3 metaG | ecosystem: Host-associated > Plants > Roots > Rhizosphere > Soil ...
GCCGACCGCGTGCTGGTCATGCAGGACGGGCGGATCGGCTACGACGCCCCCGTCGAGATCGACCGCCCCCGCGACGTCACCGATCCCGAGTTCCAACGCCTGCGGGCCGAGCTGCTGGCGCGGCTCGGTGTGCACTGACCGCGAGGAGCAGACCATGAGCGTCGAGTTCATCGGCATGATCGGGACCCAGGAGGTCTCGGAGATCCATCCCGCCGCCGGTCCCGTCGTCGACCGGGACACCGTGCGGCGCTTCGTGACCGCGCACGAGGAGGGCGGGTTCGACAAGGTCCTCGTGGGCCACTCGTCGTCCACTCCGGACGGTCTGCAGGTCGCCGCGTTCGGCGCCGCGCACTCCGAGCGGCTGGGCTTCCTCGTCGCGCACCGTCCGGGCTTCACCGCCCCGACGCTGGCCGCGCGCCAGTACGCCACGCTGGACCACTTCTCCGGCGGCGGCCGGGTCGCGATGCACGTCATCTCCGGCGGCAGCGACGTCGAGCAGCGCCGTGACGGGGACTGGCTGGACAAGGAGCAGCGCTACGCGCGCACGGACTCCTACCTCGAGGTCGTGAAGCGGTCCTGGTACTCCCCGGAGCCGTTCGACTTCGGCGACGACCACTACCGCGTCGCCGGTGTGCAGCAGGAGATCCGCCCGCTGAGCAGCCGGATCCCGATCTTCTTCGGCGGCTCGTCCGAGGCCGCCTACCGGGTCGGGGGCAGGCACGCGGACGTCTTCGCGCTCTGGGGCGAGCCGCTCGCCGAGACCGCGGAGCAGATCGCGCGGGTGCACGAGGCGGCCCGCGCCGCGGGGCGCACGGACCTGCCGAGGATCAGCGTCTCCTTCCGCCCGATCCTCGGCGCCACCGAGGAGCAGGCCTGGGAGCGGGCCCACGCGATCCGGGACGAGATCCTGGCTGCGAAGGGCGGACACGGCTCCTTCACCGGGAAGCGGATGAAGGAGTACGGCGGCCCCACGAACGTGGGCTCGCAGCGACTCCTCGCCGCCGCGGAGAAGGCCGAGATCCACGACCGCTGCCTCTGGACCGCCACCGCCGCGGCGTCGGGCGCGGCAGGCAACTCGACCGCACTCGTCGGGACCCCGGAGACTGTGGCGCAGGCGCTGCTGGACTACGTCGACATCGGCGTGACCACGCTGCTGATCCGCGGCTACGACCCCATCGCCGACGCGGCCGAGTACGGCCGCGAGCTGCTCCCCCTGGTCCGGGCCGAGGTGGCCCGGCGAGCGCAGAAGGTGTCCGCATGACCGCGTCCGACATGACCGCCGCCCCCGCCCCCGCCGTCTTCACCCCCGAGGCCGCCGTCCGCGGCACGGTCGTGGTCCTCGTGGGCCGCGGCGAGAACCCCGGGGTCTACGCCCGCTTCGGCAGGCGGCTGGCCTTCGACGGGTACGCCGTCGTCGTCCCGCAGGCGGACGCCTCGGACGCCGAGGTCACCGCCGCGCTCAGCGCGGGGCAGGGCGCCCGGATCCTGCTCGGCTCCGACGCAGGCGCCCTGCGCGCCTGGACGATCGCGGCCGCGACCCCGCCGGACGCGTTGGTCCTCGCCGCCCTCCCGCTCGGCGACGGCGGGCCCGCCCCGGTCGGCCACGACGCCGAGATCGCCGCCCGCACCGCGTGCCCGATCCACCGTCAGGTGCTCGACGCCGACCCGGACTTCGAGTGGGGCGCGCTGGACGCCACGCTGCCCCCGCACCCGGAGGCGCTGCCCGCCGTGCCCACGCTCGTGCTGCACGGCGAGGTCGACCCGATCGCGCCGGTCGAGGCCGTGCGGGCCCTCACCGCGGACGTCGCCGTCGTGCGGGACGGGGTGCACGACGTCCTCAACGACCAGTTCCACCGGATCGTCGCCGCCCGGATCGTCACGTTCCTGGAGGGGGTCGCGAAGGGCGCCGGGTTCGCCGAGTCCACCGCCCCGGAGGCCCCCCGGACCCGCAAGGCCGCGCCGCTGCACGTCTCCGCCAGGCTGGACTACGCGCTGCGCGCGATCACCCAGCTGGTCGACTCCGGCGAGGGGCCGGTGCGCTGCGAGGACATCGCCCGCGCGCGGAACGTCCCACTGAACTCGCTGGTCAACATCATGATCCAGCTCCGCAAGGCGGGCCTGGTGAGCAGCCGCCGCGGCTGCGAGGGCGGATACCAGCTCGCCCGCGACGCCGCCGACATCACCCTCGCCGATGTCGTGCGGGCCACCGAGGGGGCCGTCGCGACCGTGCCGGGCGGGGCGCCGTGGGGCGATCTCGAGCGGACCGTGCAGCAGTATCTCGAGGAACGTTCCGTCCTCGAGCTGACCACCGGGAGCACCCAGTGAACGACGCCTTCCACCCCGACTTCCCCGCCGCCGCCGCGCAGCTGCCGGACCACGCGCGGGTGCACCTGATCAAGGGCTCCCAGCTGTCCGGCGACACCACCCAGACCAGCGGCATGCGCCGGCTGGAGGCCGTGAGCGGCAAGTCCGTCGGCTCGGAGAAGCTCTGGACCGGGGAGACGCACGTCGCGCCCGCCACCAACTCCGGCGACCACCACCACGGCGAGGCCGAGACCTCCATCTACATCGTCAGCGGCACCCCGCGGTTCGTCTTCCACGACGGCACCGGCGAGGTGGCGCTGCAGACCGAACCCGGCGACTACGTCTTCGTGCCGCCGTTCGTCCCGCACCGCGAGGAGAACCCCGACCCGGACCACCCGGCCGTCGTCGTGATCTCCCGCAGCACCCAGGAGGGGATCGTCGTGAACCTCCCCTCCCTGTACCCCCTGGAAGAGAATCCCTCGTGAAGCGCGTCCTCACCGCCGTCCTCGCCGCCGCGACACTCGCCCTGACCGCCTGCGGGTCGGGCGGGTCCGCCGCGGACGGCCCCGTCGATCTCTCGACGGTCACCCTGCGCATCGGCGACCAGGCCGGCATCCAGCAGGCCCTCGTCGAGGCCTCCGGCGCCCTCCAGGGCGCCCCGTACAAGGTCGAGTGGGCCCAGTTCCCCGCCGCCGCCCCCGTGCTCGAGGCCCTGCGGGGAGACGCCGTCGACCTCGGTGTCGCGGGCGACGCCCCGACCCTGACCGCGTTGTCCTCCACCGACGACATCAAGATCGTCGCGGCGACCCGGGTCCCCCGGCAGTACGGCCTGTCGGTGATCGTCCCGAAGGACTCCCCGATCCAGTCGGTCGCGGACCTCAAGGGGAAGACCGTCTCCCCGACGACCCAGGGCTCCGTGGGCCACTACCTGCTGCTGCAGGCGCTCACGGAGGCCGGGCTGAGCGCAGACGACGTCACCATCTCGTTCCTGCAGCCGGTCGACGCCGCCGCGGCGATGTCGTCGGGCGCGATCGACGCCTGGTCCACCTGGGACCCGTACACCGCCGTGGCCGAGCAGGACCAGGGCGCGCGGGTGCTGCGCGGGTCGGACGGGCTGGCCCCCGGCCTGACCTTCCTCGACGCCAACACCACCGCTCTCGAGGATGCGGGCAAGACCCAGGCGATCCAGGACTTCGTCGCCCGCTACGGCCAGGCCGTGCAGTGGGCGGCGAACCACCCCGCCGAGAACGCGGCCATCTACACGAAGCTGACCCAGCGCCCGGCGAACGTCGCGGACCTGATGTCGCAGCGGGCGAACCGCAGCCTCGTCCCGATCGACGCGGCGCTCGTCGGGGAGATCCAGACCGTCGCGGACAACTACGAGGCCTACGGCGTGCTGCGCAAGAAGGTCGAGGTCGCCGAGTCGGTCCAGGACCTCTCCCCCGCCGCCGCCCGGTGATGCACCCGGCCCTGTCCTGACCGAGCCGGGGGTGCACGCCTGCGCCCCCGCTCCGGGATGGACGCCGGGGCCAACGTCGACCTGTTCCGCGACCTCGCGCGGACGGCCGAGGCGGCACCGCGTCGACGACCTACTCCGAGCCCTTCCACGTGGCCCGGATGTTCTCCACGATCGACCACGTCAGCCGCCACCTGGAACGCGGTCACCTCCGTGTCCGACGGCGAGGCCCGCAACGTCAGCAGGGACGCCCACCTCGACCACGGCACCCGCTACGACCGTGCGGCGGAGTTCCTCGACGCGGCGTGCGCGCTCTGGGATACCTGGCCGGGCGACGCCGTGGTGCTCGACCGCGCCGGATCGATTACGTGGACCCCGCGCGGGTCCGCCGGGCCGACCACGCCGGGGACTGGTTCCGGCGGCCGGGCCGCTGACGCTCCCCCGGTCGCCGCAGAGCAGGCCGGTGATCGTGCAGGCCGGGGCCGACCCTCCGCGACCACCTGGGCCTCGAGCGGCCCGCGGTCAGCAGGGTCTGACCCCGCCGAGCACCGGTGCCGGTTCCCGACAGGCCTATCGGGCGCCGGGGAGGGAGCGGGGCATGGCGCCGCTGAACCAGAGCCAGGCCGTCCCGCCCAGCGCGGCCAGCACCAGCGACCCGACGACGGCGGCGCCGGAGAATGCCGTCATCCCCGCGAGCAGGCCGAGGCCGCCCAGCACCAGTGCGACCAGGCCGAGTCGCTGCCCGAGCGGCGTGTGCATCCTGCCGGTGCTCAGCCGCTCGGCCAGGGCCGGGTCCTGCATCGCCAGGTGCGCCTCGATCGCGCGGAGCTGTGCGAGCTCCTCACCGTCCAGCATCGGCGCCCCTCCTCGTGTGACATGTCGATGACACACGGGAAACGCAGAATTTACAAGGGGAGGGCGTCCACGGCCCACTGCCGCAGCAGAGCCCGCAGCGCCGTGACGAGCACCAGCGGCTGGTCCAGCATCGGGTGGTGGCCCGTCGCGGGCAGGTCGACGATCGGGGCGCGGTGGCCGAGCAACGCGTCGATCTCGCCGGCCATGGTGTCCGGGACCAGGCCGAACTCCGAGCGGAGGAACCCCGCGCGGCAGGTGACGTCCGGGAGCAGGTCCCGCAGCAGCTCGCGCTCGGCGAACAGCACCGGGTCGAACTTCCAGGTCCACCCGCCGTCGACCCGACGCACCGACTCCTCGGCGATGTGCCGCCGGACGTAGTCGAGCATGACCTCCTGCTCGGGCATCGTGCGGAAGCGGCCGAGCATGGTCTCCCGGTCGGGATAGACCTTCAGCGGTCGCGGCTCGGGGCGGCGCAGCCCCTGCTCCTCGGGCGGTTGGACGTGCAGCGGCGAGTCGATGATGACGATGCCGTCGCACTCGGTGCCGTACCGGGAGCCGACCTTCGCGGTGACGAACCCGCCCATGCTGTGCCCCGCCACCAGCGGCGGCCCGCCGATCCCGCCCGCGGCGGCCACGGCCATCACCTCGCGGGCCCAGGTCTCGAGGTCGTAGACCGACCGGCGGTCGCTGTCGCCGTGCCCGGACAGGTCGAGCGCCAGGATCCGGCCGCGCCCGGAGAAGAACGGCGCGATGTGGTCCCACCAGCCCGAGTTGGCCGCACCGCCGTGCACGAGGACGAGCCCGCGCTCGCCGGGCTCGCCCCACGAGCGGTAGTGGACGCGGGCGCCGTCGACCTCGACGTCGTGGTGCTCCGGGGGCTGGGCCAGGGCCTCGCGGAACCAACGTGGGGCGTCGATCGGTGTGTCCACGGCCCCGATCGTCGCACGACCCCACCCCACCCGCCCCACCCCGCCCGCCTCAGGCGTCGAGGCGGTAGCCCATGCCCGGCTCGGTGTGCAGGTAGCGGGGGTGCGCGGGGTCCGCCTCCAGCTTGCGACGCAGCTGGGCGAGATAGACCCGCAGGTAGTTCGTGTTGTCCTCGTACTGCGGGCCCCACACCCGGCGCAGCAGCTCCCGCTGCCCGACGAGCGTGCCGCGGTGCGCCGCCAGCATCTCGAGGATGCCCCACTCGGTGGGGGTGAGATGGACGGGTTCGGCCCCGCGCAGGACCCGCTTGGCGCCCAGGTCCACCGTCAGCTCGCCGAGCCGCAGCACCGGCTCCGCGGGGCCGGTCACGGCCGCCGCGCGGCGCACCGCCGCGCGCAGCCGGGCCAGCAGCTCCTCCATGCCGAAGGGCTTGGTGACGTAGTCGTCCGCGCCCGCGTCGAGCGCCGCGACCTTCTCGGCGGAGTCCGTCCGCGCGGACAGCACCAGGATCGGGACCGGGCTCCAGCCGCGGATCCCGGCGATGACGTCGACGCCGTCGAGGTCCGGCAGGCCCAGGTCCAGCACCACGACGTCCGGGGCCCGGTCCGCGGCCGCCCGCAGCGCCGAGGCGCCGTCCGCGGCGACGGTCACCCGGTAGCCCTGCGCGGTGAGGTTGATCCGCATCGCCCGCGCGATCGCGGGATCGTCGTCCACGACGAGGACGTGGGTCGGCGGGGACGGGGCCTGCGGCACGTCCCCATTCACTCACAGCCGTGTTCTCGATCTCTCCCGGCATCGCCGGGCACCCGCGGCCCGTTGACCTCACGAGAGTCCGCCGTCCCCGAAGGAGCTCCCCCGTGCCGTCCCTGTTCGACCCGATCACGCTGCGCGGGGTCGCCGCGCGCAACCGGATCTGGCTCGCCCCGATGTGAAGTACTCCGTCGAGGCCGAGGACGGCGTGCCGACCGACTGGCACCTGGTCCACCTCGGCGCCCGCGCGACGGGCGGGTTCGGGCTGGTCATGACGGAGGCCGCGGCCGTCACGGCGGACGGTCGGATCTCCCCTCAGGACGCAGGCATCTGGTCCGACGCACAGGCCGAGGCCTGGTCCCGGATCACCGCCTTCGTGCGCGGCCAGGGCGCCACCCCGGCGATCCAGCTCGCCCACGCCGGCCGCAAGGCCTCGCGCAGCGCCCCCTGGCAGGGCGACCGACCCGCCGAGGACGGCTGGGAGGCCGTCGGCCCCGCGGACGTCGCGTTCCAGGGCTACGCCGTGCCGCGCGGGCTCTCCCAGCCGGAGATCGGCGAGATCGTCGCGGCGTTCGCGGACGCCGCGCGCCGGGCGGACGAGTCCGGGTTCGACGTCGTCGAGCTGCACGCCGCGCACGGGTACCTGCTCCACCAGTTCCTCTCGCCGCTGGCGAACCTGCGCACGGACTCCTACGGCGGCTCGTTCGAGAACCGGGTCCGGATCGTGCTCGAGGCCGTCGACGCCGTCCGGGCCGCGCTGTCCGACGAGAAGGCCCTGCTCGTGCGGCTCTCCGCGACGGACTGGGTCGAGGGCGGCTGGGCGGTCGAGGAGACCGTCGAGCTGTCCGCGCTGCTCGCGGACCACGGCGTGGACCTCGTCGACGTCAGCTCCGGCGGGCTCGACGCCCGTCAGGACATCGCGGTCGGGCCCGGCTACCAGGTTCCGTTCGCCCGCGACGTCCGCGCCAAGGCGGGGATCGCGACCGGCGCGGTCGGCCTGATCACCGACCCCGCCCAGGCCCAGGCCGTACTCGACGAGGAGGAGGCGGACGTCGTGCTGCTGGCCCGCGCCGCTCTGCGCGAGCCCGCGTGGCCGCAGCGCGCCGCCCACGAGCTCGGCGTCGAGGGCCCGTACCCCGTGCAGTACGCCAGGGGCGCCTGGCGTTCGTGACGGGGACCGGGTACGCCACCATCGACGCGACCTCCTCCGGCATCCCGAGCCGGTCGATGACATCGTGTCCACCGGCGGCACCGCCGTGCCCGCGACGATCGGGTGGCACCCGTGATCAGCGTTCCAGCAGGTCACGGACGATCCTGATGATCTCCCCGGGTGCCTCCTCGGCCATGAAGTGCCCGGCGTCCAGCGTGAGGTGCGCGAGATCGGGCGCCCAGGCCCGCCACAGCGCGGCGCCGTCGTAGCCGAGCTGCGCGCCCCAGTTCTGCTGCACCGCCGTCACGGGCATCCGCAGCGTGACACCGTGATCGCGGTCCGTGCGATCGTGGCGCAGGTCGATCCCGGCCGACGCCCGGTAGTCCGCGACGATCGATGGCACCGCCTCCCGGCTCGCCCTCAGGTACTCCGCGCGCACGTCCGCGGGCAGGGCCTCGGGGCGGCGAACCCAGGCGTCGAGGAAGTGTCCGAAGAACGCGTCGCCACTCTCCGCGATCATCCGTTCGGGCAACCCCGGTGGCTGCGCCATCAGGTACAGGTGCCACGCGACGGCCGCGTCGACGCCGTGCAGGATGTCCCACATGTCGAGCGTGGGGAGCACGTCGAGGGTGGCGAGGTGGGTGACGGTGTCCGGGTGGTCGAGCGCCGCGCGCATCGCGACCAGCGCGCCGCGGTCGTGGCCCGCGAGCGCGAACCGCTCCGCGCCCAGCTCCCGCGCGACGGCGACGACGTCGGCCGCCATGGTCCGGTTCGCGTACACCGACTCGTCGTCTGCCTGCGGTTTGTCGCTCGCGCCGTACCCGCGCAGGTCCGGGCAGAGCACCCGGTGATCGGCCGCGAGATCGGCGGCCACGTGCCGCCACATGAGGTGGGTCTGGGGGAAGCCGTGCAGCAGGACGACGGTGCGGTCCGCGCCCTCGGGACCGCCCGTCGCGACGTTCAGGTGGACGCCGTCGACGCCGGGCACGCGTTCGGTGGTGAATCCTCGGATCGGCATGACGCCGAGTGTCGGCGGGTCCGGTCAGCATCCGGTCAGCGCCGGTGATCCGGATCTGCGTACTCGGTCCGGTGACCGTGCGTGACGAGGTCGGGCCGGTCGACGTGAAGGGTCCGCGGCACCGCGAGCTGCTCGCCCGGCTCGTCGCCGCGCGGGGGCGGGTCGTGCCGCTGCCTGCGCTGATCGACGACCTCTGGCCGGTCGCGCCCGCGGGTGCTCGCAGCGCCGTGCGCACCTTCGTCTCGGCGCTGCGGGCGGCGATGGACCCGGAGCGGCGGGTGATCGTCACCGAGGGGCCGGGGTACGCGCTGCGCGCGGGCTCCTCGGGCGGGGCCGACGGGGCGGTGGTCGACGCCTGGGAGTTCGAGCGGCTCGCCGCCGACGGTTCCTGGGACGCGGCGCTCGCGCTGTGGCGGGGCCCGGCCTACGCCGACTTCCCCGACGCCGAGTGGGCCCGCGCCGACCGCGGCCGGCTGACCGAGCGGCGGCTGGCCGTGGTCGAGCGGCTTGCCGAGGCCCGGCTCGCCGCAGGGCGCCCGCAGAGCGCGCTCCCGGATCTCGACGCCCATGTCACCGAACACCCCTGGCGGGAGGAGGGCTGGCGACTGCTTGCCCTGGCGCTGTACCGCGCGCACCGCACCGGGGACGCCCTCGCGGTCCTGCGCCGCGCCCGCGCCCGGCTGGCCGACGAACTGGGGCTGGACCCGGGCCCGCGGCTGGCGGAGCTGGAGACGGCGATCCTCCACCGAGACCCCGCCCTCGACCCCGAGCGCGCCCCGCTCGACGACCGCCGGGCCGACGCTGCCCCACCCGCGAGTTACCCGGCGGCGAGTGACCCGGCGGCGAGTGGTCGGGCGGTGGGGGGTGCGGCTATGGGGGGTGCGGGGGCCGCGGGGCGGCTGTTCGCGCAGGCCGCGGCCTCGTGGAGCGGGGGTGAGGCCGCGACCCTGGAGTCCACGGTGGGTCTGCTCCGCGGCATGGCGCTGGGCGGGGCGGGCCCGGTGCGGGCGGCGCGACAGCGGGTGGAGGTGGTCGCGGCGGCCGAGGAGCTGGGCGATCCCGAGCTCACCGCGCGGGTGATCGGCGCCTACGACGTGCCCGGCTCCTGGGCCCGCTCGGACGATCCCGCGGGCGCCGCCGCGATCGTCGCGGCGGCCGAGCGGACCCTGCGTGCGCTTCCGCCCGGCCGCGACGAGGCACGGGCGCGGGTGCTCGCCACGATCGCGCTGGAGTCCCGCGGGCTGCCCGACCCACGTGGTCGGGATGCCGCGTCGGCGGCCGACCGGCTCGCGCGGCGGGTCGGCGATCCCGCGCTCCGGGCCTTCGCCCTGGCGGCCCGGTGGATGCAGACCTTCCACCGCGCCGGGCTCGCCGCCGAGCGGGACGCGCTGGGCCGGGAGCTCCTCGACCTCACCGAGCCCCGTTCCCCGCGGACGAGCGAGCCCGGGACCGAGCCCTCCGGCGTCCCCGCCCACCTCGCGTCCTTCGCGATCCTCGGACACCTCGTGCGGATGCAGTCCCTCTCGGCCCTCGGCGACCTCGACGCGGCCGCCGCCCACGCCCGGGCGGCGGAGCGGCTCGGGCAGCGCCACGACCGACCGGCGACCGGGGTGCTCGTCCGCTGGTTCGAGGCCCTGCGGGCCGCGACCGAGGACGATCCGGCCGCCGAGTCCCACTACCGCGAGGCCGCCGCGGCGCTCGCAGGCCGTGGCATGCCCGGCGTCGAGCACGGCCTGTTCGACCTCGCGCTGACTGGCCTGCGGGTGTGGCGCGGCGAGCCCGTCGCAGCACCGACCGACCCCGGCCCCTACGCGCCGTGGATCCACCCGCACGTGCTGCTCGCCGCCGGCCGGACCGCGGAGGCGGCTGCGCTCCTCCGCACCCTGCCGGACCCGCCGCCGGACCACCTGCAGGAGGCGCTCTGGGTCCTGGCCGGGCGCGCGGCGCTCGCGGTGGACGACCCGGCGGCGGTCGACCGGGCCACCCGGGCGTTGGCCCCGGCGGCGGGCGAGATCGCCGGCGCGGGGAGCGGGATGCTGACGGTCGGACCGGTCGTCGATCACCTCCGTGCCCTCGGTCACCGCCCCACCGGTTGACCACGCAACGACCTGGGGAGCTGCGCCGCCGCCCGGGTCGCAGGGCGTCATGGAGCATTTGCCCGGTGAGATAGGCCAGGCTAGCCTTTGCGCCGCACGAGACCGGCGCGGCCGGTCGACGAAAGGACCTCCATGCGATACCCCCGCCTCGGCGCGGCCGTCCTGCTCAGCGCCGTCGTGGCGCTGGCAGGCTGCTCCAGCCCCTCCCAGGAACCGGCGGCCGCACCGAGCGCCGCGCCGGACGGCGCGTTCCCCGTCACGATCGCCCACCAGTACGGCAGCGCGACGATCCCGGCGACGCCGCAGCGGATCGTCACCGTCGGGTTCAACGAGGCCGACTTCGTGCTGGCCCTGGGTGAGAAGCCGGTCGGCGAGCGCGAGGTCCTCGGCACGTTCGACGCGGACCGCCGCAGCTGGGCGCAAGCCGCACTCGGCGGGACGACGCCGGAGAAGGTGGGCGGAACCGAGATCGACTTCGAGAAGGTCGCGTCCCTCCGGCCGGACCTGATCCTCGGCGTCTACTCCTTCATGGAGCAGGCCGACTACGACAAGCTCAGCGCGATCGCCCCCACGATCGCCGCGCCCGACGCCGACGGCGCGACCTGGCAGGAGCAGACCCTGACCACCGGGCAGGCGCTGGGCAAGCAGGCCCAGGCGCAGCAGGTCGTCACGGAGGTCGAGAAGAAGTACACCGACACGATCGCCGCGCACCCCGAGTTCGCGGGGAGGACCGTGACCGTCGGGCTGTGGGGTGTCGACTCCGGGATCTACGCGCTGGAGCCCACCGACCTGCGCACGTCGTTCTACACCGGCTTCGGCCTGATCCCGTCGTCGATCACCGGGTCGGTCGGCCCGGAGTCCTACGGGCGACTCGAGGCGGACGTCGTGGTCGCGGCGGGTGCCACCCGGGCCGATCTCGCGAACCAGCCGACCTTCCAGAGCCTGCCCGCGACCCAGCAGAACCGGGTGATCTACACCGGCGGGTTCGACACCGAGCTCAACGGCGCGGTCGGCTACGGCAGCCCGCTCTCGATCCCGGTGGCCATCGACCTGGTCACCCCGCGCCTCGCCGCGGCCCTCGACGGCGACCCGGCGACCGGCACCGACTGACCCGTCGCGAGGCCCCCCCTCACCCAGCGGTCACCCGCCGCACCACCAGCTCCGGGACGGGCTCGGCACCGCCGCGGTCGGGGAAGTCGAACAGGCCCAGGATCAGCAGCATCGGGTAGTCCGGCGACTGGGTCGAGCGGCGGACGACCTCGTCGTCGAGGAGGAAGTCGACGCCCGCGGGACCCCAGTCGACGGCGTACCGGTGCCAGTCCCCCACGTCGATCGCGCGGCGGTCGGCGGAGAACTCCTCGTGCAGCGCGGGGTCGCGGAAGGGGTGCAGCCCGGTGCCCACCGCGGCCATGCCCGGCTCCAGCGCGTGGCCGAAGACCTCGACGAGACAGATCTCGCCGCACCGCTCGGGCCGGTCCTCCATGCCGATCATCCAGGCGGAGAACATCGACCGCGGCCCCAGCCGGGCCCGGCACTCCACCTCGATCCGGCCGTACCGCGGGACGAACCCGCGGGACTCGGGCTGGGCCTCGCGCACGACCAGCCCCTCCCGGAAGGGTTGCTGCCCCCGGGTGCTCCCGGCCGGGCCCGACCAGTTGCCGGACTGCACCGCCGAGACCCGCAACGGCGGGTCGTGCAGGTCCGGGCACCAGACCGGGTGGTCCACGGGGATCGTCAGCCGCAGCCCGTCGTCGTCGAGCACGTACGACGCGGCGGCCGCGGCCCGCGAGCTCCAGGCCGGCAGGTAGGCGGGGGTCCAGACGGACGGGTCCAGGTCCGGGCCCGGGAAGGTCTCCTCGAACACACCCCGAACCTAGTGCTCAGCGGGTTCCCTGCAGCTCGGCGAACGGGACGGTCCGCGCCGCGCCGTCCGTGGCGAGGATCGTGCCCGCGGGCGGCTCCCACAGGCCGCGGCGCGCCAGGATCGGCAGCACGCCCTCCCCCATCCACCACGCCTCCTCGAGGTGCGGGTAGCCGGAGAGGACGAACTCGTCGATGCCCAGCTCGTGGTACTCGGCGATCCGGTCCGCGACCTCGGTGTGGCTGCCGACCAGCGCCGTCCACGCCCCGCCGCGGACCAGGCCGACGCCCGCCCACAGGTTCGGCGACACCTCGAGGCTCGCCGTGCCGCTGTGCCGGCCGTTGTGCAGCGCCCGCATCCGGCGTTGGCCCTCCGACTCGCTCGCGGCGAGCCCGGCCTGCACCTTCTCGATCGTGGCCGGGTCCACCGCCGCCGGCAGCGACTCCGCCTGTGCCCAGGCCTGCTCGGCGGTGTCCCGGGTGATCACGTGCAGCCGGATACCGAACCGGACGGTCCGGCCCCGCTCCGCGGCCAGCCGACGGACCCAGGCGATCTTCTCCGCGACCTGGGCAGGCGGCTCGCCCCACGTGAGGTAGACGTCCGCGTGGTCGGCGGCCACCTCGCCCGCGATCGGCGAGGAGCCGCCGAAGTAGACGGGCGGCACGGGGTCCGGGAGGCGGTCGAGGAAGGCACCCTCCACGTGCACGTGCTCGCCCTCGAGATCGACGGTCTCGCCGCGCCACAGCGCCCGCACGACCTGCAGGAACTCCCGGGTCCGGACGTAGCGGCCGTTCTTGTCCAGGAAGTCCCCGTAGGCGCGCTGCTCCCGTGACTCCCCGCCGGTCACCACGTTGAGCAGCAGCCGCCCACCCGAGTGCCGCTGGTAGGTCGCGGCCTGCTGGGCGGCGAGCGTCGGTGAGATCGAGCCCGGCCGGAAGGCCACCAGGAACTTCAGCCGCTCGGTGTGCGCGACGAGCATCGCGGTGGTCAACCAGGCGTCCTCGCACCAGGCACCGGTCGGGGTGAGGACCCCACTGAAGCCCACGTGCTCGGCGGCCTGCGCGACCTGGGTGAGGTAGGGCAGCGATGCCTGCCGGATCCGGCCCGCCGACCCGGTCCCGACGCCGTGCCCGCCCCCGACGAGCCGGCGGCCGTCGCCGTTGGTGGGCAGGAACCAGAGCAGGGACAGACTCATGAGCGTGCCGCCCGTTCCCGCGCGAGCAGGGTCTGCGCGGCGACCCGGTCGGCGTGTCGGTGGGTGATGGTCGTGGCCGGCGGTTCGTCCGCCCCGGTGACCCGGCCCGCCCGGCTCACGCGAGCCCCTTCGCGCGGCCGGCGTCCTCCGGTCCCCACAGGGTCGTGCTCACCTCGCGGCGGACCAGCGGGATCACCTCCTCGGCGAACCGGGTCAGCACCTCCTGCTGCTGGGAGTACGGCAGGACCGGGTTCACCGAGATCGACTGGACGTCGTGCCGGTAGGCCTGGTGGTAGTCCAGGATCTTCTCCGCGACCCGCTGCGGGGTCCCGACCAGCGCGGGGCCGTGCGCGACGGCGTCCTCGATCGTCGTGAAGGACATGGTCTTGCCCTTGCGGGGGTCCCCGGCGTGGGCGGCGTTGAGCGTGGCCGCCATGAACTCGTAGATCGGGCGGTACTCCGCGATGGCCTGTTCGTCGGTCTCGGCCAGGAACAGCCCGCCCGACCCCGACCCCACGTACCCTGGCTCGCGGCCGTGCCGCGCGCACTGCTCGCGGTACCGGTCGATCAGCACCAGGTAGTTCTCCCGCGGCTGCAGGGCGTTGGCCGTGAAGATCGGGTCACCCCACTCGGCCGCGAGGTCGACGGCGATGGTGGAGGTGGCCGAGCCGTGCCAGATCCGGAAGGGGCCGTCGAAGGGCCGCGGGTGGGTGGTGATCGCGTCGAGGTCCGGGCGGTGGGTCCCCTTCCAGGACACCGGCCCGTCGCGGAGCAGCAGGCGCAGCAGCTCGTAGTTCTCGGTCAGGTACTCGTACTGCCGGGCCAGTTCGAGGCCGAACAGCGGGAAGTGCTTGTCCTCGTTGCCCTTGCCGATCACGATCTCCAGCCTGCCGCCGGAGAGCTGGTCGATCGTGGCGTAGTCCTCGGCGACCCGGACCGGGTCGAGCAGCGACAGCACCGTGACGCCGGTGCTCAGCAGGATCCGGTCCGTCGCCTGGGCGAGCGCGCCGAGCAGGACGGTGGGGGCGGACGACACGAACTCACCCGCGTGCCGCTCCCCGACCGCGTAGGAGTCGAAGCCGAGCTCCTCGGCCAGCACCGCCGTCTCGACGACCCGACGCAGCCGCTCGTGCACCGAGACGAGCTCCCCGGTGACCGGGTGCGGGGTGTGCGGGACGATGTCGAGCACCTGGAAACGCATGGTCACACTCCTGCCCTGGTGCCGGCGATCGCCGCCAGCAGCTCGCGCGAGTAGTCCTCGTGCGGGTCGGTGAACAGCTCCTCGGTGGGCCGCAGCTCCAGCAGCCGTCCCTCGCGCATGACGCCGACGCGGTGCGCGATCCGCCGGACCACGGCGAGATCGTGCGAGATGAACAGGTACGTCAGCCCCTGCTCGCGCTGCAGCTCCTCGAGCAGCTCGAGCACCTGGGCCTGGACGGAGACGTCGAGCGCGGAGACCGGTTCGTCGCACACGACCAGGTCCGGGGACAGCGCCAGGGCGCGGGCGATCGCGATCCGCTGCCGCTGCCCGCCGGAGAGCTCGACGGGGCGGCGGTCGAGCACCGACACCGGCAGCGCGACCCGCTCGACCAGCTCCGCGGCGCGCTGCCGCTGCTCCGCCCGGGTGCCGACCCCGAAGGCGCGCAACGGCTCCGTCACCACCTCCTCGACCGAGAAGCGCGGGTCCAGCGAGGCGTAGGGGTTCTGGTAGATCAGCTGGGCGCGACGGCGCAGCTCACGCCAGGGCGCCCCCTTCTGCCGGGTGACGTCCACGCCGTCGAAGCGGACCTCGCCGCTCGTCGGCTCGTCGAGGCGCAGCAGCAGCCGCGCCGTCGTCGACTTGCCGGAGCCGGACTCCCCGACCAGGGCGAGCGTCTCACCGCGGGCGATGGTGAAGGAGACCCGGTCGACCGCCCGCAGGCTGCGGCGGCCGCGCCCGGCGCGGGGCAGCCGGAAGTCCTTCACCAGGTCCCGCACCTCGACCAGCGGAGCGGTGTCGCCCACGGGTGGCGGCGTGCGGGCGGGCCTGGGCGCCAGTCCGGGCGCGGCGGCGAGCAGCGTGCGCGTGTAGGGGTCGGCGGGATCGGCCAGCACCTGCGCGGTGGGGCCGGTCTCGACGATCCGCCCGCCGGACATCACCACGAGCCGGTCCGCCCGGTCCGCGGCCACGCCGAGGTCGTGGGTGATCAGGAGCATGGCGGTCCCGTTGTCCCGCAACGTGTCCAGGTGGTCGAGGATGCGGCGCTGGACGGTGGCGTCGAGCGCGCTGGTGGGCTCGTCGGCGATGATCAGCGACGGGTTCGCGGCGGTGGCGATCGCGATCAGCACACGCTGTCGCATCCCGCCGGACAGCTCGTGCGGGTACTGGTCCGCGCGCACCTCGGGATCGGGCAGCCCGGCATCGGCCAACAGCGCGACCGCCTCGATGCGGGCGCCGCGCCGGTCCGCCAGCCCGTGCACCCGCAGCGTCTCGGCGACCTGCGGGCCGATCTTCTGGACGGGGTTGAGCGAGACGGTCGGGTCCTGCGGGACGAGCCCGATCCGCCGCCCACGCACCGACCGGAACGCCTTGGCGGACAGCCCCGTCAGCTCGTCCCCGGCGAGCCGGATACGGCCCGACTCGACCGCGCCGTTCCCGGGGAGCAGCCCGATCACGGCCTGGGCCAGCGTGGACTTGCCGGACCCGGACTCCCCGACGACGGCGACGATCTCTCCCGCCGCGACGGTCAGCGACGCACCGCGGACGGCGTGGATCCGCCCGCCCGCGATCCGGTAGGCGATGTCGAGGTCCTCGACCTCGAGCAGCGGTCCCTGCGCTGTCCGACCGGTCATCGGGCCCTGCTCCATTCCCCGTCGAGCGCCCGGGAGATCCGGTTCACCGACAGCACGGTGGCGGCGATCGTGAGGCCGGGCAGCGCGCACAGCCACCAGGACGTCGCCAGGTAGTTGCGGCCCTCCGCGATCAGCGACCCCCACTCCGACGCAGGCGGCGGCGCGCCGTAGCCGAGGAAGGACAGCGAGGAGATCGCCAGGATGGCCAGCCCGAACTCGAGCACCGCCAGGACCAGCACCGGGCCGGCCGCGTTGGGCAGCACGTGCCGCCACAGCGACACGTACCAGCGCGTGCCGACGGACCGGGCGGCCTCGACGTAGGTCGACCGCCGGATGCGCAGCGTCTCCGCGCGCATCACCCGGGCGAAGCTCGCCACGCTCGCGACGCCCACCGCGATCGCGACCTTCACCGTGCCGTAGCCCAGCGCGGTGATCAGGGCCAGGGACAGCAGGATCGCCGGGATCGACAGCAGGACGTCGACGATGCGCATCAGCACCTCGTCCACCCAGCGACCGACGAAGCCGGCGAGCAGGCCGATCAGCCCGCCCGCGACGAGCGCCACCGCCACGGCGATCACGGTGGCCTGCAACGACAGCGACGCGCCGTGCACCACCCGGGTGTAGACGTCGCGGCCCAGGTAGTCGGTGCCGAACGGGTGCGCCGCGCTCGGGGCCCGCAGCTTGTCCGCCACGATCCCGGCGTTCGGGTCGCCGGAGGCCAGCACGGTCGGCGCGAACGCCGCGATCAGCACCAGGACGACCAGGACGCAGGCCACGACGAGGCCCGGCCTGCGGAGGAGGAACCGCCACAGCGCGACGCCGCGCTCGCGGCGGGTCGGCGGGACGGGGAGGGCGACGGTGCCCACCTGCTCGCGGATCAGCAACTCGGTCATGCCGCTGCAGGCACCCCCTTCGCGATCCTCGGGTCGAGGACCGGGTAGATCAGGTCGACGAGGAGGTTCACGCCGACGAACACCAGCGACGCGACGATCACGATGCCCTGGACCAGCGGGATGTCCTGCACCCCCACCGCCTGCACGGTGAGCCGCCCCAGGCCGGGCCGGGTGAACACCGTCTCGACGACGACGGTGCCCGCGAGCAGGTTGCCCGCCACGTACCCGAGCACCGTCAGCGCCGGGATCGCGGCGTTGCGCAGGGCGTGGCGCAGGTGGATCGCGCCCTCCCCGACGCCCTTGGCCCGCGCCGTGCCGACGTAGGCCTCGTGCAGCGCGGTGTCCATGCTCTTGGCCAGCACCTGGGCGATCAGCGCGCCCATCGGCAGGCCGAGGGTGATCGCGGGCAACACCAGCGCCGCGGGCCCGTTCGCCCCGGTCGAGGGCAGCCAGTGCAGCCCGAAGGCGAACACCTGCACGAGCATCAGCCCGACCCAGAACACCGGCAGCGACACCGCCAGCGACGGCAGCGCCATCAGCGCCTGGCGCAGCCAGCGCAGCCGGGTCGCGGTGGCGGCGAGCGCGAGCCCGCCGCCGAACAGCACCGCGAACACCAGCCCCGCGAGGGCGACCTGCAGCGTGGGCGGGAGCGCGTCGAGGATCGCGCCCCGGACGTCCTGCCCGTTCTGGATGGAGGTGCCGAGGTCGCCCCGGACCACCTCGCCCAGCCGGTGCCCGTACTGCACGATCAGCGGCTGGTCGAGGCCGTAGCGGGCCTTGAGCGCCTCGATCGCCGCGGGGTCGAGCGGCTCGCCGTCGAGCCCGCCGCTCGCCATCGTGGTGACGGGGTCACCGGGCAGCAGGTAGAGCACGAGGAACGTCACCGTGTAGGCGGCCCAGAGGACCGCGACCGCGGTGGCGGTCCGGCGGGCGAGGTAGCCGATCATCAGGCGGCGTCGCTCTTCCAGGCGTCGTGGAGCTGGATCCGGGACGAGGCGTCGAACGTGACGCCGTGCGTGCTCGCGCCGACCCCGAGGACCGTGGTCAGCTCGGTGACCGGCACGAAGAAGGCCTGGTCGATCAGCTCCCGCTGGGCCTGCCCGACGAGCTCGGTGCGCTCGGCCGGGTCCGCCTCGGCGGCCTGTCCGACGAGCAGCGGCTCCAGCGGCGTCTCCGGCACGCGGTAGAAGTTCGCCCCGGCCACCGAGAACGAGCTCCGCAGGATGTCGGGGTCGGCGCGGGTGATGTTGAACCAGAAGGACGAGAAGTCCCCGCTGCTCTGGATGCCCGGGGTCTGGGAGATCGGGTACTCCTGGACCTGCACGTCGATGCCGACCACCTTGGCCTGCTGCTGGATCAGCTCCAGGGTGGGCTTGTTGGTGGCGGCGACGTTGGCGAACGAGATGGGCAGCGTGAGCGGCTGTCCGGCCTTGGCGCGGACGCCGTCCGGCCCTGGGACCCAGCCCGCCGCGTCCAGGATCGACTTCGCCCGCTCCGGGTCGAAGGCCAGCGCGGCCGACTGGTCGGCGTAGGAGGGCGTGGTGGACGCCAGCACGCTCGTCGCGGGCAGGGTCTGCGACGGGAAGACGGCCGAGACGATCTCCTGGCGGTTGAGCGCGAGGCTCAGGGCCTGCCGGACGGCCTGGTCGCCCGCGACCGGCTTCGACACGTTGAACCCGATGCCGAAGGTGATGCCCGGGTTGGAGCGGGCGAGCAGCTGGGCGCCCGCGCCGGTCAACGGGGCCTCGTCCTGCTGGCCGATGCTGCCGATCACGTCGACCTCACCGGACTGCAGGCTGCCGCTGCGCACCCCGGACTCGGGCACGATCCGGAACTCGACCGTGTCCAGGTAGGCCTCGCCCTCGTGGGCGAACAGCGAGGACCCCCAGGCGTAGCCCGGACGCTTGGCCAGCGTGATCGAGGCGTTCTGGGCGTAGCTCCGCAGCGTGAACGGGCCGGAGCCGACGACGCCTGCGCACCGCTCGTCGTCCGATTTCGCGGCGCTCGCCGGGGACAGGATCCCGAGGCTGTGGGTCGAGGTGCCCTGCAGGAACTGCACGTTCGGCTGGGCGAAGGAGACGGTGAACCGGGTCGGGCTCTCGACGGTCGTGCCCGCGTACCCGGCGAGGTAGCCCTTGGGCAGGGTGCCCCGGGCACCGAGCTGCGGGACGCGGTCGAAGTTGGCCTTCACGGCGTTCGCGTCGAGCGGGGTCCCGTCGGAGAACGTGACTCCCTCGCGGAGGGTGAAGGTGTAGCTCTTCGCGTCCGGCGCGGTCTCCCACGCGGTGGCCAGCCAGGGCTTGAGGTCCCCGGTCCGCGGATCCTGGTCGGTGAGGGAGTCGACGAACTGGCGGACCGAGTAGATCGTGTCGTTGCTGCCGACCTGCTGGGGGTCGACGCAGCCCGCGTCGCTGCCGACGGCGACCCGGAGGGTGCCGCCGGGCCGGGGCGGACCGGCGTCGGCCGACCCGCCGCCGGCGCCGCCGGACCCGCAGGCGGCGAGCGCCAGCGCGGTGGCGGTGAGGAGGGCCGGCAGCAGCACCCGGCGCGGTCGTGCGGTCATCGTGGGGTTCCTTCGGGAGGGTCGGGCGATCGGTCGGGAGCTCGGGAGGCGATGCGGTGAGACCGCGGTTCCCGAGTCCCCGTGGGGGTCGATGGCCGAGGTTCGGATCGCGGCCGAACCGCGCCTCCCGCGTCAGCCCCGACAGCCCGCGCTGGCCGTCCGCAGCAGATCCACGTGACGGCGCCGCACCCCGACGAACATCCCCTGCCTCCATCGCACCCGGCTTTAGCACCCGCACCCGCGGACGGGGGGTTGCTGCGGCGTCGTCGAGCCAGGTCTCTCGGCCGCTCTCAATGGTGTGATCCCGG
>Ga0070671_100001075_pt1 | contig 20195 bp, 16 predicted proteins | sample KBSS73metaG_FD_65341 | JGI IMG/M metagenome (GOLD analysis project Ga0070671, IMG submission 65341) | Switchgrass rhizosphere microbial communities from Kellogg Biological Station, Michigan, USA - KBS S7-3 metaG | ecosystem: Host-associated > Plants > Roots > Rhizosphere > Soil ...
GGCTTGTCGGCGTCGAACAGCATGCGCGGGTTGTTGCGGTTAACGAAGATCGTCCGCCCGCCCTCGACCATGCGATTCATGCCGCCGTTGAGCGCGGTCACCTCGACCTTGCCTTCGATGACCTGCACCGCGCTGCGATCGCCGTCGACGACGACGGTAAAGGTCGTCCCCTTCACCACCGCCGCCAGCATCGGCGTGTCGACCGTGAAGTGGGGGATGCCCGTGTGCTTTACCTTGAACAGCAGTGTGCCCAGCGTCTGGACCACGCGCGTGAAGCCCGTCGACTCTGGCGTGGTTGGAAGCCGAAGCTCGCTGCGCGGCGCCACGACGATATAGTCGGCGCCATGGACTAGTGTCGCCCGGCCATTCGGTCCGGTCAGCAATGTATCGCCCGGCGTGAGCAGGCTGTTGGCCTTCAATGACGCAGGCTGGGCGCCCGGGTGAACAACCCGTGCGTCGCCGCTGAGCTGCGTCACGATCCATTTGTCTGAATTTCCAGCTGCGCTTGCCGGGCTCGCGACCAGGCAGGACAACGAAACGAACGCTAGGGCCAGCTTGTACATGGCGGCACTCCCAATGCTTCCGTTCCCGTTTGCCTGTTCTGGGCTAACGGCAGGTAAGCGATCACGGTTAGCGCCGGTTAACCAAGGTGCTTGAACATTTCGCACTTCGTTAACTGCCTGAGATTAAAGGCATGGATTGTCGTCTCGGCAGTGTTGGAGTGGCGTATCCTGTTTCGTACAGCCCTTATGACTGCGCTTTTTGCGGTCGCGACGTCCGTCGTGCCGGTGCCCGCCTTTGCCGGTCCGGCGCCTGAGCCAGGTGCGATCGAGCGCACCATTCCGACGGAGGAGCGTCATGAGGCGTGGTCGCAATCGCTGGCCATGCCGGCGCACGAAGCCCGTGATCGGGTTGCTGGCCAACGGCCTTTCACATTGGGCGCTGTGAACGTCGACGGCTCTACCGTTTTCTCTCAGGCGCAACTCAGCCGCTACTTCGAATCCTACCTCGCGACCGAAGTCGACAGGGGAAAGCTGGTCCAGATGGCCGACGCCATTACGGCCCGCTATCGTCAGGCAGGCTATCTGCTCTCTTACGCGATGGTGCCCTCGCAGAATGTCGAGGCCGGCATGGTTCGCCTCGCGGTCGTCGAAGGTAGGATCGGCAACGTGCAGGTGCAGGGCGCAGGAGCGGCCGCCGGCGCGATCGAGGCGATCGCTTCGCCGCTCGCAAAAGGCGGGCCGCTGAAGATGGGGGAACTCGAGCGCACGATCGGCCTGATCCGCGACTTCCCTGGGGTGACGGTCGCCGACATGGCCCTGGTGAAGTCGGACGTCGAACCGGGGCTCTACACGTTGAAGATCCGGGTCGTCCCCGATCGGACTCGCGCATTCTCTTATGCGGACAATCGCGGCACCGGCAGCATCGGCCGCAGCCGCCTCTATAATAGCTTCGCGATCTCGTCGGTCCTCGCGCGGGGTGACGAATATCGCGTCGACCTGTTCGCGATGCCGGGCGGTGACTCCCGCTATCTCTATGGACAGGTTTCGGCGGCGCTTCCCGTCGGCCGCAACGGCATGCGCTTTCAACTCAGCGCGTCGCGCGGCGACCAATATCTGCGTGGCGACGAGCATTTCGCGGGATTGTCGGACAATGTGTCGGCGCAATTGTCTTATCCGTTCCTGCGCAGCCGGGCGCTCACCCTGGTCGGCAAGACTTCGCTGACCGACTGGCGCAGTGTCGGCCGCCAGCTAGGTACCCGCCAGCTTCACGATCGCCTTCGCGTAGCGCGCCTGGGTGTCGACTTCGCGAACGAAGGGAAGATCCGCTTTCAGGGCGAGGCCGCCCTGTCGCAGGGGCTCGGGTTCGGCGCCATGACCAAAGCCGGCGACCCCTTGTCATCGCGCCCGGACGCCAGCGGCCGATTTACCAAGGCCTCCCTCTCGGTGCAGGTCGCAAGCCAGCTCAGCGGCCGAGTAACCCTTCACGTGATCGCGATGGGCCAATATTCAAACCGCCCCTTGCTCTCGGCGGAGGAATTCTCACTCGGCGGCAACCGGATTGGCCGCGCTTACCGATTCAATGCCGAGACCGGCGACCGCGGGGGCGGTGGCGGGCTCGAGATCAGCTACCGTCTGGGCAAGGCCAGATCGGATCGCGCCAGCACCGAACTATTCGCATTCACCGACGCGGGCGTGGCGGTCGACATGAAATCGGCGTTGGCGCCGCAGCGCACGCACTCGATCGGCTCGGCAGGGATCGGCACGCGCTTTGCCATAGGCGGGTCGACGGTCGCCGTCGAAACGGGCGTGCCGCTGAGCGGCGACCATCATTCACCGCGACTCTTCGCGTCGATCTTTCGGTCGTTCTAGATCGCGCCCTGGGCGCGGCCCTATTTCGACTTGTTCTCGGCGGCGTTTCCAGTCTTCACGTCCGCATTGACGCTGACATCCGCGTCGCCGACCTTGTTCTGAATCTTGTCGCCGGTCTTCTGGATGTCGTTGCCGATGTCGCCCGCGACATTCTGGAAGGTGTTACCGACGTCGGCGGCCGCATTCTCCGCGACATCGCTGTTGTAGGTGACGCTCGTCGTTCCGTTCGTGTCGTCCTTGCTGACCTGGCAGGCGCCGAGCATCAGGAGCGGTATGGCAGCAGTGGCGAGTACAATGCGCATTTGAGCTTCCTCCTTTGTTTGGGGGCTCAACGCCGTTTCGGCTGTTTCGGTTGCGATTCGATTCCGCCGGACAGAATTGCAAGCGCCGCGGTCCAAGCCGCGACATTCTGCCGCAGCTGCGCGGGATCCACCTTGTCGAGCGTATCGTCCGGCGTGTGGTGGTAGTCGAAGTAGCGGGTTCCGTCCTGGCTTAACGAGATCCAGGGCGCGCCGGCCTGAATCGTGGGCTCGACATCGGTGCCGTCGGCATCTCCCTTGTCGTTCTTGACGATCCCAAGTGGAGCGAGAGCCGCAGCCAGTTGCGCATAGATCGCGGGATCGGTCTTCATGTGCTGCGAGCTGAAGCGCCAGACCCGGTCGGCGCCGAAGTCGCTTTCCCCGGCGATCGCATAGGATTCCTTGCCATGCGCCTCGGCATAAGCCTTGCCGCCGAGTCCGCCCGGTTCCTCCGCGCCAAACCAGACGACGCGAATGGTGCGTAGAGGCCGCCCGGCGTCCATGATGTGCTTGGCGGCAGCGGCGGTGATCGCGACACCGGTTCCATCGTCAATCGCGCCGGTTCCCTGGTCCCAGCTGTCGAGGTGACCACCGACAAGCAGGATCGGCGCCTTGGGATCGCGGCCCGGCACTTCCGCAATGACGTTGCCGGACTGCGCGCCCTCGCGACGCTCGCTGACCAACGTTAGGTGCATCACGACCGGCTTGCCGCGCTTCAAGATGCGCACGAGTTGCTCCGCGTCAGGGACAGGGAGCGCCCCGGCCGGAATCGGCGTGGCTCCGTCCGTGAAATACTGGACACCGGTATGCGGGTTGCGGTGATGGTCGGTGCCGATCGATCGGATGACGACGCCAAGCGCACCCTTCTTGGACGCGATCGTCGGGCCTTGCCGGCGCGGGGCGCCGAACTGTCCGTAACCCGACCCGTCCTGGTTCGCCATCATGTGGTGGTCGATGAAGACGATCTTGCCCTTGACCGCGCTGTCGGGCGCAGCGCGAAGCGCATCGACGCTGTCGAAATAAGCGATTTCACCGGTCACGCCCTGAGGCACCGTCGATCCGCTGTAGCCGAGCGCGGCGATCACCAGCTTTTGGGGAAATGGGGAGACAATCTCCGCACGCTCCGCACCGCGAGTCCAGACCGGCATCGTGAACGGCTCGACATGCACATTGGCGAATCCCATCGCAGTGAGCTTCTTGACTGCCCAGTCGCGCGCCCGTGCTTCGGCGCCGGTCGCGGCAAGTCGCTGGCCGACTTCGGTCGTCAGGCCTTCGGTCAGGTCCCAGGCATAATGATCGTTATTGAGCGCATTGTCGCGGAGCTCGGCGACTTTCGGGTCGACCAGCACTGGCGGCGGGAGCGAAGCGATCGACTGCTGCGAAAGGGCGGGGGAGGCGGAAGCGAGAAGCAGGGCTGCGAAGATGGTTCTGTTCATGGTTGGGAGGCCTAAGGAGGGGATCGCGCCAAGTCATCAGCGCCAATCGATTAAATTCACTCGTTGGTAGATCAAAGCAGGCGCATCTGGTCGCCTTCGGGCGGACGGAACAGGTCCGTCCGGAGTGGAAACTTGGCTTGGCGAAGTCCGTATTTCTTGCAGGCGATCTCAAACCGGGTCCTCAGAAGCTCCGCCCACGGCCCTTGGCCGCGCATCCGGCTGAAGAAATTGGGATCGTTGTCCCGTCCTCCGCGAAGCGCTCGGATCGTGGCCATCACCTTGGAGGCGCGGTCGGGATAATGCTCGTCGAGCCATGCCTTGAAGAGAGGCGCGACCTCGTGTGGGAGACGCACCGGAAGATAGAAACCGCCCGGAGCACCGGCTTCGACCGCGGCTTCGACAATATGCTCGAGTTCATGATCGGTGATCTGCGGCACGACGGGAGCGATTGCGACGAAGCAGGGGATACCGGCGTCGTTCAGGGTCTTCATCGCCGCGAGCCGTTTGCGAGGTTGCGGGGCGCGCGGCTCCAATGTCCTCGCGACCTTGGGATCTAGTGACGTCACCGACAGTGCCACGGAGGCGATCCGGAGGGCGCCGGCCTGCTTCAAGATGTCGATGTCGCGAAGAACGCGGTCCGATTTGGTCGTGATGGTGAAGGGGTGTCGAGTCTCAAGCAGGAGTTCGATGACGGAACGTGTCACCCGCCAACGTTCCTCGATCGGCTGATACGGGTCGGTGTTGGTCCCCATGGCAATTGGCCGGCACTCGTAGCCGGGGCGGGAAAGGGCGGCATGTAGCAGTTGAGCCGCAGCGGGCTTCACGAACAGCCGGGATTCGAAGTCTACGCCGGGCGAGAGGTCGTGGAAGGCGTGGGTCGGGCGGGCAAAGCAATAGATGCAGCCGTGCTCGCATCCGCGATAGGCATTGACCGAGCGATCAAAACCGATGTCCGGCGAGCTGTTCCTCGTCAGGATCGACTTCGGGCGTTCGATCGTGACCGTCGTCCGCCGCTTGGGCACACCGTCCAGCGCTTCGACCTGGTCGAGCCACTCGCCCTCGACGACGCGCTCCTGAAGGTTGAAGCGCGTGGGTGTCGGATTGCGGGTCGCCCCGCGGCCATGACTCGACTCGACCGGCATTCCGGAATTCTAAGGCGAGCAAAGGAACATAACAAGAACGTTTGATTAATAACGACGCGGCGACTCCTGCCTCGCGGCTGAATGCGGGGTTCTGAATCATTCGTAATGATTGATTCAGCGGGGATGCAGGCTTCGAGCACCACTCCCGCGCACGACAGGGGCTCTTGAAGCCAAAAGGGAAGATCAACCATGCGTAAATATCTGTTGGCAGCGACCGCTGCGGTCAGCGTCGCGTCTCCGGCTTTCGCGGACGGGCCCTATGTCGGGATCGAGGGAGGAGCCACATTTCCGAGAAGCACCGACCTCGACATCATCCTCAACAACACGAGCGTAACCCCGAACACCTCGGTGACCTACAGCGACGGCGAACGGATAAAGTACAAGACCGGATGGAATGTCGACGCGCTGGCTGGCTACAAGCTCGGCCTGTTCAAGCTCGAGCTCGAGGGTGGGTATCAGCGCGCGCCCATCAAAAGCCTGACGGCAAGCTCGGCGCTTCTCGGCGACATCTCGACCGCGACCGGCATCACGGCGACGTCGGCGAACCTGCCGGAGGGCAATCGTCTGGGCGTGACCTACATCCTGGCCAATGCCCTGCTGGACTCCGACTTCGGCGGCGGATGGGGCGGCTATATCGGGGGCGGCGCGGGCCGCGCCTGGGCCTCCTATCTCGGCGACAATGACAATGAATGGGCGTTCGATGGCACGGCAGGAATAAGATACGCAGTGACCCCGAACCTCGATGCCGGCGTCAAATATCAATATCTCCACACCAACAGTCTGAAATTCAACGACGCCTTTGCGGTAAACGGCGTGAACTACACCTCGACCGCGCGAGGCAATTATGACTCGCACAATGTGCTCGCGAGCCTCGTCTACAATTTCAACGCCCGCGAGAGCGCGGCGCCGGCTGCCCCTCCGCCACCTCCACCGCCGCCACCAGCCCCGGCGCCCGCGACGCAAACCTGCCCAGACGGATCGGTAATCGAGGCAACCGCGGCCTGCCCGGCACCACCGCCGCCACCACCGCCGCCCGCTCCGACCCAGCGCGGCGAACGAGGCTAAGAGCCTGTGGAGTCTCCCGGGTTCGCCCGGGAGGCTTTTCTAATGGTTGAGGGCGGTCATCCCGGTGGGGAATGTCGGCCAGCGATGTTGCGCCATGGCCCTCAAGGTCACCGTCGGCTCATTGTTGAGGCCCTGGTAGACCCACATGTTCCGCAGGACCGCCGGGACGTAGTAGCGCGTCTCCCAGTAAGGGATGGATTCGATCCACAGCAAAGGATCGCCCTTGTCGTTGATGCCCGCCCAGCGAGCGACGGGAAGGGGGCCGGCATTATAGGAGGCGATCACTCGTGGAAGCTGGCCGGCGGTCGCGGAACTGCCGCGCATGGTCTCGATGAAGCTTTGCCCGAACTCGAGGTTGAAGCGTGGGTCGGTGAGGCTGGCGCGCGTGTAGGAAAGGCCACGGCTGTTCGCCATTTGCTGTGCAGTGATCGGCAGGACTTGCATCAAGCCGACCGCACCCGCCTGGCTGACCGCCGTGCGACGGAAAGCCGATTCCTGGACGATGTGACCAAAGGCAAGAGCGGGATCGACCCGCCAGCCGTTCACCGGGCGCCAGGTCGGATTGGGATAGCGGTCGGACGCATCGGACCGGGCGCCCCACTGGCCGTTATTCGCGAGCCAAAGCTGAGCAGCCGGCAGGTCCAGCCGCTTGGCGACCTGGATGAGCGCGTGATGTTCCGTCGACACGCCGATCTTCGCCTGGTGACGGAGCATTTCCTCGGCCAGCGCCGGTTCGCCGATCCGGGCGAGCTCGATCGCGCGCTGGACGTTCTGGAGCTGGTCGACGGGCGGATCGCTTCCGATAAACGGATCCTGATCGAGCTTGGTCGAAAGGCCGAGGGAATCCCTCGCAAGCAGCCCGTAGAAGCTCTCCGTCGATTCCGCAGTGTTCGCGGCGCTTTTCAGCAGGCCCTCAACCGAACGCGGGCGCCCCGCCGCTTGCTCGGCGCGCGCGGCCCAGAAAAAGCCGGCTGCGCGGAGCTCGCGCTGCTGGGCGAGCTGGGAAACTTGCTTGAATGAAGCGGAGGCAGCGTTCCAGTCGCCAAGGCGCCAGGAAGCCAATCCGGAAACCCACGCCGCCTGGCTCGCCCATTCGCCTGTAGCGCCTTGACGCCATGTATCGGCGACACGCCGGGCATCGAGATCGAGGCCGTTGACGTAATATGCAAAGGCGACACGCTGAGCGGCTTCCGCGCGTGCTTCGTAGGAAAGTTGTGGTGCGAAGCTGAGCAGCTGCGCCTCACCGCCCGCGGGGTCGTCACTTTTGACCAGTGGATCCAGAAGAGCGCGAAGCTGGTCTGCGTAGGGTTCACCCTGGACCGGTCTCGCCTTGTAGCGGATCGGGGCGGAGCCGAGATTGTAGGTCGGCTTTTCGACCATGATCAGCGGTGCCGTAAGCGCACCGCGCTTCACGGCCATGGCTGCTAGCTGGTCCGCCTTGGGAAGTTCCGGAGCCTCGGTGATCAGCGCCTGGAGTGAGCCGAGGTCGACGACGGGTGAGCCTTTTGCGGTGTAAAGCTCGGCCTTCGCAACCGGGGTCAGAATGCTGCGAGGCAAGGCAGCGATGCCGGCCTGCGCGGAAGCCCAGTTGCCTGCGTCGATTGCATCGAACACGCCGCGCCAGTCTTTTGGAACGACCACGGGCTTCAGGGGAGTCGCGGTTTGCAGGGGAGCTGCCGGTTGCGTCACGGACGTCGCCGGCTGGCTGGTCGGGGCAGGCGCCTGTTGCGTTGTCGGGATCGGCGCTACCGGTTGAGGCGCAGCGGAGAGGGGAGCCAATGGGTCGGATGCCGCCTGCGCCAGCAAGGGCGCAGACCAGATCACGGTCCCAAATGCGAGCAATCCGGACCTCAAGACTCGTCCTCCATCAGCAACAACAAATCCTTCCATGCCAAGGACTTGTTTGAGGGTTGATTAATCAAAGCGCGGGGATGGAAGGTGACGACCGTCCGCACCCCCTCGACTTTGTGAACGTGGCCGCGAGCCTGGGGCAAGGGTTTGCCAAGCAAGGCTTGCGCGGGCCCGTCGCCAAGGAGCAGCAGCCGCTTCGGCTTGGCGAGCCTTATGTGCTGGCGGGCGATCTCGGCGCATTCCTCGCGGTCTGCTGGCGACATGCGCGCTCCGGGAACGTGGAAGCAGGACAAGGACGCGCTGTAAGCCTGCTCGGCGGGAATCCTGATCGCGGCGAGCATCCGTTTCGCCAACTCCCAGGATTCCCCGCCGATCGGCTGGCCGGCGGCGAAATCTTCCAGCGTCGGGGCTTCGGTCAGCAGCATGATCGCTGCGTCTTCCGGGCCCTGCGGCATGATTCGCCGCGCCGTTGCGGAGGCCAGCGGCAAATGCGTGCTGCTCGATAGCCAGTCCTGCAATCCGGCGAGCGTCTCATGTGAGGGCCGGGCGATATTGGGCGGAGGGGCCGGTTCGGGCGCGGCCCGGGATTGCGATTTCGGTGGCGAAGGCTTGAGCCAGTTGCGGGGCTCCTCCTGCACGGCGACATCGACCCCGGCCTCAAGCCACCAGGCCAACGCACTGCGCGCCTCGGCAAAGCCGATAGATTCTACATCCCCACCCACTACCCAATCCTTCGCTCGGCATTGACTGACCCGTCAAGGAATGGGCAGTGCATTCGAGTCGAATTGTGGTTTCCGCGCGACGAGAGGACGATGAGCGAACGCGAATCCATGGCCTATGACGTCGTGATCGTCGGTGCGGGGCCCGCCGGGCTCTCCGCCGCGATCCGCCTGAAGCAGCTGGCGAACGAGGCTGGCCGCGAGCTCACCGCGTGCATTCTCGAGAAGGGCGGCGAGGTCGGAGCGCACATCCTTTCCGGCGCGGTGATCGATCCGATCGCGCTCAACGAGCTAATTCCGGACTGGAAGGACAAGGGCGCTCCGTTGACCGTGCCAGTCACGGAGAACCACCACTGGATACTCTCGGCGAAGGGCAAGTTCGGGCTGCCTGAAATGCTGACCCCGCCGTTCATGCGGAACAAGGGCACCTACACGCTCAGCCTCGGCAATCTTTGCCGCTGGCTCGCGTCGCAGGCCGAGGAACTGGGTGTGGAGATTTTCCCCGGATTCCCGGCGGCCGAGATCCTGTTCAACGAGGACGGCTCGGTGAAAGGCGTCGCCACCGGTGACATGGGCATCGCCCGCGACGGCAGCCGCCGTCCGGACTACCAGCCGGGCATGGAGCTGCACGCCCGCTACACCTTCTTCGCCGAGGGAGCGCGGGGCCATCTGACCAAGCGCCTGACGGAGCTCTTCAACCTGCGCGATGAGAGCGGACCGCAGGTTTTCGGACTTGGAATCAAGGAATTGTGGGAGATTCCTGCCGACAAGCATAAGCCCGGTAGGGCCATCCATACTCAGGGGTGGCCGCTGTCGGACGCGTGGGGCGGCGGGTTCCTCTATCACCAGGAGAACAACCAGGTCGCCTTGGGTTTCGTGACCGCCCTCGATTACGCAAACCCGTATTTGTCGCCTTTCGAAGAAATGCAGCGGTGGAAGACCCACCCTGCGATCCGCGCCGAGATTGAAGGCGGGCGGCGCGTTTCCTACGGCGCAAGGGCGATCAACGAGGGCGGCTACCAGGCGATTCCGAAGCTGGTCTTCCCCGGAGGCGCGCTCATCGGCTGCTCGGCGGGCTTCGTAAATGTGCCGCGGATCAAGGGCACGCATACGGCGATGAAGTCGGGCATGCTGGCTGCGGAATCGGCGTTCGCGGCGATCGGCAACGATCGTTCGAGCGACATGCTGGAGGACTATCCGCCGGCATTGCACAAGAGTTGGGTCGCCAAGGAACTGCACCAGGTCCGGAATGCCCAGCCTGCCGTTGCGCATTGGGGTGGGACGATCGGCACGCTCTATGCCGGCCTCGACCTCTGGCTGAACTATCTGAAGATCGGCGTTCCGTGGACGCTCAAGCACAAGCCCGATCACGCGCGGTTGCGGAAGAAGGAGCAGGCTCGCCCAATCGACTATCCCAAGGCCGACGGTGTCCTCACGTTCGATCGCCTTTCGTCAGTGTTCGTGTCGAACACCAATCATGAAGAAGACCAGCCGGTTCATCTGACGCTCAAGGACGCCGATATACCGACGACAATCAACCTGCCCGTCTACGCCGGCCCGGAGCAGCGTTATTGTCCGGCGGGAGTCTATGAGTTTGTTGATGGCGAGAATGGTGAACCTAGGCTCCAGATCAACGCCCAGAATTGCGTTCACTGCAAGACGTGCGACATCAAGGACCCGACCCAGAACATCAACTGGGTCACTCCCGAAGGTGGCGGAGGCCCCAATTATCCGAACATGTAAATGGTTCGCCGGCTCCGCGCTGGCAGTTCTGGCGCTCGGTGCGACGCCGGCATCGGCGCGATTGTCCATTTCCAATCCTGCCCGGACCTACGTCGAGGCGCGCGCCGCTTCCATGCGAGGCGATCACGCCCAGGCCGCGCAACTGCTGTCCGCATTGGCTGACACGCAGCCGGGACAGACGGAACTCGCCAAGAAGGCACTGACCGAGGCGATCGGCTCCGGCCAGATGGACCTCGCGCTGAAGCTTTCCCACGCCATTCCGGCCACAAGCCTTCCGACCGACGCGCGGCTGCTGCTGGTGGCAGAGGAAATCCGGCGTGGTCACCCGGAGCGAGCGGCTCAATGGCTCAGTGTGGGCGGAGATACCGCTGACCTCAGCTTCCTGGCGCCCTTGATCACGGCATGGACGGCGGCAGATCGCGGCAATGCAGACCAGGCGATTTCCGCCCTGGACGCGTTACCTTCGACGAGCTTGCTTGCGCCTCTCGTTGAGGAAGAGCGTGCATTCATCCTGCTCAAGTTCCGCAGGAGCGCCGAAGCCGAGCTTCCTGCTCGTCGTGCCGTTGGCTCCGCGAATGCCCGCGAGGAGAAGCTGAGGATAGCGCTCGCCGACGCGTTTCTTGCCGCGGGCGACCGCCAGCGAGCGCTCGGAATCATCGAGGGAATGGGGGACGGCGAAGTCGCCGCTCGCGAGCGGATTGCCGCCGGCAGGAGAAACGGCCAGGCGGTCGACAACCTTTCGAAAGCTTTCAGCGAGGTGATGACGGCCTTTTCGGCGGACCTTGCACGTTTGCAGCGCGGTGCTCCGCCGATCGGTCTTGTGCAGGTCGCGCGTTATGCGAATCCGCAAAATAGCAGCGCGGTGGCCTTGCTTGCCTTGCTGCTGGCCGGACAGGACCGGACGGAGGAGGCGCTCGCCCTGTTGCGCGCCGTGCCGCAAAACGATGCGCTCATTTCGCAGATCCAGGACGTGCAGGTTCGGATCCTGACCAACGACAAGCGTTTCGACGAAGCCTATCGGGTGGCTGCGACGGCCGCCGCTGCGCAAACCGCGGACGCAAGCGACTTCTCGCGCCTTGGCGACGTGCTTCAGGCGATGAAACGCCATGGGCCCGCCGCCGATGCTTACGGGCGTGCTATCGCTATGGCCCAGGCCCAGAATCTCAAGAGCGAGCTGTGGACTCTCCTCCTGTTGCGCGCGAGCGCACTTGAGGATGGCAATCGCTGGCCGGAAGCGCGTGCGTCTTTGCAACAGGCGCTTGCGATCGCGCCAGAACAGCCGTTGCTGCTGAATTTCATGGGCTATGGCCAGCTGGAGCGCGGCGAGAACCTGGATTCGGCGGAAGCGATGATACGCAAGGCAAGCGAGCTTGCCCCCGATAATGCGTCGATCACCGACTCGCTCGGCTGGGCTCAGTTCAAGCGCGGCAAGGTGAGCGAAGCGATCGGGACCCTGCAAAAGGCCGCGGAGAAGGACCCGGACCAGGCCGAGATTCAGGAGCATCTGGGCGACGCGCTGTACAGATCCGGGCGGCGTTACGAGGCGCGCTTCGCCTGGAATGCGGCGCTGGTGACGGCTGAGGACGATATTGCGACACGTGTGAAGGCCAAGCTCGCGAGCGGCCTGACGCCGGCCAACGCGGCGCCTTGACCACCGCCGCGCGAGAAACAGCGCCGGCCAAGCTCAATCTCGCGCTGCACGTCCGCGGCAAGCTGTCGGACGGCCGGCACTCGATTGAGACCATCTTCGCTTTCTGCACCGACGGCGACCGGCTGAGCGCGGAGAACTCGGACGACTTCTCGCTGGCGGCCACGGGGCCATTCGCAGGCGAGCTCGGGGATGCCGAGGATAATCTGGTCATGAAAGCCGCTCTGGCGCTTGCCGACAAGGCAGGCGTTGCGCGCGGGGCCAGGATGACGCTCGACAAGCAGCTTCCCGTGGCTTCCGGAATCGGCGGCGGATCGGCGGACGCCGCGGCTGCCCTGCGCGTGCTGACGTCATTGTGGAATGTGGATCCGAGGCACGCCGAGGCGGTGGCTCCAGAACTGGGCAGCGACGTGCCCGCGTGCCTGCTCAGCCTGCCGGCACGGGGGGAGAGAGCCGGAGACCGGCTGACCCTCGTCGATCTTTCGGACCTTGCCGGGACCCCGGTGCTCCTTGTCAATCCGCGTGTGGCTCTGTCGACTGCTGACGTTTTCGCGCGATGGGATGGAGTTGACCGAGGGCCGCTTGGCGACTGGCGCGGCGGCCGCAACGACCTTCAGGCAGCGGCGATCGCTCTGGCGCCGCAAATTGAAGCCGTGCTCGCCTGGCTCAGCGTTCAGCCGGGAGCGACATTTGCGCGGATGTCGGGTTCTGGAGCGACCTGCTTCGCAATGTTCGAGACCGAACAATGCCGCGACGCCGCCGCCGACGCTGTACCGCGCGAATGGTGGCGCCTGCCGACCTTCCTGCGCTAGGGCCACGCCATGACGGGCCGCCCGATCCTGACCGCCGAGGCGATGCGCGCTGCCGAGCAGGCTGCGATCGACGCCGGCACCAGCGTCGAAGACTTGATGGAACGAGCGGGCGCGGGACTCGCCGAGGCTGTCTATCGATTCGCTGGACCGCTGCCGGCGCTGATCCTGTGCGGGCCGGGTAACAATGGTGGCGATGGATATGTAGCCGCACGGCATCTCGCGGATCGGGGCGTGGCGGTGCGCGTCGCTGCCTTTGCCGAACCTCAATCCGCTGCCGCCAAATGGGCTCGAGGCAAATGGGTGGGAGAGGTCGAGGCGCTGAATGACGCAACGACGCCTGCACCGCTGTTGATTGATGCGTTGTTCGGCACCGGCCTCAGACGCGGCCTTGAAGGCCCTCTCCAGGAACAGCTTCTGCGCCTCGCGTCTGCTGCTCAGGTCAGCATTGCCTGCGACCTGCCGAGCGGCGTCGAGAGCGACACTGGTCAAGAAATGAGCCGGGTTCCCGCTTTCGATCTGACGGTTACATTCGGCGCATTGAAGCCGGCGCATCGTCTCTCCCCCGCGATGCATAAATGTGGGCGCGTGGCGCTGGCCGACATCGGGATCGAACCGCCCGAAGGTTGCTGGCGGGAGATCGGCCGTCCGGTGCTTCCTCCGCTGAGTCCGACGGGGTTCAAATATACGCGCGGGATGGTGCTTGCGGTCGCGGGTGAAATGCCGGGAGCGATCGCGCTCGCGGCGAGCGCTGCTGCGCGCTGCGGTGCTGGCTACGTCCGCGTGAATACCCCCCATCATCTGACGGGCATGCCTTCGGCGATCGTTCAGTTGAAAGACGAGAGCATCGACGACCACAGGCTGGGATGTCTCCTCATCGGCCCGGGGCTAGGGCTCAACCGTGAGGCGCTGGAGCGCGCGCTTCACTCTGGCGCGCCGAAAGTGCTGGATGCCGATGCCATTTCCGATCTCGGCGATCCGGCGCTTCTCCGAGGAAAGGACGCAATCCTGACGCCCCACGCGGGCGAATTCCTGCGCTTGTTCGGCGAGGAAGAGAGTTCGCAAAAGGCCGAACAGACCCTTCGCGCCTCGCAATGCGCTGGCGCGGTAGTGGTCTTCAAGGGGCCGGACACGATTGTCGCCGATCCCGACGGGCGCGTGGCCTTTGCACCGCCTGCTCCGGCCTGGCTTGCAACGGCGGGCACTGGGGACGTGCTCTCCGGGATGATCGCGGCTTTGCGTGCGCGGGGCATGGAGGCATTTGAAGCAGCCTGTGCCGCGGTGTGGCTGCATGGGCGAGCGGCCGAGATCGCAGGACCGGAAATGATTGCCGACGACCTCGTCGAAGCGATTCCAGCTGCGCTCGGACTTCTGAATGACTGAAGAGATCGTCCGGATCGCGGCGCGCGGCGACGGCGTGACGTCAAGCGGTCGGCACGTTCCGTTCGGCGTGCCGGGGGATGCGGTGCTGGACGATGGAGCGCTTGTCTTCGGTCCTCATCATCAGGAACCGCCCTGTCGGCACTTTCCGGAGTGCGGCGGCTGCCAGCTCCAGCATGTCGATGAGGAAGCCTATCGCGCCTATTTGGTCTCTCGCGTCGCGGGAGCGCTGGCGCAACACGGCATCGAGACTCCGATCCGGGCGCCTTATCTGTCACCGCCGAACAGCCGCCGCCGGGCGGCGCTGAAGGCGTTGAGGGTGGGGGACAGCGTGATGCTCGGCTTCAACGCCGAGATGTCGCACCGCATCATCAACATGCGTGAGTGCTATGTCATCCGACCCGAATTGTTCGAGCTCGTCGACCCGGTGCGCGACCTTCTCACCAACATGCTGCATCCCAAGCGAGTGGCGGAGGTTCAGCTATCGCTTGTCGATTTCGGGCCCGATGTCCTGATCAAGGGAATTCCGGCGGGCCGGTTGAGCGAGATCGAGCTGCTGACGTCATTCGCGATGGATCACGGCCTTGCGCGGCTCAGCATCGACCGGGGCTTGGGCCCGGAGGCTTTGTACGAGCCCCAGCCCGCGACGATCAGCCTGTCCGGCAAGCGCGTCGACTTTCCTCCTGGCGCTTTTCTCCAGGCGACTGCCGACGGCGAGGCCGCACTGGTCGAGGCCGTGCAGGAAGGCATCCAGGGTTCAACGTCCACGGCAGACCTGTTCGCGGGGCTCGGAACTTTCGCACTGGCGAGCAGAGCGGCCTATGCGGCCGAGGCTTCCCGCGACGCGGCGGCGGCGCTCAAGCGCGCGGCGCCTGCAATGGCCGTCGAACATCGCGATCTTTATCGCAATCCGCTCGATCGCGGCGAACTGAAGCGGTTCGACGCCGTCGTCCTCGATCCACCTCGCGCCGGTGCGGCAGAGCAGATTGCGGCGATCGCGACCTCAAAGGTGGCGCGCGTCGCCTACGTCAGCTGCAATCCCGCCACGTTTGCGCGGGACGCAAGGGCGTTGCTCGACGGCGGCTATTCGCTCGACTGGGTCCAACCGGTCGGCCAGTTCCGCTGGTCGACCCATGTCGAGCTGGCCGCGGCGTTCAACCGATAATCCCGCAATCGTGCAGGATCCGCGCTCCGGCGTGGACGGTCAGCCCGAGCAGGCAGAAGCTCGCCAGAAAGAAGATGGTGAACCGGACGGCGACGACGTTGATCGTCGATTGGACGATACTGTGCACGACGCGTAGGCCGACATAGGCCCAGGCGAGGATGAGGTTGATGCCGCCGCCGAAGTCCATCATCGCGAGGGTCAGCGCGATCGCATAGAAGATCGTCGGCTGCTCCATCAGGTGATTGTAATTGTGGGACGGCCACTGGGCCGGATCCGGCGCGCGTCCATCGAGGTTCACGCCGCGCGACCCGCGCGGGATGGCGCCCCAGGTGATCCCCAATTGGGCAAAGGCCCGGCGGCGCGCGACGGCGAGCCAGATGAGCATGACGAGCGACCATGCGACGAGCGCCACGATGGGCGCCAGAATCGGACTGTAGTGATGCATCGACTTCCCCCCGATGTGAGGCGCCAGACTGCGCCAAGAGGGAAAGGAGGTCTAGTTCGCCTTTGACTTCGCCTCTTGGAGCAATGCGTCAAGCGCGGCGCGGTCGAGCAAGCGGCCGTGGAGGATGACGGACTGGATCGCTCGCGTCGCCTCGACCGAGTGAAGCGGGTTGGAGTCCAGGATCAGCAGATCGGCGGCCTTGCCCGCGCCAACCGAGCCATAGCGAGCCGAATAGCCGAGGAAACGCGGTCCAGTGATGGTGGCGCTCACGAGGGCCTGCTGCGGTGTCAGTCCCGCCTCGACATAGCGTTCCAGTTCGTCGTGAAGCCCTTCGCCGGGATAGTTGAAGCTGTTGAGATATCCCGCGTCGGTGCCGGCCAAGATCGGAATTCCCGCTTCGACCAGCATGGGAAGCACGCGGGCGCTGAGCTCATACTCCTTGTGACGGGCAGCGACCTGCGCTGGAGTTGCTTTGGCCGCTCGCTCGATGCGCCAGTCGTAGGTCTTGCGGAGACCATGTCCGATATAGGCGAGTCCGGGATCCTTGGAATGATCCTCGCGGTCGAGGTTGGCGAGGATCCGGCCCATGTTCAGCGTCGGCGTGACGTAGACGCCCTTCGCTGCAAGGAGCCGGTACTCGCGGCGCGCATAAGCGGGGTCGAAGCTGTCGACGAAGGTGTTGGTCGCGTCGCCGTAGCTAATCTTGCCGCCAGCATAGTCCGCGCCGACCTGCTTCTCCCTTGGGGAGCCCGCCTTGATCAGATAATCGATATGCTCGATCGAGTTGAGGCCGGTGTCGACCGCCTGCTCGATGGTGAGGGCGTAAGGCGTGTGCGCTGAAGTGCGCATCCCGCGGCGCTTTGCCTCCTTGAGCGCGTAGAGAAACGTATCGGGTTTCAGCGTGTTATCGGTGATTTTTACGAAGTCGACTTTCATGGCCTGGAGCTTGTCCAGCGCCGCGTTCACCTCGGCGGGTGTCCCGACTTCAAGGGTGCCTTTCCAGATTGGCTTGTAGCCTTCCAGCTTCGGGCCCGACGTGAAGATCCTCGGCCCGAGTAATGTCCCCTTCGCGACCTCGTCGCGCCATTCGAGCACGGAGGAGCTGAGGTCGGCCGCACAATCGCGGACCGTCGTCACGCCATAAGCGACGTAGACGGGCAGGAGGGCCTTGTTCTCTCCGATAAGCTCGGGGCCGCCTCCGAAGTGGACATGCATGTCCCAAAGGCCCGGCATCACATATTTGCCGGTAGCGTCCACCTGTTGAACGGCAGCAAAGCGCCGGCCGATCGCCGCATCGGGGCCGACGGCCTTTACTGTGTCGCCGACCACGACGACGGACTGGTGCGGCGTGATCTTGCCGCGCGCGATTTCTACGACGGTCGCATTCCGGATCAACAGGTCGGCCCGCTCGCGCGCCGCGGCCGGAGACGCAGCGGCGAGCAGGACCGCGAGGCCGGTCAGCGACCTGCGCATCAATCGAACAGCTTGGCGAAGCGACGCTTCTCGCGGTTGCGCCATGCGCCGCGGTGCCAGGCGTCGCTGGCCAAGAGCGGGAGGACGCTGGTCGCTTCAGCAAAGACCATCTGCTCCATCGCGGTCGAGACCTTGCCCCAGCTCGCCGCTTCCTGAAGGGTCGAGGAGGAGCAAGCGCCGTCGCGTACGTCGGCGACCGTGATCTGCACCGCATATTTGTGCACCTCGACATCGTCGTGGCCGAGGATCTCAGCGCAGACGACGGTATCCTGCGTGAAGTTCTTCGGAACGCCGCCGCCGATCATCAGAAGGCCGGTCGTGCCAGCCTTTATCTTGATGTCGGTCAGTTCGCGGAAGTCCGCGATGGCGTCGAGAACCATGTAATGGCCGCCGCGCTTCATCGCGTCGACCTGGTGCTTCACAAGTCCGAAGCCGGCCGAGGAGTCGACGAACGCCGGACAGAAGATCGGCACATCATGCTCGTAAGCAAGCTGGACGAGGCTGCCCTGCTTCTTCGCATTGCCCTCGCTCAGCCACTTGCCCATCTCGCGGATGAAGGCGCGCGAGGAGTAGGCGCGGGGCTCCAGACTGTCCGCGATCTTGCCGATCGTGAAGTCGCAATCCTGTAGCTGCTGCTCGTCGATATAGGTGTCGTAGATGCGATCGATGTAGAGCGAGCGCAGGGTATCATCGTCAGGAATTTCATTGGCTTGGTAGTGTTTGTGGCCAAGCGCTTCGAAGAAATCCATGTCGACGATGGACGCTCCGGTGGCGACGATGGCGTCGACCATGTTGGACTTCACGAGCTCGGCATAGAGATCCATGCAGCCGCCGGCCGAGGTCGAGCCCGCGATGACCAGGATGATCGAGCAATCCTTGTCCTCGAGCATCTGGTTGTAGATGCCCGTCGCCCGCGACAGGTCGCGGCTCGTGAAGCTCATCTTGCCCATCGAATCGATGATGGGGCGCGCGTCGAACTTCGTGATGTCGATATGCTCGATCGGGCTCGACAGAAGCTCGGCCTTGCGAGTGTCGTTGATTCGGTCGGCGTCCTGAACCTTGTTCAGCGTATCGGTTTCCATTTCATGCTCCATTGGTGCCGCCAAACGGCGGCGCGATTAAAGGGCATGTCATTTGCGCACGGGGGACAGCCTCACCCCGAAAAACCGCGAGGCGGTTAGACCCCCTTCCGCCGAAGCGGAAGAGGGAAATCGTTATAGCTTTACGACGTTCGAGCGCGCGGGCGACTGGGCGCCGTACAGGCTCGCCATCGGTTCATCGTCGACGATTGTTGAATCGACGATGCCAAAGCCGTTGAACTGCGTTCGCATCGCGCAGCCATAGGCTCCGAGCATGCCGACCTCGATATAGTCTCCGACGGTGACGTCGCCCGGAAGCTCGAACGGGCCCGCCATCTGGTCGAGATCGTCGCATGTCGGGCCGTAAAAGCTGAACGGCATGGTACGAACGTGCGATTCTTCGTCGCGGATCAGCCGGACAGGATATCGCCAGCCAATATGTGCTGCGTCGAACAGGGCGCCATAGGCGCCGTCGTTGATGTAGAGCTCGTCCCCGCGGCGCTTTTCGACACGGACGAGGACGCTCGCATATTCGGCGCACAATGCGCGGCCCGGCTCGCACCAGAGCTCGGCCGAATAGCTGATCGGCAGCGCTTCGAACGCTTGGTGGATGACCGCGAAATAGGTCTCGAGCGGTGGTGGCTCCATCCCCGGATAGGAGGAAGGAAAACCCCCGCCGACATCGACGATATCGACGGTGACGGCCGCCTCGACGATCGCTTCGCGCACGCAAGCCATGGCTTCGGCATAGGCCGCTGGAGTCATTGCCTGGCTGCCAACGTGAAAGCAGATACCGAGCGCGTCCGCTGCCTGGCGAGCGGCCATCAGAATCCCACTGATATCGCGCGGATCGGCACCGAACTTCGAGGCGAGGCTGAGCTTCGCATGGTCGGAGCTGACACGGATACGGACAAGGAGATTGAGATCGCTTGCCGCGACGCCGTCGACCGACGTCGCGCGAACGATCTTCTCCAACTCGTCGACGGTATCGAGGCTGAAGGTCTTAACGCCATGCTCGAAATAGGCCTCGGCGATGGCTTCCTCGGCCTTCACCGGGTGCATGAAGCAAAGCATCGCGTCCGGCAGAGTCTCATGGACCAGGCGAACTTCGCTGATGGACGCAACGTCATAATGAGTGACGCCGGCTTCCCACAGGATTCGCAGCAAGTCGGGCGACGGGTTCGCCTTGACCGCATAGAGCGAGCGGCCCGGGAACTTCTCGACGAAGTAACGGGCGGCACGCCGCGCGGCATGCGGGCGCAACAAAGTCACCGGCTGGACCGGGCGCTGCTTGGCGATAGCGGCAGCCCCCCGGCTACCGGACGGGGCGGCGGCTAGCCCCAGCGCGCGATGATGCTTGTGCAATTCAAGGGACCTCCAACTGGGTAGTGTCAGACAAAGCTGCCTTGCGGTTGGAAGTCCCATGGGGCAGCGGGAGCGCGATATATGGTTGGGGGTCCCCCCTGTAAAGTTACTTTGGACCTTCAACAGCAATTTGCCGGAATTTTGTCGTCAAACTGCAACGGTTGAGCGAAAGGACAGGGTTATCAATAGCTTAATTGATGTGGC